>Ga0310810_10011485_pt1 | contig 10347 bp, 10 predicted proteins | sample NCmetagenome_FD_207641 | JGI IMG/M metagenome (GOLD analysis project Ga0310810, IMG submission 207641) | Soil microbial communities from experimental microcosm in Duke University, North Carolina, United States - NC | ecosystem: Engineered > Artificial ecosystem > Soil microcosm > Unclassified ... | reverse complement strand
GCTTTTCTTCGGTCATCACGACTCTCCCAAATTGTATGCGTTGCAAACGATTTGCGAGGAATCGCCAGCCCCGTCAACGGGGGCATCACATGCCGAGCTTTTCGAGCCGCATGACCTCTTCGCGGTAAGGCCTGATGCCGCGATACATGAGGTACGTCGCCGTCGGCAGGAAGATCGCCGCGGTGATCAGGATCGACAGCCACACCTTGCTCTCGTCGACCACGACGTAGGTGCTGACCGCGCCGATCACGTAGCTGCCCAGCGCGCCGAAGAAGGTGAACATGAAAAGGTAGAAGGCGCTGATCTGGCCGCGCTTCTCGTTGGGCGTGATGCGCTGCACCGCGGCGTTCTGCGCAGGAGCGCCGGCGAGACCGAAGAACACGCCGAGCGACATCAGCGTTATCGCGAGAACGCCGTTCGGCATCAGCGGCGTGAGGACGGTGCAGACGGTCGTGCAGGCGAAGATGACCGCCGTGGCACGGATATTGGCGTCCTTGTGGCGCTTGCCGAGCCACTGGACGAACAACGTGCCGGCGACGATCCCGGCCAGCATCGCGATCAGCTGCAGCGAACCGAGCAGCGCGCCGGTCTCGGCCTCGCTCCAGCCGTAGGTGCGCTTCATGAAGGGGATGCGCCAGGCCGGGAGACCCTGGCTCTCGACGGCGGACAGGGCGAGCGCGGCGAACAGGGGCAGAAAGACCTGCCGGTGCTGCCAGATGGCGACGGCCGCATCGAACCCGAGGAAGGCGAGCGCCTTGCGCCCGAACGAAGCGCTTGCGGGCACGAGCTGATGCGCCTCGGGCGGGCTGCGCCGGGGCGGTTCCCTGACGAACAGCATGATCACCCCGGCGAGCACGCCGAGCCCGCCGATGATGATCATCACCAGCTGCCAGTTGAACGTCATGATGCCGAGGACCGACACCTTGGCCGGCAGCGTGGCGGTCCAGGCGACCATCTGTCCGCCAAGGATGTTGCCGAGCGAGCTTCCGCCGATATAGCCGAGCTGGATCAGCGCGAACACGAGCGGGATGCGCAGCGGCCGGAAGTAGTCGACCAGCATCGAATAGGACCCGGGCCCGTTGGCCGACACCGAGGCGCCGACGAACAGGCGCGAGGCGATCAACTGGGCAAAGTTCTGGGCGATTCCGCCAAGGGCCATGATGACGCCGAGGATCGAGATGCCGCCGGACAGCACCCACTTGCGCGGGTAGATGTCGACCAGCCGCGCGAGCGGGATGCCGACGATCACGAAGGCGATGACGCTCGCCGGGCCGAGCAGGAAGCCGAGCGTCGCATCGGAGATATCGAAGCTCGCCTTGATGCGCTCGGCGAGCAGGCCGAACACCGTCTGGTCGAAAAACATCGTGAAGGTCGCGAAGATGATCGCGAACAGCGCGAACCAGCCCCGGGCTTCCGACGGCCAGGGTTGCGCGGGAGCGGTTCCGACATCGGCGGCTGCGTTCTCGGCTTCGGCCACCATGCCTGGGCCGGTCGGCGCAATAGCCATTCACTGTCTCCCATCAGGCGCGCTCCCCGCGCGCCTCTCGTGAATTGTGCTTGCGGGGGTTTCTAGGTGGCGAATAGACGAAGGCGAAGCGAAAAGTTGTCGCCAGATGTTGCGCGGCGCGCTGAGGGAGAGAAAACCGACATGCCGAGATTCGTTGCCCGCGCGGCGCTCGCCGCCGCCATCCTCATGACCACCGGAGCCTTTTCGATGACCGCCACCGCCAAGCAGCCGACTTATGGAAAGACCTACGCCGAGGATCGCGCCGAGATCGAGGACCTGATGGCGCGCTACCTGTTCGCGATCGACTACTTCGACTGGGATTCCTACGTCGAGACGTTCGCGCCCGACGGCGAGCTGACATTCGCCAGCGGCACGTCGAAGGGCCGCGACGCGATCCGCGCGGCGGTGACGAGCTTTTCGAGCCGCATCGGCCAGTTCTACCACACCGAGGACGGCAAGCCGGCGAAGCTGCGCCACGTCGTGCTGCAATCCTCGATCCGTGTCGAGGGCAACAGGGCCTGGGGCCGCACGCTGTGGGTCGAGATGGCCAACCACGGCCCCGGCGACACGATGAAGATGGGCACCTACGGCATCTACGAGGACGAGTTCAGCAAGATCGACGGGCACTGGTTCATCCAGAAACGCAACGTCCTCAACGAGTTCCTCAAGGGCCGTAACTCGGGCCCCGGCAACCCGGTGCGCGACATGGACGCACTGGCGCAGGCCGCAAGGAAGTGAGCTACGCGGCCGACCGCGCCGAGATCGAGGACCTGATGGCGCGGTACCTCTTCGCGATGGATTACCACGACGCCGACATGTACGCCGCGTGCTTCACCGAGGACGGCGAGCTCGACTGGGCGATGGGGGTGGCGAAAGGCCGCGCGGCGATCCGCGCCGAGGCGCTGTCGTTCAAGGAGAAGATCGGCGAGATCTTCAAGGACAGGTCCGGCGCACCGGCCAGGCTGCGCCACGCGGTCTGCCACAAGGCGATCCGCGTCGAGGGCGACCGGGCGTGGAACACCGGGTTCTGGTTCGAGATGACCAACGGCGGCCCCGACGGCTCGATCGCCCTGCCGAGTTTCGGCGTCTACGAGGACGAGCTGGCGCGGGTCGATGGCCGCTGGCTGTTCAGGCGGCGCAAGATCTGTAACGAGTTCCTGCCCGGTCGCCAGTCCGGTCCGGCCAATCCGGTGCGGGCGATGGATGCGGCGTGAAGCCTTCCCGAAGCGATCGGAAGGTGATCCGTGCGCCCGGGCGGCGTCCTGGTGGAGACGTGTCGCCCGGCACCCGTCCCGGAAACGGGGGTCCCGTGCGTGAGTTTTCTCCTCTAAGCCGGGTGACGGTGCGTTACCTTGCGGGCCTCGACAAGGATGGAGCGTCAAGATGATCGAGTTCGCCGGCCGCACGGCCTTCGTCACCGGGGGCGCCAACGGGGTCGGGATCGGCATCGTGAGGAACCTGCTCGAGGCGGGAGCCAGGGTCGCCATCGCCGACATCCGCCGGGACTCGATCGACCGGGCGGTGGCCACCTTCGACAACCGCGAGGTCATGGGCGTCGAGCTCGACGTGCGCGACCGCGACGGCTTTGCCGCGGCGGCCGACGAGGTCGAGAAAAGGCTCGGGCCGGTGAGCCTCGTATTCAACAACGCCGGGGTCAACCTCTTCCAGCCGATCGAGGATAGCTCGTACGACGACTGGGACTGGGTGCTGGGCGTCAACCTCGGCGGGGTCATCAACGGGGTGATGACCTTCGCCCCGCGGATGAAGGCGCGCGCGCTGTCGGGCGAGGTCAAGGGCGGCCACATCGCCAACACCGCCAGCATGGCAAGCTTCATCGGCAGCGGCACGCCGGGGATCTACAACACCAGCAAGTTTGCCGTGCGCGGCCTGAGCTATTCGCTGCGCCACTCGATGTACCGGTACGGCATCGGCGTCAGCTGCGTGCACCCGGGGCTCGTCAAGAGCTACATTTATGCAAGCGACGACGTCCGGCCGGACGAGCTCAAGGGCGCGATGAAGCCGGTCGACAAGGCGATGGTCGATCGCCTCGCCGGGGTCCACGAGTTCGGCATGGAGCCCGACGTGATCGGCGCGCGCATCCTCGAGGGCATCCGCGAGAACCGGGCGAACATCTTCACCCACCCCGACCACAAGGACGAGGTGCGCGAGCTCTTCGACGAGATTCTCGCCGATTATCGCGACTATCCCAGGGACGCGGGCTTCGACCAGCGCATCGGCTTCGAGAAGGTCCGCCGCGACAACTTCGCCGAAACCCGACGCGAGGCGAGGAAGATTTGATGGTGGCGGTTCAGGTTGGCTGGTCTAGGACGCGGGCCATGACGCTGCGCATCCCGCTCGCCTTCGCCCTCGCGTTCGCCGTCGCCGCGCCCTCCGTCGCCCAGCCGGCGCGGCCGGCGCCGCAGCTCAACGACGGGCAGAAGACCTTGCTGCATTGCGCGGCGACCTTTGCGCTCGTCTCCGGCCGCCAGCACGCGAGGGACCCCGAGGCGCTCGCCTTTCCCGACATCACCGAGCGCGGGCGCGAATACTTCATCGAGGCGATGGCCCAGCTGATGGACGAAGCAGGGCTCGACCACGACGCGGTGAAATCGCTGGTCGCGCAGGAAGCCGCCGGGCTGCAGGATCCCGCCGTCTTGTACAAGCAGATGCCGGCCTGCCTCGCGTCGCTGCAAGCCTCCGGGCTATAAACCTCGACCCGGCTGTAGACGCGCCGCACGCCTTGCGGCATGGCTCGGGGCAATGTGGCAGCTGCATTGCTTTCCCCTGTGCCCGTTCAGCCGCAAGGTCCGCCTCGCCCTCAGCGAGAAAGGCGTTCCTTTCTCGATGGTTCGCGAGAACCCGTGGGAGGGGAGCGACGCGCTCTACGCGCTCAACCCGGCCGGCCGCACGCCGGTGCTGCGCGAGCCTAACAAGCACCTCACGCTGGCCGACAGCCAGGCGATCTGCGAGTACTTCGAGGAGACGGTCGACAAGGCCCCGCTGATCCTCGGCACCGCGCCGCAGCGGGCGGAAATCCGCCGGCTGGTGGCGCTGTTCGACGAACAGTTCTTCGGCGAGGTCACCCACCCCTTGCTGCACGAGCGGATGAAGAAGCGCCTCGTGCTGCGCGCGCCGCCGGATTCCAAACTGCTGCGCGAGGCGATGCGCCTGTCGCACGTGCACCTCGACTATATCGACTGGCTGATCGACAACCGCCGCTGGCTCGCCGGCGCGCAGCTCAGCCTCGCCGATTTCGCCGCCGCCGCGCAGATCTCGGTCGCGGAATACCTCGGCGGGATCGACTGGTCGGGGCACGACGAGGCGCACGGGTGGTATCGGGTGATGAAGAGCCGCCCGAGCTTCCGCCCGTTGCTGACCGAGAAGATGGAAGGCATCCCCGCGCCCGCCGGGTATAGCGATCCCAATTCCTGACCCCATATCTTCTCTGAAGGAGGACCTCATGGCCGAGAAGATGAACCTGACCGATGCCCAATGGCGCGAGCGCCTGACGCCCGAGCAGTACGCGGTGCTGCGCGAGGGCGCGACCGAGCGGGCGTTCACCGGCAAGTACGAGAAGAACAAGGCCGCCGGCGAATACGTCTGCGCCGGTTGCGGCCAGCCGCTGTTCGCAAGCGACGCCAAGTTCGAGTCCGGCTCCGGGTGGCCGAGCTTCGTGCGCCCCGCCGGGGACGAAGCGGTCGAGGAGCATCGCGACGCCTCGCACGGCATGGTCCGCACCGAGGTCGTCTGCTCGCGCTGCGCGGGCCATCTGGGCCACGTCTTTCCCGATGGCCCGAGCGAGGAAGGCGGGCTGCGCTATTGCATCAACAGCGCCGCGCTCGACTTCAAGCCGGAGGAAAACTGACCGGCGCGACGCGCTTCGCCGTTAACGCTGTGTTTTGTTTCCTCTATGCAAGCGGCGTGACACACCGGGCGCGCGGGTCGCGCCGATTACCACGGCTGACGGGGCCAGATGGCTGACAAGCGGGGCTCGCGCTCCAGACGAAGGCAGGAAAACGAACGCCAGCGCCGCCGGGCGCCGGGTCGGCGGGCGCAGGCGCGCGAGCGAACCGGCTGGCGCCTGTGGCTTTGGCGGACGCTGGTGTGGGGCGGCTCGTTCGCGCTGCTGTGCGTCTTCGCGCTCGGCTGCGCGGTGTTCTTCGCCGAGCGCTCGATGCCCAGCTTCTACGCGCTCAAGGGAAGCCGCAACGGCCAGACGATCGTCGTCCGCGCGCGCGACGGCAGCGAGATCGTCGAGCTTGGGCCGAGCTACGGCCAGTGGCTCGCCTCGGACCAGATCCCGCAGTCGATGAAGAACGCGATGATCGCGACCGAGGACCGGCGGTTCTACTATCACTTCGGCGTCGACCCGATCGGCCTCGGCCGTGCGGTGTACATCTGGGCGACGGGCTCGAAGCGGCTCCAGGCGACCTCGACGATCAGCCAGCAGCTTGCGCGAAACCTGTTCCTCAACGACAACCGCACGCTCCAGCGCAAGCTGCGCGAGGCGGTGCTGGCGATGGCGCTCGAGGCCAAGTTCTCCAAGCAGCAGATCCTCGAGCTCTATCTCAACAAGGTGTACTTCGGCGGCGGCGCCTACGGCATCGATTCCGCCAGCCGCAAGTTCTTCAGCCACCCCGCCGACCACTTGAGCAACGCCGAAGCGGCGATCATCGCCGGCATGGTCAAGGCGCCGAGCCGCTATTCGCCGACGGCCGATGTCGACGCCGCGGTCGATCGCGCCAACGTCGTGCTCGGCCTGATGCACGAACAGGGGATGATCTCCGCCGAGGAGGCATCGGTCGACCCCGGCACGGTCCACCTCAAGCCCGAGGAAGGGCAGAACTCGGTTCGCTACTTCACCGACTGGGCGCTGCCGCAGCTCGACCTGCTGCTGCCCGACAACGACAGCAACACGCCGATCGAGGTGTGGACCACGATCGACCTCGGCATGCAGAAGGCGGCGACCGAGGCCGTCCAGAACAACGTTCCCAAGGGAGCGCAAGGCGCGCTCGTCAGCATGGACAGCGACGGCGCCATCCTGGCGATGGTCGGCGGGACCGACTACGTCAAGACGAACTACAACCGCGCGACCGAGGCGGTGCGCCAGCCGGGCTCCGCGTGGAAGCTGTTCGTCTATCTCGCCGCCCTCGAGGCCGGCTACACCCCCGATGACCGCGTGAAGGACGAGCCGGTCACGATCAACGGCTGGAGCCCGCATAACTCCGAAGGCGGCTATGCCGGCGAAATCGACGTGCGCACCGCGTTCGCCTATTCGAAGAACACCGTCGCGGCCGCGCTCGGCAACCAGGTCGGCTTCGGCACGGTCGCCTCGATGGCGCGGCGCTTCGGCATCACAACGCCGATCTCGACTTATCCCTCGATGGTTCTCGGGACATCGGACGTTCGCGTGCTCGACATGACCCGCGCTTTCGCCGAGATCTCCAACAAGGGCCAGTCGGTCGAGCCCTACGGCATCATCAAGGTGACGACGAGCGACGGCGAGGTCATCTACCAGCACCAGCCGGCGCGCGCGTCGCCGCTCGTCGCCGACTACGTCGCCGCCGGCATGACCGATCTCCTGCAGACGGCCGTCAACACCGGTACCGGGCGGGCGGCGCAGATCGGCCGCCCCGTCGCCGGCAAGACCGGAACGACGAGCTCGAACAAGGACGGCTGGTTCCTCGGTTTCTCGAGCGGGATCACCACCGGCGTGTGGTTCGGACGCGACGACGCGAAGGCCGTCGGCGGGCTGTGGGGCGGCACGTCGCCGGCGCGCGCCTTCGCCGAGTACATGCGCTACGCGGTGAAGGACCGCCCGATCGAGCCGTTCGACACCCAGGTGCAACTGCCGCAGTGGCAGCTCGAGCCCGACGACGAGTACATCCAGGGCAACCCCGAGGACTATTACAACTACGACGAGAACGGCAACCTGGTCCCCCCGCCCGGTCCCGATCTGCCGCGCGGCAACCTGCTGCCGCCCGACGGAGCGACCGAGCCCGAGCGGCGCCAGCAACCAGAAGGGCAGGCGAATCCCGGAGCCGCGCCACCGGCGGCGAGCGAGGACTTCCTCAATCGCGCGACCGGGCGGGGCGATTCCTCGAACCCCCCGCGCGTGCGGCGCATCGGCCCGACGACGGCCCCGAACGCGAGCCCGACGTCGCTCCCGCGGGTGGTGCAACCCCCGTCGCAGCCATAGGAAAAGCCCCCGCCGAGAGGGCGGGGGCTTGCTTCTGTCGCCCCTTGCCGGCGACCCGCGGCGAATCGATCAGCGCAGGCGAACCGGCACGGTCAGGGCCGGGCCGCCGCGCGCCTGCACGCGCAGCAGCAGCGCCGTGCGGCCCGACGCCTGGGCCGAGCGAACGACGGCCTCGAGCTGCTCGACCGTGGTCACAGCCTGGCCGTTGGCCGAGAGGATGACGACACCGCGGTCGAGACCGCTCTGCGCGGCGTCCGAGCTCGGGTCGACGTTGGTCACGACGAGGCCCCGCGTGCCCTGGTCGAGGCCGAGCTGGCTGGCGATGGTCGGCGTGAGCGGGATCGCGCTGATGCCGAGCGACTTCTCGAGGATGCCGCTGGCGGTCGGTCCTTTCGGAACCGCCTGGCCCTGGTTGTTGGCGCTGAACGACTGCTGCGCCAGCTGGTCGTCGCTCGGCCGGCGCGCCACGGTGGCGGTGACGGATATCTTCTTGCCGTCGCGCAGCACGGTGAGCGGCACGCGCGTGCCCGGCGTGAGGTTGGCGACGAGGTAGGACAGCGACTGGTCGGGGCTGACATCCTTGCCGTCGACGGCGAGGACCACGTCACCGACCTTGAGCCCCGCCTTGTCGGCCGGCCCGCCGGGCTCGACCGACTGGATGAACTCGCCGCGGTTGTTGGCGATGCCGAGCGCGGCGGCGAATTCCTCGTTGATCGGCTGGATGCGCACGCCGAGGTAACCGCGAACGATCGCCTCGCCCTTGATGAGCTTGCCGACGATCGGGGCGGCCGTCTCCGACGGGATGGCAAAGCCGATGCCGACGCTGCCACCGGTCGGCGAGTAGATCGCGTTGTTGATGCCGATGACATTGCCCTTCATGTCGAACAGCGGCCCGCCCGAGTTGCCGCGGTTGATGCTGGCGTCGGTCTGGATGTAGCGGTCGTAGGCGCCGCCGCCGACGCCGCGATAGACCGCCGAGACGATGCCCGACGTGACCGAGGTGCCGAGGCCGAACGGATCGCCGATGGCGATGACCCAGTCGCCGACGCGCGCCGTCCTGGAATCGCCGAACTTGACGAACGGGAACGACCTGCGCCCGTTGATCTTGAGCACCGCGAGATCCGACTGGGCGTCGTCGCCGACGATGGTCGCCGGGTATTCGGTTCCGTCCGCCGTGGTGACCTTGATCTCCTCGACCTTGCCGCCGTTCTCGGCGGTGATCACGTGATGATTGGTGACGATGTAGCCGTCGGCCGAGATGAAGAATCCCGAGCCGAGGGACTGCGCCTCGCGCGAGACCGGCTGGCCGCCGTTGCCGCCCTGGCCGAACAGATCCTCGAACGGGGTCCCGGCGAAGGGATTGGCGGTGTTGACCGTGATCTTCTGCCGGGTCGAGATGTTGACCACCGCCGGCTGGAGCTGGGCCGTCAGGTCGGCAAAGCTCGCCGGGGCGCCGGCCCGCGGCACTACCTTCGCTATCTCGGAGTTGTCGTTCTGCGCCACTTGCGCACCGGCGGGATGTCCGGTGACGAGCGTCAAGGCTGCTCCGCCGAGCAGCAGGGCCGAGGTGATGGCATAGGAATAGCGCACAGGCTTCACGTCCTCTTTTTCCTCTCTTGCGCGGGCGCCGCGGCGCCCCTTCTTGAAGTGTGGTCGCGTTTCACGCTTGCAAGGCTGAACGCGGCTTTAATGTTGGCCGCGGAACTGCTTGAGATATTCGTTATCCGGCGAAAGGATTACCTGGCTCGACCCAGTGCCCTGGGTGAAGGTCGTGTCGTAGCTCTGCATCGCCCGGTAGAAGTCGTAGAAGTCCGGATCCTGGTTATAGGCCTCGGCGTAGATCTTCGCCGCCTGGGCATCGGCCTCGGCGCGGATGATCTGGGCGTTCTTCTGGCCTTGCGCGCGGATCGTCGCCGCCTCCTGCTGGCGCGCGGTCTTCATGCGATTGAAGGCGGAATCGAGCGGCGTGCCGTCGGGCAGGTCGGCGCGCTTGATGCGCACGTCGATCACCTGCACGCCGTACTCGCGCGCCTGGGTGTCGAGCAGCTTGCGAATGTTCTGCATCGTCGTGCCGCGCTCCGCCGTCAGCAGCGAAGCGAAGCTGCGGCGGCCCAGTTCCTGGCGAACCACGGACGACAGGATCGGCGACAGCTGCGATTCGACGTTGTCGACCGTTCCGGCGCTCTCCACCAGCTTCACCGGATCGATGACCCGATAGCGCGCGTAGGCATCGACGTTCAGGCGCAGCTGGTCGGTCGACAGCACCTGCTGGGGCTGCATGTCGAGCGAAAGCACGCGCTTGTCGACGTAGACCACCTGGTCGATGAAGGGGATCCGCCACCAGATTCCGGCGCCGGTCTTGCCGAACGGCTGGTTGGGCTTGAACTTGTTGACCACCTGGATCGGATCGCCGGTGCGGACGATCACCGCCTGCTGGGTCTCGGGAACGACGATCACGGTCGAGAACAGCGCCACCAGCGCGATCGCGACGGCGATGATGCTCATGCGGTGATTTTGCCAGATGGCTTCCACGTTATTGCCCCTGGCCCTGGCCGGCCGCGCCCGCATCCCCCGGCCGCGGTTTGATCTGCGGCAGCGGCAGGTACGAATTGACGCCCGGCGCCTCGACGATGACCTTGTC
>Ga0310810_10011484_pt1 | contig 10348 bp, 4 predicted proteins | sample NCmetagenome_FD_207641 | JGI IMG/M metagenome (GOLD analysis project Ga0310810, IMG submission 207641) | Soil microbial communities from experimental microcosm in Duke University, North Carolina, United States - NC | ecosystem: Engineered > Artificial ecosystem > Soil microcosm > Unclassified ... | reverse complement strand
GCCCCACATCTGCGATGACCGGGCGCGGCACCTGTAATGTTTGCCCCTCGGAACCCGGAGCGGACTGATGCCTAACGGAGACGGTTCGGTCTCACCGGATGGCCGACGGCGGCGTCGGTTCTCACCGGCAGCACGCCATCTCGCTTTGCTGGTGCTGTTCTATATCGCCCTCGCCACCGGCATTGCGGTCCTCCAGCGCGCGTATCCCGGTGTGACGAGTCCCATCACGGGCGTACCGCAGGGGCTCGTGACAGCCCGAGGCATCCTCCGGGCAATCACCGTGATGGTCGGCGCGCTCGCACTCGCGCTACCGCTGGCCTGGGTCTTCGTCATCACACGCCGCCGCAAAGGGTTTTCCCAGTCGATCGTCCACACGCTCATCATTCTGCCCATTGCCGTCGCGGGGATCATGGTCGTAGTGCAGAACAGCCTCGCGCTCGCGTTCGGTCTGGCTGGCATCGCGGCCCTCCGATTCCGCAACACGCTGGAGGACACGAAGGACGCGATCTACCTGTTCGTCGCCACCGGGATCGGCATCGCCGCGGCGGCCGACCAGTTCGGCGTGGGTCTCGCCCTCTCGTTCCTGTTCAACGCGACGATCATCGTGCTCTGGTGGACCAACTACGGCCGGACGCCGGCACAACTGAAGGCGAAACTGATGCTCAGGCGGCTCAGGCAAACTCGAGTGACGCGCATTCCCGGCGCGGCAGCTCCGGTGACCGACCCGCTCAACGCGATCCTGCGCGTGCACGTGGTGAACCCCGATGCCGCACAGTCGTCCGTGGCGGCAGTTCTCGCACAGGCGTCCAAGCAGTGGGAGCTCACTGGCGTGTCGCCCGGCACGAATGGCTTCTCGACGCTCGATTACGTCGTTAGGCTCCGGGCAAAGACCGCGCGAGGCGCGCTGTTGAACGAGCTTCGAGCCAACGGGCGGCCCGACGTGGTCGGCGCCGAGTTCCGCTGAGTCGATGGCCGTGACAGGCCGGCGTGAGATTCGCTGCGACGTGCGCAGCGCACAGCTGCTCCGCGAGCTGGCGGAGCTCCCACTTCCGCTCAACCTCGGCGTGTCGCGAGCCGAGCACCGGTTCTTCCGCGACATCTATCTCGACACGCCAAACGGGCGGCTGCGCCAATTCGGGATCAGCTGTCAGTACCGTATTGGTGGCGACGACCGTCGACGGCTGACGCTGTTCCAGCCGACCCCAGACGCGCCAGCCGAGACTCCGCTGCTTCGGCACGGAGCGGACGTCGAGGAGCTCGATCCGCTGGGCGCGGTGTCGGGCGAGAGCGAACCAGCGCGACGCATTCGTGCCATCGTGGAGCCCGAGTCGCTCGCCATCGCGTTCACGGTACAGACCGACCGTCTGATCCGCCGATCCGTCCGGCAATGGCTTCGGCCAGCGCAGTTCGATTTTGCGTACGACGACGCGGCCGTCGACCAGCACGGGGTCATTCGCCACTTTCAGGAGCTCAGAGTGCGGCGGCTGCGAGGGGGCCCACCGAGCCTCGCGCGCATCGCGGCTGTGCTGCAGGACGCACACGGGCTGCGACCGATCCTCGTGAACCGCCAGGAGCGGGAACGACTGACCGCGGCCGGGGCGGCTCGCGAGGCGGACCGCCGGGCTGTGGCAAGCGGTCGCGCGGTGGCGCTCGTCGTCCTGGAGCAGGGCACGATCGCCTGCCGGAACGATGGTGGCGGCCTTCGCCTTCCGATCGCCGCCGGAAGCGGCGATGCCGCCTGCCGGCATCTCCTGCTCGAGTGCTTTGGGAGCAATGTCGGCGAACTGCGGCTCCTGGGCGACCTGCCGGCGGCCCAGGGAAGGTCCGGTCTCGAGGTCTGGCTCGTGACACAGACTCGTCAGGCGCACACGTTAGGCGGCACGAACGGCGGAGCCGTCGGGGCGAGTCCGGTGCTCTGGCTGTCGCTCGACGAGCTGACCGCGCGCGCCGGCACTCCGTCGCTGACCGACCCATCGACGCTGGCGGCCCTGCTCGTCGCGGCGCGGTCGGACCTCGCCGCGCTCAACCGCGCCTCGAAGCACGCACTCGTCGCCGGATCCGTCTCCGCCGTTGTAACGCCAGGCGCGCTGAACCGCGATGACGCGGCGCCGGGAGACGACGCGCAGCTGCTCGATGCCGACCGCAGCCTCATCGAGTTCAACGCACGCGTGCTGGCCATGGCGGAGGACAGGAGCACCCCGCTGCTCGAGCGGGTGCAATACCTCGGCATCGTCAGCGCAAACCTGGACGAGTTCTTCGCCGTGAGCGTTGCGGCGCTCAAGCGCGCGCGGCTCGGGGCCGCCCGCGAGCATCGGGTCGCGGAGATGGACGATCGGTTGGCCGCGCTCGGCTCTGCCGTGCGCGAGCTGGTGGACCGACAGCAGCACTGCCTGCGCGAGTGCATTCGCGAGCTCGAGTCACACGGGATTCGCATCCTGCGATGCGCGGAGCTCGCACCAACCGAGCTAGGGATCGTGCGAACGTACTTCCGGGACGTCGTCTTTCCGACGCTCACGCCGCAGGCGGTCACGGAAGCGCCCGGGTATCCCGCCCCGCAGATCGCGTCACTCGCGCTGTCGGTTGCCGTCGTCGTCAAAGAACCGCAGACGGGCCCGACGCACCTCGCGTTCGTCCGCATTCCAGCGATGCTCGCCCGGCTCGTTCCCGTGCGCGATGACCGTTCGTTCGTGTGTCTCGAGGACCTGATCATCCACGAGATCGACGCGCTCTACCCGGGGCGCCAGGTCCTGCAGTCGTTCCTGTTCCGTGCCACGCGGAGTGGTGAGCTCGAGGGCGACGACGAGGGCGCGGGCAACCTGCTGCAGGCGATCGAGGAGGAGACCAGGCGACGCGCCAGCAACGCCGTGGTCCGCCTGGAGGTGGAGCGAGCGATGCCGCCAACGCTCCGTTCGACCCTGCTGCAGGAGCTGCGCTTCGACGGCGGCGAACAGCTTCTCGCGCTCGGCGACGATGACGTGTACGAAGTCGGTGAGCCGCTCGACCCGCCGATACTGAGGGAGCTGGCGTCGCTGCCACTCGCCGATCTGCATTTTTCGCCGTTCCATCCGCGCAACGCCTTCGCGCCGGATCGCTCCATGTTCGACCTGGTGCGAGAGCGCGACCGACTCGTCCATCACCCATACGACGATTTCGCAACGTCCGTTCAGCGACTGATCGAGGAGGCGGCCGATGATCCGACCGTCACGACGATCAAGCTGACGTTGTACCGGTCGGGCCAACGCTCGCGCATCATCGATGCACTCGTTAGGGCTGCCCAGGCCGGGAAGGAGGTCGCGGTGTTCGTCGAGCTCAAGGCGCGCTTCGACGAGGCGCAGAACGTTCACTGGGCGCGGCGACTCGCGGAGGCCGGCATCCATGTCGTTCACGGGCTCGTGGGCTTCAAGACCCACGCGAAGATCGCTCTCGTCGTACGTCGTGAAGGCGACACGTTCCGCCGCTACGTGCACGTGGGCACCGGCAACTATAACGCGGCGACGGCACGGTTCTACACGGATGTCGGTCTCTTCTCCGCCAACGAGGCTCTGACCGCTGACGCGAGCCAGTTATTCAACGAGCTCACCGGTTCCTCTACGGGGCCGTCCGGACAGTATCGGCGGCTGCTCGTGGCACCGCACGCCATGCTGCCCGCACTGCTCGCGCGCATTGCGCGCGAAGCGGACCATGCGGGGGCGGGACATCCGTCGGGCATACGCGTGAAGCTCAACGGGCTGGCCGACGCGGACGTGATTGCCGCACTCTATCGCGCATCGCAGGCCGGCGTGCCGATTGAACTGATCGTGCGCGGGATCTGTCGCTTGCGCCCGGGCGTACCCGGTCTGTCGGAGAGCATCCGCGTCGTGAGCCTGGTCGGCCGGTTCCTCGAACACGCGCGCATCTACCGGTTCGTCAACGCCGGCGACGTGGAGTACTTCATCGGCTCCGCCGACTGGCGGCCGCGCAACCTGCGGCGTCGCGTCGAGACTGTCGCTCCAGTCGTGGACGCCGAGTGCCGCGCACGGCTCGACACGATTCTCGATCGCGAGCTTGCCGACGAATCGGCGTGGGTACTGGGCGCCGACGGTGCCTATCGACGTGCCTCCGCAACGGCGAACACATGGTCGCGCGCCCAATCCGCCTTCGCGGCCGAGGCGCAGGCCGATCTCGCCCCGGCGTGAAGAACCAGGGCGGGGCGCAGCCGATTGCCGGTAGCTCGTTAGGCGGCAAGTGGTCGGCGACCGGCCTCGTCGTGGCGGCGCTGGTTTGCGGCTCCGTCACGGTCGCCGCCCAGATTCCGGCGCGCGCGCCACCAGTGCTCGCCGAAAGCGTGACGGTCGTGCCGGGGGCGATTTACCGCGCTGGCGCCGTGGATCGCTTCATCTACGGGGATCATTATCGCGACCTGTGGACCGCGCCGCTCACCGTTCCCCTGCTGTCGCTCGACGACTACGCAGGCGGGCTGCGCCCCTTCGCGCGGGGCGGATCGCACCAAACGAAGTCGCTTCGGCTCAACGGAGCCGACGGCCGCGAGTACGTCTTCCGCTCCATCGACAAGGACCCATCGCCGAGCCTGCCGCCCGAGCTGCGCGGAACGTACGCCAAGCATGTCATGCGCGATCTCATCAGCGCGCAGCACCCGGGCGGGTCACTCGTCGTCGCCCGACTGCTCGACGCAACGGGTGTGTTACACGTGACGCCGCAACTGGCCGTCATGCCGGACGACCCCCGACTCGGGGAGTTCAGGAAGGAGTTCGCCGGCATGCTCGGACTGATCGAGTTGCGGCCCACAGACGATCCGGAAGACGCAACCGCCGACGGGACAGGCATGATGAAGGTGGCCAGCTCGCAGAAATTGCTCGAGCGCCTTACCGAGCACGCGGACGAGAAGGTGGACGCACGCGCGTTTCTCGCGGCTCGGCTCTTCGACATGTTCGTCGGTGACTGGGATCGCCATCCCGAACAGTGGCGTTGGGCTCGCATTGGCAACACGCCGGAGGATCGATGGCAGCCGATTCCGCGCGACCGCGACTGGGCGCTCGTGAAGCTCGATGGGCTCGTGTGGTCGCTCGCCCGGTTCGTCTACCCGGACCCGCAATTCGTCCGCTTTGGCAGCGACTACGACGATCAGCTCTGGCTCACGTGGAACGGGCGCGCGCTCGACCGGCGACTCTTGTCGGAGCTTCCCCGCCCCGTCTGGGATTCCGTGGCCACGGCGCTCCAGGAAAATCTCTCGGACGCGGTGATCGATGATGCGATCCACCGGCTGCCGCGAGAGCTCGCCACCGCGAGTGGCGACTTCCTGCGTCACACGCTCATCAGTCGGCGAGAACACCTGCGGGACGCGGCGGATCGCTTCTACGACATCCTCGCTTTGGAAGCGGAGATCCACACCACCGATGAGAGCGAGATCGTCGAAGTCGTCCGGGTCGGCCCGCGGACCTCGGACGTCACCGTGCGGCAGCGATCCAAGTCTGGCGACCCGGCGCCGCAAGCCTGGTATCACCGCCGGTTCGATGCCGGTGAGACGCGCGAGATCCGCATCCATCTCCACGGTGGCGCCGATCGCGTCGTCGTGCGCGGTGCGGCGAACGGACGGACGCTCGTGCGCGTGATCGGTGGTGGAGGACGTGATACGATTGTCGACTCGACGGCCGGCGGGAACAGCGGGCATGCACGCTACTACGACACGGACCCCGCGACAGTCGTGGCGCCAGGAACGCATGTGGACGTGGACCAACGTCCGTACGTGGCGCCGCGCACGCGTCGCGGCTGGATCGACCCACCGCGCGACTGGGGTTCACGATGGCGTACGTTGCCATTGGCTGGCTACACGCCTGACGCGGGCCTGTTCATTGGTGGCGGACCGGTGTTCGAACGCTACGGCTTCAGGCAGACGCCGTATGCGTATCGAGCAGGCCTGGTCGGCGGATACGCGACCGGCGTGAACCGCTGGCGCGCCGAGTTCTTCGCGGACGTGCGACGCGAAAACTCCGATGCGCACATGAGTCTCACGGCACGCGCGTCGGAGCTCGACGTGCTGCACTTCTATGGATTCGGCAACGAGACGCCGTCGCTCGGCTCGAGCACCTATCATCGTGTGGACCAGCGAGCGGCGGGAATCGAGCCGATGATCCACCTTCCCGTCGCGCGACGTCTTGCATTGGACCTTGGCGCCAGCGTGCGGCGCACGCGGACGGCGATCGACACTGCGCACATTCTCGCAGCGGTGAAGCCGTTCGGCGTCGGGACGTTCCGGCAGCTCGGCGCGCGCGCCGGCCTAACGTTCGACTCGCGCGATGTTCCGGACAACGCGAAGCGCGGCGTCTTCGCGTCGCTGCAAGCCGCGCAGTACCTGGACGTCTGGAGCGCCGAGGGCCCGTTCGGTGCCTTACACGGCCAGGCCGCCACCTACTTGAGTGGTCCTGGTCGGTTCATGCCGGTGCTCGCGCTGCGATTGGGCGGGCAGGCCGCGTGGGGCAACTACCCCTTCTTCGATGCCGCGATGGTCGGCGGTGGCTCGACGCTGCGTGGGTGGCGAACGGAACGCTTCTCTGGCGATGCGTCGCTCTACGGGAACGCGGAGCTTCGTTTCTTCCTCACGAAGTTTTTCCTGCTGCTGCCGGGGGATCTCGGCGCCTTCGGCCTCGCGGATGCCGGTCGTGTCTATCTATCGGAAGAGAGCAGCAACACGTGGCACCCGGCCTTCGGCGGTGGGCTCTGGGTTTCATTTCTCGGTCGCGGCAATACGCTGAGTGTGTCAGTTGCGCACGGGCGCGAGGGCAACGGGCTTTATTTCCGCAGCGGCATGGCGTTCTAACGCGGAACGGCCGCGCGCCACGTCACGAGCGATTCGGGTCGCCCGCGAAGCTCGGTGGAATGATCCGGCGAGCGAGGGCCTCGAAGCGTGGATGGCCGCGCAGGATATCCAGCGCAGGCTCCCGACCGATGAGGAGCATCCAGCCGACGCGCTCCTCGTAGGCGCGCTCGAGATGGTCGAGCGCGGTCTCCGTCTCGCCCAGATACGCGTACGCGAACGCGAGGCCCATGGGCCATATGAACTCGTCGCGTCCCTGGACCTCTGCCAGCACCGAGCGCGCCTCGTTAGGCCGCCGGCCGGCCGCCAGCGCATAGGCAAGCATCACCAGATAGAGCGACATGCGCTCGGAGAGGTTCACCGCATCGCGGAATGCGGCGATCGCTTCGTCGGGCTGTCCGGCTTGCACGCAGATGAGGCCGTGCGAAAATGCGCCGTACGCCGAGCCAGGCTCCAGATGACGCAGACTGCGGCCGTCGGCCAATGCGTCGTCCATTCGCCGTGCCAGATAGAGGATCCAGCTCGCGTTGCCGCGAATGGCCATCGCGCCCGGATCGAGACGGCAGGCAATGTCCCGCATGGCGAGTGCTTCGTCGAAGCGTCCCTCCGCGGCCAATTGCATTGCGTAGCAGACGTGGAGCATCGCCCCGCTCGGATTGAGCTCGACGGCACGTGCCAGCTCGGCCTCCCCTCGCTTCCAGTCGTACTGGTACCACCCGTAGTGCATGCCGAGGGAGCCGTGCGCCTCGGCCAGCATCGGGTCGAGCTCCAGCGCCTTCGTTGCCGCCGCGACGGCCTCCGGGTAGGTGTCGTGCGGTCGCACTCCCCAGTAGCCGGCGCCCAGATAGAACAGTCCGTCGGCGATCGCCGCGTAGGCGCGCGCGAAGGACGGGTCGCGCGCGATCGCGGCGCGATAGTACTCGAGCGCCTTCGTGAAGTCGGCCGGCGTCACCTTGTTGTAGTGGTGGCGGCCGAGCAGATAGAGGTTGTACGCCTCGACGTCGTCGGTCGGCTTCTTGTTGATTCGCAAGCGTTCGCCGGGCGTCACGCGCGTCTGCATTCGGTCGGCGATCTGCTCCGCCACCTCACTCTGAATCGCGAAGACGTCGTTCACGTCACGATCGTACGTCTCCGCCCAGACGTTCTCGTCGGCATCAGCGTCGACGAGCTGCGCGCTGATCCGGACGCGCTGGCCAGCTCGGCGGACGCTGCCGCCGAGGAGATGTGAGACGCCGAGCGCGTGGCCGATCTCGCGTGCAGGCTGCTGGGACTTCTTGTACCGCATCACCGAGGTGCGCGAGATGACCTTCAGCCCACGGATCTTCGAGAGCTGTGCGATGATCTCCTCGTGGATGCCGTCCGAGAAGTATTCGTTCTCCGGATCGCCGCTCATGTTCTCGAACGGCAGCACGGCGACGAAGCGAGTCGTTTCGGGCGCGGGCAGCGGAGATGTCGGGGCAGCGGCAGCACCGTTGGACGCGAGCGTGGAGCGGACGGTGGACACCGAGGCCGTGCGCGTCGGCGAGAGCACCTGGTCCAGCGCGCGAGCGAGATCGCCTCCCGATGCGAACCGCTCCGCGCGGTCTTTCGCGAGCGTCCGCACGACTACCTCGTCGAGCTCCGCCGGGATCTCGGGCCGGAGCGTACTCGGACGGGGGATCGGATCCACGAGGTGCCGCATAACGATTGCCGCACCGGTCCTGCCGCGAAACGGCGCGTCGCCTACGAGCATCTCGTAGAGAACGCAGCCGAGGGAATAGATATCGCTGCGCCCGTCGATCTCGCGGTCTCCCCCTCCCTGCTCGGGACTCATGTACAGCGGAGTTCCAAGGGCCGCCCCGGCGACGGTGAGTGTCGATATCGTCATCGACCGCGTGATCGCCCGAGCGATGCCGAAGTCGGTGACGAGTGCGTGGCCGTCGTGAAGGAGGATGTTCTCGGGCTTGATGTCGCGATGGACGACGCCCTGGCGATGCGCGTAGTCGAGCGCAATCGCCACCTCGCGGGCGAGGTGCGCGGCGTCCTTGGGGTCGAGGCGCCATTCTCGCGCGAGCCGCAGGCGGAGCGACTCGCCCACGATGAAAGGCATCGTATAGTAGGGCAGCCCGTCCGCGTCGCCCGCGCTGAGCAACGGAATGATGTGCGGATGCAGGAGTTGGGCGGCGAGCTGGATCTCGCGACGAAACCGTTCGATGTTGACGTCGCGGGCCATGTCGACCGGCAAAATCTTCACCACCACACGGCGGCCAAGGGCACGCTCGTGCGCGACGAAGACTCGACTCATTCCGCCGCCGGTGAGCTCACGCTCGAGCGTGTACCCGCGACCTAGCGTTGCCTGCAGCTGTTCACGAAGCTCGGTGCCCACGGTGCCCCCCCGGGCGCGCCAGCTCATCGGCCGGCGAGGTCCCAACATAGGCGGCGTCCGGGAGCACAGCCAGTCTGGCATTCGGCGGGTCCGTCAGCGCACTCATACCGTGGGCGTCCACTCCCGGGCGTACGTCCGGGACCAACGGCTCATCGCGTCCTTGTCTCCGATGATGCGACCGGTCGCCGGGTCGATCTTGAGCTTCCGCCCCGTCTGATGCGCGATCGTCCCCAGGTGACAGAGCATGGCCGTTTTTGCACCGTCCACGATGGGCGCGTTCAGCTTCCCGCCCGTGCGGATCGTGTCGATGAAATTCTTCATGTGCAGCTCGGTGAGGAAATCATCGCCCGTCGTGTTCAGGGCGTCGCCCTTCTCGGTCGCCACAGACTCCTTGATCACCTTGTTCCTGAGGTCAGCGAGCACCCAGCCATCCTGGTCGATGATGAGGCTGCCCTCCGTGCCTAACAGCATGGTACCGCGGCCGCGACCATACATCGGCAGCCCGTTGCAGCTCTGCCCATGCCACACGATGGTCTTGCCGTCGGCGAACTCGAACATCGCGTCCTGCGTATCCGGGAACTCCCAGTCGTCGGCAAAGTGATTCCGGTGCCCGTACGAGAGCACGGTGGTGGGATAATCGACGCCTAACAACCAGCGCGCGACATCGATCTCGTGCGTGCCGTTGTTGCAGATCTCACCGGTGCCCCAGCGCTGGAACCAGTGCCAGTTGTAGTGCACGACATTGTCCCGGTATGGCGTCCGAGGGGCCGGGCCTTGCCACAGATCGTAGTCGAGCTCCGGCGGAACGGGCACTTCCTTTCCCTTGCCGATCGTCGTTCGCGTGTTCGCGTACCACGCGCGCGCGAGATAGGGCCTCCCGATCGCCCCGTCCTTCAGCGCCTGGATCGCCTCGAAGAACCGCGGCCCCGAGCGTCGCTGCGTTCCGAGCTGCACGTGCTTGTCGTACTTCGATGACGCCGCGATCAGCAGCTCGTCCTCGTGCGGATCGTGCCCGCTCGGCTTCTCGAGGTAGACGTGCTTGCCCGCCTCGAGGGCGAGGAGCGTCATCGGCGTGTGCCAGTGGTCTGGTGTCGCGATCGCGATGGCGTCCACGTCCTTGTCATCGAGCGCTCGGCGAAAGTCGCCGATGACCTTCGGTGACGCGTCGGGCC
>Ga0310810_10011483_pt1 | contig 10349 bp, 11 predicted proteins | sample NCmetagenome_FD_207641 | JGI IMG/M metagenome (GOLD analysis project Ga0310810, IMG submission 207641) | Soil microbial communities from experimental microcosm in Duke University, North Carolina, United States - NC | ecosystem: Engineered > Artificial ecosystem > Soil microcosm > Unclassified ... | reverse complement strand
CTTCTCTAAATGCCTAAAGAAGAGCGTATGCGGTATTACCCGTCCGTTGGGACGGCTATCCCCCACACCTGGGTAGGTTGCTCACGTGTTACGCACCCGTTCGCCGGTTGCCCATTGCTGGGCCCCCATGACTTGCATGTGTTAAGCACGCCGCCAGCGTTCATCCTGAGCCAGGATCAAACTCTCCAATAGTTAAGAGATTTGTCTGCTCTCCGAACGCGGCTTACCAGACGCTTAATGCCTCTGGCATCACTGCGTCCGGAATCACTTGTAATGTTTTCAGGTTGAACTCTCACTCGCATCCCTGAATGGACACGAGCTCAAGCGAGTTCGCCTCGCACATCACTTGATCTCAACTTCGATTGTCAAAAAGCTCGTTTGCCCAATTTTCGCGGGCAGCCTTCAATTATATCCTACCGAACAAGCCCCGTCAACTGTTTACAACAAAAAATTTTCGGGGGCCGCCACAGACGCATTCAATGCAAACCGTGACTTCTCATCTTACCCGGTCCGGAGCGCGTATTCAACCCCCGAACAGCCATCAGCTTTCGGCTATCAGCCATCAGCTTTTTCAGATGGAGAACATTCTACAAATCACATTGAAAAATGTTTCCACTTTTTTCCGATCAGATGGAAAAATTTCTACAAGAAACGACTGAAAATTGTTCCCGCCGCGATTTGTTTTAGCTGATGGCTGATGGCCGACGGCTGACGGCTTAAATAGAATTGCCTCCGTGAACGCCATCAGCTCGTCATACGAATTCCATAAGACGCTCGAATCGCCTCTTCAGTTCGGACGACGCGAGTGGCGCGCTCTCGCAATATTCGGCGGCGGATTCGTTGTCATTCTTCTCCTCGGCGCGTTCACTGTAAGCCCCGCCTACTTCTATCCGCGCCTCCGAACCGACACTCTCCTCTACTACCTGAAGGCACTGACATTTGCCGAAACGGGCCACACCACCGCGACGGCCGCAATCAACCTTCGACCGTTCCATTACCAGTCGATGCCTGGCGTGCTGCGATCCCCGTTCCTGGTCGCGTTCCGCGATTTCGACAGCCAGCTGCGCGCAATTCAAATCTTCAACGCCGGACTCGTCGCAGTAACTACAAGCCTCTACGCATACATACTCTCGTGGACAGTGCCGAGAAAATGGCACTCACTCTCGATCGGATTTGCGTTCGGGTTCACTCTGCTCAGTCCTGAATGGGTCGCGAATGTTTTCGAGATGCTTGCCGATGCCCCGTACGCATTCTTTTCAATTCTCTGCGTGATCATAACCGCGAGAATTCTTACTTCCTCCACGCGTCTCACTACGCACTGGCTCGCGATCGCGACGGCGCTCGTGCTCTTCATTAGTGCATTCCTCACGCGATTCACCGCGCCAGTTCTGCTCGTTTACGCAGCAGCGCTCGCCGCCGGACGAGTTCGCGAATACAGGATTTCGCGACGCGTAACTTTTGCTGCTGTCATCGCCGCGGTTGTCTGCATAGCGACACTCGTCGTGCTCAACTGGCCCACCATCACCGCGATATACCTGGTGGATATCACTACGTATCTGGCGCGAGGCAGCAAGTCCGGGATGCTGATCAATCTCCTCACCATTTCGTTACCGGCACAAATAATCCCAGACCTTTGGCTCGCCCTAACAAAAAACCCGACCGGCGGCACGCTCGACTTTACCGTGGGATCGACACCACGAGACCTTGTCATCCTGATGATTGGCCTGGCCGTTTCATGCGTGACACTCTTCGGGATATGGCGGACCCGAATGAGATTTGCCCCAGAGATCGCATATACACTCGGCGCGCTTCCCGTGCTCAGTGTTTTGATTCCAAGTACGACACGCTACTTGATGGCCTACCAGCCGTTTCTCTGGATTTTTTTCTACAACGGTGCTGCAACTTTCGCTCAACCCGTTGCCGTGCGCGTTACGAGGCGGCTGCGTGCGGCATTCGTTGGGTTGGCACTACTCTTCGCGGCCGGCACGGGACTAGTTCTGTTGCGAACAAAAAAGATGAAGATCGGTGGTAGTGGAGGAGCGATTTCGTTCGGAGACACGCGGAGGTATGCACCGGAGATCGCCTCGACCTTCGAGTCTCTACGCAGGTTTCTCGAAAAGCTCCCGCGCGAACGCAGTCTGTTGATCGGCGAAAAAGGAGCAGTGGGACGCTGGAGGGTCATTTCCGGACTCGACTACTACTACGCGGACACCGCTCTCGCGAGGGCTGTTGCCACTCGAGACACGTATGTCGTGCTCGAGTGCGGGACGTTAGATACGTGCAGTGGCTTGGACGACCGGGACGCGAGGACCCGCAGGCACCTGAACAAGTTCGGGCCGTTCCATTTTGACCCCGTTTTTTCCCGCGAGGGCGAACACGCCCGGGCACGCGTCTATCGGCTGCGTCCCGCGGTAGGACCAACTTTTTGATATCGTTTGTAGCATGTCTTCGATCTTGAAGAGCCGATGGATGATTGCGCTGCTCGGGCTCGCATGTGTGCACGGGAAGGCTTCAGTCGATCACGCGAACGATGTCAATGCAAACAACGTGGCGGGTCAGTTTGCTCGCATCTTTTACTGGAAAGCAAAGCCGGGAAAACTCGAGCAATACAATCGATACATCCGAGAGCACGCCGAGCCGATCGATCACGAAGCCCAGCGCCGGGGGGCGTTCGTCTCGGTGACAACCTACTTCTCTGCCGACACGCTTTCTCCCTGGACCCACATGCGCGTTTTCATTCTGAAAGATTCGGCGCAGCTGGTTGCGTTGCCCGATGCGTTGAGCGCCGCCGGCGCGCGCCTCGAGCCTGATTCGGTGAAGCGCCGGATTAACGGAGAGTATTCAGCAACGCTCCGCGATCGAGTCGGCGAGGCCGTAGTCACGCTGCTGCGCTAATTTCACGGCGTGTCGAATCCTCTGATAATTGGAATCGCCGGAGGCTCAGGCAGCGGGAAGTCCACCGTCGCCCGAAAAGTTGCCGAGGCGCTGAAGAACCTTTCCGTCGCATTCATCGACATGGATGCGTACTACAGGAACTTCACGTCGATCTCGCTCGAGGAGCGACGCAAGGTGAACTGGGATCACCCAGACGCGTTCGATTTCGATTTGCTCACCGAGCATCTGCGCGATCTCTCCGAACGTCGCGCGATCGAAAAGCCCGTGTATGATTTTGTCACCCACCTGCGCTCCGATGCGTCTGTGCGCATCGAGCCGGCCGACGTGATTGTAATCGACGGCATTCTTCTCTTCGTCGACGAGCGCGTTCGAGATCTTTGCGACGTGAAAGTTTTTGTCGACGCAGAAGCCGACATTCGATTGATCCGGCGGCTGAGACGCGACATGCGCGCTCGTGGACGACCGCTCAATGAGATTATCGATCAGTATCTCTCGACGGTGCAGCCGATGCACCTTCAGTTCGTCGAGCCGAGCAAGCGCTATGCGGACATCATCGTGCCGCGGGGCGGACACAATGCGATTGCAATCGAGATGATAGTCGCGAAAATCACGCGGCGGCTCGCAGCCGCCGATGTCGTTACTGCGTGACTGCTTCGAACGACCCGCTTATCTCGGGTCTGACTTCCCGGTAGTCGTCGATCGTGTGACGTAACTTGAGCAAGGCCGATGCTTCGAGCTTGTATTCGATGGTCAGCTCGAGCAGCTCGGCTTTGCCATGACCACCGCCCCCGCCGCGGGTAAGCCGGTTGGATGACGCGTGATGCTGTAGATATTCCTTCGCCGATTTCCAGATCCTGTTTGCCTTGTGCCACCACGCGTCGTCGCCGTGATTCGATTCCTGAAGACACGCGACTTCGTACAGATCAACCGCTTCCTCGAGCGCTTCGTCGGCTGCGCGCGCCGCTACTCGAGCGGATCGCTGCTCGATGTCGGGGACGCTTTTCTCGACGAGATCCGCGTACCGTCTATGCTCGATGCATGATGCTTCGGCGGTTCGATAAAGCGTGTCGGCAATGTCGACGAGTGCACCGACAGGATTGAGCTGTACTTTCCGCGCGCCCGCGCGCTGCGTCTTCTGGCTTTGAGACTGCGGCATCAGTGTTTGAGACGAAAGAGTGAGCTCATGAAGCCCGAGTCGCGCCGGCCGAATTCTTCGATCATGTTCAGCTCTCCTTTGTCGAGCCAGACCCCGCCGCACTCCCGGCATTCGTCTACCTTGACGTGGTGGTGCTCACGAGCAATGAGGTCGCACCCGCATTTGGGGCATTTGTTGAAATGCGCCGACCGATCGCGCTTTTCCCGCTCTGCATCGAGCCTTGCACGACGCTCCTTCATGATCTCGGCGTCGAGTCGGGCGAAGTATTCGTCTTCGTTCTTGCTTGGCTTTTTTTCGTCTATTGCCATGATCTATGGAAGGCCAGCGTCTGCGCAGCGCGCCATTGCTTCGTGTCCGATGACGAAGTATCGTCCGTCCTCTTCTCAAACGGAAGTGCGTCCCCACCTGTGATTCGAATCTGCTCGGGACGTACTCAGCCCAGGGGGCAGCTCACGCCTTGAGCGCCATCACAACCTCATACGAGCTCCACAAAACGCTCGAGTCGCCGATTGCGTTTGTTCGGCGAGAATGGCGAGCTATCGCCTTCTTTGGCGGTGCGTTTGTCGTGATCATGCTCATCGGAATGTTCGTGGCGGGCCCAGCGTATTTCTATCCGCGTCTCGGCACCGACCCACTCCGCTACTATTTGAAAGGATTGGAGTTCGCGCACGCCGGCAACACAGCCGCGCGAACTGCGGTTAATCGTCCGCCGTTTGGCTATGTCGCAATGCCGGGCGTTCTTCGCTCGCCATTCATGCTGGCCTTCAAGGACTTCGATGATCAGCTGCGAGCGATTCAGCTGAGCAACATTTTTCTCGTCGCCGCCGCAGCAACGATGTACGCCTATGTGCTCTCGTGGGTCGTACCGAAGAATCGCCACTGGCTCGCGATTGGCTTCACGTTCGGGTTTTTTCTTCTAAGTCCCGAGTGGGTCGCAAACGTATTTCTGCCGCTGGCGGATGCACCCTACGCATTCTTCGCGACGGCGTGCATGATCCTGCTCACGATGATTTTGACGTCGGACCGCCCGGTGCCGAGACAATGGTGGGCGGTAGCAATTGCCGTGTTCTTTTTTGGCCTCGCATTTCTAAACCGTTTCACCGCGCCGCTGATACTCCTTTACGCCGGATTGCTAGCCGCAGGCCGACGACGCGACCATTCGCATTCCGGCAGCATTCTGATGGGAGCGGCAGTCGTCATTCTCTGCGTAGTGGCGCTGCTGGTCGCGCTCAACTGGCACACGATGCGAGCCCGCTATTTGATCGACGTGCTCTCGTACTGGCGCCAGGTTGAGAAGTCCGGAATTGTTACGAACCTTTTTGCGTTAGCACTCCCATCGCAGATCATTCCCGACTTCCGGCTTGGTTACGCGGAGTATCCCGTGAACGATCGCTACGACGTGCAATTCGGAAATGCTCCCCGAACACTTTTCGTGGCGGCGATCGCGTTGGTCGTATCTGCGATGATTTTTTTTGGGATGTGGAGATCTCGCCGCCGGTTTGCGCCGGAGATCGCGTACGTGCTCGCCCCTCTTCCTCTCCTCGCAGTGACGGTTCAGAGCACGAACCGCTACCTCATGAGCTACCAGCCATTTTTATGGATTTTTTTCCTGATTGGAGCGTCCGCGGTGCTGAAGCCAATCCGTTCACGAGTCACAGTTTCCCGCCGGACATCGATTCTTGCGATCGCGCTGGTTGCGGTCGTCTCGGTGGGTCTCGTTATTCTTAGATCGAGCAGGGTCGTAGGAACGGTTGGCAGCAGTCGTGGCGCAGTTTCGATCGGGAATGTTCGAAACTACATCGATGATGTGTCGGTGACGTTCACTGACCTGCGACATTTTCTCGAGAGGCTTCCAAAGGATCGCACGCGACTCGTCGCACTTCGGGGAACCGAAGGCCGGTGGAAAGCAATTTCAGGGTTCGACTACTACAGTCCGGACAGCGCGTTTGCAGGGGTAGTCAGCAAATACGACACATATCTTCTCGCTGAGTGCGGTACTTTCGAGGGGTGCGATGAATTCGATCACTGGGACGGCAGATTCCGGATGCACATTGCGACGTTCGGCGCGTTCACGTTCGAGCCCGTTTTTACGAAGGTCACTGAGCACGCGAGGGTGAGAGTATATCGCGTACACAACCGGCAGTAGCTATTGCGCATTCCAAGTCTGAGATGAAGGAGACCGTTCAGCTGGAGCGCGGTGATCGCGTCGTGATATGCGGCGCAGGGCCTGCGGGACTTACTGCAGCGTATCTGCTTGCCAGGCAGGGCTACGCGGCGACCGTCCTCGAGGGCGATGATACAGTCGGCGGGATCTCGCGGACGGTCCGATACAAGGACTATCGCTTCGACATCGGCGGCCACCGGTTTTTCACGAAGATCCCTGCTGTCCAGTCGTTATGGGAAGAGCTGTTGGGTGAGGAGTTCATCGATGTCCCACGGCTGTCGCGCATCATCTACAACGGAAGATTTTTCAATTACCCGTTGAAGGCGGCAAATGCGCTGAAAGGCCTCGGCCTTCGCCAATCAGCACTCATCGTCGCGAGCTACGTGCGAGCGCGAATGTCGCCCCATCCTGTCGAGCAGAATTTCGAGCAATGGGTAACGAACCGGTTTGGCGACAGGCTCTATCGAATCTTCTTCAAGACGTACACAGAGAAAGTTTGGGGGATTCCTTGCAGCGAGATCCGCGCGGAGTGGGCGGCGCAAAGAATTCAGGGACTCTCTCTCGCCCGCGCGGTGCTCTCAGCAACATCGCTTCAGCGCCGGGCTCCCGAGATCAAGACGTTGATCGAGGAGTTCAAGTATCCGCGGCTCGGTCCGGGACAAATGTGGGAGCGCTGTGCCGAGCGCGTAGCAGAGCTGGGCGGAAGTGTGCTCGAGAATCATCGCGTTACAGCCTTCGAGACGGACGGACAAAAAATCGCGGCAGTTCGCGCCGAGACTCCCGGAGGTCCGCGACGGTTTGAAGCTGAGCATTTCATCAGCACGATCTCGTTGAAAGGGTTGGTGAACTCGATGAGCACAGCGCCACAAGCGGCGGTGAATGCGGCAAATCAGCTGACGTATCGTGATTTCATTCTTGTAGCGCTGATACTCGACCAGGAAAATCTCTTTCCCGACAACTGGATTTACGTGCACACGCCCGGCGTTCGAGTCGGGCGTATTCAGAATTTCAACAACTGGAGTGCGGCAATGGTGCCGCATGAGGGCCAGACTTGTCTCGGGATGGAGTACTTCTGCTTTGCCGGTGATGAGATGTGGACGACGCCGGATGACGCGCTCATCGAGCTGGCATCCAGCGAGCTAGAAAAGCTCGGCTTGGCGGGTAGCGCGCGGGTGATCGACGGCGCGGTGGTGCGAATGCCCAAGGCATATCCGATTTACGATTCTACTTATCGCGAGAATCTCTCTGCCGTCCGTGCTTTTGTGGATCCGATCTCGAATCTCCACACCGTAGGTAGAAACGGGATGCACAAATACAACAATCAGGATCATTCGATGTATACGGCGATGCTCGCCATCGAGAACATGCAGGGCGCGTCGCACGATTTGTGGGAAGTGAATACGGATCTCGAGTATCACGAGGAGCAGCGAATCGATGAATCCACCGGCGACAGGAAGACTGCTGCGGCATGAGAACGCGATGACAGTGCAGCCGATTCGCTCCAAGGAGCCCTCCGAGGAATTGCCTCGCACCGCTTCGTTGTTGTTCGCGCCTCTCGACAAGCGAGCGTTCGGTGCTGCGATCGGCGTCGCTACAGGGCTCGTGATTTTTCTCGTTACTGCAATCGACCTGATTCGAAGCTCATCGCCATGGATAGGGTTGAGCCTTCTCAATCAGTACTTCGCCGGCTACAGCGTTAGCTGGCCAGGCGCATTCATCGGTCTCGCGTGGGGATTTGCAGTTGGCTTCTGCGCGGGATGGTTCGTTGCATTCATGCGCAATCTCGTGCTCGCAGTCTCCCTGTTCATTCTTCAAACACGCGCTGAGCTGGACGACACGCGCGATTTTCTGGATCACATCTGATGACGAATACACGACCGTCTTCACAGGATGAGCTGAGAACAACGTTGCTCAAGCTGAATGCGCGCGCGTGGGGGATCGCGCTTGGTCTCCTCCTGGGTTTGGGTCTTGCGATCGCGACGATCGTTCTCGTGATGCGAGGAGGCCCAGCGGTCGGCCCGCATCTCTCTCTGCTCGCATTGTTTCTCCCGGGTTACACGGTGAGCGTCGGAGGTGCGTTCATTGGCTTTGCATATCTGTTTGTCATCGGTTACGCGATCGGGCGACTGATCGGCCTCGTGTACAACAAGCTCGCGCGGTCAGGCTGAGCAGCTCTCGTTCGTACTGGCAGCGCCGCGCATTCCGCCACGTTGTAATCGCATCACTCGGCGGATTATTTGGATTCATCTGCGGCGCGCTGATCCCGCATCGATCGGCTTTTCAGGCGTGGAGCTTGGCGACAGCCTACGCCGGCATGGTTCTATTGACAGCGGCTCTCGCGGTCGGCCCGATCAATTTGATTCGACGGCGGCCGAATCCTGTGAGCACCGACCTTCGAAGAGACATCGGCATCTGGGCGGCGATCTATGGAATTGCGCACACCATCGCGGGCCTCAACGTGCACATGCAGGGTCACATGCTTCGCTATTTCGCGATGAGCAATCCTGATCGGGGCAGCAAGGCGTTCATCGCGGCTAACTGGTTAGGGCTCCTCGCTACTCTGCTGTTGCTCGTTCTGCTCTCGCTGTCGAACGACATCTCGCTTCGCAGGCTCGGGACGCAGCGATGGAAATTGATTCAGCAGGCGACATACATAGTCGTGTGCGCCGTGGTTCTTCACGGCGCCGCTTACCAGATCATCGAGAAGCGGAAGTGGATTGCTGCGACTGTGTTCTCCGCTCTCGCAGTCATCGCACTCATACTGCAATCAGCAGGTGTGCGCGCACGGCTGAAGGAATCGCGAAAACGACATTTTTGAGTTACGGTGTGCTCGTGCTTCTCTGACCGAAGATGAAATACTGAGGAACGACTCGCGCGAGAATGGCGCTTACGATCGGGATCTTGCGCAGCGCTTCCCAGATTTTTCTTATGCGCTCGTGACGATCGCCGAGCTCACCGGCGTCGTAGTACGGAGGAATGACATCGGCTTTTCCGTCGAAAAGTTTTTTCAGCTCACCGCGGGAATGAAGTCGAGCGCGATACGGTGTGCGACGGACACGCAGAGCGACTCGCTCCATGTAACGTCTCGGAAGTAATCCGAAGCCGAGAATGCGAACGTGCGGCTCGGGAAGAATGCTATAGCGGTTGTTTGTCGTGAAGAAAAAAGATCCGGTCGGATTCAGGACGCGCAGAGTTTCGTCGCGCATTCGCTCGCTGCTTCGGACGTGCTCGAGTACAGCGTCGGCTGCGACCGCGTCGAACGAGCCGGTTTTCAGCGGAAGCGCTTCGGCGTTGGCGCAGATGAGCGGAACAGCGACGCCGGCTTCGTCGAGACGAATGCTCGCCATCACGAGCCAACGAAGCGCGACGTCTACGCCGAGTACTTCGCTGTATTTTCTGCTTCCCGCGATCGACATTCCCGCGGTACCGCAGCCGAGGTCAATGAATCGTTTGCGTCCGGTGTCGGGAAATCGTTTGCGCAGCTTCCGGACGAGTGCGGCGCCGCGAACTACCGAAGCGTCCATTGCGGCGATGTAATGCCTGTGCAGCTCTGGCGGGCTTTCAGGAGTGAGATCGTAATACGCTTTCACGGAATCCGCGTACGACCGGCCGGGAGCGAAGAACCCGTCTATTTTTGTAAGCTCTTCACCGATCGAGATGTATGGATCGGGAGCAACACGAAAATCAGGAATGCCGTAGCGAATCGGATAAGTTCGGTTGCACGCAGGACAGATGTACGTGTCTTCGAAGTGAACGACGCCTGCTCCGCACGCCGGACAGGCGAGCAGCTCTTCGAGCCAGGGGAAGCTGAAGGCAGGCTGGTAATTCATCGTCGCGAAAACTAATGGGGCATTCAGGACAAGAAGTGTCTGAAAACGGTGGGAGTGTTACGGTTGGCGGTTATCCGCAGAAAACCGTGTCGGTTGTAGTCGTGGCGATTTGCAGCTTGCGGAACATTGCGCGTACGCTTTCGGCTCTGCGCGCGCAGCAAGGCGCTCCGCCGTTCAATGTGATCGTTGCTGCGGACCCCGAGCTCGGGCCGCTCGATGATCTTCGCCGTGAATTCTCCGAGATGGAGTTTCTTTCGCGCGACGGATGCAGAACCCCAATCGAGCTTGCGGCGCTGGGAATCGA
>Ga0310810_10011482_pt1 | contig 10349 bp, 7 predicted proteins | sample NCmetagenome_FD_207641 | JGI IMG/M metagenome (GOLD analysis project Ga0310810, IMG submission 207641) | Soil microbial communities from experimental microcosm in Duke University, North Carolina, United States - NC | ecosystem: Engineered > Artificial ecosystem > Soil microcosm > Unclassified ... | reverse complement strand
GAGGCGGGTGACGCTCGGATCGAGATCGAACGCATCAACGAGACGTTGGTCGCGGGCGAGCTCGTGGCCCGATTCGATGCCGAACAGGACGAGCTCGAGGAAAGCGTGAGTTCGCTGGTGGCGGATGCGGTGTTCAACCGCGTAACGCTAGGGTCGACGCGCGTACTGGTCGACAGCCTGAAAGGCGCGCTGGAACAGCTCGGAAGTGAGATGAGACTCACGCGGTCCTTTCAGCTGCTGCTCACACGTCTCGACAATCAGGTGGCGGGAACAGACGAAGGCAATGGTAGTCGTAACGCGAAATTGTCGGCAGGCGTGCGCGCCGCGCTGGACGCCCTAATCGCCGGGTCACGTGACAATTCGAGCCGGCCCGATTTGATCGCCTTCCGACCGCGGATGCAGCGCGCATTGATACTCTCCGACTCCGTCGAATCATTGCTTCTCTCCAATCATCGCGCTGCTGCTACCGCGGTTCTCAGCGACCCTCTGGACACGTTCATCGACGAAACGGTCTTTCCGCGGCTGGAGGCCTTGGCGCTTCGGCAGAACGCCGTCTTCAACAGCGATCTTGATCGCATCCGGGCGCGCGCGACAGCGCTCAATGTCGGCCTCGTCATCTTCACGATGTTTGTTCTCGTGTTCGCGTTGGCCGCCCCGGTGATGCTCTCCCGTTTTCTCATTCGCCCGGTCGCGTTTCTCACGCGTGTCGCGGGTGAGATCGGCTCGGGCAATTTCAAGACGGAGATTCGCCGCATCGGCGCCGGCGAAGTCGGCGAGCTGCAGGCGAGCTTCATCGACATGCGCAAGAAGCTGATGCGCCTCCAGGCAGAACAGGTGGCGACCGAGCACGCGCTTCGCGAGGCCGCCGAGGCGCGGCAGGGACGCGATGCAGCGGAGGCGGCGAGTCAGGCAAAGAGCGAGTTCCTGGCGAACATGAGCCACGAGATCCGCACTCCGATGAATGGCATCATCGGCATGACCGAGCTCGTGTTGGCAACGGCAGTGACGGCGGAACAGCGCGAGTACCTCGAGACGGTTCGGTCGTCCAGCGACGCGCTGCTCGGGATCATCAACGACATCCTCGACTTCTCCAAGATCGAGGCGCGCAAGCTCGAGATCGACACGATCGATTTTGACCTGCGTTATGCCCTGGCCGATACTCTGCGCGCGCTTGCGCCGAAAGCGCACGCCAAGGGATTGGAGCTGGCCTGCCAGATTTCTGCCGACGTTCCCTCGGCGCTTGGTGGCGATCCGTCGCGTCTCCGCCAGATCATGGTGAATCTGATCGGCAACGCGGTGAAGTTCACCGAGAAGGGAGAGGTAGTCGTTCGGGTGGAGTGCGAACGCATCGATAGTGAGAAGGTTTCGGTAACTCTCGGCGTAAGCGACACGGGCATCGGCATCCCAAGAGAGCAGCATGCGACGATCTTCGACGCTTTTGTGCAGGCAGACGGATCGACGACTCGTCGATTTGGAGGAACCGGTCTCGGCCTCACGATCTCGGCGCGCCTGGCCGAGTTGATGGGCGGAACGATACGGATCGAGAGCGAGCCCGGTCGCGGCACGCAGGTCTACGTCACTTTGCCGTTCGAGATCCGAAAGGCGTTGGCAAACGCGACCCCTCACGGTGAGCTGAAGGATCTTCGCGGGCTCGAGGTTCTCGTGGTTGACGACAACGCCACGAATCGTCGGATTCTGGATGAGATTATCAGAAGCTGGGGGATGCGACCGACGCTGGTTGACGGCGGTCTGGCGGCAATCACTGCGCTCGACCGGGCGCTCGAGGCAGGCAAGCCGTTCCCGCTGGCGATCATCGATTTTCAGATGCCCGACATGGATGGGTTCGGGTTGGCGGGACGCATCAAGGCGCGGCCGGAGCTTGCCACGACGATGATCATGATGCTCTCGTCCGTAGGAAATCAGGGCGACGGCGTTCGCTGCAGAGAGCTAGGGATCGAATCGTATCTCACCAAACCCGTACGGCAGTCGCTGCTGCTCGAGGCAGTGCTATCCATTCTGGCGACCAAGGGGCGCCCCCGCGCACACCCTGTTGTCGTGACGCGGCACACGCTCAACGAGGCTCACCAGCACCGATCGTTGCGCATCCTCGTTGCGGAAGACAACGCGGTGAACAGTCTGCTCGTGACCGCTCTGCTCGGTAAGCGCGGTCATACTATTGTAAGCGTCGTGAACGGTCGCGAAGCGATCGCCGCGGTTACGAGCGATGCGTTCGACATCGTGTTGATGGATGTGCAGATGCCGGAGATGGATGGCCTGGAGGCGACTGCAGCAATCCGGAAACTCGAGGCGATGACGGGCGCTCACGTGCCGATCATCGCGCTAACGGCGCACGCAATGAAGGGCGATCGGGAGATTTGCATCGCGGCCGGTATGGACGAGTATCTATCCAAGCCGATAAATCCGAATCAGCTGTTCGCGCTCATCGATTCGCTGACCGGGACCCCGGAGACGACGCCTGATCCGGGGGTGATTCCTCCGCCGGCGAAAGCGGCCTGACTTTTCGCTGACATCGGGGACCCGATTTCTGAACTACGCTGCCGTCTGCTGCCCGCTCAACGCTGCCCGCTCAACGCTGCCCGCTCAACGCTGCCCGCTATCCGTGAACGACCAAGGGACAGTTCTTTTGCCAACCCTTGGCTTGACAGCGTGCGCCGGTCGGGGATAAAACTCACGACCCCCTCGGTAGGCAGAGATGACTGTTCCAGCTCTCCGGCTCACTGTAATCATCGGCGCAGTTTTCTCAGGACTCGTCGGCGCCACGCGCGTTGACCCGCCGCGCGTCACGATCGACACCGGCACGCTTGAGGGAGTCGTCGATTCGGCTAGCGGCGTAACCGTGTTCCGCGGTATTCCTTACGCCGCACCTCCCGTCGGGCCGCTTCGCTGGCGGCCGCCGCAATCTGCCGCGCACTGGACCGGTGTGCGCCCCGCGGCGCAGCTCGGACACAACTGCATCCAGCACCAGCCATACGGAGACATCGATCCGTTCGCCGCCGGCATTTCCGAGGACTGCCTCTACCTCAACGTCTGGACGAGCTCACTCCCGCTTCCCGCTTCGCGCGTCCCTCGTCCCGTTCTTGTCTGGATTCACGGCGGCGGTTTTTGGGCCGGATTCGGCGGCGAAGAACGCCACAACGCCGCGCCGCTCGCGAAAAAGGGCGCCGTCGTCGTCACGCTCAATTATCGGCTCGGCGCTTTTGGCTTTCTCGCGCATCCGGGGCTCGCCGCTGAATCACCGCACCGCGCCGCGGGCAACTACGGGCTGCTCGATCAGATCGCGGCGTTGCAGTGGGTGCAGCGCAACATCGCGCGCTTCGGTGGCGATCCTTCCCGCGTGACGATCTTCGGCGAGTCCGCCGGCGGATTCAGCGTCGGCTCGCTCATAGCTTCGCCTTTGGCGAAAGGACTTTTTCAGCGCGCGATTCTGGAGAGCGGTACCGGTATCGGCGCCGGCATCTCTTCGCACGACGATGCGCGAGCTGTCGCGCTTCGCTTCGCTGACTCGCTCCACGTCTACGGAATCGGCGCCGACGCGATCGCGCACCTTCGCGCTCTCAGTCCCGATACCATTCTCGCCGCCTCACTGCACCTCGGCCAACCCGGGTCGCCGGCGTTCTATCCGGTCGTCGATGGATGGGTGCTGCCGCGCCCGGTCGATTCGGCGCTCGCAAGCGGCAAGGCGAATCTCGTTCCCGTCATCGCCGGCACGAATCGCGACGAGGGTGACGAGTGGATGGGCGCGCCAACGCGCACTTTCGCGCGCCTAATGTCCGCACGTGGCGCCCCGACGTACGTCTACATGTTCTCGCGCGTCGGCGATGACAGCGCGAATCGCGCGCGCGGCGCGTACCACAGCGCGGAAATCACCTTCGTGTTCGGACGACCGCATCCGCTGCAAGCGAGTGCGGGCTCGACGACCTACGACCCGACGGTAGCGGATGCGATGAGCGACTACTGGGTGGCGTTCGCGGCGAGCGGCGATCCCAACGGCGCGCCGACTGCGGGCAAATGGCCGCGCTGGCCACGGTACAATGCAGCGACCGATGCGCTGCTCGAGATCGGGCCGGAGATCAAAGCGCGAACGCTAGTCAAGCGCGCGGTCTACGATTCCCTCGATGCCGTGGCCCGCTCGCACGGACGTATTCGCCCGTAGCCAACATTCTTCTAAAGGCAACTTACGACCCCCTTGATCAGCGTCCCACCGAGAAACAGCCCGCACGTAGCCCCCAGCCGGTTCGGCCCAAAGCCCCCGGCCGGTAGTCATACTTGCGGTTCTTCAGTCGTAGTTGATCAGTTCCATCGGAAGGAGCTGCGAGCGCGCCAGTATTCGTCGGAGGTCACAGCTACCGAACGAAGCTGCTGATCAAGTTCAGTATCGTAGGCAAAGTCGAGCGCGGCGACTGTCGATCGGATCTGGTCCACCGTGGCCGCGCCGCTCAACACGAAGTTCGCCCATGGCCGCGTGAGCGCGGCAGCGAGCGCGAGCGTCTCGATGGTCGTGTCCCGACTCTCGGCCAGCTCGCGGATTCGTGCGACCGCCGGATACAGCACGTCGTCTTCATCCCGATTTGCCTGAGTCAAACGCCCGTTAGCGAGCGACTCCTTCACGACGACTTTCATTCCCGCCTCGCGCGCGTCCTGAAGCGCTGACTCCGCGCCTCGCTCGAGGAGGTTCCAGGTCGCCTGCACCGAATCGAAGACCCGTTCCCCATCACGACGCACTTCGAGAGCGCGTCGAATCGCGACGGCCTGCCCCGCCCCGCTGACACTAAGTCCGGCCCTGACGCCTCGTTCACGCAATCGCGCAATCGCATCGATGAGCGCATCGTCTTCCAGCGTTTTGCTTTCGGCAGTGACCGAGTGGATCTGATAGAGCGAGAGAAACTGCCCCAGTCGCTCAACGCTCTCGGAAAGTTGCCGTTCAAACGCAGCCACGGAGTGGTCCTTGACCTCATGCTGCGTTGCCCTTGTGGACCAACCGGCGGTGTATGTGTATCCCCACTTCGACGCGACGACGATTTCGCCCGGCTTGATCTCGCGCTTGCGTAGCCACGAGGCCAGGAAATCTTCCGCACGCCCATATGACCGCGCCGCATCGATATAACGAATTCCGGCGTCGAACGCCGAATCGAGAACCGCGTGAGCATGCGATTCCATGCTCGATGGGTCGTAACTACCGCCTAGATCTTTCGAATGGTTTAACGTCACGTATCCCGGCCGTCCGAGTGCGGCAAGTCCGAGCCCGAGACGCGCTTCGGTCAGATGCCGAGCCACTCTTCCGCTACCCGCCTCTCGCGGAACACCTCGATGGTTTGACCCGAGCACTCGGCACGAAGCGCGAACATCCGCGCCAACCCGAAGGCCACGTCACTGGTCGCAATGAATGCTCGGCGTGTGCCCGGAGCGAAGAATTGGTGCTGCGAAACCACGTTGATTGTCGCAACGCCGAGGAGGATCTCAGTCACGCCGGTGCAGTCGACGAGCTGGCGATAGCTGGGATTGAAATCGCGATCCGCTCGCAATGACCGGTTGTGCTCGTGCACTTCTGTCTCAGTCACGGCGCCTGACAGGCAACTGACCACGAGTCGTTGATTCTGATCTATAGTGTAGGAGACCGGCATTACTTCTCCCGTCGTCGACGTGCGAAGGTTACAACCCACACTGCGCGCATCGCCATTGCAATGGTGCTGCTTTTCGCTTGCGCCGGACGAACTGCCCCCGCGCCCGATTGCTCCTGATCAGCAAGTCTCGTCCCAGCCCGGTGGGGTAACGCTCACCGATCTCTCGCCGCGATTTCTCGCGTTCTACGACAGCGCCACTGCCGCAAGCCTCGATGCGTCGGAGCGGTGGTCCCTAAGGCTTTGCTTTCCCCTGGCCCACCGACCAGACGTAGGACGCCACGGCAAGTGCTTCCGCGTCGCTGATCCCACCTGGGTGTGAGACCATCAGCGTCCCCGGCACGCCGTGGGTCGCCACATAATAGATGTTTGCGAATTCGCCGTTCTTGGCATCTCTCCACGCATGCGCCTTCAGCGTCGGAGCGATCTGGCCGCCCTCGAGCTTCTGCCCGTGACACGCGAAGCACGTCCCTTTGCCGTGAAAGATCGCTCGGCCCAGATCCACCATTGCGGGAGTGATAGCAGCGGTATCCGGTTGCGTGCCCTGCTGATGGAGTGCGAGCGCGGTGCCGGCAGCGAACATCACCATGGCGAGCGCTAGCAGCAGTGCTCTCACTATCATACCGAATCGCCGCAAACGGGAATCGTCAAGGTGTCGGAGGCCGGACCAGCTTTTCTTCCAGCGACATTCCGCCCGGTCCGTTCAACGCGAACGTGAGACTCGCGCCAAGAAGCGTTAGCTCGAATTCGTAACCGTACGGTGCAAAGAAGCCGCCATTCAAGCGCGCGACGAGGATGGCGATTAACATCTCGAACGCGAGCAAAGCACCGGCCACCCGGGTGAACACTCCGAGCAGAATCGCCAATCCTCCGAGCAGCTCCACCGCGATGACGACAATGGCCGCAAGGCCCGGCAATGGCAGGCCCAGCTTCCCCATGATGTCCGTAGTCCCGCCGAGACCGAAGATGAACAGCTTCTGCGCGCCGTGCATCAGGAACACGAGGCCCACCACGATCCGCAGCGGCAGCATCCCCCATTTGGCGAATCGAGCGCCAGTGTGCTTCATCTCGTCTCTCCCCCGTTGGGATGTGCCTTATCCGTTCACCGAAGCGCGGACGCGATTTTTAAAACGCCAGCCATAAATAGAGGAAGAGATTGTTGTTGTCCGCCGCCTTTCGGCCGGAGGCATCGTAATCGTTCGATGCGCCGTTGAACAACGTGTAGGCCGTGTACTGGAGACCGAGACGTGTATTCTGCCAGGGGTTGACGGCTGCTTCTCCGACCAATCCCCTCGAGTTCGGGCTGCCAGTGCGGCTGCCCGTGACAGATGCCGGGGCAAAGATCACCGCGTCGGTGGTGCCCGTCGTCTGGAAGTATCCCGCGGTGAACGCGTAACGGATGCTCGGCTCGAACGTGAGATTAGTGCGCAGCGTCGAAAGATTCTCATGCAGAGCGGCGGCTTCCGGTGGCGCGGCTGCCTCGAACGCGGAGAGCGTCTGACTCTCATGAATGAATGCGGCCCGGCCGATCCACATCCCGATTTTCGCCTGATGCTCGATCTGCGCATCGATCGCGGCATCGGTGTAGTTGTTCGTCGGTCCGGTAACGCCCTCCGGATATATCCGCGCGGCGAAACCGTAGGTTCCGATCATCCCATACGTCGAAGGCCAGGCATGTTGTAACGCGACGCGCCAATACGGGATTACTCCCTTCGTCACATTGGTGGCCGTTCCGTCGAGCGGCTCCGCCGCGCCCTGCGGCGCGGATCTGTAAGCGCTCACCTCGGTGTACAACGTGTTGTCATAGAGTGAGTAGGCGCCGAGTCCTGCCACCTGTTGCCCGAGACCGCCGTCGATCAGTGTGCTCGCGGCGGGCGACGGGGCTACTTCCGAGCTCATGAATGGGAAGCTCCAGGCCGGCGCGGAGTTCCAGACATCCTGGACGGTTGGATTGTTGTTGATCGTGAGACCGACGAGCATGTCGTGGCTCGCGAGCGTCGTGTGCTTGGCCCACCGCAAGTCGACGTTGTCGATGCCGATCGCGCCATCGGCCCCCGCGTAAGTGAACTGGGTGAATATCCCGACGTGCGGGGTTATCTGCCCCGCGACGAAAAGGCTGAGCTCCTGAGGAAAGCCCACCGTTCCATTCTGCGATCCCGGTAGCGCGCGCGACGTTTGCGTGAGCCCTGTCACGACCATTGCGGCGATCGGGGGAATCGGAGACAGCGTGAGAGATTTCTTCGTGCTGTCGCCCGGTTGACCAATCGTCGCCAGCGAGGTGAGCGTATAGCCATTGAGCTTGAACATCCGTCCGAACGGAGTGAGCTGCGGAAACTGAAAATGGCAAGCGCTGCACGCCAAGCCCGTTTGCCGGGAGAAGCTCGGTACGTAGAACCGGGCGAGCGCGGCATAGAGCGACGCTGGTACTACGGCATCGTGAGCGCGAACGCCGAGTCCCGGTTCAACGCGATTGCTCGCGTTCGTCGGTGCAGAGTGTCGATTGGGGCTGGTGGGGAGGGCTGGGGACGCGGTGGAGAAGAGAGCGAGAGCGAGTACTGCGGAAGCGAGGAGGGATTTGCTTCCCGGGTGGATCGGAGAAATGTGCATAATGGTCCGTGTCAACAAGGCGGGTGTTGACCCGTCGGGCGCAGGTGCGCTCGGCACATGAACCTAAAGGGTCCGTGCATCCTTCCATTGTAAGGGAAACCCTGAAATGTCCGGAGCGAGACAAGCTGTCAGCCAGATTACATTCTCGACTCGTTCATCGCTCCGCCCTTCCGTCCGTGCGTCGGGCTGCTGTTGGAATGGAGAAAACTCTACCGCGCGGCCAAAAGCTGCCGGATCTGCGCCACTGCGTCGTCGATTTTGTATTGAAGGAAGATGTCGCCGAGCGCGGGAGATGATTTCGTTGGATCTCCATCGACTCCGGTGATGGCAGTTCGCGCTCCCGTGCTCGCGGCGAGCTTGTCGGACCTTATCCAGCGGTGCTGGGCGTCGAGCGCCATCAGCTCCGAAGTGTCGTCGAATCCCGCGTGCACATCCGTGGTCGGTAACCCGCGCGAGGCAGCGTATGAGCGAGACTGCTCCTTCTCCTTGTTGTACACGTCCCCCACATAGAACACGCGGACGCCGCGCGGCCTCCACCGGGCGTCGAGATCCTTTGCGACCGCCGCCAGCTCGTTCTGACCATCGCCGTGGTCGCCCATCAGGAAGACATTCTTGAATCCCCCGTCCGCCGCGCTCATCGCGATGTCGTGGACGACATTTCGAAATGTCTGCGCGTTCAACGAGACGGAGCCCGGAAATCTCATGTGTCCTGTCTTCTGCGTGAGATCGCCCGTGATGGCAAAGGGAAGCGTCGGATAAACGAGCGCGTCACCGAGCTTTATCGCTATCGCCCCGGCTACCCATCGCGCGATGAAGTTGTGCTTGCCGATCGCCATGTGCGGACCGTTCTGCTCGGTGCTGCCGGTGTAGATGATCGCGCTCGTCTTCCCTGTCGCGATCGCGTGCCGGACTTCCTGCCAGGTGAGATCTTCGATGTAGACGGACTGCTGCGCGCCGAGCGAGGCCGCGCTGATCGTCAGGAAGAGAAACATCCGGAGCGAGTTCGTCATCGCATGTTGCCGGTGTGCCCCAGCGAGTATCGACCGGGCTCCGGCCACACCGCGAGGCCGTGCGGCTCGTGCCCGACGGGAATCCGATGTGTCAGTTGTCCCGTCTTCGTGTCGAACACGTAGACCTCGTCGTCGTACCGGCCCGACACCCAGAGCTCTTTTCCATCCGCGCTGACGTTACCCATGTCGGGACTGCCGCCGCCGGGAATCGGCCAGTTGGCGACGACGCTATCGGTCACCGGATCGAGCACCGAGATCGAGCCAGGCCCGTGTCGTCCCGCCGCGAGCGTCGTCCAGCCTCGGTTAGTCACGTAGAGATATCTGCCGTCTCTGCTCGGGAAGATTCCGTGAGTACCGACGCCGGTGTGAATGAAATCGATTCGCTCGAACTTCACCGGGTCGATTACGTACACGCCATTCTTCTTCATGTCCGCGACGTAGAACTTCGTGCCGTCGGCGGATGACCGTATGTCCTGCGGCATCGAGGGCACGCGCATGAGCGCGGCGAAGCCAGTTGTTCGCGGCGCCTTCTTGCCCTTCACCAGACGCACGATTGGCGGTGGGATGAAGTTGATCCACGACTTCGGGTCGAGCGTCAGGTACCCGACTACCCTGCGCGTCGCGAGGTCGATCTTCACTACCTGCCCCGAGAACTCACAAGTCGCGATCGCGTAGCGGCCGTCCGCCGTGAACTCCACGTGGTCGAGGCCTTTACACGCGATGGGCAGAGTCATCTCCAGCTTCATCGTCTGTGGATCGCGGAAATCGATGTGCCGCCTCGCCTCGGCGATCACCATCGCGTACTTCCCGTCCGGGGTGAAATAGAGATTGTAAGGATCGTCGACACTCACAGGGTTTCCTTCGAGACCGTTCGTTGGATCGATCGGTGTGAGAGTACCGCCCCGGTTATTGGCAACCCATAGCGTCTTCAGATCGTACGACGGCACGACGTGCTGCGGCAGTTTACCAGTCGCGAACGTACGGATGACCTGGTAAGTGCCTGGGTCGATGACGCTGACGGTGCCGGAGCGCGAGTTCGGAACGTAGACCAGCGGACGAGCGCGAGCCGCTTCCGGGGAGAGGTCGTTCGCGC
>Ga0310810_10011480_pt1 | contig 10349 bp, 8 predicted proteins | sample NCmetagenome_FD_207641 | JGI IMG/M metagenome (GOLD analysis project Ga0310810, IMG submission 207641) | Soil microbial communities from experimental microcosm in Duke University, North Carolina, United States - NC | ecosystem: Engineered > Artificial ecosystem > Soil microcosm > Unclassified ... | reverse complement strand
CGCCTCCCGCAGCTCGGCCCGGGGGTCGGCCGTCGCCGCCAGGCGAGGGTCGGGGGCGAGGAAGGCGATCGTGTTGTAGCCCCAGTAGTCGATCTGACCCCGATCGAGCACGAAGCTGGGGGTCAGCTGCTGCTGCACGGGCAGCAGCTCCACGGCGGTGACGCCCAGCGTGCGCAGGTGGGCGATCGCGGCTGGGTGGGCCAGGCCCGCGTACGTGCCCCGCAGCGGTTCGGGGATGTCCGGATGCAGGCGCGTGAAGCTCTTGACATGGAGCTCGTAGATGACCGATTCGGCCAACGGCACCCGCGGGCGTTCGGCATCGTCGATCGGCGGGAGCGGACGCTGGACGATTCCCTTGGGGGTGAATCGCGCCGAGTCCCGACCATCCGGTCCCGGGCCCTCGGCATGGCTGAAGTGCTCGTCGCGGAGCGTGATCGGGCCCTCGACCAGTCGCGCGTACGGGTCGAGCAGCAACTTGGCCGGATTGAAGCGGTTTCCGCGCTCCGGGTCGAACGGCCCATGGACGCGGTAGCCGTAGCGCTGCCCCTCGCCGACATCCGCGACCTCTGCCTGCCAGACGCCGGACGCGCCCCGCGTCAGCGGGAGGCGCCGCTCCACGCCACCGGCGTCGAAGAGGCAGAGCTCGACCGCCTCGCCATGCTCGCTCCACAGCCGGAAGGTGGTGCCGCCCTCCCCCGGCGTCGCGCCGAGGAGGCTGCCGGAATCGCCCGTCACCTCGCGGCGGAGCCGGAGGCGCGCCGAATCGTGAAGACCCGATACGGGAGCCGCGCCGGGTTCAGCTCGACCCGGATCTCCGCCCCGTGCAGCCGCCGGGAGCGGCCGGTCAGGAGGTCGACCATCAGGTACGGCTCGTCCCACCCGATGCCGATCGCCGCCAGGTCGGGATGCAGGATCGCGCTCTCCGCGCGTTCCGGATCGCAGTTCACCGCGACGTAGACCGGGTCGCGCCATCGGCTCGGGTTGCCGCTGAGGGGGTCGATGTCGCCGGCGGCCAAGGCCTTGCGATAGAAGAGGGTCTGGTCGCCGGTGACCGGCTCGAAGCGCAGGTTGTCGTTCAGCCGGAGGGCACCCCATTCGTGCCGCAGTCGGTTCAGGCCGGTGATCAGCGACTTGATGTTTCCCTTCGCATCCCAGTCTCGGGCGCGGATCTCGTACTTCTCGCTGTGGGCGTACTCCTCCCGGTCCTCCAGGCGCCCGCCCTCGCACAGCTCGAAGCCGGAGTAAATGCCCCACGACGGGGAGAGGGTGGCCGCCAGCACCGTCCTGATCAGGAAGGCCGGGCGGCCGTGGTCGAGGTGGTGGGGCAAGATGTCCGGCGTGTTGGGCCAGAGGTTGCCGCGGAAGTACTCCCGCATCGAGCCGGCGGTGAGCTCGGTCAGGTAGTCGCGCAGCGCATCCCGGGTATCCCGCCACGTGAAGTAGGTATAGCTCTGGCTGAAGCCGGCCTTGGCCAGCGCCTTCATCCGCTTCGGGGTGGTGAAGGCCTCGGCAAGGAAAATGACTCCGGGGTCAGCGGCCTGCACCTGGGCGATCAGCCACCCCCAGAAGGCGACCGGCTTGGTGTGCGGGTTGTCGACGCGGAAGATGCGGATGCCGCGTCCGACCCAGGTCATCACCACCTCGAGCCAGGCCCGCCAGAGCGCTTCGCGGTCGGCCGCGTCGCCGCCGGCGAAGTCGAAGGGGTAGATGTCCTCGTAGCGCTTCGGCGGATTCTCGGCGTACATGATCGTGCCGTCGGGTGCGTGCCGGAACCACTCCGGATGCTGCTTGACCCAGGGGTGGTCGGGGGATGCCTGCAGCGCGAGGTCCAGGGCCACTTCCAGGCCGTGCGCCTCGGCCTTGCGGCGGAAATGGTCGAGCGCATCGAGGCCGCCGAGCTCCGCGGCAACGGCGGTGTGGCCACCGCCATCTCGGCCGATCGCCCACGGCGAGCCTGGGTCGCCGCGCCGCGCGGTGACCGCGTTGTCCCGCCCCTTCCGGTTGGTGCGGCCGATCGGGTGGATCGGCGGCAGGTAGACGACGTCGAAGCCCATCGCCGCGATCTGCGGGAGGCGCCACTCGGCCTCCCGCAGGGTGGTCGCTGTCGGATGAGCCGGGTCGCGGCCCTGGGAACGCGGGAAGAGCTCATACCAGGCCGAGAACCGAGCCAGCTCACGGTCGACCATCAGCGGCAGCTCGTGCCGATAGCGCGTCGCGGCCGCTCGATCGGGATGGCGGCGGGCCGCCGCCACGACCGCCTCGTCGGTGAGGACTGCGACGCGGCCCTGGTCGGTGCGGGCGCGTCCCTCGCGCGCCAGCGCATCCCCGATCTGGTCGGCGTCCTTGCCCCGAGCCCGTCCCATCGCGGCCGCGAGCAGGGCTCGACCCTCGGCGAGCTCGGCGGCGATCCGCTGTCCGGCCTCCCGCTTCTTCGTGATCCCCTCGCGCCATGACCCGATCGCGTCACGCCAGGCCTCGATCGTGTACCGATGTCGCGCGTTGCGCCGCAGTGCGACAGTGCCGCTCCAGCGGTCGTTCGAGACGAGGCGCATGGGGGTCTCGCTCCAACGCGACTGGTCCTCCCGGCGGAGGAGCAGGGCCGCGTCCAGCAGCCCGTGACCCTCCGCGAAGATGTCGGCCGTGACGCGGAGCCCGTCCCCCACCACGCGCTTGACCGGCGACGCTCCGCCATCGATCTCGGGGTCGACGGCCTCGATGAGGATCGAGCGGCGGGTACCGACGGCGTCGGGCCCGGGCTCGGTCGCGGCTTGGGCGGCCTCGGCGGCGTGCTTGAGAGCTGCTCGGGTCGTCGTCATCGGTCTGGGCGCAACCGTACCCCATCCAACCCCGGGTAGGCTGTGGCCGACATGCAGGTGATCCACGGTCCCCAGGGGCGGATCGCGGCAGGTGGGCTTGCGCTCCTGCTGCTGGCCGGCTGCGCCTCCTCCACCGTCAGCCCGAGTGCCACGGGTTCCGCGTCCCCCTCGGCGGTGCCGAGCACCTCGGCCGCTTCGAGCCCAGCCGCTCCCTCCATCCCGCCCAGCGTGGCGCCGCTGACGGGCGTCCGGCTGGAGGCGGTCGTGGCGGGGCTCGACAGCCCGATCGGCACCACCAACGCGGGCGACGGCAGCGGGCGGCTGTTCGTCAACGAGCAGGCGGGCCGGATCCGGGTGGTCAACCCGGATGGGACGCTGCGGGACCGCGATTTCGTCGACATCTCCGACCGGGTCGAGTCAGGTGGCGAGCGCGGCCTGCTGGGACTTGCCTTCCATCCGGACTTCGCGTCAAACGGTCGGGTCTTCGTGCACTACAGCCGTCGCGGCGATGGCGCCACGGTCATCTCCGAGCTGACGGCGTCGCCCGACCACAGCAGCGCCGACCCGGGAAGCGAGCGGATCATCTTCACCCTCGACCAGCCGTTCGCCAACCACAATGGTGGTGAGATCGCCTTCGGTCCGGATGGCTACCTGTACATCGGCCTCGGCGACGGCGGATCCGGCGGAGACCCGTTCGGCAACGGCCAGAACCGCCAGGTCTTGCTCGGCAAGATCCTGCGCATCGACGTGGACGGCGCGCACGCGGCCGGCAAGCAGTACGCGATTCCGGAGACCAACCCATACGCGCCCGGGGGCATCGCTCCCGGCGCCGGACTCCCCGAGATCTGGGCCTACGGCCTGCGCAATCCGTGGCGCTTCAGCTTCGATCGCGCCACCGCCGACCTGTACATCGGTGACGTCGGCCAGAACCGATGGGAGGAGATCGACCGGCAGCCCGCCGCCTCCCGGGGTGGCGAGAACTACGGCTGGAACCCAGTCGAGGGGACGCATTGCTTCGGGGTGTGCGACAGCGTCACCTCGGTCCCTCCGGTCGCCGAATACAGCCACGACGAAGGATGCTCGGTGACCGGTGGCTACGTGTACCGCGGCACCCAGCAGCCGTCCATGGCCGGCACCTACCTCTTCTCGGACTATTGCTCGGGCACGATCTGGACGCTCTCGACCGATGGCGGCGTGACTCCCCGCGTGCTCGCCCAGTCCGGCCTCAACGTCTCGTCCTTTGGCGAGGGTGAGGATGGCGAGATCTACCTGGTCGACCTTTCGGCTGGCGGGCTCTATCGCCTGCTGGCCTCTTAGCTGACTTTCACAGGGCGCCCAGCGAGCGCAGGCTCACCCACCGGCCGTGGCCGATCACGAGATGGTCGAGCAGCTCGATGTCGAGGAGCCGCCCCGCCTCCGCCAGCTCGCGGGTGATGCGGAGGTCCTCGGCCGATGGCGACGGATCCCCGGACGGGTGGTTGTGGACGACCACCATGGCGGCCGATTGACGCCGCACCGCTTCCCGGAAGACCTCTCCCACCCGGACCGATGAGCCGGCAAGGTTGCCCGCGTAGACGGTCACCATCCCGGTCACGCTGTTCTTCGTGTTGAGGAGCACCGAGCGCAGCTCCTCCTGCTCGAGATGTCCCATCGCGGGCAGGAGCCGCTCGGCGAGGTCGGCGGGAGCCCTGATCCGCCAGCCGGGGACCGGCCAGGCGGACGCCACGCGACGGCCGAGCTCGACAGCGGCCACGACCGCCGCCGCACGGCGCGGTCCGATCGGCAGCTCGCGTGCTCCCGCCGTCGCCAGCCCCGCGAGGCCATAGGGCTCGAGCAGGGCACGCGCGTCGGAGACCGCCGTGCGACCGCCAAGGACGAGGGAGAGGAGCTCGTCATCGGGCAGCGCGGCGGCACCGACCCGCGCGAGCCGCATGGCCAGGCTGGCGGAGGCACGGCGGCCTTCCGGCACGAGGGCGAGCATCGGTCGTGAGGCTGCGGACACCCGATGAGGCTAGCGAGCGAGCCTCATCGGTCGCTTATGGGCGCATTACGGATCAGGTCGGGAGGGTGATGATTCCCTGTCGCTCGAGGAGGGCGATGGCGACGGAGATGGCATTGAAGCCGGCATGCAGCGCCATCGTCGCGACCAGGCTGCGGGTTGACCGGTAGAGGAGGGCAAGGGCCACGCCCAGCGCGAAGATCGGCACGAGGGCGAAGAGGCTGGTGTGGATTGCGGCGAAGAGGAGGGCCGAGCCGATGACCGCCACCCTCGTCCCGCGCTCGCGTTCCCAGGCGTTGAAGACGACGCCGCGGAAGAAGATCTCCTCGGCGACCGGGGCGACGAGCAGGAAGGCGATCAGGATCACCGTCGGGTCGCCCCGCTGGATGAACCGGTCTGCGGGCCCGGCGGCCTCACTCAGGCCGAACGCCTGAAGGATCGTTGCGGCGAGAGCGCCAAGCAGGGTCGCGCCGATCCAGGCCGGAATCGCCGCCCCGACTCCGATCAGCAGGCTTCGTACGAGTCCCGTCTTCCCCATCAGCCGGACGCCGGCGAGCGCCCGCGGGGCGACGACGAGCCCGCCGGTGACCACCAGCAGGCCGATCTGGGTCGAGGTGAGGAGCAGCAGCGACCCGCCCACCGAGAGCGGGCCACCGTTGAAGAGCGCGAGCGCCGCGTCTCCAGCCCCGAGCGCGACGATGGTTCCGAAGATGAGCGCCATCAGGAGCAGGACGAAGACGGCCGGCCCGCGATAGCGCTCGGGCGGAAGGGCCGCGCGCACGATCAGGGAGCGGATCGCGTTGAGCACCAGGCCGATCACCAGCAGCAGGCCGCCGACCACGAGCAGCAGCAGCGGGCCGAGGAGCCGTTGGACGGCCGAGGGGTCCTCGACGTCCGAGAGGAGGTCCTTGGTGGTCGCCAGCGCGACGATGGGGAGGACGATCCCGGCGGTGATCAGCACCACCGAGATGGCCTGAAGGACGCCGTGGCGCCTCAGCAGGTCGCGATCGGGGCTGGCAGGGGGCTCAGCGTTCCACAGCTCGGGCCGGGGCGGCTCCACCGGCGTGGTGCTGGTCAGGGGTTGGAGGCGGGACGGAGCCCTGGCTCGGTGGCGAGGTCCGGGGCGCGCTCAGCGGGTCGTACCGGCTCGGTTCGCTCCATCACCCGCTCCACCGGGCGGGCTGCCGGCCGCTGGAACTCATGCCCGCAATACGCGCACAGTGGCCACTCCGGATCGGCCAGCCGGCTGCACGACGGGCAGACGCGGTGGAGGCGGGTTCGGCAGTTGGGGCAGACGAGCCAATCGGCGTGGACGCGGTCACGGCAGACCGGGCAGAGCTCGTTCTTCTCGACCTCGGCGAGCAGCGATTCCTCGGCAAGGGAGCGCTCGTAGACCTCCGCCAGCGACTCGCGGGGGCGAACGATCAGGTAGAGCACCACGGCGAAGAGGAAGAGGAGCGGGGTGAAGAAGATGATCAGGGCCGATGCGAAGTACGGGAGGATCGGGTTCTCGGACCTGGCTTGCATGTCGCGGAACGCCCAGTAGGCAGTGCCCAGCCAGAGCAGGACGACGTAGATGACGATGAGCGTGCCCGCGGTCTGGACCAGCGGGTTGGTGATGAAGTCGTTCCAGATCTTCCCCGGATCCGGCAGGCCGTCAGGCATGGGAAGGAACCTCTCCCGGTTACCGCAGCGCGCGGATCGGCGCTTGCGACGCGGCGGTCATGCTACCAGATAGCTCCGCAAGCACCGCCACCAGCGTCCTGTGCTCAATCTCGAGTACCCGATCGGCCAGATCGTCCGCCGACTCACCGGGAATGACGGGGATGCGGACCTGCTTGATGGCGGGTCCGGCGTCGAGGACCGGGGTCACGTCGTGGATCGTCACCCCGGTCTCAGCGTCACCCGCGGCCAGCACGGCGGCATGCACCGCCAGGCCCACCATGCCCCGCCCGCCATGCCGCGGAAGGAGCGAGGGGTGGATATTGATCGTCCGGCCGGCGAACCCGTCGAAGAACGAGGGGCGCAGCACCTGGTCGTAGCCCGCCAGCAGCGCCACGTCGCAGCTCGCCTCAGCGAGGGCTCGGCCGATTGCCCCGTCGCGCAGATCGGCGCTCGGGAACTCGTCACGCGCCAGGAGGCGCCACGGCACCCCGCGTCGGGCCGCGACCTCGAGCGCCCGGATCCCCGGCCGGTTGGCGATCACCATCGCCGCCTCGACTGCCGGAAGGTGGCCGTCGGCGATCGCGTCGAGCACCGCCTCGAGGTTCGAGCCGCGGCCAGAGACCAGGACGCCGAGCCGCATCGGCCTAGGCGAATGTGACGCGCGCGGAGCCGAGTGGCACGCTCACCACTGTTCCGACGCGGCGAGCCTCAGGCAGGGCAGCGAGAGCCGCCTCCTCGTGCTCGGGGCGGACGACGCAGGTCAGGCCGATGCCCAGGTTGAAGGTGCGGACCATCTCGTCGTCGGCGATGTCGCCTCGCTCCTGGATGAGGCTGAAGATGAGCGGGACGGGCCACGATCCCAGCTCGACCGCTACGCCCAGGCCGGCGGGCAGGGTCCGCGGGATGTTGTCGACCCAGCCGCCGCCGGTGATGTGCGCGAAGGAGAGGGCGTCGCCTCCGGCGGCGCGCATCGCGCGGCGCAGGATCCGGATCTCGTCGAGGTACGACCGATGCGGCTCGAGCAGGGCCTCTCCGATCGTCCCCTCCAGGCCCGGAGCGGTGCGCGACCAGTCCTCCTGGTCGAACACCTGGCGCGCCAGGGAGTAGCCGTTGGTGTGCAGTCCGCTCGACGGCAGGCCAAGCAGCGCGTCGCCCTCCCGAACCCCACTGCCATTGATCACGTCCGCCGCAGCCACGACCCCGACGATGAAGCCTGCGAGGTCGAAGTCATCGCCGCGGTAGAGGTCCGGGAGTTCCGCCGTCTCGCCGCCGACGAGCGCGATCCCGGCGGCCGCGCAGGCGTTGGCGATGCCGGTCACGATCTCGGCGGCCACCTCCGCCCGCAGCCGCCCGACGGCGAGGTAGTCGAGGAAGAAGAGCGGATCGGCACCCTGCACCGCGATGTCGTTGATGCAGTGGTGGACCAGGTCGACGCCGATGCTGTCGTAGCGCTCGAGCGCGATCGCCAGCTTCAGCTTCGTGCCGACCCCGTCGGTCGATGCCACCAGCACCGGGTCGGGATGGGTGCTCGGATCGAACCGGAAGAGGCTGCCGAAGCCGCCCACCCCGCCCAGCACCGCTGGCGTGTTGGTCGTGGCCGCGGCACGCGCGATGAGGTCCACCGCGCGCTTCGCCTCGTCGATGTCCACTCCGGCGCCGCGGTAGCTCTCGCCCATGCGCTCAGCCGCGCTCGAGTGCGAACTTGTCGACGTCCAGCGGCACGTCCACCGGGTAGTTGCCGTCGAAGCAGGCGGTGCAATGACGCCGCTCATCGCCCCCGACGGCGGAGAGAAGCCCTTCCTGCGACAGGTAGCCGAGGCTGTCCGCGCCGATCTGCTGCCGGATCCCGTCGAGCGACAGGTTGGCCGCGATCAGCTCCGCCCGACGGCCCGTGTCGACCCCCATGTAGCAGGGGTACTTCATCTGCGGCGAGTGGATCCGGACGTGTACCTCGCGTGCCCCGGCGCGGCGCAGCATCGCGACGATCGGGCCGGTGGTGGTGCCCCTCACGATCGAGTCGTCCACGACCACCACCCGCTTCCCGGAGAGGACCTCGGGGAGCGGGTTGAACTTCAGCCGGACGGACGCCTCGCGGGAGGTCTGGCCCGGCTGGATGAAGGTGCGGCCGACGTATCGGTTCTTGATGAGGCCCTCCCGGAACGGCAGCCCGGACTGCTCCGCATAGCCGATGGCGGCGGGGATCGCCGAGTCAGGGACCGGGATCACCAGGTCGGCATCCGCTGGATGCTCGATCGCCAGGCGCCGTCCCATCCGCAGCCTCGCCTCGTAGAGGAGGCGGCCACCGATGACGCTGTCGGGTCGGGCCAGGTAGACGAACTCGAAGACGCACAGGCGCTCGCGGGCGTCGCTCGCCTCGGCGCTGACGCCGGGACGCGAGGCGTGGACCCCATCGTCGTCGATGGTGAGGATCTCGCCTGCTTCGACGTCGCGCACGAATGTAGCGCCCATGGCATCGAGCGCGACGCTCTCCGAGGCAACCGCCCAGCCTGCCGGCCGCCCGGCGTCGTCGTGCAGCCGGCCCAGCGCCAGCGGCCGGAAGCCCACGGGGTCGCGGGCCGCCACGAGCGCATTGCCGGTGAGCATCGTGAAGGTGAACGCGCCCGACGCTCGATGGAAGGCGTGCTCGACCCGCTGCGCCCAGCTGCGCCCCGGCGCGTGTGCGATCAGCTTGGCGAGCACTTCCGTGTCGCTGGCTGTCACGAACTCGATCCCCTGCTCGGTCAGCTCGTCACGCAGCCAGGTCGCGTTGGTCAGGTTGCCGTTGTGCCCGAGCATGAGCTCGCCGAGCTCGCTCGAGGCATAGACCGGCTGGACGTTGGGGAGGCTGTTCGACCCGGTGGTGCTGTACCGGGTGTGCCCGATCGCCAGGCGCGCAGCGTGCCCATCGAAGGCACCCTCCTGGCCGGCATCGAGCCGCGTCAGCGTCTCCTCGTCGAAGACCTGCCCCACCAGCCCGAGCCGCTTGTGCAGCGTCAGCCGTGAACCATCGGAGACCGCGATCCCGGCCGATTCCTGCCCGCGATGCTGGAGGGCATGGAGGCCGAGCGCGGTGAGGTGCGCAACCGGCAGGCCCGGGGCATGAACCCCGACCACCCCGCACTCCTCGCGCGGTCCGTGCGGCTCGTAGATCGGAAGCTCGCTGAGGTGCGGTCCCGCCTCGGATTCAGGAGCCGGCAGGGCGGTCCTTCGCACCGTGATCAGCGGGCGAGGTCGGGTCGAGGCACGTGCTGATGATACCGGAGCCGGCAGGCACCGGACGTCCCAGCGAACGAAGGTACCGCCCGAGTACTGCCCCACACCCCACACGCGGCCCGAACGCCTTCCGGACTGCCACGGCGAGCGACGGAGGTGACGATCAGGCCATGGAAGTCGGGGGGTGCGACGGCCATGCTCCGGCCATCAAGGGTGGCAACCCCTCGCGAAATTGGACGGTAGATGCTTCGACTCATCAGGGCACTCGGATTCCTGGCCCCAGTGCCGGTGGTGCTGCTGGCGATGGTCGGGCTCACGGTCGCGGTCGTTGCCGACACCCATCAGCGCTTCGCCTTCAGCGCCATCATCGTCCTCGCCGGGGGGGCCGGCGCGACCGTTGTCGCGCTCGTCTGCTGGATCTACTTCGGCCTCCGGCTGGGGCGCGTGGCAGCCGCACTCGAAGCGACCCTCACCAGCGAGCAGCCCATTCGGCTGAAGGTGGCCGGCACCCCCGCCGAGCGCCGGCTCGCGGAGGCTTTCAACGCGGCGAGCGGCGCCTTCGTGCAGGTCGAGGCGCGAGCGGCGCACGACCGGCTGACCGGGGTCGCCAACCGCGAGACCCTGCTCAGCACTCTCGGCACCGAGATCGAGCGAGC
>Ga0310810_10011479_pt1 | contig 10349 bp, 8 predicted proteins | sample NCmetagenome_FD_207641 | JGI IMG/M metagenome (GOLD analysis project Ga0310810, IMG submission 207641) | Soil microbial communities from experimental microcosm in Duke University, North Carolina, United States - NC | ecosystem: Engineered > Artificial ecosystem > Soil microcosm > Unclassified ... | reverse complement strand
GCCACCCGCGATGTCGACGCCAAGGGTGCGGTTGCCCGAGGTCGGCGCTCCGGCGTCGTAGAAGGAGTAGGCGTTGCGGCCCGTCTCCTCGGCCATCCGCTTCGCGAGCGCCTCGGCCTGCGTCTTGGTGCCGAGGATCGTGACGCGGCCGTGCGAGCCGTTCGTGGAGACCTTGGTGATGATCGCGCCGCGTGCGCCCCGCTCGAGCCACTGCTTGCGCATGTCGCCCGTGATCTCCCCGACGATGTTGTAGGTGTTCCGCGCCCAGGTGTCCTCCCAGCCGCCGCCCATCTCGCCCCACTCGCGGCGGGTGGCGAACCAGTCGAGCGCCTGCACCTGATCGACCGTCCAGTCGCTGCGGCCGTCGAGCTTGATCTGGTTCAGGTGGTCGGCCAGCTGGTTCAGCCGGATCGATGACCACTCGTACTGGTAGCGCGACGGCCCCGCCGACATGTCGTAGTAGCGCTTGACCTCGGCGTTGAGCGCCTTGTGTGCCTCGGCCGCGGCCACCCGCTCCTCCATCGGCAGGCTCTCGTCCTTCGAGGCCTTCAGCAGCTTCTTCAGCTGGTTCGGGTTCGGCGCTCCCTTGAGGCCGATGACCGAGCGCGAGCCGTAGCTGTTGTAGTCGAGGAAGCCGTCGGAGCGGAGCGTCCAGCGGTCGACCACGCCGGGGCCAGAGCGCGGGGTGTGCTGCATCCAGGCCCGCGTGCCCTGCCCGTAGGCCGAGCCGAAGAAGTCAGCGATCTTCGCCGCCACCCCAGCGGGGTCTTCGCCCAGGTTCGCGTTCTTCCAGGCGTTGACCATGTTCTGGGTGTTGTGGGAGATCGTCCCCTTCCCCGGCCAGTGTCCGGTGACGTTGTAGTGCTCGAGGATCTTCAGCATCGCGAGCACGCCGTCGGCGGGGGACATCGCAGCCTGCGACATCAGGAAGCTGCGGATCGCGCTCTCGACGTCCTCCCCGAAGTAGGCCCCGAACTGCGGCCACAGGTCCTCGTACCAGCGGGCGTACTGCTGGCGATCACGCAGCGAGGGGATCTGGTCGATGATCCGTTGCGCCTTCTCCTCGATGGTGGTGATGCGCCCCGCCCGCTTGGGCATCGCCTTCTTCAGCGCCTTCTGCTGGGCCACGTCGCCGTGCAGCCCCTGAAGCTCCTCGTTCGCGAGCTTGTAGAGACGCGAGCGCTCCGGCGAGATCGTGAACGGAGTCTCGCCGCCGTACTGCATCAGCAGGTCGGTGTCCTCATCGAGAAGCTCGTCGTAGATGTCGGCGTGCTCGACCTGCCCGACGTCGGTGTAGTAGTCCTCGTAGAAGTCGTCGGGCGAGACGCCGTTGCGACGCCCGTAGGAGACGGCGTTGGCGTCGAGCCACCTCATCGTCAGGTCGACGCGCTGGTCGAGCGTGGCCTGCATCTCCGGGTCGTCTGAGCGCCACGTCCCCCGCAGCGCCTCCTCGATCTGGTCGCGCACCGGGGACTGCACCTCCGGCACGTCCTCGAGGAACTTGACCGGCATGTTCAGCATCCGCTCTGCGGTGCGCGGGTTCAGCACCCCGGCCCCGATCAGCAGGTCCTGCGTCTGGTTCGCGAGCACCCGGCCGCGGTCGACCGACTCGATCAGATCCTGCGGCGGGTTGGCGAGCACGTCGGCCGCTTCCTGCAGCTGCGTCAGGCCCGACTGCTGCGCCTGTGTCGCGAGGTAGTCGTCGGGGTTGGCCTTGCGGCGGGCGATCTCCTGCTGGATCGAGGCGCGGGCCTCCTCGGCGTTGCCGCCGTAGATCGCCCAGCGGTCGAAGGCGAGCGAGAGCACCGGGTTCTGCTCGACCCGCTGCGAGGCAGCGCGGTAGGACTCGATCTCCCCGAAGAGACGGGCGCGGTCCTGCTCAAGGCTCTCGCGCACGCCCTTGCGGTAGCGGCCCTTGCCGCCGGTCAGCGCTGTCCAGAAGCGGGAGTAGACGTCGGTGAGCGTGACGCCCGCGGCCGAGGAGGGGACGTAGCGCTGGATCCCGGTGTCGATCTGCTTGGCGGTCGGGTCGAGCGCCTTGCCCTCGCGCACCTTGTGCGTGCGGGTGACGATCCGCTTGCCCCAGGCCGTGCGCCCGGAGGCAAGCTCGAGCGGCTCCTTGCCGGTGAGGAGCGCCCGTGCTGCCCGGGTCGCCGCGGTGCCGCCGCCCTCTGCCGCTCGCGCTGCGCGACCGACCGCGCCCAGCCGTCGCGCTCCCCCCGCCAGGACGCCGAAGCCCCCCAGCCAGTCGAGCGCCATGTCGGGGTTCTCCTTCAGGTTCTGCGCGAACTTGTTGAGGTCGCCCTTGAGCAGCGGCGAGTAGAAGTCGGCGTAGAACTTGGCGAACTGCCCGCCCATGTCCGCGGGCTTGGCTGCGATCTGGACGGCACCGACGGGCAGTCCGACGGCCCCCTCGGAGATGTTGCGCAGGAAGTTGGAGACGACGTCCGCTGCCCCCTGGGCGACGCTCTCATCGACGCCCATGTGCTGAAGCTCTGACTTCGTCCGCTCGCCCGCGGGCTGCGAGATCGTCTCGCCCACCTTCTTCGCGAGCGCGGCGCTGGTGGCCTTGGTGTCCCTCCAGTACTCCTCGAGCGCCTGCCTGTTCTCCGGGTCGCCCGCACCGATCAGCCAGCCCAGCCCCTTGCCTGCGATGCCGATGTCGCGCTGCATGTCCTGGAGCGCGGGGTTGAGGATCTCGTCGTTGAAGTTGCGTACGGTGGTGCCGAGACCGCCGAGGTGCGCGATGTCGCCGTACTTCGGGTTCTCCCACCAGGCGAGGTTCTTCTTGGGCGGCTGCGGCAGCACGTTGGCGCGGCGCAGCTGCGTCGCCCGCTCCTCGGTCAGCCCCCCAGCGAGCTTCTCGCGCAGCGACGGCGTCGGCACCTGCACCGTCTTGTCACCGATGACGACCGTGCGCTTACCCCGCGGGGTGTCGAGACCGCCGCGGGAGAGCAGCTGGTTGGCCCGCACCTGCTGGTTCGCCTTCTCGATCCGCGCCTCGGCTCGAGCCTGCTGCGGGGTGACCTTCGCGACCGGGACCATGGCGAAGCGGCCCCCGCTCAGGACCTGGTGGGGTCCTAGCGGGGGCGTCTTCGGCAGCTTCCAGAACTGACGGGCGGCGGCTGCCTTGTCGGGCGTCAGCCGTCCGGCTGCCTCGGCGGCGTTGACCCGCCGGATCTGCTCTGTCTTCGGGAGGCTCTTGAACTTGCCGGTCGGCCGCTTCGGGGTCTTCGGCACCTCCCAGGGGGCCAGCAGAGCTTCCGCGGCGAACCTCTTCGCGGCGTCCGACGACCGGGGCACGGCCATCTCAGAAGCTCTTTGCGCCTCCGGCCGCAGGCTTGCCCGCACCAGCCGCTGCCTTCTTGCGCTGCTGCAGCTGGTTGAAGAGGGTGTTCGCGACCTCGTCCACCATCGTGTCCAGCTGCGGGTAGTCCCCGAAGGTGGCCTTGAAGTCCGAGGCGTAGCGACGGATGTACTGCTTGATGTTCTTCAGAGACCAGCCCTTCTCGACCCGGCCCTTCGAGTCTTCCGCGATCCCGAGCCGGTTCGCGCCCTCGCGCATCATCCGCGTGCGCGTCTTGTCCCAGTCGGTCAGCTTCGGCTGCGCGGCCTTCTTCGCCGCCTCCTTGCCCTTCGGCGTCATCAGCTTCACCGGCAGCCCCTTGGGGCCGATCACGGTGCCGCCCGGGAGATCCATGATCCGGCCCGTGCGCGGGTCGCGGTAGGTGCCCGGAAGCGGGTTGCCGAACTTGTCCATCCCCATGTCCTTGAGCGCGTCCCGCGCCGCCTCGGACTGGGACAGCCCGAACTTCTGCTTCGCGAGGTTGGCCTGCGCCTGGTCCTCGACGTTCCCCGTCTGCAGCGAGAGCGCCGAGAGCAGCGTCGCCAGCTGCTGGTTGCGCGTGCCCTGGTAGCCCTGCAGCGTGTCGGAGTAGAGCTTCGGCCGGGTGGCCTGTAGCTCCGCGAGCTTCGCCATGTACTCCTTGCCGCCCTGTAGGCCCTGCCAGCGGTAGCGGTCAGCGAGGTCGCGGCCCTGGAGGCCTCGAGCGAGCGCGGAGCCAAGCTCTCCCTCGGAGTAGCCCCGGCTCTCGGTGTTGAGGCGTAGCGCTGCGTCCCCGGCGATCCCTCCGACCGTCGCTGCGCCCTCGCCTGTCGGGACGTAGGTCGGCACCTGCCCGCCGGAGGCGAGCCGGTTGACGTCGCCCTGCGAGGCGGCGAGCGCGGCGTCTTCCGCGCCGGTCATCTGCCCGCCGAGCGAGGAGCCGAGGCTCGAGAGGGCACCGGCCTGTGCTCCGTAGGCCCGCTCGATGGCAGCGCGGTCGTGGTCAGCGAAGCCCATCAGCGCCTTCGAGAAGCCCTCGGAGGCCTGCGCCTGCGCGTAGGCCTGCCGCCGCTCGTCGTCGGCTGCCTTCTTCAGCGCCAGCTGCTGCGCGGCGATCTGCGAGTTGACGTCGGCCCGCGCCTGCGCCTGCATCTTGGCCGGGGTCATCAGCCCTGCCTGCAGCTGGCTGATCACCGACATCAGCGGGTTGGTCGAGATCGGCGGCTGCCGCTTCCCCGCGGGCTTGGCCGGTCCGGCGTAGTAGCCCTTCCCCTCCTGGAAGCGCAGCTGCCTGCCGTCTGGGACGTTCTTCTTGTAGGTGAAGAACCGCCGCGGGGCCATCAGCCCCAGAACCCCTTCGGGGCCGTCGGCACCGGCAGCCTCCTGTTGATCGGGGTCGCCATGCCCGTGCCACCCCTGCCGCCCGCGTTACGGAGCGCCGCCTGCCGCTGCGCCTCGATCTGCGCCAGCTGCTGGTTCATCGCGCTCCAGTTCATCTCGACCGGTGAGCCGAAGGCGTTGCCGCCCTGGTCGTACATCTGGCCGGACTCACCGACGTACATGCCAGCCACGGGGTTCCACCTCGCCTTCTCGCCTGCCTGTGGTGCGTAGCGCGGATCCTGCGAGAGCCGGTTCGCGACCTGGGCGCGGAGCATCGCGGCCTGCATCGCCCGCTGCGCCTGGTTCTGCGCCAACGACATCCTCGCGCCGCGCTCCGTGTTCGCCCGCTGCTCGCCCAGCTGGTTGACGCCGCGGGTGTAACCCTCGTTCAGCGCCCCGCGCAGCACGGCCAGCCCGCCGGAGGCGAGCGTCCCGCGGGCGGCGAGGTCGGAGTCTCCCTGCGCGACGCCGCGGTTCAGCTGCCTGCCGAGATCGGTGACACCCGTGTCGTAGGCCCGCTGCGAACTGCCGAGGATCTCGTTCAGCTGTGCCTCGTCCGCGACGTCGGCGGCACCGAAGCCAGACATCCCGGCGAGGTACTCGTAGTCGCCCGAGATCAGCGAGGCGTAGTCGGGGGTGTAGCCGCCGTACTCCTGCTCTGGCAGCGTCGCGCCGAACGCCCCGCCGCTACCGAAGGCCCCACCACCAGCGGCAGGCTTCCTCTTGGGGGCAGGAAGCAGCGGTGCCCGGGTACCGGCGATGGGGACCGAGGAGCCATACGCGCCCCAAGTAGCCATTGCGTGTCCTCCTCAGTAGTTGATGACGTAGGGGATGACGATGTACGACGGCTTGTCCTGATCGCCGCCCCCGGAGGTGTCACCCTGGACTTGCACCGAGCCGTCGACATGGACGTTGTGCCCGTGACTTCCCTGGCTGTCAGTGAAGAACGTGCCGCCGCCCGAGGTCGTCGGGATCGCAACCTGGGAGTCCGCTGCGTTTCCCATCTTCGGGGCGGTGACTCCCAACGAGTGCTGATGACTGCCCTGTGTGTCGGTGTAGCCGTCCGCGCCGAAGCCGGGAGTGTCGATGAAGTAGTGGTGGTGCGCGGGGCCGCGGTTGATCGGCGCTCGTCCCTCGTTCTCGTTGACGGAGTGGCCTGGGCCGTAGCCGACGATCATCCGCCCCTGGATGTCGGGGATCGTGAACAGGTCGGAGGTCTCCGGCCCCCACTGGGTGCCGAGCACCTTGTAGAGGCGGGCGTAGCTCGTCTTCGAGACCGTGCGCCCGTCGCAGAGAAGCGTCCCGTTCGGCGGGTCCTTGGCCGCGCACGGGAAGATCAGCCCTGGCGGCAGCACGCCCATGATCCCCGCCGCGCCCCCGCCGGAAGGGGAGAGGATCGAGTTGAGACCGAGGATCGAGTTGATCGGCAGGGTCAGGTCGCTGCCCTCGAGGAAGGCGACGAGCCAGGTCTTGTAGCTCTGCGGGAAGGAGATCGGGTCAGCGAGCAGACGGGTGACGAGCTTGCGCTCGTCGTCGGTCAGCGGGCGTTCGTCGCTGGGGCCAGCTGTTGCTTCGCTACGAGAGTCGTCGCTGATGACGCTCACAGGCGGCTCCTCTCATCAACAGAGGCCTGCAGGGCGAAGTCGTAGACGCGGGTCACCACCGACGGTGCGACCTGCCGTACCCGCAGCGCGAGGCCGTAGGGGTGCCGCCCGACCGGGAGCCGGTAGCGGGTGTACCCGCTCGTCGCGGGGAGCGTCCCCGCCACCGTGTAGTTCAGGTCGTGCGGGTTGGTGATGAAGCCGCACTCGAGCATCGGGGACTCCGTCGCCAGCTGCGTGCGCTCCGCGACCGCGGCAAGGCCGTCGTGCCCCCGGGGGTCTCGGAAGTCGTGACGCCACGCCTGCACAGACGCGCCCGCGACGCGGGCGTCGTAGCTCAGGTAGCCGAAGCGGACACGCTTGCGCCCCTCCTCCTGGAGGCGGAACCAGGGCGTCTCGAAGGAGGGGAGCACGGGCGTGCCGTCGTCATCGACGTCCGACTGTCCGGCTCCGAGGACGGGCGGGAAGAAGCACTCGGCCAGCGAGGTCAGTCGCCCTGTCCCGGCTCGTCCCCCCCAGAGGTTCTCCTGCGTGCCGACGGAGCGGACGTAGGCGAGCGAGCGGATGTTCGTGAAGCGGAACCACGACCGGGTCGTGAGGTCGCAGACGAGCGTCATCCCGACGCCCGCCTGGTCACGCAGCGTGATGACGTAGTAGTCGAGGTAGGTCTCGGCGGCGAGTGAGGCGCGGGCGCGGTAGAGCGAGCGCCAGTAGGTGAGCAGCCCGCCCTGGCCGATCAGGTTGCGGACGATGGCTCCGTCGGTGAGGTGCACGCCGCGCTCGTCCGCGAAGATGCAGTTGTCGTTCCAGTAGGCGATGCTCTTCGCGTCGCCGCAGCCGCAGGCGTCGAACAGCGACTCGAGCACGAAGTCGCCCGGATCGGAGGCGGCGGTGTCCGGCGGCTTCGAGCCGCGCAGGCGCTCTACGGATCCGGCGTGGAAGAGGAGCACGACCGAGCGCAGCGCCCCGATCCCGGTGATCGGCTGCGAGGAGTCGTACCAGGAGTTGACGTCCCAGGTCTTGGCCGGGTCGAGCAGCGGCGGTGAGAACTGGACGCGCTCCTCTTGCCCGGGGAAGTTCGCGACCATCAGGCGGCTCTTGTAGACCGAGCCGTACTTCCCCGCCGGGGGTGAGCCGGGGAGTGGCGCGGCGCTCGCGCTCGAGGCGGTCGCCGTGACCACGACCGGGGGCTGCCCGGTGGCCGAGAGGAAGACGACCTTGTCGGCCAGCATCAGCGGGTTCTGCGCGACGCCGCCCGAGATCGTGCCGATGTTCGTGACCGTGCCGTCGAGGTTGATCTGGTAGATCGAGCCGGTCGTCGCCACGACCAGCATCCGCTCGCCCGTCTTGAACGGGGCCTGGATCCCGCCGATGATGTCGCCGTCGAGGGGGTCGGTCGAGGCGTACTTCCAGCCGCCGCGGCCCGTCAGCTGCGTGTCCAGCAGCAGCGGGACGTAGTCGGCCATGTCCCAGAGCAGGCCCTCCGGCATTCGGTCGCGGGGATAGTCGTGCGCGAAGCCCCGCGCTCCGCGGAGCAGGCTGACAGGCTGGGCCATCTACCCGACCCAGGAGGCTCGAGGGTTGACCGAGCGGGTGCGCCCGCGCATCCCCGGGGCCTTGGCGGTGCCGCGCTTGTTGACGAGCAGGCGGATCTCGCGCAGGCGTCCCCCTCGAGTGTCCTGCCCCTCGTACTGGATCCGGTAGCGCTCGCCCTGCTGGCCTGTCTGGTCGTCGGCGTAGTCGGAGGCCTTCCAGAGCGCGTAGAGGAGGATCGCGTCCTGGTACTCGTCGGGGATCGCCCCGAAGCTCTCGTCACCCGGGTCGTCGTTGATGTCGACCATCGGGTTGGGCCGCACGACCGCCCAGATGTCGATCTCGCCGGAGTAGTTCGGGGTCGGGATCCGCAGGATGTCCGAGCGGATCAGCGTGAAGCCCCGGGTCCAGCGGTAGTCGCCGGGGTAGACGACGCCGATGTAGCCGTCGTTGTCTCGAGACTGGGAGCGCCGCGCCCGCGGTGCCCCGTCCTCGATCTCCACGATGGACATGATCTTGTGGTCGAGCGTGTAGGTGTCGATGCCGGGGGACGTCTGCAGGTGGATGCAGCGCACGACGCAGCGCGTCCTCGAGAGCAGGTCGATCACGCCGCGGTTCAGGTAGCGCTCGACCAGCGGCCCCTCGTTGAAGGCAGCGATCTCCTGCAGGCCAAGGGTCGCGACCACCTCGTCCTTCATCTCACCGAACGTCATCCGTCCTCCCTTTCGGAACGCTCATGGAGCCGTGCCCACTCCTCCAGCCGGACGACGCGCTCACGGGTACGGGTGATCGCGACGGCGAGCAGGATCACGGCCGCGCTGAGAGTCGTGAGCACCGAGCCGAGAAGAGCCAGCGCCGTGTCGCTCATGTCGTCCGACCCTCCTCATACGTTGCCCGCATGGCGAGACTTCAGATCCAAGTTTGTGACCGCTGCGGCCAGCGTCTCGACCGCGGCGGGGACGGGCAGGCCGCGGTGCGCCTGACCTTCAAGGACCGTCGCCGCAAGGGCACCCAAGGTGACCTCTGCGGAACGTGCGCGACCGGCTTCGAGAACTGGATGGCTAGCCGTCGCCCGGGTCGCCCCGGTGCTTCATCCAGCGGTTGAGGATCGCCTTCAGCCAGTGCGGGAAGCGGCGGTGCCAGCGGCGGGGGATCGCCCAGATCAGGAAGCGGTAGATGGCGCGGTCAACGGGGTTCATGACGCCACCAGCGGAGGCCTGACGACCTTCCAGAAGTCGTCGCGGTAGTAGAGCGTCCTCGAGGAGGGCGGCTCCGAGCCGAAGGAGAACCACTTCGAGGTGTCCGCATTGCCGCCCTGGTAGCAGCAGGTGACGTGGCCGTCGTAGTGCGCGAGGTCACCGACCTGATACTGGCCGTTCGTCACCTTCGGGTGCTCGCACTCGTAGTAGTCCGTGTTGCCGTAGCCCGACCAGCCCTGCTTGGCCGGGTCGGGCACGTTGATCCCCGTCTCGCGCTTGGCGTAGTGGAAGGCCTGGATCGTGGAGCCGGAGCAGTCGGAGGTCGTCGGCCCATCGGGGTTGACCGAGACATCCACCGCCCGGTTCTGGGAGTAGGCCCAGTCCGGCTCGCTGATCGCCCGCTTGCAGAACTCGGTGATCTTCTCCTGCACCAGCTGCTTGGCGGGCTTGGTGCCTCCGCTCGCGTAGTTCTTGTAGAGGTTGGCGGCGGTCTGGTCGAAGACGTCTTCTCCGGCGTGGGTCGCGCCCTTCGGCACCTTGGTGGCCTTGAGCTTCGTGTGGGTCTTCTCGCCGTAGAAGCCCGAGATCTCCATCCCCACCGACTTCTGGAACTTGGCGACGGAGTCGGAGATCGTCTCTCCGTAGACGCCGTCGAAGTCCGACCACTTGAGGAAGCCCGCACGGGAGATCGCCCGCTTGACGGCGATCACGTCGTCGCCATTCGGCACCGGCCCCTTCTCCGCGGAGGGCGGATAGAGAGTGCGCTTGAACCCACCGGGGTCAGCCATCAGATCTTCCAGCTGCCGGTGTTCTTGGTCGGGTCGCCCTGGGTCGGGAGCGAGCAGTACTCGCGCCCGTCGATCTCGAGCGCCGAGGTGGGGCAGTCGGCGGGGGAGCCGTCGGAGCGCCGCCCGTCCGTGCAAAGCCCGTTGGGGTCGTAGCTGGCGACGTCGTCGCGCAGGCTGGGGAAGTCCTTGAGGCAGTACCGGGCGTCAGAGCCGCCTGCCTTGTAGGCCACCCGCGGCGCGACCTTGACGTAGGTCTGCACCGGGGGCGGATCGGGAGGGTCCGGCGAACCACCGCCGCCCGTCATCGCGTCGTCGTGGTCGTAGACGAGGATCGTGAAGGCCCGCTCCATCTTGTCCCACGCCTTCCACTGGTCGAGTGGGATCTCGGCCAGCGTGTCGATGGACGGCCACTTGCCACCCGACTTCTTGAGCAGCGTCTTCGACGGGTCAAGGTCGCGCAGCCCGTTCAGGCCCGCGACGATCCCGTGCTGGTAACCGATCTCCTGCGCCACGCGGGCACCTC
>Ga0310810_10011478_pt1 | contig 10350 bp, 8 predicted proteins | sample NCmetagenome_FD_207641 | JGI IMG/M metagenome (GOLD analysis project Ga0310810, IMG submission 207641) | Soil microbial communities from experimental microcosm in Duke University, North Carolina, United States - NC | ecosystem: Engineered > Artificial ecosystem > Soil microcosm > Unclassified ... | reverse complement strand
GGTTTAGCGCGAATGCGCGAGTTACATGTCCATCCCGTCCATACCGCCCATGCCGCCCATGCCGCCGTGGGCGTGGCCGCCTCCGCCTTTCTTCTCTTCGACCAGCTCCGCCACCATTGCGTCGGTGGTGAGCATCAGGCCTGCAACGGATGCAGCGTTCTGCAGCGCGAAGCGCACGACCTTGGTCGGATCGATGACGCCCATCTCGACCATGTCGCCGAACTCCATCGTCTGGGCGTTGTAGCCGTAGTTGCCCTTGCCCTCGACGACCTTGTTCAGCACGACCGAGGGTTCGGCACCGGTGTTGTCGACGATCTGGCGCAGCGGCTCTTCGAGTGCGCGCGTCACGATCTTGATTCCAGCCTCCTGATCGTGGTTCTCGCCCTTGACCTTGCTGCCGATTGCCGCCCGCGCCCGCAGGAACGCGACGCCGCCGCCCGGCACGATGCCTTCCTCGACTGCCGCGCGGGTCGCGTGCAGCGCGTCTTCGACGCGCGCCTTCTTCTCTTTCATCTCGACTTCGGTCGCCGCGCCGACCTTGATCACCGCAACGCCGCCGGCGAGCTTCGCCACGCGCTCTTGCAGCTTCTCCTTGTCGTAGTCGCTGGTCGCCTCTTCGATCTGCACGCGGATCTGCTTGACGCGGCCTTCGATGTCCTTCTTGTTGCCCGCGCCATCGATGATCGTGGTGTTTTCCTTGCCGGCCTCGACCTTCTTCGCCTTGCCGAGATCCTTCAGCGTGGCGTTCTCGAGCTTCAGGCCGAGCTCTTCGCTGATGACCGTGCCGCCGGTCAGGATCGCCATGTCTTCCAGCATCGCCTTGCGACGATCGCCGAACCCGGGCGCCTTCACGGCGCAGGTCTTGAGGATGCCGCGGATGTTGTTGACCACCAGCGTCGCGAGCGCCTCGCCTTCGACTTCCTCGGCGATGATCAACAGCGGCTTGCCGGCCTTGGCAACCTGCTCCAGCAGCGGCAGCAATTCGCGGATCGAGCTGATCTTCTTGTCGTGCAGCAGGATGAACGGGTCCTCGAGCGCGGTGACCTGCTTCTCGGGGTTGTTGATGAAGTACGGCGAGAGGTAGCCGCGGTCGAACTGCATGCCCTCGACGAGGTCGAGCTCGTTCTGCAGGCTCTTGCCGTCCTCGACGGTGATCACGCCTTCCTTGCCGACCTTGTCCATCGCGTCGGAGATGATCTTGCCGATCGCGGTGTCGAGGTTCGCCGAGATCGAGCCGACCTGGGCGATCTCCTTCGAGGTCGTGCAGGGCTTCGAGATCTTCTTCAGCTCCTCGACGATCGCTTCGACGGCCTTGTCGATGCCGCGCTTGAGGTCCATCGGGTTCATGCCCGAGGCGACGTACTTCATGCCCTCGCGGACGATCGCTTGCGCGAGCACCGTTGCGGTCGTCGTGCCGTCGCCGGCGACGTCGGAGGTCTTGGACGCGACTTCCTTCACCATCTGCGCGCCCATGTTCTCGAACTTGTCCTTGAGCTCGATCTCCTTCGCGACCGAAACTCCGTCCTTGGTGACCGTCGGCGCGCCGAACGAGCGCTCGAGCACGACGTTGCGGCCTTTCGGTCCGAGCGTGACTTTCACCGCATCGGCAAGAACGTTGAGGCCATGGACCATCTTGTTGCGTGCGCTTTCGTGGAAACGTACTTCTTTGGCAGCCATTGCGTGTTCTCCAGTTCTGTCGATTCGTGTACGGGGGCTCAGGTGCCTTCGATCACGCCCATGATGTCTTCCTCGCGCATCACGAGGAGCTCATCGCCCTTGACCTTGACCGTCTGTCCCGAGTACTTGCCGAACAGCACCCTGTCGCCTACCTTGACGTCCAGCGCGATCAGCTTGCCGTCTTCGGATTTCTTGCCCTTGCCGACCGCGACGACTTCGCCCTGGTCGGGTTTTTCTGCGGCGGTGTCGGGAATGACGATCCCGCCGGCGGACTTGCGCTCCTCATCGATGCGCTTGACGATCACGCGATCATGCAGAGGACGGATTTTCATGCGGATCTCCAATCAGTTGGGTTCAAAAACAACGAGTTACTAACATTCGAGCAACAAATCCAGCTGTTGTTAGCACTCCCTATTAGCGAGTGCTAATGATAAAGGTCGGCACGCCAGTATTCAAGCCTTTCCGTGTTGTGCGAGGCACAATTTGCACCGCCTCAATAGAATTCAGGGCGTGAAGTACCTCATCGCCCTCCTCGCTCTGTCCATCTGCGCACTCGGGCACGCCGCGGAGGGCTTTCCGCCAGCAGTGCAGCAGGCGCTCAAGGTCGCCGGAATACCACCGGCCGGCGTTTCGGCGATCGTGCAGCAGGTCGACGCCCGCAGCCCCTCGCTGCACGTCAACGAGACCGCGGCAATGAACCCGGCTTCGGTGATGAAGCTCGTCACGACGCTCGCGGGCCTCGAGGTCCTGGGCCCCGCATACCGATGGCGGACCAATGCGTACTTGGACGGCGCGCTGAAGGACGGCGTGCTGCAGGGCAACCTCCTGGTGAAGGGCATGGGCGACCCGAAGCTCACCTACGAGAGCTTCTGGCTGCTCTTGCGCGCGCTGCGCGATCGCGGCTTGCGCGAAGTGCGCGGCGACCTGGTACTCGATCGCTCCTACTTTGCGACCGGCGAGCACGACCCCGGGCGCTTCGATGCCGAGCCGCTGCGCGCCTACAACGTCGGCCCCGATGCCCTGCTCTTGAGCTTTAAATCCGTCAGCTTCCAGTTCATCCCCGATACGGACTCCGGCACCGTGATGGTCGTGGCGCAGCCCCGGCCGGACCAGCTCGAGGTAGTGTCGGTGCTGAAGGCGTCCGCCGGCCCCTGCGGCGAATGGCGCGACAAGGTCAAGGCCGATTTCCAGAGCAGCGCCAAGCTGCGCGCGCTCTTTACCGGCGAATACCCGGCGAGCTGCGGCGAGCGCAGCTGGCACATCGCGCTGCTGACGCACCCGGAATACGTCGGCGGAGTGTTCCGCCAGCTATGGCCGGAGATGGGCGGCGCGCTCACCGGCGGCGTGCGCGAGGCCGCGGTGCTGCCCGGGGCGAAAGTCTTCTATTCGCACGAGTCGGCGTCGCTCTCCGAGGTCGTGCGCGACATCAACAAGTTCTCGAACAACGTCATGGCGCGGCAGCTCTACCTGACGATCGGGGCGGAAGCCGCCCGCCCGCCGGGTCGCTACGACAAGTCGTTCGCGGTCGTGAAAAGCTGGCTCGCCAAGCGCGGGCTGGAGATGCCGGAGCTCGTAATCGAGAACGGCTCGGGCCTTTCGCGCCGGGACCGGATCAGCGCCCAGAGCCTCGGCGCAATGCTCGTCGCGGCCTTCCACAGCACGGTGATGCCGGAATTCGTCGCGTCGATGCCGCTCGTGGCGGTCGACGGGACGATGCGCAAGCGCCTGAAGGGCGAGCAGGTCGCGGGCTCGGCGCACATCAAGACCGGATCGCTCGCCGACGTGCGCGCGATCGGCGGCTACGTGCTCGACCGCAAGGGCCAGCGTCACGTCGTGGTGATGATGGTCAACCACCCGAACGCGCACCAGGCGCAGCCGGCGATGGACGAGCTGCTGCGCTGGGTGTACGGCGGCTAGAGCCCGAGCTCGCGCCAGAGCTCGTCGATGCGCTTGCGGACCGCTTGATCCATGACGATCGGCCGGCCCCAGGTGCGGCTGGTCTCGCCGGGCCACTTGTTGGTGGCGTCAATGCCCATCTTCGAGCCGAGCCCGGAGACCGGGCTTGCGAAGTCGAGGTAGTCGATCGGCGTATTCTCGGCGATCAGCGTGTCGCGCGCCGGATCCACGCGCGTGGTGATCGCCCACACCACTTCCTTCCAGTCGCGCGCGTTGACGTCGTCGTCTACGACGACGATGAACTTGGTGTACATGAACTGTCGCAGGTAGCTCCACACGCCGAACATCACGCGCTTGGCGTGTCCCGGGTACTGCTTCTTCATCGCGACGACCGCCATGCGGTACGAGCAGCCTTCAGGCGGCAGGTAGAAGTCGGTGATCTCGGGAAATTGCTTCGAGAGCATCGGCACGAACACTTCGTTGAGCGCCACGCCGAGGATCGCGGGCTCGTCGGGCGGCTTGCCGGTGTAGGTCGAGTGGTAGATCGGCGAGCGCCGCATCGTGATGCGCTCGATCGTCAGCACCGGGAAATGCTCGGCCTCGTTGTAGTAGCCGGTGTGGTCGCCGAACGGGCCCTCCAGGGCGGTGTCATCCGGATGGATCACGCCTTCGAGCACGATCTCGGCTGAGGCCGGGACCTGCAGATCGCTTCCCAGGCACTTCACAAGTTCCGTGCGCGCACCGCGCAGCAGGCCCGCAAACTGGTATTCGCCGAGCGTGTCCGGCACCGGAGTCACCGCTGCGAGGATCGTTGCGGGATCCGCGCCGAGCGCCACCGCGACGGGGAACGGCTTCCCGGGATGCGCGATTCGATGGTCGCGGAAATCGAGCGCGCCGCCGCGATGCGCGAGCCAGCGCATGATGACGCGGTTGGGCGCGATCACCTGCTGGCGATAGATTCCAAGGTTCTGGCGCGGCTTGAGCGGCCCGCGGGTCACCGTGAGTCCCCACGTGATCAGCGGCCCGACGTCTTGTGGCCAGCAGGTCTGCACCGGCAGCCGGCCGAGGTCGACGTCCTTGCCCTCCCAGACGACCTCCTGGCAAGGCGCGGACGAAAGCTCCTTCGGCGCCATGTCCATGACTTTTCCGAGGACGTGCCGCAGCTCCGGCAGGCGCTCCCACAATTCGCGCAGCCCGCGCGGCGCTTCCGGTTCGCGCAGTGCGGCGAGAAGCTTGCCGATCTCACGCAGCGCAAGCTCGTTGTCGGCGCCCATCGCGAGCGCGACCCGCCGCACCGTGCCGAACAGGTTGCCGAGCACGGGGATCGAGTGTCCGGCCGGCTTCTCGAAGAGCAGCGCCGGCCCGCCCTGCTTCAGCATGCGGTCGCAGAATTCGGTGATCTCCAGACGCGGCGACACCTCGGCGCTCACGCGCTTGAGCTCGCCGAGCGATTCGAGCTGCTTCAGGAAATCGCGCAGGTCCGCGTACTTCATCGAACGGGGAACATACGGATCGCCATCGGCGCAAGGATCCCGGCGAGTACCGCGGCGCCGATCCAGTGACTGTTGCGGAACGCGCGGAAGCAGTCCTCGCGCTTGCGGCTGCGGATCAGCCACCAGTGATGGATGACGAGCAGCGCTGCAATGAGGATTCCTCCGTAGTACGGCACCGGAAAATTGAGCTTCCAGCCGATGCCGGCGAGGATCGCGAGCGTCGCGGAGTAGCAGAAGATCACGGCGGCCACGTCCCAGCGCCCGAACGTAAGCGCCGAAGTGCGGATGCCCAGCTTGCGATCGTCGTCGCGGTCGACCATCGCGTATTCCGTGTCATAGCCAATCGCGTAGAAGATGTTGGCGGCGAGAAGCGCCCAGCACTCCCACGGCAGGCGCCCCTGGATCGCGGCGAACGCCATCGGGATGCCAAACCCGAACGCGATGCCGAGGTACGCCTGCGGCAGCGCGAACACCCGCTTGACGAACGGGTAGCTCCACGCGATCGCCAGCGCGACGAACGACAGCAGGATCGCGAACCGGTTGAGGAAGAGCACCAGCGCGAACGAAAGCAGCGCGAAGAACACGCCCACGCCGAGCGCCTCGGCGGGCGTGATCTCGCCGGTGGCGAGCGGGCGATCCTTCGTCCGCTCGACGTGCGGGTCGAACTTGCGGTCGGCGAAGTCGTTGATCGCGCATCCCGCCGAGCGCATCAGCACGGTGCCGAGCACGAAGATGATGACGAACGCCTTGGGCGGCCAGCCGCGCGCCGCGATCCACACCGCCCACAGCGTCGGCCACAGCAGCAGCAGGATGCCGATCGGCTTGTCGAGGCGGATCAGCCGCTCATATGCGTCGAGCCGCTTCAGGACGAAGGCGAGGTCCACGCGTTGAAGCATAGCTTATGCGCCCGGCAACTCGTGCCGGCCGGGCAGCCAGCGTTCCACGTGCCGCGTCGCGGCCTGCGGATCGTGCTCGAGCAGGAATTCGGCGGCCTCGCGCGCGCGGCGCACGAGCGGCTCGTCCTGCTCGAGGTCGGCGAATCGCAACAGCGGCACCCCGCTCTGGCGCTCGCCGAGCACTTCGCCGGGCCCGCGCTGCATCAGGTCGTGACGCGCAATCTCGAAGCCATCGCGGGTCTCGAAGATGACCTTCAGGCGCGCGCGCGCGGCGTCGGAGAGCGGCTCGGCGTAGAGCAGCACGCAGACGCTTTCCTGCCCGCCGCGGCCGATCCGCCCGCGCAGCTGGTGCAGCTGCGCAAGGCCGAAACGCTCGGCGTGCTCGATGACCATCAGCGAAGCGTTGGGCACGTCGACGCCGACTTCGATCACCGTGGTCGCCACCAGCACCTGGACGCGGCCGGCCGCAAAATCCGTCATCACCGCGGCCTTTTCCTCGGGCGGCAGGCGCCCGTGCAGCAGCCCGACGCGCAAGCCCGCCAGCTCGCGCGAAAGGACGGCATGCGTATCGAGCGCCGTGCGCAGGTCGCCGCTCGAGCCTTCCTGCAACTCGCGGTCGGAGCCTTCGATCACCGGGCAGACCCAGTAGGCCTGCTGTCCCTCGAGGCACGCGGCGCGGATCCGCTCGAGCACTTCGGCGCGCCGCGTTTCCGACACGAGCCGCGTCGACGCCGACTTCCTGCCGGGCGGGAGCTCGTCGATGACCGAGACGTCGAGGTCTGCGAAGTAGGTCATCGAAAGCGTCCGGGGAATCGGCGTCGCGCTCATCATCAGCTGGTGCGGCACGCGCTCCCCGGCCGCCCGCTTGCCGAGCGCGAGACGCTGCTGCACGCCGAAGCGGTGCTGCTCGTCGACGATCGCCAGCGCAAGGCTGCGGAACGACACGCCCTTCTGGAAGAGCGCGTGGGTACCGACCGCAATCGCAGCCTCGCCCGACGCAACTGCTGCAAGCGCTGCCTTGCGCTCGCCGCGCGAGAGCTCGCCGTGCAGCCAGACGATCTTCGTCCCGAGCGGCGCGAGCCATTCGCTGAACTTGCGCCAGTGCTGCTCCGAGAGGATCTCGGTCGGCGCCATCACCGCCGCCTGGCAGCCGCTGTCGGCGGCGGCAGCGCACGCGAGCGCGGCGACGATCGTTTTCCCGCTGCCGACGTCGCCCTGCAGCAATCGCTGCATCGGATGCGCTTTGCTGAGGTCGCCGAGGATGTCGTGGGCCGCGCGGGCCTGGGCGCGCGTCAGCGCGAAGGGCAGCTGCTTGCTGAACTGCGCGAGCAGCGGGCCGTCGACGCGCAGGGGCGCGGCGCTGCGCATGCGCCGCGCGCGGTACGAAATTCGCATCGAGAGCTGCTGCGCGAGCAGCTCGTCGAACTTGACTCGCTGCCACGCCGGGTGGCTGCGCTGCACGAGCGCAGCTACATCGGCGCCCGGCGGAGGCTGGTGCAGCAGGCGGATGCTCTCTGCGACATCCGCGAGGCGATAGCGCTCGCGGATCTTCGCCGGCAGCGTGTCCTCGAGCGAGGCATCCGCCAGCGCATCGAGAACGAGGCTGCGCAGGGCCGCTTGCCCAAGTCCTGCGGTCGTGGGGTAAATCGGCGTAAGCGCGTCGGCGAGCGGCTCGTCTTCGCGCACCAGCCGGTACCGCGGGTGCGCCATCTCGGCGCCAGACCGGCCGAAGCGCACTTCGCCGAACGCACGCACCAACAATTGCTCTTCGGCTGCGCGCTCGAACTGCTTGCGCTGCGATGGATAGAAGTTGAAGAAGCGCAGCGCGAGGCCTTCCGCGTGCACGATGAGCTGGCGCCGCGGTCGGAATGCCACTTCGGCGCGCAGCACGCGCGCCTGCACGAGCACCGGCTGTCCGGGCGGCGCGGCGGCGAGCGGAGTGAGCACCGTCTCGTCCTCGTAGCGCATCGGCAGATGCAGCACCAGCTCTGCCCGGCTGTGGATGCCGAGCTTCGCGAGCTTCTTTGCGGCCCCGGAAGCGAGCTCGCGCTTCAACCGGCGTACAGGATCGCGTCGATCTCGACCAGCGCGCCGCGCGGGAGGCTCGCCACCCCGACCGCCGCGCGCGACGGGTACGGCTGCGGCACGTACTGCGCCATGATTTCGTTCACCTTGGCGAAATGCGAGAGATCGGTCAGGTACACGGTGATTCGCACGCAGCGCTCGAGCCCCGAGCCTGCCGCGCGCGCGATCGCCTCGAGGTTGCGGAACACGCGGTGCGTCTGCGCTTCGAACCCGTCCACCAGTTGCATGCTCGCCGGGTCGAGGCCGATCTGGCCGGAGACGTAGATCGCGTCTCCCGCACGGACCGCCTGCGAATAGGTGCCGATGGCAGCCGGCGCGTCGTTCGTGTGGATCACGGTCTTCATTTCGGCGCGCGGAGTAGAATGGGTGCCGCCTATCTTAGCGGAAATGGCCCGCCGCTGATCTCCTCCCTGGAAAAGCTGATCGGCACGCCGCGTGACGGCGCGCTGCTGCGCTACTCGCTGGGCGTCGAATATCTCAAGGCAGGCGACCGGCCGCGCGCGATCGAACGGTTGCGCGAGGCCCTGGAGCGCGATCCGGATTATTCGGCGGCGTGGAAACTGCTCGGACGCGCGCTCGCCGAATCCGACAAGCCGGCAGAGGCGCTCGAGGCCTGGAAGCGCGGCATCGAAGCCGCGCAGCGCAAGGGCGACCGCCAGGCCGAGAAGGAGATGACGGTGTTCGCGCGGCGCCTGGAGCGCAGCGCCGCGAAATGAACTTCTACCAGAGCCTGCGCCAGTTCGTCATCGGAGCGCCGCTCGACCCGCTCTCGACGCGCACGCGTCACAGCCTGACGCTCGTTGCGTTCTTCGCCTGGGTGGGCCTGGGCGCCGACGGCATCTCGTCGTCCTGCTATGGCCCGGAAGAAGCGTTCAAGGCGCTCGGCACGCACACGCACCTGGGGCTCTACCTGGCGCTTGCGACCGTCGCGACCGTATTCCTCATCGCGCTCGCCTATAACCAGGTGATCGAGCTTTTCCCCACCGGCGGCGGCGGGTACCGCGTCGCTTCGCGGCTGCTGGGACCGTATGCCGGCGTCGTCTCCGGCGCAGCCCTGCTCGTCGACTACGTCCTGACCATCGCGATTTCGGTCGCTGCCGGGGTGGATGCGCTCTTCTCGCTGCTGCCGATCGGGTTCCAGAAGTGGAAGCTCGCGAGCGGCCTCGTCATCGTCGCGGGGTTGCTCCTGCTCAACCTGCGCGGCATGAAAGAGGCGATCCGCGTGCTGCTGCCGATCTTCCTCGGCTTCGTGGTCACGCACGTCGTGCTGATTCTCTATGGCGTGCTCTCGCACGCCGGCGGATTCGCGCAACTGGTCCCGGAAACCTTCGATGCGACGCGCGATGCGGCTGCGGCGATGGGCTGGGCGCCGTTCGCCGCGTTCCTGCTTCTTGCCTACGCGCAAGGCGGCGGGACCTATACCGGCCTCGAGGCGGTGTCGAACAACGTCAATGTGCTGGCCGAGCCGCGCTTGCACACCGGCAAGCTGACCATGCTCTATATGGCCGTGTCGCTCGCGTTCACGGCCGGCGGAATCGTGCTGGTGTACCTGTTGTGGGACGCGCGCCCGGTCGAGGGCCAGACGCTCAACGCCGTCGCTTTCGGCGCGGTGCTGCGCGACATGGGATTCGATACGCCGCTCTCACAGCAAGCCGCGCTGCTCGTGGTGCTGGCGCTCGAGGCGGGGCTCCTCTTCGTCGCCGCGAACACCGGATTCCTCGGTGGCCCGGCGGTGCTGTCCAACATGGCCGCCGATTCCTGGGTGCCGCACAAGTTCCGCTACCTCTCGACGCGACTGGTCACCGAGAACGGCATCGTCGTCATGGGCGTCGCGGCGCTCGCGGTGCTGCTGTGGGCCGACGGCAGCGTCACGCTGCTGGTGGTGCTGTACTCGATCAGCGTGTTCCTCACGTTCGCGATCTCGCTGTTCGGGTTGTGCACGTACTGGTGGCGCAACCGCGAGCAGCGCCACTGGCTGCGCCGGCTCGCGCTTTCCGCGACCGGTTTCGCCGTCTGCGCCGTGATCCTGGCCCTGCTCACGTACGAGCGGCTTGCCGCCGGCGGCTGGGCGGCGATCCTGATCATCGCCGCGATCGTCGCCCTGTGCATCGCGGTGCGCCGGCACTATGACTTCACCCGCGCGCAGCTCCGCAAGATCGACGCCTTGTTCGAGGACGTGCATTTCGGCTCGAACGCGAAGCCGCCGAAGATCGACTACGAAGGGCCGACCGCGGTCTTCATGGTCGGCTCCTCGCGCGGCGGAGGAATGCACGCGCTCTTGTGGGTGCAGCGGATGTTCCCGA
>Ga0310810_10011477_pt1 | contig 10350 bp, 6 predicted proteins | sample NCmetagenome_FD_207641 | JGI IMG/M metagenome (GOLD analysis project Ga0310810, IMG submission 207641) | Soil microbial communities from experimental microcosm in Duke University, North Carolina, United States - NC | ecosystem: Engineered > Artificial ecosystem > Soil microcosm > Unclassified ... | reverse complement strand
GAGGAAGCGACGGCACCCGTAACAAAACAACCCAGCCCTTCCCCCACTTGGCTCACGGAAATGTTGCAGTCGTTTCAAGCAGAACTCAGCGTCAGATGGCTGCTGTTTCTGGGCGTGTTCATGGTAGTGGTGTCCTCTGGGGTACTAGCCGCCAGTCAATGGAAGAATTTCCCAGCCTCTGGACAATATGGGGTGTTATTGGGATATACCTTAACGTTCTGGGCAGTCTGTGCCTGGGCGAATCGACAGAGTAATTTACGCTTAACGGCTCAGACGTTGCAGATTGTCACACTGCTACTGGTGCCCGTTAACTTTTGGGCAATGGACGGCTTTGGTTTGTGGCGTAATCCCGTCGATTGGATTGTGGTGGCTTGTGCTACCCCGATCTTGAGCGCGATCGCTTTCTTCATCTGGAAGCGAGAACAACAACCGCCTTTACCCATCCTGAATTATTTAGTGCTCAGTTACCTGCACTGGGGCTGGAGTCTGCCCGGATTTCCTCTGCTGGCGGTTTACTTGGGGACAGGTGCTACTTTAGCTACCTTCTATGCGGAATGCAGAGGGCGGAAGCCTCAAGACAGGATTAATTCATCCCAGTCAGGTGGAAGAGCTTCGTCCTACATCCTACATCCTGCTACATTCCAAATCGCAGTGTATGGTATCGGCATTCTTCTATTTAGAGCCATTTTTGTCGCGGGTGTGGATATCCAGCAGCTCGGTTTAGCAATTGGTGCCTACGGCTGGTTCCTCTCTTGGCTATCCCAGCAACAACGGAAGTTGTCAACGGAGGAATCCGAATTACCTCAGTTGAGTTGGGAGTGGCTGGGAGGTGGGTTGCTGTTTTTGGGCTGGCTGGTTTCCGTGGGAGTCGAGTTTCCCTGGCAAGCGATCGCAGTGAGTGGATTGGGCTTGTGGTTCTTTGGCAGTCGCTTACAACGATTTTGGCAGAAATTTGACTTTGCAGCTATTTTGTGCATTGGATTACAGTCCATTTGGCTGTTTTGGCGATTGATTCCATCAGCTATCCAAACCCAGCTAGTGGCAACCGCCACCCAACTCACAAGTTCCCAGGATACGCCCTTTGCGCTGTTGAGCTTAGTGCTGTTTCCCTACCTGATCATGATCGTTGGGTTGATAGACTGGCTGGAGCGCCGAGAGAAAAATCATTTGGTTGAGTTTGGAGAAGCGATTGCACTCTCGTTTGGCACCCTGCTAACTGTGATCAGTTCCGTTAATCCCCTGCTACGGACGCTCAATTTACTCAATTCCACCATTACTTTGGGGATTGTCAGCCAGCGACGTGGAATTTTGGGTATTCGCCGTAATCTCGAACTGCTGGTGTACCTGACTCACATTACAGGTATAACAACCATTCTGTGCACCATTGACTACCTGTTGCCACACCTGAGTCGAGGGGAATGGGCAGCCATTTTGTTAACCCTCATGGTAGGCGAATGGGCATTGACGCTGGGGCGTCAGGAGTCACGAGTAGGGGCGGTGCCTACGTTACCCGTACAAGACTCAAGAATTAGAACTATTGGGCGTCGAAGTGCTTGGCATTTGGGCTTAGCTTTAGCGGGATTGAGTTATGCCTTACTGTGGGTGAATGAGCAATCGGCTTGGGAAAATTCATCCACTCAGCCAACGGAATGGGGTTTGTTGTGGCTAATTACACCCTTAGCTTTGACTGGGGTAGCGACTTGGACATCAGGTTCCAGAAGGGAATTTGCTAGCCAGTTAAGTATAGCTACCTTGGTTTTGCTGCAATTCTTGACGCTGGGGATATCGAGTTTCCGGTTAGTCAGCCTGGGGGTTGCCACTCTCCTGATGTTCGTGAATACTCGTTATTTGCGAACCGTTAGTGCCGCAGGAATTACCGTCGGGTTTGGTTTGAGCTTTTTGGGGATGTGCTTATGGGAGGGTATCCCTGGATTACCACCCCTATCCCTAGAGGGTTGGTTGGTAGCGGGTGCGATCGCATTCGCCAGTTTATGGCTGATATGTAGCTGGTTGCAGGTTAGCAGGTTACAGGTTACAAGTTCAAATACTCACCTCCAACCCCCAACCTCCAACCTTCAACCTACCCCTTCGGGGAACGCTACGCGAACAACCCTCAACCTTCAACCTTCAACCTCCAACCCTCAACCTTCCTTAGCATCCATTTATATTCCAGCAACAGATAGTTGGGCGATCGCATTATGTACCCTAGAACTCATCCTGCTGACGCTTCACTCCTTAGCTGTCTATTGGGGGTTTGTCTCCCCAGAGGTGGCGGTGCTGGTGGCTGGGATTGTGACAATGGGAGGCATCGTTTATCGGAGCTGGCGTCACCCGTCGAACTGGAGCATTTACGCCCTAGGTTGGTGTCTGGAATTGTTGACAGCCGAGGCATTGGGCTTTTTGGGGCGCTCAGCCCTGAATTTAGCGATCGCTAACCTCGCTTTAGGACTCATCGCCCAGTTAGCCGGGGATTGGTGGCAGCGTCGAACGGGTAGGAGGAATTTACCCAGTAGCTGGAATGTTATCCCTTTACTGTATGGGATTTTGGGCAGCATCCTGCGTTGGGGCACTTTCGCCAACTGGACAGGTTTCTCCACCCTTGCTCTGGCTGTAATTGCCATTGGTGTAGGGCGTCGGCGTCAGGAATTTAAACCCCTGATTTACCTTGCCCTGTTGGGGGTGTCGCTTTCTGCTTATGAAATCTTACTGTACCAACTCTCCCAATTCTCAGGAGGTTCGACAGGTGACGGATTGATTGTGATGGCAGGGCTGGGGACGAGTATTATGTATGCCTACCGGGTGCTATCTCCCTGGTTGATCCAGTACCTGCACCTGACGAAAGAAGAACTCAAAACGCTCGCTCATCTGCACTGGGCATTGAGTAGCCTTCTGTTGATAGGCGCTACTACTTATCAGCCCCAATCTTTGATGCTGGGGTTTGGGGTTGGTGCGTTTTTAGTCCAATATGCCATCTTTCAGGGACGCAACTCCCCTTCTACGGAGGAGGAAGACGACGAGCCGATGGTTAGGGGGAGTGGAGAAATCTGGGTTTACCTGGGCTTTTTAGAAGCCTTTGGAATGCGGCTGTATTGGCTCAATTTACCCATCGCCCATCTATTATCCGGGCCATTGGGGCCTTGGAAAGGTGCGATCGCTTCTGTCTTTGCCTACTTCTTGTTCATCCTGCCTTGGGAACGTTGGGGTTGGCAAAAACGCCCTTGGACAGTGGCAGCGATCGCTATTCCCTTGATTGCTGTTGCCGAAAGTCCGATGGGGAATTCCCCCGTCAGTTTATTGATTGTTGCCGGATACTATGTTCTCTTCGCTATCCTGAATCAGCAAATTCGCTTTACCTATCTCAGTGCCCTATTAATTGACTGGGTACTCTATCGCTGGTTTTGGCATCTCCAACTGAACGATTCTTTGTGGTATGTCACCCCACTGGCACTGTCTTTGCTCTACATGGCTCAAGTCGATCCCAATCTGAAACAACCCGAACAGAAACCAATGCGTCACTTCCTGCGCTTGCTGGGTAGCGGTGCAATTTGTATTGTAGCTTTATGGAGCAATCAATGGAGTGGGTTAGTCTCTGGAATCATCAGTTTGCTGGTGCTTTTTGCAGGGCTGGGTTTAAGGATTCGAGCTTACCTTTATGTAGGTACGGCGACTTTTTTAATCAATGCCTTCTATCAGCTAGGAATTCTAATTTTTGATTACCCCTTCTCCAAATGGGTTGTTGGACTTCTCGTGGGCATCGCGTTTATTTGGATAGCGGCTACCTTTGAAACACGTCGCGAACAAATTACCGCATTGCTTCGTAATTGGATTACTGAGTTGCAGAATTGGGACTAAATCATTGATGAACAATCGGAATCCAGTCGTGCTAGTTCACGGCATTATTAGAACTTCTTCCGTTTTTCGTACCCTGGCTCCCTACCTAATTCAACAAGGTTGGTCAGTTTATCTGATCGACCTAAAACCGAATAATGCCACCTTACCTTTAGAAGAGATGGCAGCTCAAGTCAGGGACTTTATCAATAAAACATTTCCATCCGAACAACCCATCGATTTAGTTGGCTTGAGTATGGGGGGATTGGTGACGCGCTACTACGTCCAACGATTAGGAGGGATAGATCGGGTACAGCGATTTATTACCATCTCTGCACCCAACAAAGGCACTTGGTTAGCCTATTTTTGGCATAGTCATGCCTGCGTTCAGATGCGTCCGGGTAGCGTGTTTCTCGAAGATTTGAATCAAGACGCCCAGATGCTGGAATGTATTAACTACACGTCCCTCTGGACGCCTTGGGACTTTATTATTATCCCTGCACAAAACTCCCAGATGCCTGTCGGTCGGGATGTGAAATTGTCAGTTTTTGCTCACGCTTTGATGGTTGTTCATCCTCGCAGTCTAGAAGCTATAGTTGCTGCCCTTTCTGAACCTATTAAATCAGTGAGCAGTTTTCAGTGAGTAGTGACCAAGTATAGCAAAAGGCGGAGGGCAGAGGGCAGAAGGCAGAATAAAGAAAAGATTTCGAGCAAAAAGGGGGTTATCAAGGCGGATTTGTATTACCTCCTCTTATTCTCTACTGGAGCGAACTCTGAGCCTATGTGGTTCGTCCCAAAAAGTGAGGCAGCAGACCGGATTTGGTATCACTGCTCACCGTTCACTATTAAACGCGATCGCCAACTTCTGCCAACTCCCGCCCCCCAAAAATCGCTTCATGATGGCGGTAAAACTTAAACTCTAGTAAGTTATAAAACGGGTCTTGTAAAAAGAACGTGCGATGCTCGGTGATCTGACCCGGAAAGCGGAGTTTGGGTTGTTCGTAGAAGGTTAAATTTCCCTGTTGCACACGCTCTAGCAAGGCTTCCCAATCCGATTCTTCGGTGAAAATTAACCCAAAATGCCGGGGATAAATGCCCTTTTGCGGCGTCGGGGGTTCTTGGGTAACATGAGCCACGAGCTGATTACCGTACAAATTAAAAATCAAGGCATGACGGGATTCTCGCCCCATTTCGCAGCCCAGCCCATTTCCATAAAACTCTTTGGTTTGCTCAATGTCGGTAACGGGAAACGCGAGATGAAACAGAACTGTGTTCATATACTGAATTTTAGATTTAGATTTTGTCTGAGTGTTCTTAACTCTAAAATCACAATAAGATGTTCTTCACAAATTTGTGATGCTTTCTACTACTTCTTTCACTCCTTGGCTGGTGGCGGTTGGCTTGAACACGGTTTTACTGGCGATCGTCTGGATTGCCCCAAAGAAGTTACTCACGCCAGCAGGGATATTTCACGCTTGGCTACTCGGTGTTCTCATCTGGGGAACCCTAGGTTGGCAGGGTTATGTGGTGGTAGCGTTTTACTTCCTTGTTGGTTCTGCTGTTACCCGAATCGGGATGGAACAAAAGGAAGCCGCAGGCATTGCGGAAAAGCGATCGGGTGCCAGAGGGCCGGAAAATGTCTGGGGTTCTGCTCTGACTGGGGCACTCTGTGCCTTGGGCACGCTACTCGTTGCGCCGCCTTATCGGACTTTGTTAATTCTGGGCTATGTCGCCAGTTTTGCCACCAAGCTCTCGGATACCTGTGGCAGTGAGGTTGGTAAAGCCTACGGCAAACGAACTTATCTCATCACCACCTTACAGCCTGTGGCGCGGGGCACGGAAGGAGCGGTTAGCTTGGAAGGAACGCTCGCGGGTGTCGTGGGATCGTTTGCGATCGCCTTAATTGGTTGGGGTGTTGGTCTAGTTTCTTTGACAAATGTCTTGTTTTGTGCTGTGTCAGCTTTTATTGCCACCAACCTAGAGAGTTTGATTGGCGCAACCCTGCAATCCAAATTTGACTGGATGACGAATGAAGTTGTGAATTTTATCAATACCCTGATTGGTGCGATCGTGGCAGTGCTGCTGGTTTTAGCATGGCGCTGGTATAGCTTGGGTTGAAGGTTGGATGGCTGAAGGTTGAAGGTTGTTCGCGTAGCGTTCCCCGAAGGGGTAGGTTGAAGGCTGAAGGTTGAAGGTTGTTAGGGATGTTGCACTGTTGAGGAGATTACAGATTATCTTCCCAACTTTCAATGTGACAACTTTCAACGTTCAACCCTTCTTTTCACCCCTAGTCTACTTTCGAGCCAAAAACCATCTGTAGTACCATTGGCTCACCATCGGCGCGGTGATACTTATCGGCCCAAGCGCGGATGACTTCATCGAGTTCTTGCATCGCTTGGTCAAGATTCTCTGGCGGAATATCCAATTCTTCCAGCACTCGCATCACACTCGGCTGACGCTCTGCCCAATCTCTCATTAACCGGAAGTATCGGGCTGTATCCTCGACCATTGTGTAAGTGCGTTCTTTGCCATCGGCTGGCGAGTAAGACGCACCAGTCAAGGCATAGTAAGGCAATCCCCAAGGGCAATCAATGCGTGTGACTGTACCGGAGTACAGCAGACGACGCTTGATGTGTTCCGCCATCGCTTCACTTAAAGGTACGCGCCGCTCTTTTTCAAATTCTTCCTGAGAGCGACTGTGTAGAAATTCAATTAACTCCAAAAACTGTAGGGAGTTAATTACCTGAGCATCTGGCAGGTTAGCGGGCAGTTTTTCCGCAATGTATCGCTTTTCCTCAGCATTGAGGCTGGTACCAGAGATGCGCGATCGCCCTGGTTGCCAGGGATAGTGTTCCATCCAGACGTAGGGAAATTGAATGAGATAGCGAGGTTCCTGAGAACCCAGCATCTTCAACAGCTTCCCTTCGGATAAAGCTTGCCGGACTTCCTCAACAATCACCTTGACCCGTTTTGGCTCAATGTGGTGCAAATGACCCGTCATCCGGGTATTTTCACCCTGCTCCAAATAGGTCATATAGATCGCGCATTTAGCAGCAGTTGCTGCGGCGTCTAGAAAAGCCCCGTGTCGGTGTCCGCTGGTTCTCATCGCGCTGAAAGCCAGATATAGCATAATCTGATCCATTGCGCTGGGGCTAAGGCTTTTGATCAGATCGACTTGGTTTATCATCTTAGGGGCGGTCATATCGCATGGATAAAAAATTTTTGTTCTTTGAGTGACTTGTCTCACTATTTCACCTGAGCAGTGAGTTCAACTCACGACTGTAGAACATGCGCTTACTCAAAGCACCCTAATGTTATGTTAAAGCCTAATTTCTCTCTAATTATAGAAAACTAAAGAGAAAACGGGAATCTGGAAGTATTTCTCTGCCGTCAGAGGAAATCTGAGGGATAAAGTTCTTCCAGGAAACTTTATAATAACTGAGGAAATGCCGTTTCCTGTAATTGGTTGAAGCTCCGACGTTTGCCACCGTTATCGGGACGTGGGTTCGGGCGAGTTTGGGTTTGAGCCGCTAACATCTGACCAAAACTTGGGGGCTCTCGTAGATTGGGTGAACCGTAGGCCATAAGCCGAGATTCAACAGACAGTGTAATTGTTAAAAAACTTAACAAGAAAAGCGCTGAGGAGTATGCGGGCATAGGGGAAGTCCGTATCAGGGTTGCTACTCACTGATACGGACTTCTGATGGCAGCCTCAGGAAAAACTCCTACTGAAGCTTGCTTTGACTATCGACAAGCTCCTGAGGCTTAGCCCCTGTAAACGGTGAAACAAATTACATTTGTGCTCCGATTCGATTCATAGCTGCCAAAGGCTGTAGTTCACCAAAACTGTTTCGCTGACCCTTGCTAACGTCCAAGAGAGCCAACAAGGTCAATAAATATAAAATTTCTCATAACCAGGAGAGCGGCATTCCTCCCACACTTAACGCTGTCCGTGTAAGTGAGGAATCCTGCCGCATTTTGTTGAAGAATGAGAATATTTGTGATAGGTTTTAGACTGGCGGGATAATAACGACTAAAATGTTTCATACGAAACAGGCACAAAAAGCAAGCTACTAAAGCTCTTGGCGTGGCTACCCGACAGTAACATGACGCAAAAGCTTAAGTATCTCGACTCTGGGTTTGCAGTTGGCCTTATTTTTCCCAGAACCAGCCAGGTGCGATCTAGACATTAGCGTCCACTACCACGATGGGGGGACTTGTCATCTTTTTGGGTCTCAACCGAGATTAGTTGACGGAGAATAGAAGTGTAAATGCTCATAGCAGATGTCCGTATCGGGATTTCTATTACCTGATACGGAGTTCCTACTAAAGCGTCAGGAAAAACTTCCGTCGGAATTTATTGGATTCTAAAGAAATTGGTGGTACAATTCGTTGTTTTACGGACGTATTACACGGCCTCCATCTTATCAACGACTAGCCAACCACCGGATTGATTGAGACGCCCCCAGACCGTGATCCGTTGTTGGTTCTTGCAAGCTTCAAGTTGCGCATCGACCTCTGGTTGCAAGGTAATCAGTATCCAAGTTTGACCAGCGTGAATGATTGGCTCAGTCAGAGTAAGAATGTAATCCTGTTGGTCGCGACGTTGAAAAAAGCCAGTAAAGGTTGAAGCTTGCAGGATAGCGGGTTGCAGCTTATCTTCCCAACTTTTAATATTCAACCGTTCAATCTTCAAATCTTTAACACTGACATTCCCATGTATTGGATACTTTTCTGGATGATCTAGGTAGTAACGCTGCCAATACAGCCAGTTTGGATGGTTGGCTGGCAAATTAAACAGAGGAATAATGGCGCTTGGGGCAACTGCGTTTTCTAGCAAGGCTTCTTGCAGACGCCTTACAGGTAAATCTCTGGGTTGGCATCTTAGTTCAACACACAACGCCGCTGCCATGCCAGCGGCTTGACCAATGTTCATCACCAGTGGTTGTAACCGAGTAGCACCATTGGCAATGTGAGACACCGAAATATTTTTTTCACAAACTAAAAAGCCATCAGTTGATATCGGCACCAAGGAACCGTAGGGAATGGTAAACGGTGTTCCCGTCCAGCGCCCACCCCAGCGAATTGATTTTGGTTTTAGGGGAAAATGGACGCCAGGGTAATGGTGGTCATTGGGGTAGTTTCCTACAGCGATAGCAGTTATTTCGCTACGCTTAGCGCCTGAGGCGAGCGCACTTCCTGCCCCATCCAGTGGTAAAGCTGCCACTCGCCCCCCAGGGACGGGCAAAATATCCTGCTCCCGCACTGTATCCAATCCCTGAAGGCGTCGGCTTTCGCGGTAGTAAGGATGTAAGGCATATGCCCCCCCGCCCAGTCGAGAGTGAGGAAACATGTGCTCGGCTAAACCGTAACGACAACCTAGTTGAGTTTGAATAAAACGAGCAAAACCCTGCGTGTGCCAAAGGGCTTCCTGTAGAAATTGCTGCCGCAACTCTTGCGATTCAATTAAGCGCCCCACGCCTTCACCATAGTCATTACCGTGTATGGGCCAATTGATCATAAACATGCCCCCAGGTAAGCGCCCGTAATTCATAAACAGCTCTGCGCCGTAGTCGTCCCAAGCACCTGTAAACTGTTCTGGGCTGTACTTGGGTGGAATGGGGATTTCTGGGGCAACCTCAGCAGTTCCAAAATCTTTGAGGATAACGATCCAAGTTGGAGCCTGCACTGGATATCGCTGGGTGAGATCATTGGGAGAGATGGGGGCACTAGGTTCCTCAAAGTGCGATCGCGAAGCGCTGCCGCCTTGGGCAGATCGCGAAGCGCTGCCGCCTTGGGCAGATCGCGAAGCGCTGCCGCCTTGGGCAGATCGCGAAGCGCTGCCGCCTTGGGCAGGTTGTAACTCCCACCCCCAACGATGCGGCACGTCTGCCAATGCCAACAAGTCTCCTAGTTCCGTGCCATCTAGGGTAATCTTGGCGCGGACGGTGAAATCAGCGAAGCGAACACCCGTAATGCAGTTACCTTGTTGCAAAACTTCTATTGGGGTCTGTCCTACAATCCACTTTAAGTTAGGAAGTTGCTGCGCCCAATCCGCAAACAGCTTAGCTCCGATGCGGGGATCGTAAGAAAACATACTGACCCAGCTATTATCCAACCCCCCTTCCTGCCGATGCCAGAGTTCTCGTAAAAAGGCACCCCAAAGGCCGGTTTGAAAGGCGGCTAACTCATTCCCGTCCGGTGCTGCAACGCCCGCAGAGGTGAGCATTCCCCCTAACCAAGAGAACTCACTCACGAGGATAGTTCGGACGCCTCTACGTGCCGCTTGGATGGCAGCAGCAGTACCACCCGTACCACCCCCAACAACTAGGACATCAGTTATCAATGTTGGATTAACCATTAAAAGCACACAAGCCTTGTCAAGTATCTAAATTCAACACTCGTTCCGATATTGTGAAGGGAAAGCCAAAGTCAGGTTCTCGATCAAAACTCTACCCATGCATCTTCGCCTTCGCCGCCTCAGCCTTATCAGCGCCACCCTGTTCCTCTCCTGGAGTTCTG
>Ga0310810_10011476_pt1 | contig 10350 bp, 10 predicted proteins | sample NCmetagenome_FD_207641 | JGI IMG/M metagenome (GOLD analysis project Ga0310810, IMG submission 207641) | Soil microbial communities from experimental microcosm in Duke University, North Carolina, United States - NC | ecosystem: Engineered > Artificial ecosystem > Soil microcosm > Unclassified ... | reverse complement strand
CCAGCTCGCGCTCGTCATGCCGTGCGTGGCGAAACCGCCGATGGCCGCGCGGTTGTTGAACAGGACGGTCAGTTCGTTCTCAGACGGCGATCGCCAGTCATGGTGGCCGTGGCCATCGAAGCGGGCGGCATATTCCATCGCCTCGTGCCATTTCATGGTGCCCGGCGCATCCTCAGGCGTTACATACATGGGCCGGCCGGTATCGGGTGAGTCGCCGGCGTAGACTGTGCCGTCCGGCATTTTTTCACCGATGGTGAGAGGGGGTGATGGATTACTGGTCATGGTTTCTCCAATGGTTGTGAGTTGAAAAACGGAAATTACGGACGGCGGGCGCAATTGCGCCGGGCGAACGGAGCGAGCCTTTGAATAAGGCTCTAGTTCAGGAGGGTGGTGTAGCCCATCGGCGGATAGGCGGCGAAGATCAGACCCGAAGGCAGCGGGAAGATGCGGTTATGCTGTGCCCGAAAAAGGGCGCTGGCCGATTCATGTGAAGCCGGTAGGTTGTACACGTTGAGGTCCCGCATTGATGTTGTAATTTCGCGACTATGCGCTCTTTTTTGATATTATGTCAAGATTTCCTACAAATGGCCTGATCCCTTTAATTCTCCGTCCGGCGTGATAGACTCCGATTCCATTTATACGAGCCCTTTCAGCCTCATAGGAGGACCGCGACATGACCGTAACCGGACAGGATTCCCTCAAGACCCGCAAGACGCTGAAAGTGATGGGCAAGGATTACGATTACTTCAGCCTCAAGGACGCGGCGGCGAAGATCGGCAATATCGACCGCCTGCCGTACTCGCTGAAAGTGCTGCTCGAAAACCTGCTGCGGTTCGAGGATGGCAATACGGTCACTGAAGAAGATGTGCATGCCTGCGCTAAGTGGCTTAACGACAAGGGCAAGGCCGAGCACGAAGTGGCGTATCGTCCGGCGCGTGTGCTGATGCAGGATTTCACCGGCGTTCCGGCCGTAGTCGATCTCGCAGCAATGCGCGAAGCGATGAAAGGCCTCGGCGGCAACGCGCAGAAGATCAACCCCCTCGCAGCCGTCGATCTTGTGATCGATCACTCGGTCATGGTCGATGCGTTCGGAAACGGTATGGCGTTCCAGCAGAACGTCGAAAGAGAGTTCGAGCGCAATGGCGAGCGGTATGAGTTCCTGCGCTGGGGTCAGGAGGCATTCCACAATTTCCGCGTCGTGCCGCCCGGCACCGGTATTTGCCATCAGGTCAATCTCGAATATCTCGCGCAAACTGTGTGGGTGGAGAAGGACCAGACCGGCAAGTCGGTCGCTTATCCTGACACGCTCGTCGGCACGGACTCGCATACGACGATGGTCAACGGCCTCGCTGTGCTTGGCTGGGGTGTCGGCGGTATCGAGGCCGAAGCTGCGATGCTGGGCCAGCCGGTGTCGATGATGATTCCGGAGGTCGTAGGCTTCCGCATGACCGGCAAGTTGAAAGAGGGAGCGACCGCAACCGACGTCGTTCTCACGGTCACCGAGATGCTGCGCAAGAAGGGCGTTGTCAACAAGTTCGTCGAATTCTGCGGGCCAGGACTCGATGCCCTATCGCTCGCCGATCGCGCGACCATCAGCAATATGGCTCCCGAATATGGCGCGACCTGCGGCTTCTTCCCGATCGACGCGGAGACTATCAAATACCTGACCTTCACGGGCCGCGATCCGGCGCGCGTGGCGCTGGTCGAGGCCTACGCGAAGGAGCAGGGCATGTGGCGCGACGCAAGTTCGGCCGAGCCCGTCTTCACCGACATGCTCGAGCTCGATCTCGGCACGGTTGAATCTTCTCTCGCCGGGCCGAAGCGCCCGCAGGACCGTGTGCCGCTCTCGAAGGCGCCGGACAGCTTTAAAAAGTTCATGACCGAACTGAAGGCGGAGCCGAAATCCGTCGACGTCAAAGGCAAGGAGTGGAAACTCTCGCAGGGCGATGTCGTCATCGCGGCGATCACCTCGTGCACGAATACCTCGAATCCCTCTGTCATGCTGGCGGCCGGGCTGGTGGCAAAAAAGGCGGTGGCGCTGGGCCTGACGGTCAAACCGTGGGTCAAGACATCGCTGGCGCCGGGCTCTCAGGTGGTCACCGACTATCTTGCGAAGGCGGGCGTTGACGCCGACCTCAACAAGCTGGGCTTCAACCTCGTCGGCTACGGTTGCACCACATGTATCGGCAACTCCGGGCCGCTGCCGGACGACATCGCCAAGGCAATCGACAACAACGACCTGACGGTTGCATCAGTTCTCTCGGGCAACCGGAACTTCGAGGGCCGGGTTCATCCGCAGGTGAAGGCCAACTATCTGGCCTCGCCGCCGCTGGTCGTGGCTTACGCGCTCGCAGGCAGCATGAACATCGACATTACGAAGGATCCGATCGGCAAGGCCAAAGACGGCAAAGATGTGTTCCTGAAGGACGTCTGGCCGTCGAACAAGGAAATCCAGCAGACGCTCGAGCGATCCATAACGCCGGTCATGTTCTCTGGCCGCTATTCAGACGTCTTCAAGGGGCCGAAAGAATGGCAGACCATCCGCGGCGGCGGTGGCGAGACCTATAAATGGGATCCGAAGTCGACCTATGTCGCGAACCCTCCCTATTTCACCAGCATGGGCCGCAAGCCGGGCAAAATCGACGATATCAAGGGCGCCAAATGTCTCGCCGTGTTCGGCGATTCCATCACCACCGACCACATCTCGCCGGCGGGCTCGATCAAAAAAGATTCGCCTGCCGGCAAATACCTGATGGAGCACGGTGTGCATCCGATGGATTTCAACTCCTACGGTTCGCGCCGCGGCAATCACGAGGTGATGATGCGGGGCACGTTCGCCAATATCCGCATCAAGAATGAAATGCTCGGCGGCAAAGAAGGCGGCTACACGAAGTATCTGCCGACCGGCGAGGAACTCGCAATTTACGATGCGGCCATGAAATACCTCAAGGACCGTACGCCGCTGGTGATCGTCGCCGGCAAGGAGTACGGCACCGGCTCGTCGCGCGACTGGGCCGCAAAAGGAACGCTGCTGCTCGGCGTTAAGGCAGTAATCGCTGAAAGCTTCGAGCGTATCCACCGCTCGAACCTCGTCGGTATGGGCATTCTGCCGCTCCAATTCAAGGAGGGCGAGGATCGCAAAACGCTCAAGCTTCAGGGCGATGAGACATTCGATATTGTCGGTCTTGAAAAGGGCATAAAGCCGCGTATGGATCTCAAGGTGGCGATCAGCAAGGGCGGACAGAAGAAGGAAATCACCGTCCGCTGCCGCATCGACACGGCGGACGAGATTGCCTATTACACGCACGGCGGCATCATGCAGTACGTGCTGCGCAGCCTGTCCGGCAACGTGGGCGAGAAAGCGGCCTAAAGGACCAGAGCTTTTACGCCCTGAATGACCGGCACCTCGCCGTCGATGAGGTATCCGGGCCCCTTGTAATCCTGGGCTCGCCGGGCGGTGTAGACGTGCACCGGGCCGTCGCTGCAGACCACAACGCTTCCGTCCGCGCGCACCTTAAGCAGGGCGCCGTTGACGCTGATGGCGATGTCGCCGAATGAATCGCCGAGGGAAATTAAAGAGTCGGTGTCATTCTCATTCATTTTAAACTCCCTGTTAGTTTTTATTCAGTTTCCGCTTTTCCGGGCGGGGTAGTCCCCGCGGGCAGGCGGCTGGGCAGGAAAATGCCACGGCCCGCGGGGACGACATTCAGGGCGTCATGATTTGATCGGGAGGATCGATGCATGAAACAACCCTGAACGAAGAAGCTCGTTCACGGCTGTTTTGCAGATCGCTGCTGCGGGTGATCCGGACGTGAAACGTTAAGCCTTGGCTAAAAACGTCCGGCGCAAGATGCGCGTTGCAGGATGACTATCGCATAGATTATGTAATATGTCAAATATAATTTTGGCTATGGCCGGAACCTGTAAATCTCGGCAATCGATGTCGGTGTAATCGTCCCGACCACAGCCTGGCGCCATTCACTGCCCCGCGTCGGGTCATTGACAAATAAGCCGTGCCCGCAAGCAGGTCGGCGGTTTTCAATCATGCGGCGGCAATGGCAGACTTTTCATTATTCGAATCGTTTTCCAAGCCCGCCCCCTTCCGCTGTGAATTATTCAGTCGCGCACGCAGCGAAGATACAAGCCCTCAAGCGCATGCGCGTGGTGACTGAACTGGTGCCCGTCGCTGAATCTCTGTACCCAGATCATGCCGTGGCTCGCGGTGCTGGCTGACCAGTACCAACCGGTCATGCTGAACCCCCCGATCATATTGCGGCCGCGGTAAAGGACATCCAGTTCGTTTTGCGTAGGCACCCGCCAGTCGCGATAGCCGTGCGCATCGAGCGCCGTCGCGAATTCGCAGGCCTTTTTCCAGGCCAATAGCTTGCCGGAGTCCTGTGTTGTCGCGTACAAGGGTTTACCGGTGTCAGGCGACACCCCCGCATAGACCGTGCCGTCAGGCAGTTTGTCGCCGATCCAGTATTCCGTGCCTTCGTATAGAAGGCGCCTGTTGGAATTACTCAAAACCATGTTTCTATCCTCCCCGAAAAAAGAAGCCGCCACAGCTCTTTCGTAGAAACTGCAAAATAGCCATCGTTGCCCGCGAAGTTCAGGCAAAGCCTGTCCGTCGCAGGAGCGTTAGCGCGGGGGTTTGGTCATGAGGGTGGATCGGGCATTCAGCCCGAGGCAGACCATGAGAAAACGACCGTGAACGCTTTCAAAAGTCCGGCTGTTTTGCACTTCGTGCGGGCAAGACAGGCGAGAAACAGTAATCCTTAAAACCGCTCTGTCCGCATAGTTCGCACTCGTCTTGAAAACAATGTGCCAGAAATGGGTTTATTATGTCAACGTAGTGGTGAAATATAACAGTTCCACAGGCACTTGCTTGAAACTTATTCCATTAGAGGTTTGCGAGGCAAGCCCGAATCCAACTTTAAAAGGCCTTCGCAAGGGCCATAAACGCAGCCGCCAGCAGGAAAGTCAGCGGAATCGTGAGCAACCACGCCCAGACGATGTTGCCGACGATGCCCCAACGCACGGCCGACAGTCGTTTGGTCGCACCCACGCCCATGATCGCGGTCGAGATGACATGCGTCGTGCTGACCGGAATGCCGAAATGCGACGCGCCGGCGATGATCATCGACGCGGTGGTCTCGGCCGCGAAGCCGTTGATGGGTTGCAGCTTGATCATCTTCGAGCCCATGGTGTGAATGATGCGCCAGCCACCCAACATCGTGCCGAGGCCCATGGCGATCGCGCATGAAACCATCACCCAGACGGGGACCGAGAAATGATCCGGATGGTAGGTGAGCACAAGCGCCAGCGCGATGATGCCCATCGATTTCTGCGCGTCGTTCTGGCCGTGGTTGAAGGCCATGAATCCGGCGGAGATAATTTGCAATTTGCCGAAGACGCTATTGATGCGCTGGAGCCGCATGCGATAGAAGCCCCAGGTGAGCGCCAGCATGAGGGCGAAGCCGATGCTGATGCCGAGCATGGGCGAGACGATCATCGGGATCAGAACCTTTTTCTCGACAGCCGAGAAAACGATATTGTTCCAGCCCGCAGAAATAAACGTAGCGCCAAGCAGTGAGCCGATCAAAGCGTGCGAGGAACTGGTCGGCAGGCCCTTGTACCAGGTAATGAGATTCCAGACGATGGCCGCGATCACCGAGCAAAGGACGGTGTGGATGTTGATCGTATCGGCGTTGACAAGCCCCTTGCCGATGGTGGCCGCGACCTGCGTGCCCATCATCGCGCCCGCGAAGTTCAACGCGCCGCCATAAAGGACCGCCGTGCGCGGCTTCATGACTTTCGTGGAAACCACGGTGGCGATGGCGTTGGCCGAGTCGTGGAAGCCGTTGATGAAGTCGAAGGCCAGCGCCAGCAGGACGGTGAGTGCCAGCAGTATCAGCGCACTACTCATGAGGAGAGCCCCTATTAGCTGTGCTTGAAGACGATCTGAAACGCGACGTTGGCAGCGTCGCGGAAGCGGTCAACGACCTTCTCGAGCAGGTCGTGGATGTCGCGGCGCAGGAGCAAATCGCGGATGTCGCCCTCGCGGCTAAACAGCTTGGTCAGCAGTTCGTTACGTACGGCGTCTCCCTTGTTCTCGAGCTCGCGCAGGTTGTCGATCTTGGTGAGCAGCTCCTTGTTCTTGGCGCCCGTCAGCAGGCTTTTCATGACGTCCTGCAGCGCCAGCGCCTCCTCGGCAATAATGTCGGCCTGCGGCGAATAGTCGGCCTGGTGCGAGAACATCTTATGCGCGATGATGCGTTCCTTGATCTTCTCGACCGTCTTCGGGATGCGGTAAAGGATCTCGGTCAGGTCGTGGATGTCCTCGCGGTCGAAGGGCGTGATGAACGAGCGGCACAGTTCACGTGTAATCTCGTGCGACAGCGACCGGCTGGCAATGCGCGTCGCGGCGATGGCGGCGGCCGCGTCGGCGCGGTCCTTGTCGTTATTGGCGCGGATGAAGACCTTGAGGCTTTGCGCGGCGAGGCAGGCTTGTATGCTGAGGTCGCCGAGCAGGCGGTTGAATTGGTCGGTCTTAGGGACTAGGCGAAGCATTCTTTTCTCCTTCAGGTTCTCTTCATTCGAACAAACGGTTTCGGGTTTTCGTTTCTAAAAATCGTACTGAACGCGCATGCTGAAGATCGACGGATCGTCGTCCGGCATCTCGGCATCCTGGTCCGTATTGACGAATTCATAATCGAACATCATGCGGATATTGTCCCGCATATACCAGTTCAAACCGACGGTCCAGTTGCTCATCTCGCCGCCAAGCACGCCGGCGCCCGAATCGGTGAGATCGATATGGTCATAACGCCCGAGCAGCTCCCACGCGCCCCAGCCGCCATTCTTCAGGCTGAAGGGATGGTCGGGTTTTATACGCTCGAAGTTGCCGATCTTGCCTTTGTAGGGACGATGCTCGCCGGTCATGATCCAACCCGCTTCGGCGTACCAGCCGTCGAATACGGGGTCTGCCGCCGTCCGCAGATCGACCCAGTCGCGGAAATATTCGCCCTGCGCCCAGAACGGGCCGAAGGCCACCGCAAGCTCGGGGTTGATGACGGTCGAGCGGTCTGCGTCCGGCATTGCGCCGGTGCTCACCAGGTTCGTGCCCACGCCCGCAGGCTTGGCGCTGATGGTCAGTGAATCGGTTGAGGAATTCGGCTTGCGCCAGCTGGCGCCAAGGCCGACGTGCAGAACGTCCTTGCCGTCGCCCCACAGGCCGAGCAGGTTCGCGGCCACGCGCGCGTCGAGAGAAACGCCTTCGTCGCGCGTCGTGTTGACCACGCCGGCCTTCTCGTTGAACACGCCGGCACCCCACGACCAGTTGTCGCCGCCGCCCTTGAACGCGCCGCCGAGAATCTCGTCGCGCGTGAAGGCGTTGGTCGCGGGCGTGTTCTCGATGAACGGCATGTAATTGGTGCTAGTGTTTTGCTCGAAGCCGACCGGCGGCTTGAAGCTGCCCGCCCAGATGTCGGCGAAGCCGAGGCCGCTGTAGGCGAGGTAAGTTTCCTTGATGACCGTGCCGTCATTGGCGAAGTCGGCCTCGGCCTTGTAGCTGAAATCCTCGCCGAGGTCGCCCTTGAAGCCGAGCCGCATGCGGCGCATGGCGGCGCCTGTCGGTTGGTTGGTCTTGTCATCGTTGAAGGCAGTGACATCGAAATGCACTCGTGCCGTCGGCTGGAAAGAATATTTGCCGTCGGCGGATGAGATTTTTGGCACTGGATTCATGGTGATCTTGACGCCGGTATCATCCTTCGCCGTGCCGGCGGCCGGCGCGATGGAGGCGAGCTTACCGATCTCCTTCTCTTGCAGGCTGACCTTCTGCGCGTGTTCCGCGATCTGTGCATCCTGCGAATCTATTTTTGTCTTCTGCGCGGTAATGATCTGTTGCTGCTTCTCGACGACATTGCTCAGCTTGTCGATTTTGGCGCTCAGTTTCTCGATCTGTGCCTGCATTTCTCCCATCGACATCGGCTTAGCAGCGTAGGCGGCGGATGTGCTCAGTAGCAGCAGGGCAGTGGACGCGAGCAATACATTTCTCATTTTACTATCTCCATCTTCAGGACAAAAAAATTACAGATCATGGCTGGGACCTTTCGCAGCGAGGGCGGCGCGGCCCCAGCCATAGGGCAGCGTTGCCCAGCCGGCGATGGTCAGCGCTGCATCGATCATCTCGGTCGGTGCGCCATGGTTGGCGACAGCGCCGAAAACAGTGGCGAGCGCCAGGAAGGCGACAAGTGGTTTATGTTCCTTGAGGCTGCGGCAACCCTCGCGGAACGCGGGGCCGACAAGCGTCGCTTCACGTTGAATGCTGTTCCATGTTGCCGACAGGCCGGTCATGCGCGTCTTTCCTCCGGCCACAGGCGGACGCCTCTATCAGGCAAAAAAAAGACCGCCAAAGCGGTCATCGAAAAAGAATCGGAAGAAACAGCCGGGTTTCCGGGCCAGAAGATATCCAGTCGCTTAACCATGACGGTTCTCCGGTTACTGTTTCAGTGCCGCCCTTATAAAACGAAAAAAACACAAAAACAAGCGGCTTTTTGTCGATAATTTGTGCTTTGCGCAAAATTTTTTGCGCGTTAAGCCCATAGACGGTGTGAAAACTGCCAGTTTTTACAGAATATCTATCAGGCCACCCAGCCGGAGGGGTCGGACTCGATCTTCTTCTCGATATCACTCGAGAGGACCTTGAGCGCGTATTCCTGCGCCTCGTCGATCATGCGCGAGAAGTCGGGCCTGTCGGGCCGATAGGAAATGTCCAGGATGGTCTCAAGCTGCGTGACGGCGGTGTTCAGGCGTCCGAGCCGGCGCCCGGCATCCTCCGCCTGCACGCCTTCGGGCGAGGCGGGGCTGATGAGTTCGAACTTCAGTTTTTGCCGCGCCATGCCGACACGAAAACACAATTGAATACCCTCAAGGAACGCGGCGGCAGCGGTCATGCATTGTGACGGGCGTACCTCGGCGCCTTTTTTCTTGAGCGCGGTCATATTGAAGGTCGTGGTGCGCGCGGGGCTCCGAACGATCAGGCCGCATTTACCTTCCTTGCGCGTGATGCTCATGATCAGGGCAATGTTGGAATCATGCGCGATGTTGACCATCTTGCCGGCTTGCTTGAACGCTTCCTCGGCCACTTTCACGGCCTGTGCGTATTCGCCCTTATTGCGTGCGTCGCATTGCTCGATGACGTCGACAAAGAGATGCCGCTGGCCCGGGCCTTCCTCGAACAACACGCGGCCCTTGTGATAGACGGCAATCCAGCGTTTCGGGTTCCACGTTTCCTCATAACCCTTGATCACGTCGTCCCACAGGTCCTTCCATTTGAGCGGCTTCTTGCGCCCCATGATCAGGCCGCGCTGCTGGAACTCATACGCGATCGACGCCGCCATGCGGGTGCACACGTGCATGTTCTGCGCGCGGACGACGAAGGTCTCGGCGTCCTTGTCGTTGTCGGCCACTAGCGGCAGCACCATGCGGTTGCTCAGCGCGATCACCGGCCCGGTGTCGTTAATGTCCGACGGGATGGCGTCGGTGATCATGAATTTCTCGCGCAGCAGGCTGGCGTTGAATTCGGCCATAAAACTGGAATCTCTGAATGAATTAAATGCCGTCTGCCGCGTATACTAGCATAGGCGGCGCGAAGATGAATTAAGCTTTTTCGGAAAATTCCGCGACGTTATATCGGTTGCGGCTGGTTGCGGCGGTCTTTCCACGGCTGCGGCTGGTAGGAACCCAGCTCGTCGAGCCTGCGGCTCAGGCCCATATAGGCGCCTTCGAGCTCGCGGCGGCGGCCGAGATCGTTCCAGCCGGCCTGCTCGCGCAGTTTCGCCACGTTGCAGAAGGGATCGTACATGCAGCGGTTGAACGCGCCGGCCATGTTGCCGCGCTCACCCAGTTTGAAACCATCCGTTTGTCCAACCCGCCTGTCCATCCATGCCAAGTCCGCCATTTCGGCTGTATCCATGGCATCAATCAGGCTTTCTTGCGACATCCATGACGGCGCGTTCATTGCTGCACTCGTATTGAAGACTTGTCCGACGCCCCCGGTCAGCATGACATCAATCAGCAAAGTGCTGAGGAAGCTGTCAGCCGTATCGCGGGCCCGTTTGTCTTTCTTGAAGGAACCAGAACCGCTCCCTGCCGGGGCCGGCGCCAGGACGGCAAGCTGCCGTTCCACACCCTGCATGGCGCCGATCACGTTCAACCGCTGTTTGTCCGTCGATGCTTTATCAAGGTCTTTTTTCATTGTTGCGGTCCTCGTTCCTTACAGCCCCAAGGTACACGCGACGGGTAAACACGGTTTTAAAAATAGAAGCAATTTTATCAATTAAATCAAGT
>Ga0310810_10011474_pt1 | contig 10351 bp, 11 predicted proteins | sample NCmetagenome_FD_207641 | JGI IMG/M metagenome (GOLD analysis project Ga0310810, IMG submission 207641) | Soil microbial communities from experimental microcosm in Duke University, North Carolina, United States - NC | ecosystem: Engineered > Artificial ecosystem > Soil microcosm > Unclassified ... | reverse complement strand
GACGCCCCTGGCTCCGGAGATACTCAATCGAGTCTCGGATCATTGCCAAGTTCTCCTCCAGCGTCGTTTGTAGCCCTTCTGTGACGTGGAGATCCCAAGATTTCCCAAAAAGGGTCACCCAGCGAGTGCCTGCTGCCAGAATCGCTTGCAGCATCGGGTCATCGGCGGCAGCAATGTTAGGGCGTCGCGTCGAGCAAAAGGCTACGACTTCCGCCTGAGTCAGGGGTTCTTCCTTGATTTGCCAGAAAAATTGCACGTCTTTCGGGTTCGCCCCCGGCCATCCACCCTCAATAAAGGGAATCCCCAACTGGTCGAGTCCTTCACGCTGGGAACCATCCCGTAAGGTGGTGTCATAGATCCAGATTGGGGTAGATGCTTGGGAGTTCATAGACGGGGAGAATGCTTGAGGTGATCGTAAAGAAATGTAAACTAAAGAGAAGGAAGGGTTTACATAAAGCCAAAAAATCTCCGCTTTTTGAGGTAACCCAACCCTTTTTTACAACAAATCAGGTAAAGGATCGATGCCTAAAGTAACAGCTCAAGGAAAAACCTTTGAATGTGAGCCGGGGAGCAATTTACGCCAAGTTTTACTGGAGCATGAAGTTGAACTGTATAACGGCAAGGCTAAGATAATCAACTGCATGGGCTTCGGTAGTTGTGGTACCTGTGCCGTCACAGTTGAAGGGGACGTGTCCGAACCGAATTGGAAGGATAAGGCGAGGCGCTCACTGCCTCCTCATTCTCCCACAGCCAATCGCCGCTTAGCCTGTCAGACTAAGGTTTTGGGCGATGTTCGCGTTACGAAATATAACGGCTTTTGGGGGCAAGGCGATAAGACGGCGTGGACGCCACAGCCTTAGTAATGAATCGTGCAAATAGGGGTTCAACTTGACCCTCATGAATGTTGAACCCCAAAAATTTTATCTCATCAGATTAAATTAAACATTTAGACGAGGACTACTGCCGTTGTGTGTAGAAATTTTTAAGGACTGAACTCAACATTGTGACCAAGTTACCTTAAACACGAATCGCTGTAACCTTATTCAACGCAATTTTTTTGCGATAGTGTGCGTCAAACCAGCAACGGGGTAAGGTTTCACCCGACGGGAAAATCAGTTCTGACTTCATGAAGGTTTCAGGGTCTTGCATTTCTTCTCCCGCTTGTAGTCTGCCAATAATCTCATGGCGGCAGGGATTATAAAGCTCTTCAAACGTCAGCACTTCTACTAAGACACCACTCGGTCTGTGTTCAAGTAACATACAGCCTCCTGAGTCGTTATATCCTAACAACTTAAGATGTAGCATAAGTAAGTCATAAAAGATGTCAAATACTGTAAAGACGAGTCATAAAACAACACAGTTTTCACCTATGCCCCCTCACTTGGAAGCACCATCTGATGTTGAACAGTCCTCCTGTTCTATTTTTTATATCTCTCCTTTAATTCGGATTACTTTAATCTTGTTTTATTTCGCGCTAACTCTTCCTCTCCCATTTTTGGCGCAAGTATCATCAACACCGATACCACCCGGATTACTGTGGATTGGAGTGGGTTTGGGTGCGATCGCATTATATGGTGCGCTGAGTGAGCGCGTCATTGTGGATGAAGAAAAAATTCAGGTGGCTTATCCGGGTTGGGTACCTCGTTTTTTCCGCAAAGGTTGGTCATTACCTTGGCAGGATGTCAAAGATTTGAAGATGCGAACGACGGGGCAAGGGGGGTTAGTTTATTACTTTCTCAGCCAGTCGTCGGATCAGGCTTATTTGCTGCCGATGCGGGTAGTTGGATTTGCCCGATTAGTTAAGTTAGTCGAAAAATTTACTGGTATTGATACGACCGATGTTCGTCCATTATCACAGCCTTGGATGTATCTGATTTTATTGGGATTTTCACTGTTACTGCTGCTTACAGATGGATGGGTAATTTGGACGGCATCCAATCTGGGGAAAATTGAATTTTAGCCGACGATGAGCTTGGCTTAACTTACGGCGATTTTTGCATGAATAGACCCCACGCAGACCTCTCTGGAAAACCTCTCTCCTACGAGGAGAGAGGCTTTGAATAGACCCCACTTCTCTAGAAAGGAAGAATGTTGGAAGTTAAGTCTGACTCTACTTGACTCAATCGAGAAGCCGTATAAAAGTCATTAACTTGTTTGGCAAGATATTCAAGTTCCTGCTCCGGTAAAGATTCCGCAACGGGAAGATAAAGAACCTGTTTGAGCAGGCATTCTCCATTTAAAGTACTGGAAACTGGGAGTGTGGGGTGCGATCGCAAATCCTTGATACAGGCTAAACTCGTATTTCCCCTCGTGGCATCAAACCCGTGTTCTCTTAGATTTGCCATCAGCAACTCTGGATTAGACACGAGTATAGGAACAACCCAAAACGAATGGTAATCAGCTTTGTGACCAGGGCAAAGTATCCCAGGCGCAAGCTGTAATAAAAACTTCCGCGCTTTTGACTCCCGCCGTTCAAACCATTCGTTATTGCAGCTTCTCAATCGCCGGTTCAAAAGCTCAACCATGCGGTTCGGGGGACGGTACCTAATTTTTGCAAAAATATCACCCTGAGAAAAACCCCGTGTCAGAGAATTGATTACAACATCAAGGTCGCGATCAAGTAAGCTGAGAAACGCCAGAAGATGGGAATAAATCCAAGGAATTGAAAAAAACTTTAAGCCGAGATACTTCAGAACCCGTTTGAAGAACCAAAACTCGCTTCTACAGGGATACTGCTGCTCAAGGCTTTTCATTTTCTCTGCCAGTGTCCGATCGCGAATCAGGGTAACAGCTCCTCCCAGAGCAGTACAAGACTTGATTGGGCCAAAGCTGAAAAAACTGACATCTGCCTCCTCATATCCGTAATATTTGGAAGCAGCGAAGGCTTGCGCACAGTCCTCGATAAGCAGAATGTTGTGCTTCTTACAAAACTGAGTATAGGGTTTTAGATCGATAATTGAACCAAACAAATGAGCCACCAGAAAAACTCGACTGTTTTCCGAAATAAGAGCCTCTAGTAATTGGAGAGAAGGACTTAGCGTATCCAGAGAAATATCAACAGGAACCGGAACCAACCCATGCCGTTTCACGATTTCAACCATATCCCGGATATTGACGGCACTCATTAAAACTTCTGATCTCTGAGGAAGGTTTAACGACTGCAACAGAAGATCGAAGGATGTCCTAATGGAGAGAGTGACCAGTACTTCTTTGTTACTTTTCCAAAAGGATTGGATTTCTCTGGTGTTTTGCTCTCTATGGGAGCAGTAAGCAAAGGAGAACAAGCTTGCGGCGAGTTCGCTGAAGCTAATATGGAGCTGTAGTCTGGGATACACGTTCAGCCTTCGTGACATACTCCTAACATTAGGGTTGAGGACAGCTTATCTTGCGAACAACACAGATTCCCCAACTGCGTGTCGAGCAGCTCAGTCTGACGACATCTTTAAGTGCTCAGTATTTACTGAGCAACATTTCTTTTGAGGTGGCTGCGGGTTCGCGCCTCTGTATGATTGGCCCATCGGGCGCTGGTAAGTCTTCGCTGTTACGGTTATTGAACCGACTAAGCGAACCGACTAGTGGAGCTATTTATCTACAAGACCAGGATATTCGGAAAATTCCCGTTATCCAATTACGGCAGCAAGTCATGCTAGTTCCTCAAGAACCGAAGCTCTTAGGAATGACCGTTCAGCAGGCTTTAGCTTACCCCCTCAAGTTGCAACAACGACCACAACGACAGATTGAGGAACGTCTGGAAATCTGCCGGGAGTTACTGCACATCCCTCTTGACTGGCTAGAGCGAACGGAGTTACAACTTTCTGTGGGACAGCGACAACTGGTTGCGATCGCACGAGCCTTAGTCATCCAACCCAAAATTCTACTACTGGATGAGCCAACTTCTGCTTTAGATGCGGGTATTGCCTCTCGCGTTCTGGGTGTCTTAGCTGATTTGGCGGCTAAAGATAATATGTCGATTTTGATGGTCAATCATCAGCTAGATATAGCTCAGCTGTTTTGTGAGCGGTTGTTGTATTTACAACAGGGTCAACTTCTTCAGGATGTCCCAGCAGACCAAATTAACTGGCAACAGTTACGAGAAACGCTAGTGCAGGCGGAAGCTCAAGCGGCTCAAGAGTGGCTTTAACAATTTTGGATTTTGGATGTTAGATTTTGGCTTGAAGGCGATCAAAACGATGGCCTCGCTGCCACTCGTACAGGAGGACGCCCATTATTTCTGTGAGTTGCCAGTTCTGGGGTTGGAGTTGGATTCCCTTGAAGCAGCGCCGGATTGAACCGATAGCCGATGTTGCGAACCGTTTGAATCATGCTGGGTTGGCGGGGATCAGTTTCAATTTTTTTGCGTAGGGAGAGAACATGAGTGTCAATCGTGCGCGGGTTGTCAATCGCATCAGGCCAAGCACGGCGCAGGAGTTCCGAACGACTCAAAGGTGTGCCTTCAGCCTGTGCCAGTACATAGAGCAAGCTAAATTCCTGAGGTGTCAGGTCAATCAACTCCTCTTTGAAGCGGACACGACGCTGTACTAAATCAATTTTGAGGTCGCCGTAGTCCAGAGTGATTGGGGCATTCGTGACGCGGACGCGCCGAATTAACGCCTCAACTCTTGCCATAAACTCTTGCATACCGAAGGGCTTGCTTAGATAATCATCAGCTCCTGCCCGAAGCCCCGTGACGATATCACCTTCTGTATTGCGGGCCGATAGCATGAGGATGAGCGACTGTCGCTGCTGCTGTAGCCAACGGCAAAACTCGATCCCATCACCATCAGGTAGGTCAGAGTCAAGAATAACGAGAGTCGGTTGACGACTGTAAAATGTCTCTCTGGCCTGATGAATCGTAGCGGATTGATGAACCCAATGACCAGCTTGCTGTAAGTGCCATCCGAGTAGCGATCGCAAGTGGGGGTTTCCCTCGATAATTTGAATACAAACCGTTGCCACAGCAACCTACTTCCTTCACGCGGTGCGTTTCAGGTTAACAGAGCTAATGTCAAGATTTTGTAACAAAGGCTACTTCAGAGGGTTGAAGGTTAGTCGGTTGTACTCCTTCCGAGAACCCCAAGGCTTGGTTGAAGGTTAGAAATTTTCGTTAGGGACGAGACTTCATGGGTGCTGATCTAGAAAAACGTTTGGAGAATCAGCGATACAATAAAATAAACAAAAGTTAAATTATCTTAGCTTTCTCCTGGAACCCTTCGAGAAACCGCCGATGACCAAAAACAGCCCCTAGCTCAGCAACACCGTACAAGTCAGACTTTCTGACTCCGCTCGTAAAAGAGCAACTCAATGATGTAGGTACGGCTAGACCCAAGAGTTAGCCAACAGCTATCTCTGTAGCAAGTCTAAACAACACGAAAGAAGTCTTTCTTTCTCAAGTTAGGAGCGACGCCAGTCCGTCTCAGGCACAATAAGAAGTAGGAGGATAGTGAGTCGTCACCTGTAGTTGTTAGTTAATAATTATCGGATTGACAGTTTGCCCCTCTAATCTTAAAATTCATAACTCAAAAGTCTTTAGTCTATGATTCAAGATACCCGCACCATACGCTACTACCAGCAGCTTACCGACGCTCTGGTTTTTATGTGGAACAGAGGTTACCGCTATGATGACCTACGGCTGTATGTGGATGGCTACGTTGACGCCCTTCGGCATACTAACGCCCTGGAAGTTTACCTCATCCACCGTTTAGAGGAAGAAGCAATGCGCTATCTGCGCGACCCATCTAACTTTGAAATGATAGCTATGCCTATGCCGGAGCCCGAATCCGACTACTACTAGGTATGCCGTACTTTCTGCTTATTCGTAAATAGACAGTTGGATTGAGTTCAACTGCCTATTTACATTTTGTCCTTAAAGGTTTAAGTAATCCTGAATTCTTTCGCTGATTATTGATTTTTTTTAGCAAAAATTGGGATATCGAAACGATAAAAAAGTCCGCCGAAGCGGACTTAAAAGTCTTAGCATAATTTTTCTCTGGAAGTTGGCTAGCCACGACTCGATTTATCGGACAGCACTTAGGTGATTTAGGAGGCTAGGGCAACTTCTACCAGTTGCTGTAATTCACCCTGTTGATACAGCTCAATCAGCACATCCGAGCCGCCGACGAATTCACCATTGATATAGACTTGGGGAATTGTAGGCCAGTTGGAATATTCCTTGATTCCCTGACGAATGTCGGAATCGCTCAAAACGTCTACAGTTTCATAGGGTACGCCTAGCGTGTTCAGAATCTGGACAACATTGTTGGAAAAACCACACTGGGGCATCAGCTTGTTGCCCTTCATGAAAACCAGAATCTTGTTCTGGCTGACTAAGTTGTCAATGCGCTCTTTTAGTTCTGGAGTCATAGCTTTGCGTAAATGCGGCTATCTTGTATAGCGTGAGTTGGGGGACTGTAAATAGAACTCTTAGTTAATTGTCGCTTAAACGGCCTGACCTATGGCTTTCCAACGTTCAGGTGTGTAGGTTTTAAGCGCTAAGGCGTGAATCGCTTCACTTGCCATCTCCTGACGCAGTGCTCCGTAAACCAGCTGGTGCTGTTTGATCAGAGACTTGCCTTCAAACTGGGAAGAAACGACAATGGCTTGAAGATGGTCACCACCGCCTGTTAAATCTTGAACCTGCACCTGAGCATCGGGTATCTCTGCCTTGATCAATGCCTCAACTTGCTGTGGGCTAATCATTGAAACTCCCGTTTCGCTTCAAACGTCTCAAATATAATAATTTACTTGCCAGGAGTCGTGGAGGAAGTGGACTCGTTTCCGCGAGGTTTGGGATAGGGGGAGTCAACAAATCCTAGCTCAAATAGCTGTTGATAGGCTTTCTTGCCGAGTTCGCGTGTCGGATTCTGAGAACGAACAATCTGAATCAACAACGGTACAGCCAATTCTGGCTGATTTTGCGCCCGATGCACGAGAGCCAGTTGATAGGTGGCTTGATCTCGCATTTCAGCGGTTTCCAGTGCTTTTTTTCGGTTGCCTTCGTAAACTCGGTTATCGATTCCTGAGAAACTGGAAGACAGTTGTAAATAAAAATTAGATAGCTGATTAAAGACCTGACGTGCATCTTGGAGTTTTTTCGCCGCCAAGCCATAGTTCTGAGCCGTCACAGCATTATTTGCCTCTTCCATCAAACGTTGCCCACCTGGGAGGCTCAGAATGCTGCCATCCTGATTCAAGGGTCGCATATTATTGGGGTCGGTCAAGTCGGGCTGCGTATCACTGGCACCTGCTGGCAGCGGAGGTACAGGATTTTGAGCGCGTGCTGGTGGCAGCAACGCTAAAGCAGCCGTGAAGGGTAAACCAACTAGGCAGGTAAAGCCAAGCGTTCGGACAGTTCCAGAGAAGACCATGCAAGAATTGGGGGGGTAATACAAAACGTATTGAAAACTTTGGGTATCTTATCATTGCCAGACCCTTCTTAACGTTGCAGTTTTCTGGTAAGGCAAGTGCCAAAGTGTTGCGAGGGTTAGACGGAAAAAACGGCCTGAAAGTTTCCTAACCGTTCAGAGTGAAGTAGCCCGCACTAGCGTCATGCCGACGCTCTTTATTTCGCTACCGCTACCGCATTCGCTATACAAGGGGACTTTCCAGCGATTAAGTTAAAATTTTGGATTTAAGGTTAAGGAGTATAGTCGATGACCAGTCGCCCAGACTTTGCACCAGACGATTCTCGCTCTACAACGGGTGTCCCCGAACAAAGTGTGGGCGTACTTCTACAACGGGGAGGTGAAGAACTAGCAATTGAGAAAGTGAGCGATCGCTTTACAGTTCGCCCAAATTCTGCCGCTGCGGTAGAGGATATCGCGCAAGCTTTACCTGCCGAACACGAGCAAACCATTCCTCGCGCTAGGCTCGAAGAATTTAAAGTCGCTCCCAAACAACGGGATGCGGCAATGCAAGCGGCGAGGGAAAACGACGGGGTTGCCTTTACGAGTCATGTTTACCAGCTCAAAAATAATCCAGAGACACTGGTCTACCTGACCGACCAACTCACGATTCAATTTACCCCGGATGCGGATGAGGAGGCGATCGCACAAGTTGCTGCTGAATTTAGCTTGCAAACCCTGAAACCTGTGGTTGGTATCCCCAACACCTTCGTCTTTAAACTCACGTCTAACTCTACAGAAAATCCGATCAAAATTGCCAACCGACTCATCGGGCGTCCAGAAATTCTCATCGCTGAACCCGAAATTGTCATCCCCAAAGAACCTCACTACCGCCCAAAAGACCCCTTCTATCCCCAGCAGTGGTATCTCAACCACTCCGGCGGCTCATTACTAGCGGCAAATTCTCATATTAATGTAGAAAAAGCTTGGGATATTACGCGAGGCGATCGCTCTGTAGTCGTGGCAGTTGCCGATGATGCGATCGACTTGAACCACCCAGATTTTCAGGGAACTGGCAAAATTGTTGCCCCCAAAGACTTCAAAGACCAAGATTTTGTGCCGCTGCCGGATACGTCTGAAGAGAGTCATGGCACCGCCTGCGCGGGAATCGCCGTTGCGGAAGAAAACGGTGTCGGTATTGTGGGTGTCGCTCCCGGCTGTGCCCTCATGCCCATCCGCACCACAGGCTTTTTGGATGATGACACGATAGAACAGCTGTTTGACTATTGCATCGCCCAAGACGCCAGCGTCATTTCTTGCAGTTGGGGAGCCGCCACCGTTTACTTTCCTCTGTCCCTAAGGCAACGCGCCGCCGTCACCCGTGCTGCCACCCAAGGACGCCAAGGGAAAGGTTGTGTCATCGTCTTTGCGGCAGGTAATGCCAATCGTCCCGTAAGTGGTACGGTGTACGAGAAAAGTTGGCCCAACGATTTGCTCAAAGGACCCACGAACTGGCTGGGTGGCTTCACCATTCATCCCGATGTGATTACCGTTTCTGCCTGTACCAGCCTGAGCAAGAAAGCAATTTATAGTAACTGGGGTACCAATGTCTCTGTGTGTGCGCCCAGCAACAATGCACCACCAGGAATGTGGTTTGAGCGCACTGGCTATATCAGTACGGCACCAGAAGTGACCGCCTCAACTCCTGGGTTAGGTGTCTTCAGCACTGACTTAGTAGGGACGTTAGGTTATGAGACTGGGGACTACGTACAGACGTTTGGGGGTACCTCTAGTGCCTGTCCGGTTGTGGCAGGCGTTGCGGCGCTGGTTCTTTCTGCCAATCCCGATCTCACGGCGCAGGACGTGAAGCGCATTCTTCAAGAAACAGGGGATAAAATCGTTGACCGTGACGCCGATCCCCAGTTGGGACTGCGACTGGGCACTTATGATACAAACGGTCACTCCCAGTGGTTTGGTTATGGCAAGGTGAATGCCCTTAAGGCCGTACAAGCGGCTAAGCAAAAAACACCCTTAAGTCCCCAAACTGGTATCCGGCGTGTTTCTGGACGCAATGACAACTCATTGGCGATTCCCGACGACAACCCTCAAGGTATTACTAGTGCAATTCAAGTCAATGATTCGGCATCTGTGCGAGAAATTCAGATCACTGTCGATATTCAACACGACTTTCTGGGAGATATTGAGGTAAGTTTGAAAGCTCCCAATGGTCAAATTGTATTGTTGCAAAATCGCACGCTGGGTGCTTTAACTCAGTTACAAAAAACGTATTCGGTGGAAACGACACCCGGCCTCAAGCCATTTCTGAATCAATCGGCGGCGGGGGCTTGGCAGTTGCAGGTGATTGATTATGCGCCGATGGATACTGGTATACTCAAAAGCTGGGAATTGCTCATAGGGATATAACAAGGGGGTGAGCTAGTCGCTTGAAGCTAGCCTTGCCTTTCCTGGAAGCTTTAAGCCGTTAAATTCAATGCATTTGAACCTTAAGCGTTCATTTTTAGCCTCCTTAGGGTCTAATGGGTTCATCTTTGCCCTAACGATGTGGCTACTCAGCCGACTGGTCATTGCTGTTGCTATGTTGCTAATTGCCCCTTCACTCCCAGCTCCCCCTGGAGGGATAGAGGCTAATCTGGGCTGGGCAGTCTTTTCTCGATGGGACAGTCAATACTACAAGCAGATTGTGACCTCAGGTTATGAATACGCCCAGGACGGCAAGGCACATAATATTGTGTTTTTCCCGCTCTTGCCCCTAGCCATTCGTGCAGTTATGTCCCTGGGCTTGCCGTTTGAAGTGGCAGGGACATTGGTGAACAATCTCGCCTTTCTGGGAGCCGTAATCGTTCTGTACGTTTGGGTAGAACAGCGTCATGGTAAACCAGCGGCTCGTTGGGCAACCGCTGCTTTGGTGTGGTGTCCGTTCTCCCTGTTTGGGACTGTGATTTATACCGAAGGGCTGTTTCTTCTGTTCAGCACTGCGGCGTTGCGAGCTT
>Ga0310810_10011473_pt1 | contig 10351 bp, 5 predicted proteins | sample NCmetagenome_FD_207641 | JGI IMG/M metagenome (GOLD analysis project Ga0310810, IMG submission 207641) | Soil microbial communities from experimental microcosm in Duke University, North Carolina, United States - NC | ecosystem: Engineered > Artificial ecosystem > Soil microcosm > Unclassified ... | reverse complement strand
GATCGGGGCTGGCATGTGCGATCTCACCGCCGGTGGAGGTGTCTTCATCTGCACGACGTTGTGCGCGACGGTGTTCTTTACGACGCGGTCGATTTGCCAAAAGAAGTGACTCGCATGTCGACCAACTGGTGGCCATCCGCGCTCACACTCGCCGAACGCGCCGCGCTGCGGCGCGGCCAGAATGCGAGCCAGCCAAACGAGCCCGCGTCCGCGGGCGGCACGACCCGCGCGGATCGCTGGCGCTCACAACGGCCGTTCAATCGGCCCGAGTTCCTCGCGCGGCGCCTTCGCATCGACGGCCTTACCGAGACCGAGTTCGATGCGCTGGTCGACACGCTGCCGTCGGGCGTGACTGGTGGTGCCCAGCCGCCGCATTGGGCGCAGAAGGTCGAGCGAGCCAACGCCATCGCTCGCCAGATCGCGCAGCTACCCGGGCCATCACTCGATACGAGCATCGACGGGCTCGGGCCCGTACGCGCGTTCGTCGAGCCGTTCGTAACTGCAGGCATGACACACCTGCACGTGGAGGTCCGATCGATTCTGGCGGAGCATCCGCGTGCGCCGTTCGATGCCGAGCACGCGACGTTGCTCTTCGAGCCGCTGCTCTGGGGGCATCTGGTCGGACGCGCACTGAAAGTCGTGATCCTCGAGCTCAACGTGGCGCGCGTTCGTGGAACCTTGGTCGGCGACTCACCCGAAGCCCGGTGCGCGCACTTCGCGTCACAGCTTCGGACCGGCCCTGTGCGCGATCAGATCATCGAGGAGTACCCGGTGCTCGCGCGGTCGATCGTGACCGCGACGGACTATTGGGTGGAGTCGGCGCGAGAGCTCCTGCGCTATCTCGCCGAGGACATGGATGCGCTTCAGGACGCGTTTGCCGTTGGAGGTGAGCTCGGGAGCCTGATCGGCATCTCGGGCAACGCCGGAGACCTACACCGCCGCGGACGGTCAGTCGCCATCGCCGAGTTCTCGTCAGGCATGCGCGTGGTCTTCAAGCCGCGGCCGCTCGACGTCGATCGGCATTTCGCCGAGCTCGTCGCGTGGATCAACTCGCTTGGCCAGTCTCCACGGCTCCGCGCGGTGCGGGTGCTCACGCGCGGCGATCACGGGTGGGCGGAGTTCGTGTCGGACGCGCCGTGCGATTCTCGGGACGAGGTCGAGCGGTTCTATCAGCGGTTCGGGGCGTGGCTCGCCGTCCTCCACGTGTTGAACGCAACGGACTTCCACTTCGAGAACGTCATCGCGTCCGGCGAGTTCCCGATGCTGATCGATCTCGAAGCGCTCTTCCATCCGCTTCCCGAAGCGGCCAACGCGGGGGCCGAGCCCGAACAGTTAGGCTGGGAGGCATTGCAGCGCTCGGTGCTGCGGACGGGCGTGCTGCCGTTCCGGGCGTACGATAACGAACAGTCCAGTGGGCTCGACATGAGCGCCATGGGCGGCGCGGGCGGTCAGCGGACGCCGAATCGGTTCCCCGTCCTGGTAGCGCCCGGGACGGACGAGATGCGGCTCGAGCGGGATTTCGTCAGCCTCCCGCCGGCGCAGAACCGGCCCACGTTAGGCGGCGAGCCGGTCGATCCGGCTGCGTTCGGAGACTTCCTTCTGTCAGGCTTCACCGCGACCTATCGGCTGCTGCTCGCGCACCGCGACGCCCTGCTCGCGCCACACGGGCCCGTCCGCTCGTTCGCCAATGACTCTATTCGCGTCGTGCTCCGTCCCACGCGCCAATACGCGCTCATCCTCGCGGAGAGCAATCACCCGGATGTGATGCGGGATGCGCTCGACCGGGATCGGCTGTTCGATCGGCTGTGGGTCGCCGTCCCCGGTCGGTCCGAGCTCGAGCGTGTCGTTGCGTGGGAGCATGGGGATCTCCTGGCCGGCGATATCCCCATGTTCGCGAGCAAGCCGTCGAGTGTCGATTTGTTCACTGCGCAGGGAGAAGCAATCCCCGGCTTTTTTCGTCACTCTGGCCTGTCCTCGGCGGTCGAGCGCATCGAGGCAATGAGCGAGGACGATCTCCAGCGCCAACGGTGGGTCGTCGAGGCGTCACTCGTCGCGCTGCTCCCGGGCATGCATATCGCCCCGGCGAGTGATGATATCGTTCCGGAGCCAACGGTCCTCCGCAGCGCAACCGGATCGTCTCGCGAGGCGGCGCTTCTCGCCGCGCGCCGCGTGGCCGAGCATCTGGTCGCGCGGGCCCTTCGGCAGGGAGGCCGCGCGAGCTGGCTCGGTCTCAACCTGTTGCGGGAACGCGACTGGACGATCCAGCCCGTAGGACCCGATCTGTACAGTGGCGCGGCCGGGATCGCGTTCTTCCTCGCGTACTTCGACCACGTTGCCGGCGACGCTGAATCGCGTGCGGTCGCTCGGACGGTCGTGCGCCAGCTCGCTCGGCGATTGGTGGCGACGCTGGAAGCGTCGGACGACTCTACAGCGTTCCCTCCGTCCTCGCTCGGTGCGTTCGGTACGCTGAGTGGCGCCGTGTACGCGCTGTCTCACATCGGGGCGCTGTGGGGCGACCACAATGTGATCGACCTCGCCGAGCGCCTGGTGGTACTGCTCGGCGATCACGTCAGCGCGGACCGAACACTCGACATCATTGGCGGCACGGCTGGATTCATCATGGCCGCGTCCGCGCTCGAGCATGTTCGGTCTGCAGCAGGGACGCGCCGCGTGCTGAAGCATGCGGCTGAATTTCTCGTTGCTCGAGGAGAGGAGCGGGGGAGAGGGCTGTCATGGGTCACGAGTCTTCCCGCGTCGCAGCCGCTGACCGGGCTGTCGCATGGCGCGTCGGGGATCGCGCTGGCCCTGCTCGCGGCCGGCCGCCTCGTGAACCACGCGCCGTTCGTAACCGCCGCCCTGCGCGCGCTGTGCTACGAACGAAGTTGCTTCGACCTCACACGCACCAACTGGCCCGACTACCGCATACTCCCGGGTCGCGACCAGAGCGAGCCGCTCGCCTGGATGTGGGCGTGGTGTCACGGCGCGCCGGGCATCGGCCTCGTCCGCCTCGATGCGTTAGGCAGCAGTGACGATCCGGAGCTGGCGAGCGATCTCACGGCCGCGCTCGCGTCGACCGCCCGTTTCGGGTTCGGAAGCAACGACTCGCTGTGTCACGGCGACCTGGGGAATCTCGAGCTGTTCGTGCGAGCGTACGAGCTGGGCTACCGCGGTGAATGGGAAGATGCGCTCACGGCCCATTCATCCCGCCTCGTCGCGCGATTGCGGGAAGGCCGCTGGCGCTGTGGTGTGCCTGGCGGCGTCGAAACACCCGGGCTCATGACGGGTCTCGCGGGTATCGGGTATGGGCTCCTTCGGATCGCCGTGCCCGAGGGTGTACCGTCGCTGCTGGCCCTGGAGCCGCCTCGAGTGACGATCGGCGTGCGAGGCGGCCGATGAAGCAGCGCCTCCGCGTTCCGTGGTACCCGCAGATCGGGGCGGACGATTGCGGGCCGAGCTGTCTGGCGATGGTGCTCGCCGCCCATGGCGTGCACGACGCGGCCGCGGAGTGTCGCGAGCTGTGTAACGCCGGTCGCGACGGCACGCGCCTTCGGACGCTCATCGCCGCGGCGGATCGATTCGGCATCACCGCGCGTGGTCATCGCGTACGCCCGGAGCGCTTCGACTCCGTCCCGTTGCCGGCCATCGCGCACTGGCAGCATCGCCATTTCGTTGTCGTCGAGCGGTGGGGGCCACGCCGCGTGACGATTGTCGATCCGGCCACTGGGCGCCGTACCCTCGCGCATGACGAGTTTGCCGCGGGGTTTACCGGAACGGTGCTGACACTCGAGCCGCGGAGTGATGTCGTTAGGCGTCAGAAGTCTCGCCTGCCGCTCTGGGTATGGTATCTCGCCGCAATGTTTCGCGATCGACCAGCCCGGATCGCGCTCGGGCAGATCATCGTCGCGTCCCTGCTCCTCCAGGCAGCCGGACTCGCCGGGCCGGTGTTCACGAAACTGGTTGTCGACACACGCGAATCGGCCGTGTCACTCGGCCTCATGGCGGCGGCGATGACTGTCGTGGTCCTCGGGAAGTCGGTCACCACGTTCGTGAGGAGCCTGGTGATGACCAGGCTTCAGGCCCGCCTTGACGCTCGCCTGACGCAAGGCTTCTTCGACCACCTGCTGGCCCTCCCGTATCGCTTCTTTCAGGGCAAAACGAGCGGCGATCTGCTGATGCGGCTGTCGAGCAATACGATGATCCGAGAGATGCTCACGACTCAGCTGCTCTCGTTCGTGCTCGACGGGCCACTGAGCGCGCTGTTCCTCCTGATCATGTTCGTCGTCTCGCCACAACTCGCCACCCTCGCTGCTGTGCTGGCGCTCGGACAGGCCGCGCTCGCGCTCGCATCCCTGCGGCCGCTTCGCGACCTTGCCCAGCGCACCGTCGTCGCCAAGACCGACGAGCAGAGTTGCCTGGTCGAGCTCATGAAGGGCATTGCCTACATCAAGGCCTCGGCGGGCGAACAGCGCGCCTATGATCGGTGGGCCGAGCTCTTTCGGCGCCAGCTCGGTGTGTACGTCGAGCGGAGCTACCTCGCCGCCAAGGTCGAATTGGCGTTAGGCTTCGCGCGAACGGCCTCCCCGTTGGTCCTGCTCTGGTACGGGGCCTACCTGGTCAGCGGCGGCTCGATGCCGCTCGGGACGATGCTCGGGCTCACCACGCTGGCCGCGTCGTTTCTCACGCCGGTCACGTCGCTCGTTCAGAGTACGCAGCAGCTCCAGCTGCTCGATGCGTACGTCGAACGGCTCACCGACGTACTCGATGCCGAGCGGGAGCGACGGGCGGACGTTTCGCAGCGCGTGCGGGCTGCGCGTCTCGCGGGCCGCATCGACGTTCGCGGGCTCTCGTATCGATTCTCGACCGACGGGCCGATGATCGTCGATGACGTATCCTTCTCCGTCACACCGGGCCAGAAGCTCGGTATCGTGGGTCCGACGGGGTCGGGAAAGAGTACGATCCTCATGCTGCTGCTCGGGCTATACGAGCCAACCGCCGGCGAAGTCCTGTATGACGGCATTCCGCTGTGCGAGCTCGACCCACGCGACGTTCGTCGGTGGTGTGGTGTCGTGCTTCAGGACTCCGCGGCATTCGCCGGGTCTTTCAAGACCAACATCCTGCTCAACACCCCCGCCGCGAGCGCGGACCAGATCAATGCCGCCGCGCAGATAGCGGGGCTGGCCAACGACATTGGCCGTCTTCCCATGGCGTACGAGACCCGCGTTGCCGAAGGTGGAAGCAACCTATCGGGCGGCCAGCGCCAGCGGCTCGCGATCGCGCGCGCGATCGCGCCGCGGCCGTCGATCCTTTTGCTCGACGAGGCAAGCAGCCATCTCGACGTCGCGGCGGAGGCCGAGCTCAATGCGCATCTCGAGCGCCTGCGCTGCACGCGAATCGTCATCGCGCACCGACTCTCGGCCGTGCGGACGGCCGATCAGATCCTCGTGCTCCGCAGCGGACGGGTGGTCGAGCGCGGCACCCACCAGCAGCTGCTGCGAGAGCGAGGGATGTACGCCGCGCTCGCGGCGGCACAGGGCCCGTCGGGATCAGCCACATACGACGGCGCAGATCGTGAGCCGACTGAAGAATGCGACGTGTCACGCCTAACGGGTGTACGTCGAGTGCTCGCGTAACCTCACACGGCGAGCTTCACTACCCGGCGATGGCTGCCTTCGCCGTCGAACCGACTCGTGGAGGTCGGCGGGCTCGCAGCCCGACTGTCGCCCGGCAGCGGCGGCGCTGACACCATGCTGAATCATTGACTTTTCGAGCTGAGGAGAACCCATGCACGAACATGCAACCATCCGCGCGTGGAAAGACGCGGATTATCGTCAGATGCTGTCCGCCGAAGACGCGGCGGCCGCTCAGTCTCCTGCGGGCACTATCGAGCTCGACGACGGTGACCTCGGAGATGTCGCCGGCGGGACCGCGGTGCTCACGCAGACAACGATCTGTGGGACGTCATTGGCTTGCGTCACCGTCATCACGATCGCGGTCTCGAAGAACATCAGCTGCGGAGCGTGCACCACCACGCTGTGGTCAGGCACGTGCTACGCGTCATCGGTCGGCTGCTGCCCGTGACATCGACGACGAACGCCCCGGCGCCTCGATCAGACGCCGGGGCGCGACTCGCGAACCTGGTCGTCGACCCGGTCGCTGCCTTTCGCGGGATAGCGGACGATCCCCCGTGGAGACTTGCCTTGCTCGCCGCCGTCGGCATCCGATTCGGGATTCTCTTCATCTTCTACCAGCCAGCGGTCACGCCAATCAAGATGCTCGGCGGGCTGCTCTTTCAGATCCTGACGGTGGTGCCGACGGTGTTGGTTGCGTCCGTGGTCGCGTGGCTGACTGCCAGGGCGTGGCGCGTCAGCTTGGGCTGGACGACCGCATTCTCCATCCTCACGCACGCCTACGTGGCGTTTACGGTCGCCACCGTCGGATTCGCAAGTGTGGCGGGTACGTTGTTGCCGGAGTCTGTGGACGTCGACCCTCGAAACCCACCGTTCACCAACGTGACCGCATTGCTGGGCGGAACAGAGTCGGAGGTTCTCCGGACGCTCGCGGGCGAGATCGACGTGCGGTCGGTCTACGTGCTGGTGTTGCTGCGGCTGGGTCTGCGCGGTGCGGTGCCTAACGCGCCGCCTTCTGCTGTCGCGGCGGTTGTCCTGACGATCGCCTTCGTTCGCGTCGCCGGCGTCATGGCCGTTGCGCTACTCCGATGACGCTGCCTTTGCCCCGACTCGCGCTCCGGTGCGACTTCCGACGAATTGGGCGATGAGCGCGATGATCGGCGCCGAGATGACGAACATCGCCATCCACGCGACTGACCGCGGGTGCCAGGCGACCGAGCCGTTCCATCCCACGAGGAGCCGAGCGCACAGCACGAACGCCGCGATGTACACAACGAACAGTGTCATCGCAGCCGGAAACGCGAGCCGCGTCGCCTTCGCCTCCGCAAGCCGATACGCCACCCACCCGGTTGCGCCGAGCGAGAGCACCACGCTCGGATCCGGAGCAGCGTGCAGCAGGCGCCCGGTAACGGCATCGACCGCGCTGAGCAGGAGTCCATACCAAACCACGCGACGAAAGATCTGGTCCGTGGGCATAATTCCTCGGCGACGCTCGGTGTTACGCGGCTATCGCGTGCGCGATCGCGCACCGGACAATGGTTGTGAGCCTCTGGGGGACGCCGGTCAATGTGCCGCGGTGTGGCGTCGACGGGTTGCCAACATTAGGACACGAATGTCGCGGATCAGGACATCGCCTGAGCTGTCGCGCTGCGCGAGTCGCGTTGGTGAGTTGCAGGTCACGTCACGGCACGCCAGACGAGCCCGCTGCGCCTGATATGTCGACCGTGCGGAACGGATCGGCGCGAGTGCGACCCTCTACAGCCGCACTCTATACCCAAACGTCACCCGACGCACGGGCACTCGAGTACCAGCACGTGACGTCCGCGCGACAACCGCTTCGTTGGTTCGTAGCCGCAGCAGCCGATGGCTGATGGCTCCCCTTGGCAGCGGCTACGAGCGCAACGCCTCCGCCGGATGCACGCCGGCCGCCCGGCGTGCCGGCAGCCAACTCGCCACGATTACCGCGACCAGCAGCACCGCAACAATCGATACCAGCGTCACGGGGTCCGACGGCGCCACATCGTAGAGCAGCGAGCGCAATACTCGCGTCGTCGCCAGCGCACCCGCGAGACCCAACGCCCCGCCGACCACAGCCAAGCCCACTCCCTGGGTCACGACCAGTCGCAGGACGTTCCCCCGCGTTGCCCCGAGGGCCACCCGGATGCCGATCTCCTTCGTGCGCTGCGATACGCCGAACGAAATCACTCCGTACGTGCCCAACGCCGCCAACGCGAGCGCCACCGCCGCGAACGCCGCGAGCAGGGTCGCGCTGAACCTGGCGTACCCCATGGCGTCCGCTACGCGTTCGCGCATCGGCCGGACATCGTAGAGCGGCGTGCCTGGCGCCAACGCCGCCACCTCGCGACGCACGGCCGCGATGAGCGACCGGGGATCGCCCGCGGTTCGGACGAACATCATCATGCGGCCACGTGGCGACTGATAGTACGAGAGATAGACGTCAGGGTCCGGGAGTGAATCCAGCGTACCGAAACGCACATCGCCCACAACGCCCACCACGTACGCTGTGTCTTTGTCGAATCCGCCCTGGAAGACGCTGACCGGCCGCCCGATGGGGTCCTGTCCGGGCCAATACCTCCGAGCGGCAGTCTCGCTCACCACGACGACCTTCTGAGCTCCACGCCGATCGCTGTTGGCAAATACCCGTCCGGACATGAGCGGCACGTGCATCGTGGCGAACCAGCCAGGTGTCACCCAGTGGACCCCGACGTTAGGCTCGGTACCCGGAGCGGGTGCTGGCCGATCGCGATGAACGAGTATCGTACCGTTACAGCCACCGTTGAGCGGCGGGCAGTCGGCGAGCCCGACGTTCGCCGCTCCGGGAATCGACTCCAGACGCGTCACGAGCTGATCGTAGAGCGCCGGCAGCGAATCCGGCCCTATGCCGATCACGTTGGATCGCATCGTGAGCACTCGCTCCGCGTCGAATCCCGGGCGGATGCCGATGAGCTTCGCGAGGCTGCGGATCATGAGCCCCGAGCCGGCGAGCAGGATAACGGCCAGCGCTATCTCGAGGACGGCGAGCGCGTTGCGACTCGTTAGGCCGCGCGGGCCGGCGAGTCGGCCGGTCTCGGTCTTCAAGTCGCCGGTGAGCGACGGACGCGTCGACTGCAGAGCAGGCACGAGTCCGAAGACCAGCCCCGTCAGGATCGTGAGCCCGGCGGCGAAGGCGAAAGCCACGGGGTCGAGTCGGATGGACTGGAACGAGACTGCGCCAATGCCGCCAAGCCGGACGCGGAGCGTCGTGGTCGGATCGAGCGCGGCGAGCAGCTGCACGCCCCACCACGCGACGACGATGCTCGCGACCCCGCCGAGCGTGGAGAGCACGACACTCTCGGTGAGCAGTTGCCTGACGAGCCGCCGCCGTCCGGCGCCCATGGCGAGGCGAACCGCGATCTCTCGCCGGCGCCCGGCCGCGCGCACGAGGAAGAGGTTGGCCACGTTCGCGCACGCGATGAGCAGCACGAGCCCCACCGCGCCTAACAGGACGAGCAGCGAGCGTCGCACGACGGGATCGACCCGCGTGCGGTCGAGCTCTCTCGCGGTCGCTCCCCATCGCTCGCTCTTGATCCGCCGATTCGGGTACGCATCGGCGACCACCCCGCCGAGCTGTCGCACCGCGACCTTGGCGCGTTCCGGCGTGACGCCCGGGGCGAGTCGCGCGACCATGTCCCAGCCGTGAGACTGCGGCTCGTTGAGCACCTGAGCGTCCTGCGACATGAACGACACGAACATTTCGGCCCTGCCCGAGATGCCACGAAACCCGGCAGGCAACACGCCAACGATCGTGAACGGGTCTCCATCGAGCGAGACTGACCGGCCGAGCACGCCGGGATCAGCGTTGAACCGTCGCTGCCAGAATGCGTCGCTCAGCATCACCACCTTTGCGCCACCGGGTGTCGCGTCCTCCTCGGCGCTGAAGTTCCGGCCGATCGCCGGGCGAACGCCAAACGTCGGCAGGTAGTGCCCATCGACGACCTCGTAGTTCGCCCGCTCGGCGTCAGGCCCCAGGCGGATCGTGCCCTCCGACGCACTCCAGAGCGTGAGCTCCCTGAAGACGGTCTGGGCCTTTCGAAACACGGCGAACTTCGGGTACGACCACGGGATGTCGTCGCGCCCCGGCGAATCGCCGCGGGCCGGGACAGTCAGGCTCACCTGCATCAGGCGCTCCGGCGCCTCGAACGGCAGTGGCCTGAGGAGCATCGCGTTCACGGCGCTGAAGATCGCGGTGTTCGCGCCGATGCCCACGGCGAGCGTGAGCACGGCGACCGCGGTGAAGCCCGGTGCGCGCCGGAACGAACGCAGCGCGAATCGCACGTCCTGCTCGGTCGTGTCGAAGAATCCAAGACCAGCCATCTGGCGCGCCTCTTCCTTGGTCGTCGTGAGATTGCCGAACCGTCGCCGCGCGGCCCACGCTGCGTCGGTGCCCGAGACGGTCCCGTGGGCGGCGTGCTCGCGCTGCATCGCCTCGAGCGAGAGGTGAAAGCGGATCTCCTCGTCGAGCTCACTCGCGTGGCGCCCTGGATGCAGCAGTACGCGAAGGCGATAGCGCAGAACGTCGAGGACTCGCATGCCTAACGTCAAGCCCGCCGCATGACGCGGTTGATCGCCAGCAGCACGCGGTCGAAATCGGAGATCTCGTCGCCGAGCTGACGACGGCCGGCCGCGGTGATGGTGTAGTACCGGGCGCGCCGCCCCGTGGGCGA
>Ga0310810_10011472_pt1 | contig 10352 bp, 9 predicted proteins | sample NCmetagenome_FD_207641 | JGI IMG/M metagenome (GOLD analysis project Ga0310810, IMG submission 207641) | Soil microbial communities from experimental microcosm in Duke University, North Carolina, United States - NC | ecosystem: Engineered > Artificial ecosystem > Soil microcosm > Unclassified ... | reverse complement strand
TGCGCGACAGCGTCCGCGTGATCGCGCTGTCGATGACGTGCGTGACGGTCGCCTTGCGCATCTTGCGGAAGTTCTCGCGGATCCGGTCGGCGATCACGACCGACTCGTTGACCGAGTAGCCGAGCACCGCGAGCACGGCCGCGAGCACCGGCAGCGAGAATTCCCACTGGAAGAACGCGAAGAATCCCAGGATGATCACGACGTCGTGCAGGTTCGCGATGATCGCCGCCACGGCGAAGCGCCACTCGAACCGCAGCGCGAGATAGATGACGATGCCGATCGACACCAGCAGCAGCGCGAGCGCGCCGTTCTCGTAGAGCTCCTTGCCGACCTGCGGGCCGACGAACTCGACGCGGCGCTGCGACGCTGTTGGGTCGTCCGCCTTGAGCGCGCCCATCACGCGCTCGGACAGCTGCGCGCTCGACACGCCTTCCTTGAGCGGCAGGCGGATCAGCGCGGTGTCGGAGCTGCCGAAGCTCTGGGCCGAGAATTCGCCGAGGTCGAGCTTGTCGATGGCCGCCCGCACGCGATTGAAGTCGACGGCGTGGCCGTACGTCACTTCGATGACCGTTCCGCCGCGGAAATCGACGCCGAGATTGAGACCATAGATCCCGAGGAACACGACGGCCGCGACGAACGTGATGATCGAGATCACGTTGAACACGAGCGCATGCCGCATGAACGGGATGTCGCGCGAGATGCGGAAGAATTCCATGGCGTCCTAAGGGGCTCGGGGATCGGAAATCAGGCGCGTCAGGACTTCAGCGGCGCCGTTGCCGCCAGGTCCTCGGCCTTCGGCTTCCACACCTGGCCGATCGACACGCGGTCGAGCTTCTTGCGGTTGCCGTAGATCAGCGCGACGATGCCGCGCGACACGAACACGGCCGAGAACATCGACGTCAGGATGCCGAGCACGTGCACGACGGCGAAGCCGCGCACCGGCCCCGAGCCGAACGCGAGCAGCGCGATGCCGGCGATCATCGTCGTGACGTTGGAGTCGAGAATCGTGCCCCACGCGCGCTCGTAGCCGGCCTGGATCGCCGCGTGCGGCGTCGCGCCCCAGCGAAGCTCTTCGCGAATGCGCTCGTTGATCAGCACGTTGGCATCGATGGCGATGCCGAGCGTCAGCGCGATGGCGGCCATGCCGGGCAGCGTCAGCGTCGCCTGCATGACCGACAGGATCGCGACCAGCAGGGTCAGGTTCACGAGCAGCGCGATCGTCGAGATGACGCCCATCAGCGCGTAATAGAGGCAGATGAACGCCGCCAGGACGATGAACCCGTACATCACCGAATCGAAGCCCTTCTCGATGTTCTCCTTGCCGAGCGACGGGCCGACCGTGCGCTCCTCGACGATCTCCATCGGCGCCGCCAGGGCCCCCGCGCGCATCAGAAGCGCGATATCGTTCGCCTCGCGCGTGTTCATTCGGCCGCTGATCTGCACCCGGCCGCCGCCGATCTCTTCGCGAATCACGGGCGCCGTGATGACTTCGGCCTTGCCCTTTTCGACCAACACGATCGCCATCCGCTTGCCGACGTTCTCCCGCGTCACTTCCTTGAAGATGCGCGCGCCGGTGCCGTCGAGCGTGACGTGGACGGCAGGCTCGTTCGTCCGCTGGTCGAAGCCCGACTGCGCGTCGTTGATCCGGTCGCCGGTCAGCACGACCTGGCGCCGCAGCAGCAGCGGCTCGCCGTTGCGATCGCTCACCAGGTCGTTGCCGAACGGTACGGAGCCGCCGCGCGCGGACTCCTGCGCGCCGGGATCGTCGTTGACCATCCGGATCTCGAGCGTCGCCGTGCGGCCGAGGATGTCCTTGGCGCGCGCCGTGTCCTGCACGCCGGGAAGCTGCACGACCACGCGGTCGGGACCCTGCTGCTGGATGATCGGCTCGGCGACGCCGAGCTCGTTCACCCGGTTGCGCAGGATCGTGATGTTCTGCTGGACGGCGCCGTCCTGGATGCGCTTCTGCGCCTCGGGCTTGAGGCCCGCGACCAGCCGCGATTCCCCTCCGGCGGAATCCTGCTCGCGGACGAGGAGATCGGGGAACGCGCGCTCGATCTCGCTGCGCGCCCGCGTGCGCTCGGCGTCGTCCTTGAATCGGAGCACGACGTTGCTGCCTTCGCGGCCGACACCGGAATAGACGACCTTCTTTTCCCGCATCAGCGAGCGGATGTCGGTGGTGTAGCGGTCGGCGGCCTTGTCGAGAGCGCCCTTCATGTCCACCTGCAGCAGGAAGTGGACACCGCCGCGCAGGTCGAGGCCGAGGTACATCGGTAGCGCGCCGATCGCCGCGAGCCAGCGCGGCGACGCCGAGAGCAGGTTCAGCGCGACGATGTAGTTGTCGCCGAGCTTGGTCTGGAGCACGTCCTTCGCCTTGAGCTGCGTGTCCGTGTCGGCGAAGCGAACCTTGATGCCGATCGGGTCCATCTCGGCGCCGCGGTACGCGATGCCGGCGCCTTTCAGCGCTTCCTCGACGGACACCATCAGCGCGTTGTCGATCCGCACAGCGGACTTCGACGATGACACCTGGACGGCCGGCACCTCGGGGAAGAAGTTCGGCAGCGTGTAGATCAGGCCGAACACCAGCGCGATGGCGATCAGGACGAACTTCCAGGCGGGGTAGCGATTCATCGAGAAAAGCGGGGCTAGGGAAGAGGTAGGAGGGAGGAGGGTGCCTCGATCCGGTTACAGCGCTTTGATCGTTCCCTTCGGCAGCAGTTGCGAGATCGCGCCTCGCTGCACGACCATCTGCGTGTTCGGGGCGACCTCGACGGTGACGTACTGCTCGTCGAGCTTGACGATGCGGCCGAGAACACCGCCGGCCGTGACCACCTCGTTGCCCTTCTCGAGCGCGTCGAGCATCGCTCGCGCTTCCTTCTGCTTCTTTTGCTGCGGCCGGATGAGCAGGAAATAGAAGACGACGAAAATCGCGACCATCGGCAGGAACGTGAGCAGCGTGTCGCTCTGGCTCGCGGCCCCCGAGGCCTGCGCGTATGCGGATGAGATCAGCACGAAGGAATCTCCGGTTGCGATTGGGACGAACGGCTGCCGCGGCGGCGCGCTCGATCAGGCGGCGCGGCGATCGGGCGGCGGCCCGCCACCCGGGAGGCAATCAATTCAACCGGTTATTCTAGCATGGAGGCGCGCTCTGTCTCGAACCGCGCCGTCCACGCATCGAGCGAGCCTGCGGCGACGGCGTCGCGCAGGCCGGCCATCAGCGTCAGGTAGTAGTGCAGGTTGTGGATAGTGGCGAGTTGCGCGCCGAGGATCTCGTTCACCCGTTGGAGGTGATGCAGGTAGCTGCGCGAGAAATGCCGGCACGTGTAGCAGCCGCATGTCGCGTCGAGAGGGGCCGTGTCGGTGCGGTGGCGGGCGTTGCGGATCCGGATGTCGCCGAAGCGCGTGAATAGCCAGCCGTTCCGCGCGTTGCGCGTCGGCAGCACGCAGTCGAACATGTCGACGCCGGCGCGCACGCCAGCCACCAGGTCCTCGGGCGTGCCGACGCCCATCAGATAGCGCGGCCTGTCGGCCGGCAGGCGCGGCGCCGTGTGAGCGAGCACGCGCAGCATCTCGTCCTTCGGTTCGCCCACGGACAGCCCGCCGATCGCGAACCCGTCGAAGCCGATGGCGGCGAGCTCCGCGAGCGAGCGTTCGCGCAGGTCCTCGTAGATGCCGCCCTGCACGATACCGAAGAGCGCGTTGCGATTGCCCGCGTGCGCGGACTTCGAGCGCGCCGCCCAGCGCAGCGACAGCTCCATCGACGCGGCCGCCGCTTCACGCGTCGCCGGATACGCCGTGCATTCGTCGAACACCATGACGATGTCGGAGTCGAGCGCGCGCTGGATCTCCATCGAGCGCTCGGGCGTGAGCAGCAGCCGGTCGCCATTCACCGGCGATGCGAACGTCACGCCTTCCTCGCGCACCTTGCGCAGCGCGCCGAGGCTCCACACCTGGAAGCCGCCGGAGTCGGTCAGGATCGGCCGGTCCCAGCCGATGAATCGGTGCAGGCCGCCGTGCGCGGCGACGACGTCGGTGCCGGGACGCAGCCACAGATGAAACGTGTTGCCGAGAATGATCTGCGCGCCGACCGCTTCGAGCTCCGCCGGCGACATCGCCTTGACGCTGCCGTACGTGCCGACCGGCATGAAGATCGGCGTCTCCACGGCGCCGTGCGCGAGCACGAGACGTCCGCGCCGCGCCAGGCCGTCGGTGGCGGTGACCGAGAATTCCATGGGCCGAGTTATACCTCCGACACCATGGTCAATGGGTGTCAGAGACGCATTTCCCGGCGGCATCGCGGCGGTTCGGGCAACCGCGCCGGGAATGCGTCTCTGGCACCCATTAACGCAACGGGAACGACCTGCGGTTCGCGAAGGCGAATGCGGCGAGAGCGAGCGCGAGCATTGCGAGCGCCCAATCGGACAGCGTGGGAATGGAGTTCTCGCGGCAATTGAGGCGGCCGAAGTCGAACGCGTTCTTCCACACACGGTAGAAATCACCGGAGAAATCGACGCCGAACGTTCCGAACGTGGGCAGCACGCCGTAGTGCGGTGCAATGGCGACATGGATCACGCACGCGCGGCGCGTGATCTTGTAGGCGATGGCGGGATCGATTCCCCCGCGCGCGTTCGGTTGCGACCATGCGGCAACGACGACGCTGCCCGGCTTCGCCTGGTTGCCCCCGGCGTAGGGACCCGGGTCGCCGCGCAGCGCTGCGAGCGACTGCACGCCGCGCGTCAGCGGATGCCTGGCGATCGCCGTGGCCGCGAGCGTGCGCACGGCATACGCGGTGCCGATGCCGTCGGTGGTGTTGGCATCGATTGCTTCGAGGTTGCCCCAGCCGTGCGGCGTGATGACGCCGCCCGTCGCGTCGCTGCGATCCTGGTCATAGAACGTGCCGAGCACGACGGTGCGGCCGCCGCTCGCGAACTCGGCGGCGCGATTGCCGACGGCCGTCGCATTGGCGAACACTCCGTCCTCGTACAGGAGCAGCACATCGAAGTTGGCGAGCAGCACGTCGAGCGTGGGAACGCCCGCCGAGACGTCGATGCCCGTGAACGTATGAGCGGGAATCTTCGCAGCGAAATCGGCCGCCGTCGCGGCGGCAAGCTTGTTCGAAAGCACGCCGACACGGGCTGCGTGAGCGGCCGTTGCGAGCGCGCACGCGACGGCAACCGCCGCCAACAGGCGGAACGTGAACAGCATTCTGGACATCAGGAACGAGGCGGACGCGTGCCGGCAACGCCGGGCGCCGCAAGCAAGTCGAGTGCAGCAAGCGTAGCGAAGGTGCGGCGTTTTGCCAACGAATCGCGCGGGCGCATCGGCCTCGTGGCACGAGCATTGTTGCTTCCGCGCCGCCATCCGCACGAAATGTCGCCGAACGGCGACGCTTTAGCAAAAAATCGATCCGATCCAGGCGCCGTTTGCACAGTGGTGCGGGTGCGGCGAGGCTTCAGCGCGCGGCTCGCTCAAGCAGCATCGCGTCGCCATAGCTCATGAAGCGATAGCGCGTGGCGATTGCGTGGGAATAGGCCGCGCGAATGACGTCCATGCCTGCAAACGCGCATACGAGCATCAAAAGCGTCGACTTTGGCAGATGGAAGTTCGTGAGCAGGCGATCAACGACTCGGAAGCGATATCCCGGCGTGATGAAGAGCGCCGTCTCGCCGGCCCCCGCGGCCACACCGCCGTCGCGGCGAGCGGCGGCTTCGAGCGCACGCAGCGACGTCGTGCCGACCGCGACCACGCGTCCGCCGCGTGCGCGCGCGCCCGCGATGGCATCTGCCGTTTCGCGCGGAATCGCGTAGCGCTCGGCATGCATCCGATGTTCTTCGACCGCATCCGTCTGCACCGGCTGGAACGTTCCGGCGCCGACGTGCAGCGTCACGAAGGCGCGCGCGATGCCGCGGCGCTCGAGCGCCGCGAGAAGCGGTGGATCGAAATGCAATCCGGCCGTGGGCGCAGCCACCGCGCCGGGCTCGCGTGCGTAAACGGTCTGGTAGCGCTCGGCATCGGCGGCATCCGGGCGGTGCGTGATGTAGGGCGGAAGCGGCACCTCGCCATGCTGCGAAAGCCACGCGACGAGATCGCCGGTGCCGTCGAAATGCAACGAGAAGAAGCGGCCTTCGCGCGCCACCACCACGGCGCGGGCGCCCGCGGCAAGCGCGATTTCCGCGTCGGGCGCAGGTGGATGGCTTGCCTTCATCTGCACGAGCGCGCTTGCGGCGCCGGTGATCCGCTCGACGAGCATCTCGACCTGGCCGCCGGTGCTCTTGCGCCCGCGGATGCGCGCGTTGATCACGCGCGTGTCGTTCATCACGACGAGGTCGCCGGGCGCAAGCAGCGCCGGCAGGTCGGTGAAGCGGCGATCGGCAAGCCGCGCACCGTCGACATGCAGCAGGCGGCTGCCGCTGCGGCTCGCGGCCGGCGCCTGCGCAATCAGCGCGGGCGGCAGGTCGTAGTCGAAATCGGCGAGCGTGTACGCGTTCGCCATCCCCGGCGTCTACTGCGGGTCGAAGCGCAGCGCGGCCGAATTGATGCAATAGCGAAGCCCCGTCGGCGGCGGGCCGTCGGGAAATACGTGGCCGAGGTGCGCGTCGCAGACGTTGCAAATGACTTCGGTGCGCCGCATGCCGTGGCTCGTGTCGACTTCCTCGCGGACGTTGGCGGGATCGAGCGCGGTGAAATAGCTCGGCCAGCCGCAGCCCGAATCGAACTTGGTGTCGGAGGCGAACAGCGGCGTGCCGCAGCACACGCACGTGTAGATGCCATGCTCGTGGTTGTGCACGTATTCGCCGGTGCCCGGCGGTTCCGTCGCCGCGTGCCGCGTCACCGCGTACTGCATCGGCGAAAGTTGCGCCTTCCATTCGGCATCGGACTTGACGATCTTGGTCATGGGAGGATTCGATGAAAGATTGGTGCCGGGAGAGGGAGTCGAACCCTCACGCTGTTGCCAGCGGCGGATTTTGAGTCCGCTGCGTCTGCCATTCCGCCACCCCGGCGGGTTCTCGCGCGCGGCGCGCGCCCGCGCGCTGCCGCACGAAGGCGCATTATCGCGCATCGGCGCGCACGCGCTCGTAGGTCACGAAAGCGTATTCGAACGCGTCCGGGTCCGCGCTCACGTGCGCCTCGCGCGCCGTCTCGCGCCATTGCGCGGGATCGAGCGGCTGAAACGTCGCGCCGCCTTCGAAGTCGCGCGCGATCTCGGTGATGTAGGCCGTGTTCGCGATCGGCACCGCGACCCGATAGATCTCCGCGCCGCCGATGCAGAACACCGGTTCCGGATGCGTGGCCGCGGCGAGCGCAGCGTCGAGCGAATGCACGACGACCGCGTTCTCGGCCGTGAATCCCGCCTGGCGCGTGACGACGATGTTCTGGCGCCCCGGCAGCGCTTGCGGCAGCGACTGCCACGTGCGGCGCCCCATGACGAGCGAATGCCCGGTGGTGAGCGCACGGAAGCGGCGCAGGTCTTCCGGCAGCCGCCAGGGGAGCGCGCCGTCGCGGCCGATGACGCCGTTCCGCGCCACCGCGGCGATCAGCGCCAGCGGCTTTCGGATCGTCATCGCGTCGCGTGCAGGCCGCTCGTGCGCGGCGGGGGCGTGTGCAGCCCGGCTGCTGCGGGCAGCAATGTCATAATCGCCCGATTATAGCCAGCCGGCGCTCCCGTTTTCGGGCCACGCGTGTATTACCCGCGCTCGTTCCTCAAATTCATCCTGCTCGGCTTCCTGCTCGTCAGCCTGCCGCTCGTCTACGCGCTCGCGGAGATGATCCTGTCGCTCGATCGGCTCGAGTCGCAGGGACGCCAGGAGGTGCTGCAGGCGGCGCAGGCGGGACGTACGAGCCGCCTGCTGTACGAGCAGGCGACGACGCTCGAGCGCGTCGCGCGCCAGCACTTGATTCTCGAGGATGCGGCGCTGCTCGACGAATACGGCAAGCTGCGCGAGGAGTTCCGGCAAACGACGCGGCAACTCGCGGCGTTGCCGCTCGAGCCGTCGATGCAGGCCGCACTCGACAAGCTCGCCGATCGCGAGAGCCGGCTGCATAAGCTCCTGCTCGCGCCGAAGCGTGCGCCCGACGTCGCAACCGATCTCGCGAGCGGCTATGCAGAACTCGTCGATGGCGCGCAGGCGATGCTCGCGTCCTCGACCCAGCTCACGCAAAGCGCGATCGAGCGTCTGCAGGACACGGCGACGCAGGGACGCGAGAAGTGGCTGTACGTCGGTTTCGCGACCGTCGGCATCGCAATCGCGCTCGCCATCGTGTTCGCGACGCTGATCGCGCGGCCGATCCGCCAGCTCGATCTCGCGATCCGCCGGATGGGCAGCGCGGACTTCGGGCACGCGATCGAGGTCACCGGGCCGCAGGATCTGCGCTACGTCGGCCAGCGGCTCGAATGGCTGCGCAGCCGGCTATCCGATCTCGAGCAGCAGCAGACGCGCTTCCTGCGGCACGTCTCGCACGAGCTCAAGACGCCGCTGACCGCGGTGCGCGAAGGCGCCGAGCTGTTGCGCGACGGCGTGGGCGGCAGGCTCACGCCGGAGCAGAACGACATCGTGCGCATCGTTCGCGACAACACGCTCAGCCTGCAGAAGCTGATCGAGGATCTGCTCGCGTATCACCAGACGCGCGCGATGGAACCCGCGGCGCTCGGTCCGGTCGCACTGCCCGACGTCGTGAGCCACGTCGTCCGCGAGCAGCGGCTCGCAGCACTCGCGCGCATGATCACGTTCGATTCGAAGCTCGCGCCCGCCACGGTGATCGGCAACGCCGAGCGGTTGCGCACCATCGTCGACAACCTGTTGTCGAATGCGATCAAGTATTCGCCGCGCAACGCCACGATCGAGCTCGCCGTCAGCGTAAGCGGCGGCTGCGCGGTGCTCGACGTCATCGACGGGGGACGCGGCGTCGCGCCCTCGGATCGCGCGCGCATCTTCGATTCGTTCTACCAGGGCCCGCCGCCGGTCGACGGCCGCGTCAAGGGCTCGGGCCTCGGCCTCGCCATCGCGCGCGAATACGCGCAGGCGCAAGGGGGACGGATCGAGGTGGGCGCGCGCCGCGACGGGAAGAGCGGCGCGTGGTTTCGCCTGTCGCTGCCTCTCGCAGGCGAGACGCAAACGCCTGCGGCCGCGCCGGCGTTCGCGGACGGCCAATGAGGAGACGCGCCGGGACGATCGGCTTCGCAATCGCACTGGCAGTGGCCGGTTGCGCGACGCCGCCGACCCCCATCATGCCGGCGGATGTCGATTACGATCCGGAAGCGTACGTGACGCCGCCCTCGACGCCACTCATCGAGTCGCCGCCGGTCGAGCCTGTCGAACCCGTCGAGCCGCCGCTCGCCACGCCCGCTCCGGCCAGCCCCGCGCCCGCGCCGGACGCCGGCAAACCGGTCGATCCGCCCGCGGTCGCGATCGGTCCGCCGCCGACGCCCGAGCCGACGGAGGATCAGCAGATGATTGCGTTGCTCGCCGACCTGCAGCGCTACGGCACGCTGCAAAACGACGAGCTGAAGCGGGAACTCGCCGCGGCGGGCCAGGCGCTCGCGCGCCAGCGCACGGATGTGAACCGAGTTCGTCTTGCCGTGCTCTATACGCTGGTGCGCAACTCGCCGCAGGACGACCAGCGCGCGATCCAGTTGTTCGAGAACGTCGCGAAGGGCGCGCCGGCGGCATCCCCGGTCCGGCATCTCGCCGCCGTGCTGCAGTCGCAGGTGATCGAGCGCCAGCGGGCGGTTCGCGACGAGCAGCAGAAGGCCGACGCGGCGATCCAGAAACTCGAGGCCCTGCGGGCGATGGAACGCAGCCTGCTGCGCGACCGTGTCCGCAGCGGCGGCGGTGGCGGCGCGTCGGGCGCTGGCGGCTCGGGCCACTGACGGCGAAGCGTTGCGAGCGGCAGGCTTGCCGTCACCCCGCCCGGTCCCACATTGCCAGGAGACACTTTCGATTCATGCCCAACGCCCTTGCGCCGACACTGACCCGACCCATGCCAACGACAACGCGCGGTGACATTCTGCTGGTCGACGACGACCCCGACCTCCTCAAGCTGATCAGCCTGCGCCTCACGTCGGCCGGTTATCGCGTGCGCACGGCGGACAGCGGCGAGACTGCGCTTGCGACGATCGCCGTGGAACGCCCGGCAGCGGTGATCTCCGACCTGCGGATGCCGGGCATCGACGGCCTGCAACTGTTCGAGGCCGTTCACCGCCAGCATCCGGGCTTGCCGGTCATCATCCTCACCGCGCACGGCACGATTCCCGACGCGGTCAGCGCCACCCAGCGCGGGGTGTTCGGCTTTCTCACCAAGCCGTTCGACAGCCAGGATCTGTTGCAAAAGGTCAAAGCCGCACTGGAGCTGTC
>Ga0310810_10011471_pt1 | contig 10353 bp, 10 predicted proteins | sample NCmetagenome_FD_207641 | JGI IMG/M metagenome (GOLD analysis project Ga0310810, IMG submission 207641) | Soil microbial communities from experimental microcosm in Duke University, North Carolina, United States - NC | ecosystem: Engineered > Artificial ecosystem > Soil microcosm > Unclassified ... | reverse complement strand
CCTTGGGCGTGACCTTGCCGACGAGCAGGTCGCCTGAGCCGACCTCGGCGCCGATGCGGACGATGCCGCGGTCGTCGAGGTTGCGCAGCGACTCCTCCGAGCGGTTGGGGATGTCGCGGGTGATCTCCTCGTCGCCGAGCTTCGTCGTGCGGGCGTCGATCTCGTACTCCTCGATGTGGATCGAGGTGAGCTCGTCGTCCTTGACCAGGCGCTTGGAGAGGATGATCGCGTCCTCGAAGTTGTAGCCCTCCCAGGACATGAAGGCGACCTTCAGGTTCTTGCCCAGCGCCATCTCGCCGTGGTCGGTGGCCGAGCCGTCGGCGAGCATCTCGCCGGCGTCGACCGCCTGGCCGGAGCGGACCATCGGCTTCTGGTGGATGAGCGTGCCCTGGTTGGAGCGGCGGTACTTGTCGAGGATGTACTCGTCCTTGCCGCCGCCGTCGGCGTGCTCGACCTCGATGCGCTCGGCGTCGACGTAGGCCACCGTGCCGGCGGTCTTGGCCAGCAGCACGTCGCCGGTGTCCAGCGCGGCGCGGCGCTCCATGCCGGTGCCGATGACCGGCGCGTCGGTGCGCAGCAGCGGCACGGCCTGGCGCTGCATGTTCGAGCCCATGAGCGCGCGGTTGGCGTCGTCGTGCTCGAGGAACGGGATCATCGCCGTGGCGACCGACCAGATCTGCTCGGGCGAGACGTCCATGAGGTCGACCTCGCTCGGGTCGACCGTGACGTACTGGCCCGCCAGCGTCCGGCAGACGGCCTCGTCGCCGAGCAGGCGCCCGTTCTCGTCGACCGGGTGGTTGGCCTGCGCGATCTTCAGCTCCTCCTCCTGCGTGGCGTCGTAGTGGACGACCTCGCCGGTGATGAGCCCGTCCTTGACGACCCGGTAGGGCGTCGTGACGAAGCCGTGCTCGGAGACCTCGGCGTAGCTCGACAGCGAGCCGATCAGGCCGATGTTCGGCCCCTCCGGCGTCTCGATCGGGCACATGCGCCCGTAATGGGTCGGGTGCACGTCGCGCACCTCGATCGGCGCGCGCTCGCGGGTCAGGCCGCCGGCCCCGAGCGCCGAGAGGCGGCGGCGGTGCGTCAGGCCGGCCAGCGAGTTGGTCTGGTCCATGAACTGGCTGAGCTGCGAGGAGCCGAAGAACTCCTTCTGCGCGGCGACGACCGGGCGGATGTTGATGATCGTCTGCGGCGTGATCGTGTCGGCGTCCTCGGTGGTGAGGCGCTCGCGCACGACGCGCTCCATCCGGTACAGGCCGATGCGGAAGGCCTCCTGGATGAGCTCGCCGACGGTCCGCAGGCGGCGGTTGCCGAAGTGCTCGTACTCGTCGAGGTGCTCGCCGACGGCCTCGCGCGGGTAGGTCTGCGCCTCGGCGGCGTAGTCCTTGATCTCGACGTCGGGCTCCTCGGGCATGCCGAGGATGCGCGGCAGCGAGACGAGCTCCTTGACGAGGGCGAGGATGTCGTCGTGCGTCAGCGTGCGGGTCTCGAGGTCGATGTCGAGGCCCAGGCGCGCGTTGAGCTTGTAGCGGCCGACGCGCGTGAGGTCGTAGCGCTTGGGATCGAAGAACAGCTGGTGCAGCAGCGCGCGCGCGTTGTCGACGCTCGGCGGCTCGCCGGGGCGCTGCTTCTTGAAGAGCTCGACGAGCGCGCCCTCCTCGGTCTTCGTCGGCTCGGTGTCGGCCTCGATCGTGTTGCGGATGTAGAGGCTGTTGTCGAAGAGGTTGAGGATCTCCTCGTCCGTCGCGTAGCCCATCGCGCGCAGGAGCACCGTGACCGGCAGCTTGCGCTTGCGGTCGATGCGGACGAAGACCTTGCCCTTCTTGTCGATCTCGAGCTCCAGCCACGAGCCGCGGGCCGGCATGAGGTTCGCGATGAAGACCTGCTTCTCGCGGTCCTTGGCCTCCATGAGGTAGGCGCCCGGGGAGCGGACGAGCTGCGTGACGACGACGCGCTCCGTGCCGTTGATGATGAACGTGCCCCGCTCGGTCATCCAGGGGAAGTCGCCCATGAACACGGACTGCTCGCGGATCTCACCGGTCTCGCGGTTGACGAACGCGACGGTGACGGTCAGCGGGCGGGCGTACGTCAGGTCCTTCTCACGGCACTCGTCGATCGACGCGACCGGATCGTCGAAGTGGAACTCGCCGAAGTCCACTGCGAGGTTCCCGGTGTAGTCCTCGATCGGGGAGATGTCGGAGATGGTCTCGCGCAGCCCCCCCTTCTCGGGATCGGTCAGCCAGGCGAAGGAGCGCCGCTGGATGTCGATCAGGTTGGGGACGTCATGAACTCTTTCGAGGCGCGCGAAGGATCGGCGCGTACGAGGGGCGTCAACACGGGGCAAGGCGGCGACTCCTCAAGGGGTCGAGAGGGAGAGCAAGGTGCGGGGGGCAGCGCCGCGGCCATCGGCCTTCTGGCGCGGACTGTCCAAGATAGCACAGCGCGAAGCGGAACCCCGCAGGGGCTGTCGACACTCACGGACCCCGTCTCGTGGTTCGCGCTATGTGGGCGCGAAACCCGTTATCTGAGACGGCTGCGGCTATCGGTCGACCGGCCCAGGGTAGCGCGTATCGTGGCCCACGTGCAGTTCGACCACGTAGCTCAACAGGTGTCCGATGTCGGGGCCGCGCTGGAGTGGTGGCAGCGGATGGTCCCGGGAGCCACGGTGCTCTACGCCGATGCGACCTGGGGCCTGCTCGAGGCGGGCGGCGCCCGGCTGGCGTTCGTCGTCGCCGAGGAGCACCCCGACCACCTCGCGTTCAAGGTCTCCGGCGAGGAGCTCGAGCGCCTCGCGGGCGAGCACGGCGCCCAGATCTCGGTGCATCGCGACGCGTCGCGGTCGTTCTACGTCGAGGCGCCCGGCGATCACCGCGTCGAGGTCATCGCCTATCCCGACGTGCCGGCCGAGGACGCCGAGTAGCGGCGCGCGCCTCCACGGGCGCGCGCCGCCGTGCCGCTGCTAGCCGTGGACGGCGATGCTGCGCATCCGGCTGAAGCCGTTGGCGTGGTCGGCGTCTGCGGTGACCTTCACGCGATAGACGCTGCTGCGTGACACGCGCACGCGGCGGCTGTAGGCCGATTTCGCGTCGCCGGCGTCGCGCAGCGCGGTGCGGGCCACCGTGACGAAGCCGCCGGTGGACAGGCGCCGCTGGATCGACACGCTGCGCCCGTCGTGCGCCGGGAAGACCGACCCGGAGAACCGCACGAGGCTGCCGCGCGCCGGTGTCGTGTCCGAGAGCCGCAGGCCGACGAGCATGCGGACCGAGACGAGCTTCGCGGCGCTCATGACCGGCGGCGAGGCCTGCGCGACGACGCGGTACTGCGTGTTGATCAGCGGCTTGACGGCGATGCTGTAGGACCCGTTGTTCGACGTGGTCGCCGTGTTGCCGGCGGCCTTGTAGCTGTCGCCGTAGGGCCGGCTGTCGTCGGCCTCGAGGCGGATCGCGACGCCGGAGGCGCCGTTGCCGCTGAGGCGGCCGCTGAGGTTCGTGACGCCGGAGAAGACCAGCATCGACGACTTGGCGCCGATCGTGATCGCCGTGCCCGCGGGGTTGGGCGGCTTGACCGGCTTGGGCGGCTTTGCGGCCAGGGCGGCGGGCGTGACTGCGACGGCGGCCGCGAGCGCGAGCCCGGGCACGAGGAACTTGATCTGCATGAGGAACCTGACTCCGATGTTGGCGGGGGGGCGGGCGACATGGAGGCTCCGCCCCGGCTGATGCGCTGCCATCGGCCTCCAGAAGTGCACCTATCACTATGCGTGCAGCGGCGCCCGACCGCCATCGGGTCTCACGGAAACCTCACCTCAGCCGCGATCGACCGATGCCCTCCCCTGGCGCCGGTAGCGCTCGTAGATCACGCGCGAGCCGAACGTCCTGGTCTCGATCAGGTCGAGCGGAACGTCGTCGGTGACCGGCGGCAGGAAGGGCGTGCCGCCACCGACGACGACCGGGTGGCGCAAGATGCGCAGCTCGTCGACGAGGCCGAGCTCGATCGCCGCCGCGGCCAGGCCGGCGCCGCCGATCGCGACGTCCTTGTCGGTCGCGCCCAGCACCGCGGCGGCCTCCTCGGCCAGCGACGCCTCGGCGAGCCGGGCGTTGCCCTGAACGCTGTCGAGCGTGCGGCTGAAGACGACCTTCGGGATCGCGCACCAGACGTCGGCGAACGCGGCCCGCAGCTCGTCGTCGCGCAGCGACGGGTCCGTGTCCCAGACCAGCATCGTCTCGTAGAGCCTGCGACCGCACAGGTAGCCGCCGAGCTCGCGCACCTGCGCGAGATGGAACCGGAACTGCTCCTCGCTGGGGACCGTCCACCCGAAGGCGCCCGCGCGGTCGGCGATGAAGCCGTCCACCGAGACGCCCATCGAGTAGATCAGCATGGCTGCGGGCTCATCGCAGCGTGCGGCGGCGCGGCGGGGAGTCGCACCGTGACGCAGAGCCCCCCGGCGGCCCGCGGGGTGAGGGTGAGGGTTCCGTCGTGCGCCTCGGAGATGCTCTTGACGATCGCCAGGCCGAGGCCGACACCTGCGTGCTCGGCGCGGACGCGTTCGGTGCCGCGGCGAAACGGCTCGACGAGCGTGGCGACCGATTGCGGGCTGAGCCTGTCGCCGGTGTTCTCGATGGTGAGCTCCACGGTCTCGGGGCGAACGCCGGTCGTGACCCACACCCTGCCCTGGTCGGGCAGATTGTGGACGATCGCGTTGTGCACGAGGTTCGTCGTCATCTGCAGCAGGAGCGCGGACGAGCCGATCGTCGGGGTGATGTCGCCCGAGGTCTCGATCGTGACGCCGCGCGTCTCTGCGAGCGGGAGGAGCGTCTCGGTGGCTTCTTCGGCCACGAGGGACAGGTCGACGCGATCGCGGGCGAAGGACCGCTGGTCGGCGCGGCTGAGCACGAGCAGCGCTTCGGTGAGGTCGATCGCCCGGGTGTTGACGGCGTGGAGGCGGGCGACGAGCTCGCCGTCGGCGCGGCTCTGATCGTTGCGGGCGACCTCGAGCAGCGTCTGGGTGATCGCCAGCGGCGTGCGCAGCTCGTGCGAGGCGTTGGCGGCGAAGCGCTGCTGTTCGGCGACGTGTGCCTCGAGGCGCGCGAGCATGGCGTCGAACGCGTCGGCGAGCTCGCGGAACTCGTCGCCGCGGCCCGGCAGCCGGATTCGGTGCGAGAGCGATCCGGTCGCGGCCAGGTCCGTGGCGTCGGTGATGCGCGTCAGCGGGGCGAGCATGCGGCCGGCGAGAAGCCAGCCTCCGAGGAGACCGAAGACGAGCAGGAACGTCAGCACGACGGCCGCGATCGGCGCGAACGCGCGCAGGAGGTCGGCGTGGCTGCGGACGACGAAGATCACGCCGGGGTGCACGCCGCGCGACAGGGACAGGTACCCGACGGCGAGCAGCACGGCACCCGCGAGCATGAGGAACCCGGCGTAGCTCAGGGTGAGCTTGAGGCGCACGCTCAACCCGGGCGCTCTATCCACGGCCTGCTCCCTCGGACCCGGCCTCGGGTCGCGTGTCGATGCGGTAGCCGGCGCCGGGCACGGTGGCGATGATCCAGGGTTCGCCGAGGCGTTTGCGCAGCCCCGAGACGGTGATGCGCACGGCGTTGCTGAACGGGTCTGCGTTCTGATCCCACGCCCGCTCCAGGAGCTCCTCGGCGCTGACGACACCGCCTTCGGCGGCGACGAGGACGTCGAGCACGGCGAACTGCTTGCGGGTCAGCGCGACGTAGCGGCCGTCGCGGTAGACCTCGCGGCGAAACGGATCCACCCGCAGACCTGCGATCTCGCGCACCGGCGGCCGGTTGTGGGCGCGCCGGCGGTCGAGCGCCCGCAGACGGAGCACGAGCTCCCGGAGCTCGAAGGGCTTGGTGAGGTAGTCGTCGGCGCCGAGCTCGAACCCGGTCGTCTTGTCGTCGAGGCGGTCGGCTGCGGTGAGCATGAGGATCGGCATGCCGCTGCCGGAGGCGACGATGCGCCGGGCGATCTCGTCCCCGCTGGGTCCGGGGATGTCGCGGTCCAGGACGGCGATGTCGTAGGCGTTGACGCGCAGCAGCCCCAGGGCGGTGTCGCCGTCGTGTGCGATGTCTGCCGCGATCGCCTCCAGGCGCAGGCCATCGCGGATGGCTTCGGCCATATACGGCTCGTCCTCGACGAGCAACACGCGCATGCTCCGATGCTAGGGCCGTCGCGTATCGCCGGCGTATCGAAAACCGCGTACGTGCCGGCAACACCACGCTGCCTTCACTGCAGGCGTGGCCTGCGGCGAACCAGCACGCATGACGATCCACCGGCCGCGGATCCGCCGGATCCGTGTCGCCGGCCTGCTCGTCGTCATCGCGGCGATCGCGGCCGTCCTCGGCCATCAACTGCCGGCGTCGTCGTCCTCGCGGGCGGCAGCGCACGTCGACGTCGCCCACGGTGGGCACCGTGGTGCGCTCGGCGAGGCGGATGGCGCCGTCCCCGACGGCACGACGGTCTTCGACGACGCGATCCCGGGTGTGGCCAAGCTCGATCCGGCGCTCCTCGCCGCCCTGCGCCGAGCCGCGACGGATGCAGCCGGCGACGGGGTCGCGTTCCACGTCGACAGCGGCTGGCGTTCCGCCGAGTACCAGGCGCGACTCCTCCGCGAGGCGGTCTCGCAGTACGGCTCAGCGCAGGCAGCCGCCCGCTGGGTGGCCACCCCCGACACCTCCGCGCACGTGTCGGGGGACGCGGTCGACATCGGGCCCTCCGCCGCCGCCAGGTGGCTGTCCGGGCACGGCGCCGGGTACGGGCTCTGCCAGATCTACGGCAACGAACCCTGGCACTACGAGCTGCGTACCGAAGCCGGCGGCCACGGTTGCCCTCCGATGTACGCCGACCCGACGCACGACCCACGGACGCGGCAGTGACGGTGATACGCTCATGAGAGGCGACGTGCACCTCATTTGCGTGGGGCGGGCGTTGCACCATCACCACCTCGCGATTGCAGCCGGGCCCGCTGGGACCGACGGTGAGCGTAGGACGGAGCGACGATGCTTTCCCGGTCGGCTGGACCGACCGAAGTGCCGCCATCCACGCCACGGCGCGGAGCACGGTTTGCGCGACCCGAGCAGATCGGTCGCCCTGCGAACGAACATGCGGCGTGTCGACCGTTGTCGGCCCTCGCGTACGCGGCGCGCTGTCACGCCGGCCAGGTGCGCGAGAGCGATGGCGCGCCGGTCGTCGAGCACCTGTCGGAGGTCGCGCGGCTGCTGCGTGATGCCGGCTGCGCGGACGTCGTCATCGTGGCGGGGCTGCTGCACCGCGTGGTGCAGGACGCCGACGTCCCAGCATCCGCGCTGAGAGCACGCTTCGGCGCGACGGTGTCAGCGCTCGTGGAGGCGGCGACCGTGGACTGTGTGGGCAGCTACCCGCAGCGCAAACATGCGCTGCGCGAGCAGATCCGCAACGCCGACCACGCTGCGGCGATGGTGTTTGCCGCCAACGAGATCGCCGAGGTCCGTGAGCTGGCCGCTGAGGTCCGGCGCGGGCGGACACGCACCGCGGCGGAGGCGTCCACCGATCGCGCGCTCAGCGCGCTCGAGCGCTACCAGTACATGCGTCTTGATCAGTACCACGCGAGTCTGTCGATGCTGCAGGGCGTGGCGCCGCGACATCGCCTCGTCAGACAGCTCGCCGTCGAGCTCGATCGCTGCCCGATCTCCGTCCCACGCCCGCGGCGCCCCAGCGTCGGGCCATGACCGCGCCCTGCCTTCGTCTGATCGCGGTCGCGCGATGAGCGCCGCGGCCGGGACGCCGGACATGATCGCGATCGAACACGACGGCCGGGAGCGCGTCCTGCGCGTCGTCGTCTTCGGCACGCCTCCGCTCGTGCTCGCGGTGGCGGGATGGTGGTCGTGGGGCGACATGCTGCACTGGCACGACCTCGTCGTGCTCGCCATCACCTACACGCTGACCGGCCTCGGCATCACCGTCGGCTATCACCGCCTGTTTACGCACCGCAGCTTCAAGACCGGCCGATGCGTGCGCGCGCTCCTGGCGGTGCTCGGCTCGATGGCCGTCGAGGGGCCCGTGATCGACTGGGTCGCCACGCACCGCAAGCACCACCGCTTCTCCGATCAACCGGGCGACCCGCACAGCCCCCACGTCGGCCGGGCGCCGGGCTGGCGCGGCTCGCTGCGCGGACTGGCGCACGCGCACATCGGCTGGATCTTCCGCGGCAAGGACCGCGCCAACCCCGCCCGCTACGCCAAGGATCTGCTCGCCGACCGCGACCTGCGCTTCATCAGCCGCACATTCCCCTTGTGGGTGCTGGCCGGGCTGGCGCTGCCGTTCGGGCTCGGCGTCGCGCTGACCGGCACGATCGCGGGCGGGCTGGGCGGACTGCTGTGGGGCGGAGCGGTGCGCGTGGCGCTGCTGCATCACGCGACGTTCAGCATCAACTCGCTCTGTCACTGCTTCGGCCGGCGCCCGTTCGCGACCGGCGACGAGTCCCGCAACCTCGCCTGGCTCGCCCCGCTCGCGTTCGGCGAGGCCTGGCACAACAACCACCACGCCTTCCCCGGATCCGCCCGCCACGGACTCGGCCGCTGGCAACTGGACCCCAGCGCCGGCCTGATCTGCGCCCTGGAGCGTTGCCACCTGGCATGGGACGTCAACCGGATCAGCGCCGCAAGACAGCAGGACAAGCACGTACCGCTGCAAAGGCCTTCGCCCACCGCGAGGCTCCACCGGTCAAGGGACACGACATGATCGGGGGATCGCTCCCGGCGACGCTTCGAGGCGGCCCGCCGACGACGGAGGGCGCCACGCGGGCGCCCTCCGGTACGGCGTGCTGCGGCGCGCGCCGCGCTACTTGATCTCGACGCTCGCGCCGGCCTCTTCGAGCTCCTGCTTGAGCTTGTCGGCCTCGTCCTTGTCGACGCCCTCGCGGACGGCCTTGGGGGCCTCGTCGACGAGCGCCTTGGCCTCCTTGAGGCCGAGGCTCGTGGCCGCGCGGACGACCTTGATGACCTGGATCTTCTTGTCGCCGGCCGCCGTGATGATGACGTCGAAGGCCGTCTGCTCCTCCTCGACCGGCGCGGCCTCACCGCCGCCGCCCGCGGGCGCGGCAACCGCCGCGGCCTGGGCCGAGACGCCGAACTCCTCTTCGAGCGCCTTGATGCGCTCGCTCAGCTCGAGCACGGTGATGCCCTTGAGCTCTTCGATCCACTCCTGGGTGGAAGTCGCCATGGTTACTCCTTGTCCGTTTCAGTGTCAGATGTCGTGTCGGGCGCCGCGGCATCGGCCTCGGGCTCGGCTGCGGCTTCGGGCTCGGCCTCAGGCTCGGCTGCGGCCTCGGGCTCGGCCGCGGCGGGTGCCTCTTCGGCCTCCGCGGCAGGTTCGGGTGCTGCTTCGGCCTCGGCCTCGGGCTCGGGCTCGGGCGCGGCCTCCGGCTCCGCCGCGGGTGCCACACCGCCGGCGATCTCCCCGGACTCCATCTTCTCGGCCACCTGGCTGAGCTGGCGCGCCAGGCCGCTGATGAGGTTCGAGAGGCTCGTCACGAGGCCGGTGAGCGGCGACGCGACGATGTTCACGAGCTGGGCGTTGAGGATGTCGCGCGAGGGCAGGCGTGCGATCGACGTGACCTGCTCGGGCGTCAGCGCCTGGCCGTTCATCATGCCGCCCTTGAACGGCAGCAGCGTCGTGGCGCGGGTGAAGTCCGCGACGGCCTTCGCCGCGGACGCCGCGTCACCGCGGACGAACGTCAGCGCGGTCGGGCCCGCGAGCAGCGGCTTGAGCACCTCGGCGCCGGCACCGTCGGCGGCGCGCTCGGTGAGCGTGTTCTTCACGACCCGCAGCGTCGCATCCGACGCGCGCAGCTTCCCGCGCAGCTCGGCGATCTGGGCGACGCTGATCCCGCGGTAGTCCACGGCGAAGATCGCCTCGGACTCCTGGATCTGAACGGTGATCTCGTCGATCACCGCGGCTTTCTGTTCTCGGTTCATCTGCCTCCTCGCCGGGTCTTCTCGCCGTCAGGCGCGCCCGGTGTCTGCGGTGGCCTCGATCTGAACGCTCAGGCGGCTGTTGCCGGCGCGCTCTCCTCGAGGATGTCGCGGGTACGGGACGGGTCGACCTTCACGCCGGGGCCCATCGTCGCGGCGAGCACGATCGTGCGCAGGTAGCGGCCCTTGGCCGCCGACGGCTTGGCACGGATGAGCTCGTCGAGGACGGCGGCGTAGTTCTCGAGCAGCTGGCGGTCGGAGAAGGAGCGCTTCCCGATCGGGAGGTGCACGATCGCGGTGCGGTCGGTGCGGTACTCGATCTTGCCGGCCTTCGCCTCGGTCACGGCCTTGGCGACGTCCATCGTCACGGTGCCGACCTTCGGGTTGGGCATCTTGCCCT
>Ga0310810_10011470_pt1 | contig 10354 bp, 11 predicted proteins | sample NCmetagenome_FD_207641 | JGI IMG/M metagenome (GOLD analysis project Ga0310810, IMG submission 207641) | Soil microbial communities from experimental microcosm in Duke University, North Carolina, United States - NC | ecosystem: Engineered > Artificial ecosystem > Soil microcosm > Unclassified ... | reverse complement strand
CAGCACATTCTATACCCCCTGGTGATCTATGGGCAAGTCGGCATCGCCGGACCATTCTCGAACCGAGCACTTCAGCATTACCGTCCCTTCGTTTCTGCAACATGAACTCAAAGAACTGATTGGCACGTATGGGACCTCGTTGTCGGACGTGATCGTCCATATTTGCCACGCCTGGCTAACGGATAACGAAGAGAACGTTGATCGGAGGTTGGCGAAGTACAAGAGGTTCAAGGATGGCCAGAAATAGCATTGGCCTGGGCGCCAGGGGTCGCTAGATCAGCGCGCGCTTTGAACAACCGGTTGGATATCCGCAGTGCTAACCCTTAGCCATAGCGAGGACTCTTATGTATCAGTTCCGAAGAGAGGACATGGCATTCGAGGCGGCAAGGCTTCTGGCAGTCTACGAAACACAACCAATTGTTGTGATGGCCCGCGGTCTTATGAACTTCTTTACCATCGGTCCTATAAATAATGCAGTCGTTCAAGAGGCTGGGCGACACATGGCTACGGTCTATCGTTCAGGGCATGTAGACCACATGGGTCTAGCTTCCCCTTCTTGCTCTCACAAATGGGACGATCCACTTCGGCCAAACTTGGTGCTGCGATGAAATGAGCTCTATCGTGAAAACGCGCTAAAGTGCGCTTAATTGCTCCAGCCATCAACAATTTAGGCAATCTCCTTGAAAACGCTTAACGGCTGATACTCTATCCAACTGAGCTACAGGCGCGAGGCGGCGAAGAATTCTCGATGAAACGAGTATTGTCAGTCTGCTGCGTTAGGAGTCGATTCTCATCCGAATCGGAGGCGGTGTGTCTTGAGAGCAAAGACCTCTGCTGGAACTATGAGCCGGCTTCGATCGTGACTTCGGTGGTGACGGAATTGGCGATAAAGCATCCGCTGTGCGCCAGTTCATGCAACTCGGCAATCTCTGTTGGATTCGGCAGCGTCGGACCACTGAATTCGACCTGAGGGTGTAGAACGACGCGGGTAATGGCCAGCCTGCCGTTTTGGTGTTTTTCAAGAAATCCCACGGCGTGATCACTGTAGCGGTCCACGATGAAGCGCTTCTTCGCCGCGACTGCCAAAAACGTGAGCATGTGACAACTGGATAAGGCTGCGACAAGTCCTTCCTCCGGATTGACGAGTGCGGGATTACCACGGTACGCAGGCGCCGCAGATACAGGAACACGCGCGCCGCCTTCAAATGTTACGACGTGGTCTCGATTGTACGTGTCATACGTGAACCGTTCCGATTCTCTCTTCCATTCCAGCCCAACTTTGTGTTCCGACATGGCGGCTCCTCCGAGAGGCACTCCCGATAGATCAATTCCTACTCCTTGAACTGGTGATCGCGATAGGCAGCAAGGCTGGACGCAAGATGCGTTTTCAATTCCAGCCGTTTCGGCTTGCCGGTTGAGGTATAAGGAACATCCCGACCGAACAGAATGACCTTTGGACATTTGGAAAACGGCAACAGGCGACGGCAATGCTTCAGCAACTCGATTTCCGTCGGCACAGGAACGCCGTCTCGCGGGACGACATAAGCGGCAATTTCCTCCCCGTAGTAACGGTGATCGAAAGCAACGGCCATACCGAACCGGACGAGCGGATGCGTTTTCAAGGCGTCGTCGATCTCAAGAGGAGAGATATTGACGCCGCCTCGAATGATCAATTCTTTTAGCCGCCCGGAAATGAAGAAAAACGGCCTCCCCCGCTCGTCTCGCACGTAAAAGCCCTCGTCGCCTGAGCGAAACCAGCCCCATTGGAACGCGTCATCATTCGCGTCATCACGTTTGTAGTAGCCGGCGCAGACGGTCCCTCCCCGGATACAAATCTCTCCCCGCGATAGTTCCGGAAGCTGCTGACCTTCCTGGTCGAGGATGGCCATTTCATTGTGCCGAAGGGGCACACCGATGGAGGGAAACTCAAAGTCCCTGATCCAGTGGCGATGCTCATGGGACGACAAGTCGTTCGGGAGAAAGCAGGAATAACAGGTCGTTTCCGACAAGCCGTAACCATGGCGGATCGGAAAACGGAACCTGTCCTCAAATCGTGCCGCCGTGTCTTTGAGCAGAGGTCCGGCCCCGCAGATGAAGCCCGCGAAGTCCTGCAAATGATAGGCAGTTACGTCGTCGTTTGCGTCCAGGAGAAACTCCAGAAGTGTGGGAACGACGCTCACACAGGTGATGCGTTCATCCTGCAATCTTCGCCAGAACGTGGCGCTTCTGAACTTGCGATTGAGCACCACACTTCCCTTGAAGTAGAACGGCGTGATCAGTGTCACCACTGTTCCATTCACATGATGAATGGGAAGCACGCACATCAGACGGTCGTTGACCCCGAACCCGTGCCAGTCGGCAATCGCGTCTGCGTCGGTCAGAAGATTGGCGACCGTCAGCACCACTCCTTTGGGCGGGCCGGTCGTCCCAGACGTATAGACGATAAGGGCTTCGTCGTCCAATGAGCCAACGCGTGATAGCGACCCGGAAGCGAACGAAGGGGATTGCACCTTTTTGCCACCGGGCTCGCTCGGGTTGAGCAGCCCCTCCTTACTGACGGCAATCACCTGTCGTAGCGAGGGGAGATCGCATTGAAGTTCCTTCAGTTCCTCCACATCACTGTGCCAGCAACAGACGGCGGCGGCCTCCGAATGTTCCAGAATAAAGCGCTTCTTCTCCTGGGCTTCTTCCACATTGATCGGAACGACGGTGCATCCCGACAGCCAGGCGGCAAAATACAGGATGACGGTCACGTCATGGTTGAACAGCACCGTCGCCAAGCGGTCCCCTCGCCGGAGGCCGACATGATGATGGAGGAACGCGGCCGCCTCTTGGACGACCGTACCGAACTGCGCATAGGTATAGGTGTACTGAGAAGAAGAGTCGTCATCGCAATAGGTCAAAAACGGTCGGTGAATCAACGTGCGATCATAGACGCGTGAGGTGAAGAAATCGGCAAAGGACGCCCACGGCAAGGGCGGGGTGCATCCTTCGATTCTCCTCGCCTGCGCGATATGGTCAGGTACGGCGATCAAGCGGGACATACGTCCTCTTGGAGGGTCCTGTGTACAACGCACGCGGCCTCATGAGCCGGTTGTGGCTCTGTTGTTCGATGACGTGTGCGCACCACCCGGTAATGCGCGAACAGACAAACACCGGGGTGTACAGCGTGCGCGGAATCCCCATCAAGAGATAGGCCGCTGCCGTATAGAAATCCAGGTTGGGGTACATACCCTTGGCATCCCGCATCACCTGCTCCACCGTGGTAGCAATCTCGTACCAGCGATGGTCGCCGCAGATTTGGCTCAAGGTTGCCGCATGACGCTGGATGATGGCGGAGCGTGCATCCCCGTTCTTGAGGACCCGGTGACCGAAGCCCATGATCCGGCGCTTGCTCGCGAGCGACTCTTCCACCCATCGCTCAGCCTTTGCAGGGCTCCCGATTTCAAGAAACATCTGCGCCACGGCTTCGTTGGCCCCTCCATGCAGCGGTCCCTTGAGCGTACCGATCGCCGACGTAATCGCCGAGTGGAGATCCGTCATGGTCGAGGCGGTCACGCGGGCCGAGAACGTAGAGGCATTGAATTCATGCTCGGCATACAGGATGAGAGACACGTCGAGGACACGAGCCATGGCCTTCGCCCGATCGTCCCCCCTCTGGCCTGTCAACAGATAGAGCAGGTTTTCCGCGAAGCTGAGATCAGAGTGTCGAGGAAGCAGCGGAGCTCCACCGGCGAATCGATCCGCCGCTGAAATCAATAAGGGAACCTGCGCCAGCAAGCGAACGGATTTACGGACATTCGCTTCCGCGGAATTGTCGCCCGCCTCCGGATCGGTCATCCCGAGGATCGACATGCCGGTTCTCAGCACATCCATCGGATGCGAGCCTTTTGGGACGACATTGAGAAACGCCTCGACCGAACGAGGCAACAATGATTGTTCCGTCATTTCCACTGCGAAGGTCTTCATCTCCTGAGGCGTCGGCAGATGGCCAAAGAGGAGAAGATACGCCACCTCTTCAAAGGTGCTGTGCTCGGCCAAATCGGCGATTCCGTAGCCGCGATAGAGGAGGCCGGCTTCCCCCTCGTCCACGAGGCACAGCGCCGATTCTCCGGCGATCACGCCTTCGAGGCCAGGACTATAGGACTGATGCCTTGTATCGCGTGCGGGAGATTCGCTCATTGCCGTACCCGTACATCCTCCGCTCGTGATTCGAGAGATTCCGGATAACGGAGCAGTGTGTACAATTCTTTCCGCGTCATCATGTGATGCAGCCAATCCCGCTGCGTGCCGAAGAGCTTCAATTCGGCGAGCAGCGCTTCGATGGCCCGAAGTGCCGTCCGTAAGGCGGTGACGGGGAACAGTACCCCGCGATAACCCAGAGACTCAAATTCAGCGCAGCTCAGCAGCGGAGTTTTTCCGAACTCGGTCATGTTGGCCACCAAGGGGATCGTGACGCCTGCCTCCCGTATGTCCCGTGCAAACCGTTGAAATTCGTCGGCCGATTCCAAGGCCTCGGGAAAGAGCGCGTCTGCTCCGGCGTCAGTATAGGCTTTGGCGCGCCGTACAGCGCCCTCGATCCCCTCAACCGCGCGTGCATCGGTGCGGGCGACGATCATGAAAGCCCGGTCTGTCTTTGCTCGCACCGCAGCCTCAATCTTCGACGCCATTTCACCGACTGGTATGAGCCGTTTCCCCGCAAGATGGCCGCACTTCTTAGCCGGCTCTTGATCCTCGATTTGCATGCCTGCGAGGCCGGCCTCTTCGAATCCCTTCACCGCCTCACGAACCACCGAAGGACCGCCGTATCCGGTATCTGCATCAACGATCGTGGGGATGGAGACCGATCGCGCAATTCTGCCCGCCTCGTCTGCCACGTCGGCCAGTGTAAGGAGCCCGATGTCCGGGACTCCGCGGCAGGCGGACAAGGCTGCCCCGGAAACATATACCGCCTCATAGCCGGCGCGCTCGATCTGCATGGCGATCAGCGCATTGAAGGCTCCCGGAATGCTGATCGTCCTCGTGTCCAGCAATTCTCGCAAGCGAGAGGCATTCGTCTGTTGGTCAGGTTTCATGGGTGTTCACGCGCTCATCCTTAGCAGTGGCATCAGCGTGCCGATATCTTTCATCTGCTCCAACCTCCACACGAGCCGGATCAGATCATCTGTGCGGGGGCGGCCCAGCCGCCGGTCCACCAACCGCCGGAATTTGCCTTCAAGTTCCTGATCCGACATTGGATTGCCGGGATGGCCCAATGGCAGGTCCTTTTGTTTCGTATAGGTCTTGCCCTCTCGAGTTCTCACGGTGATACGGGTCGGCATGGCGGCGGGGTAGCGGTCCACGAAGTCGGCCTCGCGCACGACCCGGACCTTCTTCATCAATTCACACACCGCTGAGTCTCGTAGTCGCTGTGGACCGAACGACTGCAGCGTAACCCGTCCGTCCATCAAGGCGACGGCGACGCAATAGGGAAAACTGTGATCAGCGGTTTCCCTCGTCATCGGTTGCCATTTTTCCGGCTCTCGCCCGATGATTTCGATGGCCACCTCATAGCTGCCGATCTCGATCTCGGACAGGTTGCGAATGGCGTCACTTCCTTCGGCTTGCCTCACTTCGGCTCGAAGTTCCAATGCCGCTTCCACTGCTGTCTGGGCGTGATACTCCACCGGATAGTGTTTGATATACGTCTCCAAAATCTTGAACCCCGGTGCGTGGCTCCCGCCCATCTCGCGTGCCGGATCCGATTCACCGCCGAATGGCGCAACTTCGAGTGGTCCCGAGACGAGTTTCATGAAGCCTTTTTCGCCCTCAAAAATCGGAGCGGGGCCCGTCATCCCCCGCTGCGCCAACATGGCGGCGAACACCCCGTTACGGGCCGCGTTCGAGAAGGCGCACGCCTTCCACATCGACAGATCCCCGACTCGAGTCTGTCGCAGGGCGACATTGGCGACGCCGGCGAGATTGACGGCATGCCGGGTCTTGGTTTCCGAAAGCTTCATGATGTTGGCCGCCGCGAGGGCTGAAGAAAACGGACCGTAGGTCACATGATCCCAGCCGCGAGGACGCAATGCCGCGGCATCGCACAATCGACACTGCACCTCATAGGCCAGCGCGATAGCTTGAATGACGCGTTTTCCGGATGCACCCATCGACTCGGCGACGGCAAGGATGGCAGGGATGTTGTCGGAAGGATGCGCCGGTTCCTTGGCCAGGTAGGTATCGTTGAAATCGAAATATCTCACCAGCCCTCCATTGGCGAACGTGGCAAGTTCTGGAAGGGTTTTGTGGCCGGTTCCCCAGAGGGTCGCACCTCTCACGATCTTGACTCGTTGGGCAACTTGACGGGCGAAGCGGCAGGGGGGTGCATTCCAGGCGCCGAGCGCGCAGCCTAAGCTGTCGAGCACCCGTCGTTTCACCTCATGGACGACGGTCTCCGGGAGATCTTTAAAGGTCAACGAGTGACAGTATCGAGCGAGGCGCTCCGCAAGCATTCCATACCCCTCCACGCACCTGTCGAGACACGAAGCACTTACGCGTGAGTTGCCGACATTCTCGCCTGTCGCTTGTCGATAAAAGCCTGTATGGCCTTGCGTTTCCCAGGCGTCGCACACAGCTGACCGAATAATTCTGCCTCTCTCACAAGGCCTTCGGAGAGCGGAATGTCGAGGCTTCCCCGTATGGCATGCAAGACGGCCTGGACTGCGGCCGTTTCCCGTGCGGCGATCATTCCGCCGATGGCGTCCGCTTGTTTCATCAATTCATGGCTGGGGACGACCCGGCTCACCAGGCCGATCTTGAATGCGTCCTCGGCCGTGACACTCTCTCCCGTCAGAATCATTTCCGCCGCTTTGGATGCTCCCACAACCCTCGACAATCGTTGGGTGCCGCCAAATCCAGGTAGGAGGCTCAGTTTGATCTCCGGCAAGCCCAGTGAAACTCCGCTCGCAGCAATCCTCATATGGCAGGCCAATGCCAGCTCAAGACCGCCACCGACGCAGATGCCGTTGATGGCAGCCAACACCGGCTTCTCACAACGTTCGATATGATTGAACAATGATTGGCCCTGCAGGGCAAACTCAGTTCCCGCATGGCTGGTGTTCAAACGGGTCAATTCGTGAATATCCGCCCCGGCGCAGAAAAACCGCCCTGAGCCGGTGATAATGACTGCTCGCACGTACTCGTCCTGCTCGACTTCGCTCAGCACCTGTTCGAGCTCCTTGAGCACCGGACCGGTCATGCTGTTTGCGGGTGGATTGTGCAGCGTGATACGAGCGATTTGGTGAGAGATCGTGAGCAGCTGATGGGCCATGGTGTCCTCCATCCTGCACTGCCGGTGTTGTGCCGGCTCTTATTCGAATCGCTGATGAGAGTCCGCCATGCTGCGCATTCGTTGATGTGCGGCGATCGCAGCAAGCAGCTCCGACAACCCCTCTCCGGTCGTGGCCACGGTGGCGATGACCGTGGGGCACCATTCGCGCAGGTCCCGTACAGTTTTGTCGGCACCTGGATGGTCCCCTTTATTGACCACGATAATGTGCGCAAGTTCCAGGAGACCCGCCTTCATCGCCTGAACTTCATCTCCGAGGCCCGGCGCGACGACTGCAATCACCGTCGGAGCACTCTTCATGATGTCCGCTTCGTTCTGCCCCACGCCGACCGTTTCGATGAGCACCACATCATAGCCCGCGGCCTCCAACACGAGTCTTGCGGCATCGGTGGTACGTGCGAGCCCGCCGTGATGGCCGCGCGTGGCCATGCTTCTGATGTAGACGCCGGAATCGAGCACATGCTCTTGCATTCTGATGCGATCCCCCAGCAACGCCCCGCCCGTCATCGCGCTGCTGACGTCGACAGCGAGCACGGCCACCTTCATCTCCTGCCGCCGATAGGCGGTTAGAAGTGCATTGATCAGCGTGCTCTTCCCCGCTCCGGGATAGCCGGTCACCCCGATAACGATGCGCGGGCGTGTGTCCGGAGTCAGAAGGCGGAGCCCCTCGATTCCATCAGGATCCTGACTCTCCAACAATGTGATGAGACGGGAGACGGCGCGGACGTTCCCCGACCTCACTTGCTCGGCAAGAGCGAGGGCCCGTCCCGGGCTCTTGGTGATCGTGACGACAGAATTTGTCACCGAACGGCCTCATAGGTCGTGTGACGCTGATACAGGCTCGATAGTCGGGAGGACAGCGGGTGGTTCAGCACGGCTCCCACCTGCTGTGCCGCGTTCACGACAAGCCGTTCATCCACGGCGACGGAAGCGCCGGAAGCTCTCAACGCATAGACGACATCTTCCGTTGCGACGTTGCCGGAGGCTCCCGGTGCGTAAGGACAGCCGCCGAGTCCCCCTGCGGACGTATCGAACGAGCTGATCCCATATTCCGTCCAGGCGGTCAGCACATTGGCGACCGCCATCCCGTACGTATCGTGGAAATGAAGCGACAGCGTTGCACGGCCGATGTGTGGCATGACTTCATCCAACAATCTTCTGATGTCCCACGGCGTAGCCTTTCCGATCGTGTCGCCCAGCGAGATCTCTTCAAGGCCAAGGTCGAGCAGATCCCGCATCACCTGTGTCACGCGTGACGGAGGGATGGGGCCCTCGAACGGACAATGAGTCGCCGTGGAGACGTATCCCCGTACAGCCATGCCGGTCTGTCTCGCCTGCGACACGACGGGCCTGAAGCGCCCGATCGACTCGCGCACCGTGCAATGAATGTTTCGTTGGTTGAACGTGTCGGAGGCAGCCGTGAAGACTGCGATCTTGTCGACCGCGACCGCCCTTGCTCGTTCCAACCCCCGTTCGTTCGGCACCAACGCCGAATAGACCACGCCGGGCCGCCGCTCGATCCGTTGAAAGACTTCGTCCGAATCCGCCAATTGCGGGATGGCGCGAGGTGAAACGAACGATCCCGCCTCGATCTCCGCCACACCGGTTAGCGACAAGGCATTCACGAACGCAATCTTGGTCTCGGTCGAGACGATGCCTCGTTCATTTTGTAGTCCATCCCTGGGACCGACTTCGGTGATCCGGATGGGAGATGGAACGTTTTTCTCCGGCCGATGCGACAACGCCATGCAATGGTCCTTTACTCGTCGCCGCCTGGGCTGGGCCAAACCGGTGCCCGGCGTTCGCGGAAGGCCTGAAATCCTTCCTGTGCTTCCATGGATAGTCGCGCCCGGATGTTCGCAGCCACGCAGATCTCCGAGGCTTCTTCCGCCGACACATGGCCGACCCGACGCAAGAGAGCCTTCGTGTCCCGTGCCGCCTGCGGGGCCGCCCGAACGATTTGTTCCGCCAATGCAGTGACCTGGCCATCAAGGCCGGCCAGTTCGACCACCTCGTGGATGAGGCCGGCGTCTCGCGCAGTTACCGCTGAAAATGGCTCTCCGGTAATACAGAACCGGCGAGCGAACGATTCTCCGGCCTTCCGAAGAACGAATGGACTGATCACGCCTGCAACGAAACCCAAACGGACTTCGCTGAACGCAAAGGTGGCCTCTGCTGCGGCCACGGCGATATCCGACACGGCAATCAAGCCGACCCCTCCACCATGTGCGGCTCCGTGAATACGCACAATGACGGGACAGGGACATTCGTCGATGGCTTGGAACATCGTCAGTAAGCGCTCAGCATCCTGTCTGGCTTCCAACGCGGACACCGTTCGGTCCGGACCCATCCAGCGGAGGTCGGCCCCTGCGCAAAACGTTTCGCCGGCACCGCCTAGGACAATGACGCGCACCGAGCGATCCTGTCCCAACGTGTCGAAGGCCCGGCGAATCTCTTCCACCATCGCGGCATCGAAGGCGTTGCGGCGGTCAGGCCGGTTCAACGTGACGCGCGCAACACCCTTCTCCGATTCAACAAGGATCGACATCGGATGTCCTATTTCTCCCTCACATGCGAAACACCGGCGGATGGGACCGTCGCACCGGCATTGTCATTGCAATGTCCAAACACAGTCCGAGAATCGGCCTAGTGTCTACGGGATTGATAATGCCGTCGTCCCAGAGCCGGGACGTGCCAAATAGCGCGCTGCCTTCCCGCTCGTACTGGGCGATCGTCGAATCCATGATTCGCCGTTGCTCATCTCCGGACACCGTCGCTTGTTCACGCGCTCGCTGCTGTTGCTTCACCGTGACAAGTACCTGGGCGGCCTGTTGCGCTCCCATCACCGATGTGCGTGCGTTGGGCCAGAGGAAGAGGAAGCGCGGACCATAGGCCCGTCCGCACATCGCATAGTTGCCGGCTCCGTGAGAGGCACCAATGATGACGGTGAATTTCGGCACATCGGCGGTCGCCACGGCCTGCACCATTTTGGCGCCGTCCTTGATGATTCCCCGTGCTTCATAGTCC
>Ga0310810_10011466_pt1 | contig 10356 bp, 8 predicted proteins | sample NCmetagenome_FD_207641 | JGI IMG/M metagenome (GOLD analysis project Ga0310810, IMG submission 207641) | Soil microbial communities from experimental microcosm in Duke University, North Carolina, United States - NC | ecosystem: Engineered > Artificial ecosystem > Soil microcosm > Unclassified ... | reverse complement strand
CGCGAGCCCCGGCAGCGTGAGCGTGAAGCCGAACGCCGCGAGTCCGCCCAGGCAGTACAGCACGTAGAGCCCGAGCGCGCCGACGGCCAGCAACCCGGAAAGCCCGTAGTACACGCCCATGACGAGCAGCACGAAGCCGACGGCGAGCACCGATGCCCGCACGCCTTCGGCAATGGAGTCACTGCCTAACGACGCGCCGATGGTGCGCTGGTCGACGACGTGGAGCGGCACCGGCAGAGCGCCGGCACGCAGGACGAGCGCAAGGTCGTTTGCTTCCTCGAGCGACTTGCCGGCCAGCTCGATGCGGCCATTCGTGCCGATGCGGTCGCGGATGACGGCGGGCTCGCCCTGGACGCGCCCGTCCAGCAGGATCGCCAGGTAGTTGCCGATGTTCCGGCCGGTCGCATCGCCGAACTTGCGGCCGCCGCCCTTGCTGAGCTCGAACTGGACTTCCGAGGCGTTGGTCATCGGGTCGCGACCGGCGACGGCCTTCTGCAGCTCTTCGCCGGTAATGATCACCCGCGACTGAACCGCGTACAGCGGGCGCACCGTCAGGCCGCCCTGCGTGATCGGTGTACCCCAGCGCAGCTCCAGCCCGCGCGGAACGAGCTGCTGAAGCTCGGGGCGTGCGAGAAGCCGGTCGACGTCGGCGATCCTCTCTTCGCCGACGAGGAACTCACCCGGCATGCGGCCCTGGCTCAGCAGCGTCGAGAACGTGCCGCCGGCCGCGGCGCCGGGTTCGACCGTGACGGAGTCGGCGGAGTCCGCGCGCGACGTCAGGAGATCGGTGATCGCCTTGTCGGACGACGCTTCGCTCGCGTTGGCGCCCGTCGCACGGCCGGCACTGCCGGTGGTCACGCCCGCCCGCTGCAACGCCGCGTCGATCGCCGGCAGCGCCAGTCGAAACTGATCCCTCGTGTCGGTCAGACGAAACTCGAGGAAGGCCGTGCGCTCGACGATCGACCGCGCTCGGGCCGGGTCGGTCTCGCCTGCCAGCTCGACGATGAGCCGACAGTTCCCCGCAACCTGCACGACCGGCTCGGTCGTTCCGAACTCGTCGATGCGCGTGCGCACGACACGCTCGGCTCGGCGAATCGCGTCGGAGCAGTCGGATACCACGCCGCGTGATTCATCGACCTCGAGCGCGAGGTGCACGCCACCTCGGAGATCGAGCCCGAGCTTGATGGGCACTCGGCGAATCGTGCTGTCGCGCATCTGGCCGGTCTGCGCGTTGTACAGTCGTTGTTTGACGGAACGTGGCACGAGCGCGAGCACGCTCGCGGCCACGAGGGCGAGGATGACGATCACTCGCCACTTGATGGTTTTCATGTGGATGGTTCTCCCGCACTCAGGCCACGCGCCGGCCACGCCGCGTCGCGGGATGCGAGCGGCTCAGCGGTTGACCGGCGTCGGATCGTTCAGGGCGCGCCTAACGGCGCGAAGGCCTACGCGAGCGCGGGTGGTGCGCGGGCGGCGGGAAGAGCGGCAGGCGCGCAGGGGGGCGCCTGCCGAGGCGCTGCTCCGACGTTGCTGACCCCGATGACTCGAGGGAGCTCGAAGCGAGCATACGCCGATGGGACGAACGGTGTGGTCGCCCGACGCTCGGACACGTCGGCAGCGAGCAGTCGCTTGCCGGACGTGATCGACTGTGTCGCGGTCTGCGTGCGCGATTCGCGACTTCCGACCGCCGGCTGCCGCGACGCACCCGGGATGCCGAGCAGCGCGAGCTGCAGGGCTCCATAGGTGAGCCAGGCGAATAGCAGATGTCGGGCGCGACGCATCATGGGCCGCAAGCTACACGCCGCGAGATTTCGTGACAACGCGAAATGTCGTACTGCGCGGCACGCGCCCGTCATCGGCGCATATCGCCTAAGCCGAGGCGGCATAACGACATGCGTGTGCCGCATCGTGTGGTCCTCCGGTTGCTTTTCACGAGTCCGAAGTTCCGGTCGACCTCTCGTGGTGGAGACCACTCCGCGCAAACCTGATTCGACAATTATCCGAGCTCCACATGCCTACTTCATTAATGATCTCGTTGCCCTCTCGCGTCGGCTTCGTCACTGCCGTCGCTGCGGGCTGCCTTTTCTCGAGCTACAAAACGCTCGAGGCACAGAACCCCGCGCCCACTTCCATGACGCTTGGCGGCGCCGCGCGAATGGCCGCCGAGCGGAGCGCGGGCACCGCGGCGGCGCGCGAGCGGTCGTCGCAGGCGGACGCGCGCGTGTCGCAGAGCCGTGCCGCGCTGCTGCCTAACCTGTCCACGAGTGCGCAGTACGGCACGCGCAGCTACAACACCGCTTCGTTGGGCTTTGACATCCCGGCCGGCTCACCGATACCGATCAATCCGGACGGGCAAGTGCAGGGCCCTGTACGCAGCATCGACGTGCGAGCGCGGGTCACGCAGACCCTCGTCAACGTTCCCGACGTGCTGAGCTGGCGAGCGACGGCGACGGATGCCGATGCGGCGCACTACAAGGCGGATGACGCCGCGGACAACGCCGCCGAGCGTGGGGCGAACGCCTACCTCGCCGTCCTTCGCGCGGAAGCGCGGATCGCCGCACGTCAGGCCGACTCTTCGCTCGCCGCGGAGCTCCTCGACATCGCGAAGCAGCAGCTCGCCGCGGGGGTCGGGATCTCGCTCGACGTCACGCGCGCGGAGTCGCAGCTCGCCGATGCGAGGGCCAAGCTCATCGCGACGCGTGGTGAGCGTGATCGTGCGGTCCTTCAGCTCCGTCACGAGCTGTCACTGGCCGACGCGGCTCCGCTCGTGATCGGCGACTCGCTCAGGGCTCCGTCGGACAGTGACCGCATGGGGCGTGAGGAGGAGATCATCGCGAGCGCGCTCGAGCATCGCGCCGACTTCAAGGCCGCGCGGGCCTCGCTCGACGGCGCGCGGATGCACGCGCGGGCGGCGGCGGCGGAGCGGTTGCCGTCCGTGGCGCTCTACGCGGACCACGGATCGAACGGTAAGGAGACGGACCGCATGTTAGGCACGTACTCCTATGGCCTTCAGGTATCGCTTCCGATCTTCGACGGGATGCACCTCGAGTCCAAGAAGGCCGAAGAGCGCGCTCGGCAGCGTGAGGCGGAAGTGACGGCGGTCGACACGAAGCGGCAGGTCGAGACCGACGTGCGGCAGGCGATGATCAGTGTGAGCTCGGCGCGCGAGGAAGTTGCCGCGGCGGAGGCGCGGCTGGTGTTGGCGGAGCAGGAAGTGAATCAGGCCCGCGAGCGGTTCCGGCAGGGCGTGAGCGGCAACGCCGACGTCATCACGGCGTCGATGACACTCAACGCGGCACGCGACCAGGTGATCGATGCGCGGACGGCATACCATCAGGCGCGTGTTGCGCTGGCGAGCGCGCAGGGGATGACGGCCATGATTCAATGACAACGCCGCCAGTGGCGGCAGCGCGTTAGGCGCGAGACAAGACACCTGTCATTCCGAGCAGAGCGAGGAATCGCGATCGTCCCGAGAGAGGGCTCTCTACCGGGATGACGGCGATTCCTCGCTCTGCTCGGAATGACACCTGTCTGACGGCTCAGGATGACAGCGGTTCCAACCAAAACAGATGCGAGAACTGTCGGACTCACGCACGCGTGAATGCGCGAGCTCGGTTGGTCACTTCAGGCCGCGAACTGTTTATGACGAACCGTCTGTTCACAATCGGCGTCCCTCCAGCCCTCGTTCTCGTTGCGATCGGCAGTCTCGCCGCCCAATCGACCGTCACCGCGTTCACGCACTTCAACGTCGTGCCGATGACGAGCGACACCATTCTGCGCGATCGGACCGTTCTCATCGCCGACGGCAGGATCACCGCCGTTGGTCCCGCCACGAGCGTTCACATTCCGCGTGGTGCGATTCGGGTGGACGGGCACGGCAGCCAATTCATCGTGCCGGCGTTGGCCGACATGCACACGCACGCAACGAATCCGCACGAGCTGGCGCTGTATGCGTCACACGGGGTCCTCACGATCCTCAACATGGGATTCAGCCCCGACACGTTCGTCGCGTTCGGCAGGCTGCGGTACAACTCGGGGGAGCTGTTCGGGCCCACGATCTTCGAGTCGCGCCTCATGAACCACCCGTATGGGCGAACGTCAGGCATAGCGACCATCGACCAAGGGCGAGACGCCGTTCGATACGCCAGGCGACTCGGCTACGACTTCATCAAGGTCTACTCGTTCCTCGATGACTCGGTGTGGGACGCGATCATGCGCGAGGCGAAAGCGCAGGGCATGACGGTGATCGGCCATAACACCTTCGGTATCGGGTTACGCCGAGGGTTCGAGATGGGACTTCGGATGGTCGCGCATGCAGAAGAGCTGCGCCCATCGTTCGGTGTGCCGGTGAGCAGTGAGCGCGCGGATTCGCTCGTACAGCTGTTCAAGGCGTTCGGAACGTGGCTCACGCCGACACTCGCGACGTTCGAGGCGATCGACAACACGTGGGGCAACCCGAGTCGCCTCGAGCGGTACGTGACAGAGGGCAACGCCGCGCACGTGTCCGACGCGACCATCGCGGCGTGGCGGCGGGCCAACTACCACACGCAGACCGGCTCGGTGGCCCCGCACTTCGCCTCGTACAAGGAGGCGACGCGTCGCCTCATTCGCGCCGGCGTACCGATGCTGGCCGGCACCGACGGCCCAAACATTCCGGGGATGATTCCGGGTGTCGCGATCCACGACGAGATCGCGATGCTGCGGTCGCTCGGGATGACGCCGTTCGAGGCGCTCGCGACGGCGACGTCGAATGCCGGACGGTTCATCGCCACGTTCGCGCCCAAGGCCACGCCCTTCGGCACGGTGACGGTGGGTGCGCGAGGGGATCTGCTGGTCGTCACGGCCAATCCCCTGAGCGACCTCTCGGTGCTGCGAGCGCCGACGGCCGTCGTCAGGCAGGGTCGCGTCTATTCGGCGCGCCAGCTCGATTCGATCCGCGTCGCGCCGTCGAGCTAGTCCGCTCGAAGAAGAGCGGGGCGGCGTCGTCGAGGCCCGAGCTCGTGAGCCACGATTCGAGGTTGTCGGCCAGCGTCCGCCGTGTTCCCTCGTCGAGCGATTCGAACCCGCGGAGGAGCCGCTCCTGAATCGTTTCGGGCGCGTTCACCAGTACGCGTTCGCCGGCGGCGGTCAGGCTGAGCACCGCGCGGCGGCGATCGATCGAGCTCGGCGCACGACTCACCAGGCCATTTCGAACCAGGCGCGCGACAACCTCGGAAATCGAGCTCTGCGTCGTGCGGGTTCGGGCCGCGAGCTCACTCAGCGACTGGCCGGAGGCTACCGACAGTTGGCGGAGCACGAACAGCTGCGCCGAGCTGAGCCCGAACGCATGCTGGGAGACTCGCGTCGCGGTGCGGATCGCGTGCACCACACGCCGGAGGCTGTCCATCGCGCGGCCGGCGTCGGTCGGGCGCCCCATCGGAGTGTCGGTCGCGGCTGGATCGTATCGGCCCTTCGATCGCGTTGTCATCAGAACCGCTCCCCGTGGGCCTCGCGCGCCTGGCTGCCTAACGGGCGAATGCGCGACCACATGGTGTAGAAGAAGACCGCGAGCCCGGCAACCTGACAGATGCCGGTGGAGACGGGGAACTGCTGTCGGAGCTCGCGATCGGCCATCATCCAGAGCCGGAGCCCGAGGCCTAACGCGAGGAACCCGATGCCGGTCCTGAGGTAGCGGCGGACGAGCGAGTGCACGGAGTCACCGCCCCGCGGCGCGCCGAAGCGTGACGACGCTCGGCGCTTCGGCACCGCCGAGTGACGCGCCCAGCTGCTTCCGCCGCGGGCCAATCGTTCGCCACAGGTTGTAGACGAACGCGTACGCGCCGGCAGCCGACAGGAGTCCGCCCACCGCCACGACGGCGCGAGCCGGCGCGGCGAACATGGTATTCGGGAGGAGTACGAGGCCCACGACGAACGTCGCGAGGCCGAGATTCGCGAGCCACCAGTGTGCGACGGCCAGTCGCGGAGTGCGCAGCGGCTGACCCGAGAGTCTGGGAATCACGTGATAGGCGACGCCGAAGATCATCATCGAGACGAACCCGAGCAGGCTCATGTGGAGGTGGGCAGTGCGGTACACCACCCACGCCGGATGAATCGCCATCGCGAGTCCGAGCGAGACACCGGCGGCAAACCACGCCAGGCTCGCTCGGATGAAGGCTTTCACGAACCAATCCATAATGATCAATCTCAGTGGGACATTGTCGTGTATACCTTCGGCGTGCCCACCTGAATGATCCCGACCGCGCCCTTCTCGGCGTCGGCGAAGCTGTGGGTCACGAACGGGTAGAGTCCTTCGCCGCTCGCGTTCTTGTCGAACACGGTCTCGAACACCGCGCCGCCACCGGCGGGAACCATGTAGGTCTGCACGCCCTCGAGCACGTGGTCGGGGTTGCCGTCGGGGTACACGCGGTCGAACACCGCGCCGACGACGTGGAAGTCGCTGTTGAACGACGGGCCCGCGTTCACGACGAAGAACCTAACGCGATCGCCGACGTTCACCTCGAGCGGGCTCTCCTTGTACTGACCGGCGCGGCCGTTGAAGACGACGTAGCTCGCGTTCTTGGCCATGGCGGCCTGCCAGTCGGGAACGGTGCCACCCGTGGCCGAATCCTTCTTCGCGTAGAACTCGCTCTGCACGAGCACGAACTCCTTGTCCGCCTTCGTGCCCCAGCCGTCCCTCGGGTCCACGATGATGGCGAAGTACATCCCCTGCATGATGTGCATGGTCACCGGCGGGGTGCCGCAATGGACCATGTAGGCCCCGGGATCGCGCGCCGTGAACTGGAAGGAGATCGTGTCGCCGGGGTTGATCATTCGATACGCGACGTTCGCCGGGATGCGGGCCGCGTGGAAGTCGATCGAGTGCGGCATCATGGCCTTGTTCACGACCTTGATGCGAACGAGATCGCCCTCGCGAACGCGAAGGACCGGTCCAGGCACGGTGCCCCCGAACGTCCATCCCTCGTACTTCACGCCCTTTGCGATCTCGACGGTGTCGTGGGTGATCGGGATAATGAATTCCTTGATGCTCGGATCGGCGACCGGGGCGACGCGTGCGTTGTACGCAGGATTGGTTGCCGTGATCGTCTTTCCGAAATCGACGCGCATCACCGCCGGTTCACGCCGAGCGGCAGTCGGGCCGAAGCCGAGCCCAATGGCAGCCGAGAAGGCGATGGTTGTCGAGAGAAGCGCACGGGACCGCATGGTGTTGCCTCCGAGGAATCGTGTCTGAGCCACAGAGGCAACTTGCTTCGGTCCCGATGTATTCTCGGTCGGCGGAGGGGAGGATTTCGCGTAGGGAGATCCCTGACTTGGGACTGAGGGATATCGGACCCGACACCAGGCAGGACGAGGGGCTCGGGCGGGGATGCCGGGTCCCCAGTCCCCAAGCCCGCTACGAGATATCGCAACGTTGGCGGGATTTCGTGCCCCATGGGAGGGCGGCAAGACGCCCGCAATCGTGCGGCATGGCCGCTGTCTGCTTCTGAACCCGTTTCCTGTTCAGTAGTTAGGTGCGCGCGGCGGGAGTGGGTCGAGGGCCCGCCACGCTTGGCATCGGCGTTGCCTTTCCGGTGGCCATCGGAGCGTGAACCTACCAACGATCTGAGAAGGGGACCTAACGATGCGTGTCTTGACCTCACGTTTTTCGCGCCGGTGGCGGCAGTGGCGGGAGGCCGTCTCGGTCCGGCGTGCGATGCGAATCTGGCTGGCCACCGGCAGCGTCCCCGTGGCGCACATGGTGGCCGATCTGGATTGGACCACGGAGTACCCGACGAGTTGATCTCATGCCGCTACTGACCACCCACGGTGCGCGGGTGAGCTACTCGCGTACCGGCACCGGCGAGGCGGTGCTCCTGATCCAGGGCGTTGGCGCGATCGGCAACGCGTGGCGACCGCAGGTCGACGCACTGAGCCAGCGCTACAGCGTCATCACGTTCGACAACCGTGGTATCGGCGCGAGCACGATCACCGAAGGCTCCCTCACCATCGAGGGGATGGCCGAGGACGCCCTCACGATCCTGAACGCCGAGGGCGTCAATCGATGCCACGTCGTGGGCCACTCCATGGGTGGACTGATTGCGGCGCAACTCGCCCTCATGTGGCCTCGGCGGGTCAAGAGCCTGGCGCTCCTCTGCACGTTTCCCGACGGCAAGAGCGGCGCACGCCTGACGCGTGACACGTTCTTCACCGGCCTGCGAACGCGCATCGGCACGCGCGCCATGCGGCGCAAGGCGTTCCTTTCGCTCGTGTTGTCGAAGGCGGGCATGGACGACGCGGCTCGCCCCGCCCTGGAGGCGACGATGACGGAGCTCTTCGCGCGCGATCTCGCCGATCAGCCACCGATCATCATGCGCCAGCTCAGGGCGATGGCGCGGTACGACGCCATGTGGCGCCTCCGGTGCCTCGACTCGATCCGCACGCTCGTCATGAGCGGCGAGCACGATCGGATCGCGAAGCCTGAGTACGGTCGGGCGCTCGCGGCGGCGATTCCGCGCGCGGCGTATGTGGAAGTCGCGCGCGCGGCGCACGCGGTTCCGATCGAGATGCCGTGGATCGTCAACCGCTTGCTCGACGAGCATCTGCGCGACGCGACACGTCAAGTCGCATCGTAGCGCCAATCAGGGTGTGAGGTGTCACGAACAACCGGACTGCCCGGCGAGTACTTGACGAGGTCACCGAGCACGGTAGCGTTTCGCGAGACCTGAGGATGCCAACGGCGCCTCGTGGCGTCGTGGATGAGGCTTCCTCGAGCATCTGTCTCGGAGGCCGACATGAGCCGTTCCCGTCTGGGGGGCCGTCCCGCCGCGTGCCTCGTCATCGGTTTGTGCCTTGCGCTGCCCGCTCTCCTCGGCGCTCAGGGTGTCACGACCTCGGCCGTGAGCGGCATCGTGACCGACACGTCCGGCAATCCCGTCGAGGGCGCGACCGTGCTCGCCATCCACACGCCGACCGGCACGCAATATCGCGCGCGCTCGCGGTCGAGCGGCGCGTACGCGCTGCCTAACGTCCGAGTCGGTGGGCCGTACCGCATCACGGCCACGTTCATCGGATTCCAGCCGCGCAGCGCGGAGGACGTGTTCCTCAACCTCGGCGAAAACCGCCGACTCGATTTTCGCCTCATCCGCGTCGCCACGCAGCTCACTGGAACCCAGATCGTCGCCTCGCGCGACATCGAAGCCGTGCGCACCGGCGCGGCCACGGTCGTGGACACGCAGCAGGTCGTGGGAATGCCGTCGATCAAGCGGAGCACGCGCGACCTCACCCGGATCGATCCCCGGAGCGACGGGAACTTCAGCTTCGCTGGCCGGAACTGGCTGTACAACAACATCACGCTGGATGGGTCGTACTTCAACAACTCGTTCGGCCTCGACGATCCCGCACCCGGCGGCCAGGCGAACGCGGAACCGGTGCCGTTCGACGCCGTCGCGCAGGTACAGGTGGCAATCGCTCCGTTCGACGTCCGGCAGAGCGGGTTCACCGGGGCGAGCATCAATACCGTCACCAAGAGTGGAACGAACGACTTCCGCGGGTCGGTCTACTACTTCGGGCGCAACGATGCCCTGCAAGGCAACAAGGTGAGTGGCGCCGACGTGCTGGCAAATCCGAGCCTCAAGTTTCTGCAGTCCGGACTCTCGGTGAGCGGGCCGATCATCAAGAACAAGCTGTTCTTCTTCGCCAACGGAGAGGTGGAGCGCACCGACGACCCGGGCACGAACTTCGTCGCCAGCCGGAACGGCGCGACCGGGTTCGGGATCTCGCGCGTCTCCGCCGACACGATGGACATGATCCGGGAGCGCCTGAAGACCGTCTACAACTATGACCCGGGACCGTACGACGGCTACATCGACAAGACCGACAACGAGAAGGTGCTCGCGAAGGTCGACTGGAACATCTCGACGAACAACACGCTGTCGCTTCGCTACAACTATCTCAACGCGCTTCGCGATCTCCCGCCGCATCCGTTCGTGCTCAGCTTCAACAACACCGGCCGAGGACCTAACGAGAGCAGTCTGCCGTTCAAGAACTCGGGGTACAGAATGGTCAACCGGCTGAACTCGTTGGCGCTGGAGGTCAACAGCCACCAGACTGGCTATGCGAACCGGCTCTTTGCGAGCTATAGCGGCTTTCGCGATCATCGCACGCCGTTCAGCGCTCCATTCCCGACCATCGAGATTGGCGAAGGGTCCGTCACCTATACCACGGCAGGCCACGAGCCGTTCTCGATCCACAACATTCTGGACCAGAATGTGTGGCAGCTGACGGACAACCTGACGTTCTTTCGCGGCAACCACGTGTTCACGCTGGGTGCGAACTTCGAGCGGTTCTCGTTCTTCAACTCGTTCAACATTTTCCGGAACG
>Ga0310810_10011465_pt1 | contig 10357 bp, 7 predicted proteins | sample NCmetagenome_FD_207641 | JGI IMG/M metagenome (GOLD analysis project Ga0310810, IMG submission 207641) | Soil microbial communities from experimental microcosm in Duke University, North Carolina, United States - NC | ecosystem: Engineered > Artificial ecosystem > Soil microcosm > Unclassified ... | reverse complement strand
AACCGATGCCTGCGCCGAGCGCTGTCCGGAGATCGATATCGCGGAAGCGGTCATTCGTAAGGTTGGTATTCGCGTTCGCGAATAGTCGCGCAGTAAGGAAGCGATCGTATTTGCCGGTGGCGGACCAGTTGCGCGCGGTCTCGACGCCGCGGTCGTTGGCGTGCGTGACAATGCCCGCAAATGAATAGCGATCCACCGCGCCGGTGGCGACGAGATCGCCACTGAGTCGGACGTTGTTCACCTGGGTGTTGCCCGCGGTTTGAACAACGCCCGCGCCGGCGCCGCCGGCGAACGTCCAGGCAGGTTGCGGCCGCTTCAAGGCGACGATCGCAGAGAGCGCGACCGGTCCGCCGGGTACGAGCGTGACCTGTCCCGACGCGTCGCCTGCGACGACGACGGCAGGGGTGGGCGCGGATGTGCCGACGGTGACCAGCATCGGCTGGTCGATGGCCAAAGACGTGATGTCGGCCCACGGCATCTTCAGCTCACCGCCGGCCGCCTTGAATGTGAGCGTACCGCCGGCGAGCGAGGTCGTGACGCCCGTGATCCGGTCGCCGTTTTTTAACCGGACTTCGTCAGCGTAGGCAGGTACGGTGACGATAAAGACAAAAATGCCGAGGGAGAGGATTCGCATCATGGTGCAGCGGAGTGTAAAACGATCCGGGGTGGATCACGCGGCGCCGGGCGTCTTGATTGGGCAAAGATCGCTGTGGTACGCTGACTTTTCGTCGAAGAGCGGGAATAACTCAGTGGTAGAGTGCGACCTTGCCAAGGTCGAAGTCGCGGGTTCGAATCCCGTTTCCCGCTCCAACCTTCGCTCCGGTGCCAGGCGAAGGTTGTCTGCCATAGCGTCGCGAAGCGACGCGGCGGCGGACCGAACAGAGCTCTTCGAGCTTCGGTTGGCAAACCAGTTCGCATTTATTCGATGATGATTCCGAGCTGTCGTTCCGCGCGTTCTTCGACTGACGTTCAGAGCACCCCGAGCGACGTCGAAGGGTGTTGTTGCTGGGCATAGACGCGGCCGGAATCTCCCTGCACACAGTTCCGACCGGCGCCGTCGCCAAGTGGTAAGGCAGAGGTCTGCAAAACCTCGATCCCCGGTTCAAATCCGGGCGGCGCCTCCAATTTCACAATCCGGGAATCTGCACCGCGCGACTACCGTCGACCGTGTTCGACAACGTGCCGAAATTTTGAAATGGCGCCATCACCGAGGGCACCCTCGTCCGCCGGAGACGTCGTGTTCGGCGGCGGACGCGAGGGCTACTCCGGGCGCGCGACCGGGAAACTGCTGTCGCGCGCGGCGTTCCGTGGGCAGGTGGATGCCGCCGCCATGAGCTACCTGGTCAACCGCAAGCAGTAAGTCGCGGTTGCGGCAGGCAGCCCGCTGCTCGACTGCTCGTTGCGGAGATCTATTCGTCGGCCGTAATTCGGTGAGCGACGATGTCGCCCGTCAGGTGGACGAGCAAGGTGCCCGCAGGGTCGTATTGATCGATCGTGAATGTACCGGTGTACGTGTCTCCACTGCGGCCCACTGTCACTTGTTCGCGGATGCGTGCAGGCCCGACGAACGTGTTGCCGGTCGGGTCCCAACTCAGAGCCACGTGATTGAGGCGGTACGCGGAGCGCCCCGTCTTCTTCCATACGCCCATACAGAAGCTACCCGACTTGGGCGGCCGGCTGGAGTTCATGATTTCGGTGCCGTCGCTGTGCCAGGTGGCGTAGCCAGAATCGAGCACGGCGTCGTCGGGAATCCCTGGATTGCCTTTCGATACGAGCGAGACCTCCCACAGTCCGACGATCGTGACGTCCCGATCGTCGTCGTTGGAGAGGCCCGCGGCCGCGGCGTAGGCCATCGGCTTGATCTGGCCGCCCAGCCGGCCGATAACCACCGCGCCATCCGGAATCGGGCACCCGGCGTACGCCAACGGCGCCGCCGCGGTTTGCACGACGGCCACAGCCGCACCAAATATCAGAGTTCGAACGATGTTCCGCACCATAGAGGTCCCTCCTGAATGGGGACCGTGTTCACCAGCGGTCCCGTGCCTCGCATGATGGCGATCGGTGCGACGGAACGCCATGAGCGGCGTCTGAGTATTTTCTGAAATTGAGCCAGCGGCGCCTATGGAAGGCCGACGGCGACTGCGATCGCAGCAAAGGCCGGGTGCGCATGCAACGGCCGATAGGACGGTTCGACGCTGAGCAGCGCCATGGAGCCCGAACGATCCTCGAGCGCGCGGTGAATGCACTCGATCGCGACGTCCAGTTCGCCGAGGCCGATGTGAATGAGGGCGAACAGCGCGGGGCACACCCACTTCGTCGACGCCATACGCGCCAGGTCGTCAAGAACGAGCCGCGCCCGCGAGGCCTGGCCGGACAAGCACAGAGTGTGCGCGAGGTGTGCCAGAGGGGAGGCGGCGTCCGGCGCCAGCCGGATCGCCTCTTCGAAGGCGGCGATGGCATCTTCGTAGCGTCCCGCGTGACGTAGCACGGCGCCCCGGAAGTAATGGGCCCAGTAGTAGGTCGGATCACCGGCGAGGGTGCGATCCAACGCGGCTACGGCGCGCTCCACGTCGCCGTGGAGATACTCCACGACGCCGACGTACGTGTTCACGAGCGGTGAAAAGGGATCGAGCTCTCGTGCGCGTTCAATCTCCGCTATGGCGTCGGCGCCGCGCTGCAGGTACGAGAGCAGCAGCGCGTACCAGAGCCGTGCGCGCGAATTGCTTGGATTGAGATCGATCGCGGTGCGAAAGGCAGCTTCGGCTTCGGTCCAATTCCAGTCGTACCACATGAGACACGCCGCCAGCGCGGCGTGGGCGTCAGACAAGGTCGCGTCCAATTCGAGTGCCCGAGCCGCTGCCGCCCGGGCTCGGGGCATGGCCTCGCGTGGGGCCATGAACCCGACGCGCGACTGTCCGAGTTGGATGTAGGTGTCCGCCAAGCCCGCATGCGCCAAGGCGTAGTCGGGCGCAATGCCGAGCGCGCGTTCGTACCAGACGAGGCTGCGGCGCAGTGCCGCTTCGGTGAAGCGACTGAACTCGAAGCGCCCGCGCAAGTAGGCGTCGTGGGCGATGGGAGAGACGGCAAGGTCCGTCGCCACCGGCAGCAGCTCCAGCCTCAAGGCGGCCGCGATTCGGTTGGCCACCTGCTTCTGGATGTCGAGTACGGCAGATAGATCGCCCTCGAAGGCATCACTCCATAAATGAGCACGTTCGTGGGTGTCGATCAGATGCGCAGTGACGCGGACACGATCGCCTGCGCGCCGGATGGTCCCCTCCAACACGTAGTCGACCCTCAGTGCGTCGCTCAACGATCCGATGCCGGGCGGCAGCCGAAGCACGGACGTTGCCGATATGACGGCCAACCGGCGGGGGGCAATCCGGCTTGCTTCTGTGATCATCTCGGCCGTCAGGCCATCCACGAAGTAGTCGTCGACGGAACCCAGCGTCACGAAGCGCAGGATCGCCAGGCGGAGCCGATCCGTCGCCGGGGTCGTGGCGGGCGCGTCCGTGATGAGGCCGCGAAAACGGTAGCCACGCTTTGGCAGCGTCTCGATGTGCCGCGGGGCATCGGCAGTCTCGCCGAGAACACGCCGCAAGTATCGGATGCAGAAATACAGGCCCTGCTCGAAGTCGACGAACGTGTCGTTTGGCCACACCTCGCGTTGAATTTCGTCGCGCGTGACCACGTCCCCGGCGCGTTCGATGAGCAGCGACAGGACGCGTGCCGGTTGTGGCTGCAGCCGCGTGACCGCCGCACGGCGGCGCAATTCCCCGCTCGACGCGTGCCACTCGAAGTCGCCAAAACGGGCCGCCCGATGCATTAGCGGTTGACAGTATCGGACCCGCGGGAACCACGCAACCGGCGGTGGAGTAGACTCCTCTGCCTGTTTGGAGGAGATGGCATGACGACGTTGCCAGACTGCGGCTCCCTTCGCGCCGCGGTGCGCGGCACGATTCTCACCAGCGCTGACGCCGGCTACGACCAGACGCGCGCCGTCTGGAACGGCATGATCGACCGCCGTCGGCGATCATCGCCCGTTGGCTCAGCGCGGCCGACGTCATTGCGGCGGTGCGGTTTGGCCGCGAGCAGCGCTTTACGATGGCGGTTCGCGGCGGCGGCCACAGTTTCGCTCGACGGGGATTGGCGATGACACAGCCGCTGGCTGATGCAACGAAAGCGCGACTGGAAGACCAGATCGACTGGTACGACAGGAAGAGCGCCTACGCTCAACGGATGTTCAAGAGCCTGAAACTCTTGACAATCGGTGCGGCTGCGCTCATCCCACTGTTCGCTGGACTCAATGCTCCAGCGTGGATCACGGGCGCTCTTGGGGCGCTCGTGGTTGTCGTGGAGGCCACACAGCAACTCAATCAGTACCACGCGAACTGGATCGCCTACAGATCTACCGCCGAGGCCCTGAAGCACGAGAAGCACCTCCACCTTGCCCTTGCCGGTCCGTACGCGAGCGTTGCCAATCCCGATAGCCTGCTCGCGGAGCGAATCGAGGGTTTCGTCTCGCAGGAACACGCGAAATGGGTGTCGGCTCAACAAGATGCCGACAAGGTCAAGGCGGCGCGGTCCTAACAACAACCGCGGTATCATCGCCTCCACCTCATGGCTTGTGACGTGTTCATCAGCTACGCGAAGGGTGACCGCTCGCGTGCCGGGCAGCTTGCTTCGGTCCTGGAGACGAAGGGCTGGTCGGTCTGGTGGGACCGCGACATACTCCCGGGACGAACCTTCGATGACGTGATCGAAGAGGCACTCACCGGCGCCCGCTCGGTCGTGGTCCTATGGTCGGCAGAGTCGGTGAAATCCCGGTGGGTTCGCACCGAAGCATCAGCAGCGGCGGAGCGGGACGCGCTCGTGCCTGCGTTGATCGAGCCTGCAACCATCCCGTTGGAGTTCCGGCGCGTGGAGGCGGCCGATCTGACCAACTGGCAAGGGGATCCGAATGATCCAGAGCTCCAGCAGCTGATCGAGACGCTCGACGGGCGCATCCGGACTGACGTCAGACCTGATACGCCGCCGGTTGCGAAGCCGCTCCCGGCGCGCAGCTCTCACGATCGCCGTCGGCCTGCGTGGCTGCCCATCGTTGGGGCCTTCATCGCTGGAGCTGCGCTCGTATATCTCGCCGTGACCTTCACCGGGCAGCGTAGCAACTCGGTGGCCGGGTCGAGTGGCGCACCTTCCAATGCAACCACGCCGAGCGGAAGTTCACTCATTCGGGCGGGCGGTCAAGGAGACGCTCGGGGTACACCTCAAACACCCCGGGCCGGCAGCGCCTCGTCTCGTCCGACGACAGCGTCAACCACCGGGCGCATGAATCTGTTGTCGTCGGCGAACGGCGGACACCTGATGGCCGCCCCCGACGATTCATGGCGGTACGCTATCGATGACAACGTCGACACCTGGCAGTACGTTCAAGCTGGAAACGGCGACGGCGTCTATGCGTTCAAGGACGAGCAGGCGGCAACTTTCGATACATTCGTGATGCTCATTCCGGACACGAGCGGCCTGAACATCAAGGATTTCGAGCTGCTCGCCGGCAATGACACGCCACTCGGTACGTTTCACTCAATTGGCCAGTTTCAGACGAAGAACATCCGGCTCTACCCCTCGCCATGGCAGGAGTTCAAGTTCGAGGCCGTGCGCGCCCGCTATTTCAAGCTCCACGTGATCTCGGCCTGGGATGCGGGGTGGAAGACCAGTCCCAAGGTCAACGAGTGGCAGCTTCTTGGCAGCTTCTAACGGCATTCAACCGTTTCCAGCGTATCTGTTCTCGACCTCTCGACGCGGCACGTCATCGTCACCGGTGGTCCCGGTGCAGGGAAGACAACGCTGCTCACGGCGCTCGCCGACATGGGCTACGTCACCGTCGAAGAGTCGGCGCGCGCAATCATCGCCGAGCGGCTCGCACGTGGCGAAAGTCCCCGGCCAGACCCTGTCACGTTCGTTCGAGAGATCCTGCGGCGAGATATCGAGAAATATCCCCGTCACGCGCGGACACCCCATTGGGTCTTCTTCGATCGTGGGATTGTGGATGCGCTCGGCATGCTCCACGAGGCCTCGGTGCTTCCCGACGGCGAGTTACGAGCAACCCTCGCATCGTACCCATTCCACCGGTCCGCGTTGATCCTCCCGCCCTGGGAAGCGATCTACGCCACCGACGCGGAGCGCGACCAGTCGTTTGCCGAGGCTGTTCACGTCCACGCATGTCCTCCGTATCCTTGCGGCAAGCACCGCCTGACGACGTCCGAGCCGATGCTGACGACTGCGGCGACTTTGCGGGTTATCTAAACGAAAACCGTAAGGGATACGCAAAACCGACCCGGCGACGGGCGTCGCCTTGGCTCCCGCTCGTAGAGGATGGCGGGATAGAACGGTCGGGTGTAGTATGCCGCCCACTCACGTCTCTCACTCGGTCACGGACGAACGGACCCGGGGAATCCCTAAAGGAGGTCGCAGATGAAAGCGGCGTCGATTCGAGGGCTCCTGATTGCGGTCGCGATTCTTTTCCTAGCACCACCTTCATACGCTCAGGAAGCCACCTTCACGGGCACGGCCACTGACTCCACCGGCAGCGTCCTGCCGGGCGTCACCATCACCGCCACTAATGCGGCGAGCGGCAACGTCTTCACGACGGTCACCGACGAGCGCGGGCAGTTTCGTCTGCCGGTGCGCGTCGGCTCCTACGCCATCAAAGCCGAGCTGAGCGGCTTTGGCACGGTCAATCGGACCGTCCAGATCCTGATCGGGCAAACCGCGACCGTCGACATGCAATTGTCGCCTTCTGCTGTACAGGAAACCGTTACGGTGACCGGCGAGGCGCCGCTTGTCGACATCAAGGGATCAACGGTCGCGGCCAATATCGATCCGCGACAGGTAGAACAGCTGCCGCTCAACGGTCGCAACTGGATGGACCTGACGCTGCTGGCTCCTGGCGCACGACGGAACGAAGGCGGCGGCATGGCGCAGTTCCGACAGGGCTACGCGCAGACCAACGTGGACGGCCAGCAGGTGACGATCAACTATCACTCGCAGACCGACAGTGAGCAGCCCGGTTTCAGTCGCGATGCCATCGCCGAGTTCGAAGTCGTCGCGAACCGTTTCGATGCCACCCAGGGCCGCTCGCAGGGAATGGTTGTCAACGCGGTGACCAAGTCAGGAACGAACCTCTTTGCCGGATCGGTCGGCGGCTACTTCCGCGACGACAAATTCAACGCGAAAGACTTCTTCACGCACAACGTGCTGCCGTACTCGAACCAGCAGGTGAGCACGACCTTGGGCGGCCCGATTCGCAAGGATCGAATCCACTTCTTCGGCGCCTACGAGTACGAGCGGGAGCCGAAGACCTACGCCTTTACGAGCCCTTATACGTTCTTCAACATCAACCAGCAATACCCGACGCGTTCCCATAAGGCGTTGGGACGGCTTGATTATCAGTTCACGCCGCAAAGCCGACTCAACGTCCGCGTGTCGTACTACACGACGACGTTTTATGCGCTTGCGGGCGGGTTCGGGATCAACCACCCGTCGGTGGGCGGCACGCGCGATCGCACGTCGCCGGAATACGCGGGCACCTTCACGCACGTGCTCAACACACGGTCGGTCAACGAAATCAAAGTCGGCGTGACCAGTTATGAACGGTTGGACCAGCCGTCGGTGCGTTGGAAGGGTGGAGCATTTCCGTATCATCCGGTCGGACTCGGGAACTCGCCGGTTATCCAGTTGGCGGGTTACACAATCGGCGCGAACACACTTCAGCCGTTCCAATACACACAGGACGTTCGCGACGACTACACGACGACGTGGAATTGGGGCGGACGACACGACGTGAAGATGGGCGGCGAGTACTTCCGCTTCCGGGCGGACTTCCGGTGGTGCAATCGATGCATGGGCGAGATCGACGCACGCAACTATTCGATTGCGCCGACAAATCCAACGAATAATCCGTTTGTGCTGACCTTCGCGCAGGTGCAGGCGATGTTCCCGGTGTGGAACGACGCGTCGACATGGAACCTGGCGCCGCTCTCCGGGGCGCGACAGGTCTTCTACGCCATCTCCGATACCGACCACCGCTACAACATCGTCCGCAATCTGTTCTCCGGGTGGCTGCAGGACGACTGGAAGGTGGGAAGCAACCTGACGCTGAATCTCGGCGTGCGGTACGACTGGGACAACAACTCGCAGGGCGAGAGGCTGAAGCTGATGCCCTTCCTGCCGGGCAATCTGCCGCACGACAACAACAACGTGGCGCCGCGCATTGGCGCCAACGTGCGCATCAACGATCGCACCTCGGTGCGTGGCGGGTACGGTCTGTTCTTCGCTTTTGCGCCCAACGACGGTGTGCAGCAGGCGTACTCGATGATTCACCGGTTCGAGTATCAGATCGCGAATAACGGCCGTCCCGACTTCGCGACCAACTTCTTCGGACCTGGCCCGAGCGGCGAAGGAGAAATTGGCGGGCCGAAGCCGAGTTGGGACTCAGCACTCGCCAGCGCCTGCGACCTCAATGGGAACAAGCCAGGCTGCACCCGGCGCGCGATCAATCAGGAGATCGTCTATCCCGGACGGTCGACGCCGTACAGCCACCAGGCATCCGTTGGGGTGCAGCGGCAGCTGACGAGCGACTCCTCGATCGAAGTGAACTACGTCTACACGCACGGCACGGGCGAGGAAGTCGACATCAACGCCAACCTCACCTACAACCCCGCGACCGGTACGAATTACCCGTTCACCGACATCAGCCACCGGCCGTTCCCCGACTGGGGCATCGTGCTGCTCGAGTACCTCGGCGGGTACTCGAACTATCACGGCACCGACATTACCTACACCAAGCGCTTCAGCCACCGCTGGCAGGCGACCGCCACCTATACGCTGGCGTTCTTCAAAGATGGCTTGCCTCCGAGGGATCAGTGGTATCTCGACGGCAACGGCGTTCTGGCGCACCGGCCAGTCGGATTCAAGCTTGCCCCTGATCTCGGCGGCGATTATGACTATGCCGGTTCGAACGTCGGGGGAGGCTTCGGGCAAGCCGGCGATCAGCGCCATCGTGCGGTGATCAATGGTGTCTGGGATCTCGGTATGGGCGTGCAGGCCAGCGGGATCTACTTCTACGGGTCTGGTGAGCGCTTTCAGACGTTGACCGGCCAGGATCGGCGCGACGAAGGCGGCACCAACGCCTCCGAACAGCGGCTGCTTGCCGACGGCACGATCATACGGCGCAACGGTATCGTCGGCAGACAGATCCACCGTGTCGACACGCGACTGCAAAAGCGCGTGCAGGCAGGGCACGTGACCCTCGATGGCATGTTCGAGGTGTTCAATCTGTTCAACCACCAGAACTTCGGCTCCTATGTGACGAACGCCAGCGCCCTGAACTACGGGCAACCGACGTTCAACGCCAACCTCGCATATCAACCGCGGATGATGCAGCTCGGGGTCAGGGTCGGCTTCTAAAAACGTAGAGGCGGACCGATGCAGAGGCGGACCTTCAGGTCCGCCTTTAGCAAGTCGGCAGCCGACAGCGGGCAATACGCCCCGCTGCCGGCTATTTTGATTTTGAGACGTCGCATGTTGCTTCGACTGATCCTCGTTGTATGCCTGGTCGCGGCTGCCTCGGCTCAGACGATCGATGCGGATCGTGACGCGTTTCTTGCGGCAATCCGTCACGGAGCGGTTGGCGACGTCGAGCGTCTGATCGCAAAAGGCGCGAGTCCCAACGCACGGGACGCGGAGGGAACGTCCGCACTGATGGCGGCCGCCCTGTTCGCGGATGCGGACATGGTAGAACTGCTGTTGCAGCGCGGTGCTAATCCCAACCTCGCCGACGAGTCGGGTGCGACCGCGCTGATGTGGTCAGTGCCGGATCGTGCCAAGGTTCAACTTCTTCTCGATCGTGGCGCGGCGGTCGATGCGCGATCAGAGTCCGGCCGGACGGCACTGCTTGTTGCCGCCTCGTACCCCGGAACGGTTGATCTGCTGCGGCTGCTACTGGCGCACGGAGCCGACCTTCGCGTCCAGGATCGCGCGGGGACAACTGCCCTTGCGCTGGCGGTACGTTCCGCCGACGTGGACGTCGTGCGTTTCCTCGTCGAGCGGGGCCTGGACCCGAATGCGCTCAATCCCGGAGCGCGACGCGCAGGCCTCGCACGGAATTACCGGCCGACGGTCGACTACCTGATCTCGAAGGGCCTCGGCCCACTTCCCGACGAGCTGTTCACAAGTGCGACCTGGCAGTCTCCCGAGCTGCTTGCGAGAGCGATTGACGGCGGGGCAGATATCAACGCCAGCAACGCCGCCCAGTACGGCCGGACCGCGTTGTTGACAGCTGTCGCATCTGAGGCCGCCG
>Ga0310810_10011463_pt1 | contig 10358 bp, 16 predicted proteins | sample NCmetagenome_FD_207641 | JGI IMG/M metagenome (GOLD analysis project Ga0310810, IMG submission 207641) | Soil microbial communities from experimental microcosm in Duke University, North Carolina, United States - NC | ecosystem: Engineered > Artificial ecosystem > Soil microcosm > Unclassified ... | reverse complement strand
GCATCGATCGCAACCGGCCTCGCATTCGGCGCGGTGCCGGCATGGCGTCTGGCAGACCTCGATCTCGGAACGGTTCTTCGAGAGAGCGTGCGCGGCGTTGGGCGCGGCGACGTCCGGTTCCGCAATGGGCTCGTCGTGCTGCAGTTCGCGCTCGCGCTGGTGCTGCTCAACGCGGCGGGCCTCCTGACGCGCAGCTTTCTTCGTCTGAGCACGGCGGACCTCGGGTTCGACGCCGAGCGCGTCGTCGCGGTGGACCTGCAGCTGCCGCGCGGTCGTTATGCGACGCCCGTCGCGGCCGGCCAGTACTTCGACGCGCTCGTCGATCGGCTGCGCGCGATGCCCGGTGTCGCGAGCGTTGCGGCGACGTCGATCGCGCCGCTCGACAACGGCGACGTGAACTTCAGCTTCATGAAGCCCGGCCTCGACGTTAGGCGTGGTTCGCCGCCGAGTCTCTGGACGCGACGGATCACGCCGGACTACTTCGCCACGATGGGAATGACGCTGCGCGCGGGCCGCGCCATCACGGCAGACGACCGCGCTGGCGGCCCGCAGGTGGCCGTGATCAACGAAGCGGCCGCGCGCACCTACTGGCCCGGCGAATCGCCGATCGGCACGACGATCACCCTGCAGGCGCATCACAACGGTCCGCGCCAGCCGGTCAAGCCGGAGATATTCGTTCCGGCGGCACAGTTGCCGGCGCGAGCGATGACCGTCGTCGTGCGTGCGCGCAGCGATGCTGCTGCGCTCATCGCGCCGATCCGCGCGGCGATTCGCGAATCGGAGCCGGCGCTCCCCGTGCCTGCCCCGTGGCTGTTCGCGGATCGCGTCTCGGAGTCGGTCGCGCTGCCGCGCCTGTTCATGCGACTGCTCTCGGCGTTCGGTCTGGCGGCGCTGGCGCTCGCGTCGATCGGGATCTACGGGCTCGTGCGGTATTCCGTGGAGACCCGAACACGCGAGTTCGGCATCCGGCTCGCGGTTGGCACGTCGCCGACGGGCATTCTCGCGCTCGTCGCGCGTGAAGTGTCGGTGTTGTCGGCGTTAGGCGCGGGCATCGGCATCGCGGGCGTGTTTGCCGCCGCCAAGCTCCTCACGGCGCTTCTCGTTGGTGTCTCGGCCACCGACATCCGGACGGTGGCGCTGACGACGACCGTGCTCGTCGTCGTTGCCGCGATCGCCACGCTCGTGCCGGCGCGCCGTGCCATGCGCACCGACCCGAGCGTCGCCCTCCGGCAGAGCTGATCGGGGACACCTGCGCCGCCACGCGCCGTTAGGCGCGTGACGCCGGCGGAACGATGCCGTTGAGGCGAGCGTAGAGGACGAGCTGGCCGTAATGCTCGCCGCTGTGCTCGATGAACGACACCATCGTGTCGGCGTCGGCCTTGGTCGCGGCGCCATTCATCGCGCCGAGCTCCTTCGCCACATCATCGAACGTGGTGCGCAGCACTTTCACGATCTTCGACTTCGACGGATACGTCGCGCGCGGCAGCTCGTTCGCCTGCCCATCTGCCTCTTCGCGCCGCAGCGTCTTCTGGACGTAGCGATTCCAGAACGCCACGTGGCGCAGCTGATCGGCAAACGAGCGGACGTCGGCCGCCGGCCGAGCGTCGTATTTGTCCTCGGGGAACTCCTCGGCGAGCTTGATCATCTTGTCGCCGATCTCTGACCATCGGGTCACGAGCACGTCGCGCATCACGGTCGACTCCATCGGAAAGGGTGGTTGGCTCGGTCGAGCCTAACGCCAACCTCGCGTCAGGCGATGACAACCTATCCCTGCGGCCGACGGAATACTTTCGGGTTCTTGCGCTGCTTCCGATCCCGTGTCGAGCTCGGCGCCTAACGCCCCCACGACGGCGCCGAGAGCCCGGCACGCAGCGCAGGCAGAGCCGCGCCGCGACGGGCGGCGGATGGCACCACCCCGAACCGCTTTCGGAATGCCGTCACGAAGTGGCTCAGCGACCCGAACCCGACCTCGTAGCACGTGAATGTCACGCCAGCGCCCTCATCGAGGAGCCGCGCCGCGTGACGCAACCGCACACCCGTCAAATACCGGTGCGGCGGCACGCCGACGAATCGCTGGAACGCGCGCGCGAAATAATATGTGCTGAGCCCCGCGGCCGACGCGAGACGGCCGAGCGTGAGTGCCTGCGCGTAGTCGGTCTCGATGAGCTGGACCGCGCGATCGATGCGCCGCATGAGCGGCGTGACCTGCACGTCCACGCGCGACGGCGCCGACGGACGATTCGACGCGACCGCCTCGAACAGCGCACCGGCGAGCAGCTCGAGCCGCACCTCATCGCCGCGCGCGCACGTGCGCAGACGATGCTGCAGGTACTGGCGGCGCGCCGACATCCGCGCGAACGGCGGGCGAAGCGGCGGCAGGTCCACCCGCAACAGATCTTCGATCGCCGACTCGCGATACAGAATCGTCAGGCACCGATCGGTCGGCGTCTCATCGAGATGCCGACACGAGAACGGCATCCCGCGACGCGTGAGAAACAGCGTGCCCGGCTCGAGCCGCCATTGCTCGTCATCGACGTGCGCCTCGAACGTGCCGTCCTCCACGAAGCTGATCGAGTCGCTGAGGGAGATCTCGTGCTCCGGATCGTGATGCGCGTCGCCCTCCGGATGATCGAATTCCTGGAGCGCGACCGCTGGCGTCTCGAGCAACATGGCAACCCGATTCATGCCTTTCAGGCTAAACGAGCGGCGCCGTCGGATCAACGAGCAAGAAATCGAAACCCGTCCATCGACGGGAACACGACCTCTCCCTCGGCTACTGGTCACCGATTCTCACCCCCCGTATGCTTGGCTCGGGGCTCGACGCGAGAGTCCTGACCGTGTCGACTCACTCGGAGCAAAGCGAATGCGGCACCTTCGGCTGCGTGCCTGCCTCATCGCAGTGACCATATTGATCGCGACGGGCGCGTGCGTCCGGTCGAATCGGCCAGCCGGCCTCGAGCCCGCCCACGTGGAACGACTGTACTTCGGCCGCAACATCGGTGACACCGCCGTCGTGAGCGACTCCGCATGGAATGGCTTCGTGCGCGGCGTGCTCACGCCCGCTTTTCCGGAAGGCGCGACGGTCTGGAACGCCGACGGCCAATGGCGTGCGCCTAACGGCGACCTCGTGCGGGAGCGGAGCTTCGTCGTCGAGCTCGTACACCTCGTGACACCGGACGTCGAGAAGCGCGTCCAACGCGTCATGGCCGATTACAAGACTCGCTTCGCGCAGCGTTCCGTGATGCGCCTCGTGACGAACGCGTGGGCCGGGTTCTGATGCCAGGCCTAACGATTCGCATCAAGAAGCAAACGGACGGGTCGGCCGCCCTGAGCTGCACACGCGCGGACGGCAGCGTGACCTGGCAGCGCCAGCTCGGCGCGCAGGGACGGTTCTTCCCACTGCACGACCTCACGCACTACGCCGTCGAGACCGTGCTGGGCTTCCGCAAGGGGTTCTATGGCATGGTCGCCGACGGCTGGGACATCACCGACTTCGGCGCGCCGTGGCCGCGCGGCCGCATGCCCGACGACATCGATCCCGCGGAGCTGATCGTCGGATTCCTCGATACCGAGCGCGCCTCCGGAACGCGGTGGACTGCCGCCGACTTCAACGACAAGGCGGCCGCCTATCATCGCGACAACGGACTCACCACCGCGCCACCGACGCTCACCGACGACGACCTCGCGAGGATCCGCGCGCGCCGTGCCGAGCTGTTCGGCATCGACGGCACATGCCAACGCCATCCACCGACTACGTTCGCGAGCTCGAGACCATCGTCGACGACGTGACGCCATGGCTGCTCGCGCTTCCCGAGGCGACTGTCACGTGGCGTCCGCGCGACGATGCGTGGTGTGCCAAGGAGATCATCGGCCACCTCATCGACTCAGCCGCCAACAATCACACACGATTCGTCCGCGCGACGACGCAGAACCACCTCGTCTTCCCGGGATACGCGCAGGACGACTGGGTCCGCATCCAGCGCTATGCGGCGGCACCGTGGATCGAGATCGTCGCGCTCTGGCGCGGATACAACCGGCATCTGGCTCGGGTGATGTCATCCATCCCCGCGGATGTGCGCTCGACACCGCACGAACGCCACAATCTTCACGAGATCGCGTGGCGGCCGTTCGCGAGCGATCAGCCGGCGACGCTCGATCAGCTCATGCACGACTACGTGCTCCACCTCGCACATCATCTCACGCAGATCCGCGATCGCGCTCGCGGAGCGTTGGACGCGACGCACGACCCGTGAGCGACGCTCGCGACGACACTCCCACCGAACGCGACATCGATCGGTTGGAGATCGAGCTTCGCGTCACCGGCGATGAGCTCGACCCGGAGCGCGTAACCCGCATGCTCGGCGTCAATCCAACCATCGCCGCCCGCAGGGGCGAAGCGATCGACGTCGGCGGCGTCCCGGTGATGCAGCGCACAGGCATCTGGAGTTACGCTCTGCCCGCGTCGCCCGAGTGGGAGCTTGGCGATGCGATCGATACCCTGCTCGAGCGGTTACCGCACGATCCCGCGTTGTGGGAATCGCTCGCGGGCTGGGCCACGGTCGCCGTGGTGTGCGGCCTCTACATCCACGACGTGGACCGAGTCGCATCGCTCACCCCCGACACCCTTGCACGACTCGCCGAGCGCCGTCTGTCGCTCAGCCTTCAGATTCGTGGCGGGTGACGCGTAGTGATCGGTCGCACACCTAACGGTGGAGCTCGCGGCCATCGCTATTCTTGATATCGCCTAACGAAAAACGCCATCTGTTTCTTCTGGACAGCCGCTGGTACATCCACCATCGTCCCGCAGTGAGTCTCGACGACGTCGTCGTCGAGCGGTCGGGCGGCTAACGGATGATTCGCCATGGACAAAGTTCGATGCGACACGTGCGGGGGCGAGCACGATCTGAGCGAGATGGAGCCGAGCTACACGTTCCCCGACGCGTATCTCGATGTGCCAGCCGACGAACGACCATATCGCACGACTGTCAGCAGCGATGAGTGCCGTCTCCACGATGGGAAGGACACTGATCCGCGCTACTTCCTTCGCGTGCTGCTCCCCATGCCCGTTCGCGGCGATCACGACGCCTGCGCCTGGGGTGTGTGGGCCGAGGTGAGCGAAGCGGCGTTCACGCGGACGCGTGAGCTCTGGGATGATCCCGGGCAGTACGAAGAGCCGCCGTTCGCCGCGACGCTCGCGAATGCGCTCACCTGCTACTCGTCGACACTGGGACTACCTGGCGAGGTGACCCTCTCCGGACCCGCGATCGTCCCGACGTTCGTCCTCGCGAACGAGCTGGACCACCCGCTCGCACGCGAGCAGCGCGATGGCGTGCACCCCGAGCGCGTCGTCGAATGGCTGTTCGCCCACCTTCACTGACCGCACGAGGCGTCACTCGTGGCCGAGCATCTCCGGAAGCTCATCGATCACCTGAAATGGGCTGACCAGGCGACGCTCGACGCACTGCGCAAAGCGCCCGACCCTGACCGTCGAGCGCTCACCTTCTACGCGCACGTGCTCGGCGCGGAAGCCGTGTGGCTTGCACGCGTCGCCGGACGACATGCCGATGTCGCGGTGTGGCCCACGCTCACGATCGATGAAGCGGCATCGCTCGCCGCACGCAACGCGACCGACTTCGACGCGCTCGTCACATCGCTCGAATCCGGCGACGCTCACCAGGTGATCGACTACCGCAACACCGCCGGTCGCGAGTTTCGCGACACGATCGAGGACATCCTGCTGCACGTCGCGCTGCACGGGTCGTATCACCGCGGCCAGGTGTCGCTCCTGATTCGCGGTGCTGGCGGGGAACCTGCATCCACGGACTACATCGCGTTCATTCGCGGCGTGCCCGCCGCGCGCACCGTTCCCCCGATCCCGGTCGTGTGAGCGATGATCCGCAAGCTGAAGGACGGACGCTACCGTCTCTACTCCCGTAAGAAGGACGCGAAGACCGGACGCCGAAAGAACCTCGGCACATTCGCCTCGCGAGCGGCAGCCGAGAAGCACGAGCGTGCCGTCCAGTTCTTCAAGCGCGGCGGCTGACACACTGCGCGATCGTGGCCGTCAAGTCCTTGACCCCGGCTCGTTGCGGCGGCAGGCTAACGGCACATGAGATCAAATGGCGCCGTTCGTTACGTGAAAGTGTGGATCGAGCTGCTACCAGTCGATGAAGGAGGTCGGCGCACTCCTCTCGACCTGAGCTCCGAGTGGCCGGTCGCATATCGACCGCGGCTGCGCGTGCGAGGCGGCCACGGACACCTCGTCGACGTGGAATTCGTGGCGGGGCCATCGGAGCCGATCACCCCTGGCGGCGCGGGCGCTCACGCGACGATCAAACTTCCGTCGGACAACGGATCGTACGCCGAGCTCGTCACCGGCGCGGAATTCGACGTGCTCGAGGGACCACGGATCATCGGCCGCGGTCGCGTCATGAGCCGCCATGACGCTCGCTGACGACGCTGCTGCCGGGAAGCGCGCGCTGCTTCGGCACGCCGTCGCGACGCTCGCGTATCGCGCGTCGAAAGCCGTTCGCGATGTGCCCCCGGAGTTCGCGACGTTTCACGCCGGACCGGTGACACGCACGCCCGTGCAGCTCGTAGCGCACCTCGGCGATCTGTTCGACTGGGCACTGTCGATGGCGGTCGGACAACAGAAGTGGCATGTGTCGACGCCGGGGTCGTGGAGCGACGAGACCGCACGACTCTTCGCTGCGCTCACGCGCTTCGACGAAGTTCTCGCCAGCGAGCAGGCGCTCGGCACACGACCGGAGAAACTGATGCAGGGGCCCATCGCGGACGCGCTCACGCATGTCGGTCAGCTCATGATGTTGAGACGACTCGCGAATGCGCCGATCCGCTCGGAGAACTTCGCGATCGCGGATATCGTCGCCGGCCGCGTGAGCGCCGAACAATCCGCACCACGGTTCGAGTTCGATTGACCCGATCACCACTGCCATGACCGCACCCGCTGCTCCTCAGGCCATTCGCGAGTACGAGGTTCGCGCGCGCTCGACCGACGTGTTCGGCCGCGTGCTGTGCAATGCGCGCGATCATCACTTCATCATCGACGGTCCAGTGCAGAATGGCTGCCCGGGCGAAGAGGTGACGCCGCCCGAAGCCTTTCTCGCCGGTGTCGCCGCGTGCGGCGTCGAGCTCGTACACGTGATCGCGCGTGATCAAGGTGTGTCGGTCGGCCGCGTGGCGGCGACGATCAAGGCGACGGTCGACCGCAGCAACCAGGCGCGCGCGGACGTCACCGTATTCAACACGTTCCGGATGCATCTGACGCTCGGCGGCACCGACGCGGCGAGCGCCGCCGCGCTGGTGGAAGGATTCAAGCGACGGTGACCACTCTACGGCACGATCGCGGTCGCGATCGCCGACACACAGGTCGACGTCACCGTCGAAGCCTAACGATCACGACGTGACCACTGCCATCGCGCTCCGCGTCGCTCGCGTGGCGGAGGTGCTCTATGCCGTGGTTGCCGTGGTACTCGCGTTCGGCATCCCGTTGCCGCCACGCGGGCCCGGCATGGTTCTGTTCGCACACTGGCTCGGCACGGCCCTCCTCGCCGCGGCCATCGCGCTGCGGCTGGGTAGGCCGAACCGTCAGACCTGGTACGTCGCCGCACTCCTCGCGGCCTACGTTCTGTTCAACGCCGGTGTCGCGCTGGCGCGACTGCTCGGCCCCGAATCTGCCACGTTAGGCAGGCCGGGCGTGCTCGCCGTTGGCGTCGGCGGGATCCTCTGGATCACGCAGATAGTCGTGGCCGGCTGCCTGTACCAGGCTCGCGAGCTCAGAACCATGCCGTCTCCTGCCCGTCGCCGCTGACGGCGAGCGCACCTCGTGCGTCGCTACGCCGTCGCGTTCCTCGGATTCGGTCACGTCGCCAACGCGCTCGTTCGGCTCCTCGACGCCCGACGCGATGCGCTCATGACCGACTTCGGCGTCGCCGTTCACGCGACGGGCGTCGCGAGTCGATCGCGCGGCTGGTGGGCGAACCCCGATGGCCTCGATCTCGCCACGCCGCAATCCGGCACGCGATGCTACGACATCGCCGACTGGCTCCTGACGGCACGCCCGGACGTCGTCTTCGAGACGATCGCGCTCGACCCGCAGAGTGGCCAGCCCGCGCTCGACTATCTCGCTGAAACACTCCGCGCCGGCTGTCACGCGGTCTCGGCCAACAAGGGCCCGCTCGTTCACGGCTATCGCCAGCTGGTGGAGCTGGCCGAGTCGCACGGGCGGCTCTATCGCTTCGAGTCGGCGGTGATGGATGGCGCGCCGCTGTTCTCGCTCGTTAGGCGCGCGCTTCCGCTCGCCGGCATTCGGGGCGTGTCCGGCATCTTCACGTCGACCGCGACCGTGGTGCTCGAGGCCGTCGAGCATGGCGGGTCGATCGACGACGGGATTCGCGAGGCGCAGCGGTTGGGCATCGCCGAGGCCGACCCATCGTACGACGTCGACGGGTGGGATTCGGCGGTCAAGCTCTGCGCCCTGTCGACCGTCATCCTCGGCCGCCCGCTCGCGCCCGATGCCGTGTCGCGCGAAGGTCTTCGGACCCTCGACGCCGCGACCATTCGGGCCGCGGGACGCGACGGACGACCGTACCGTCTCGTCGGCCGCGTGGCGACGGACGGCGACAGCGTCGTTGCGCGTGTCGCACCGGAGCAGGTTGCCGCCGGCGGTGCCCTGGCCGTCACGGGATCCACGCTCGTCACGCACCTGGACGCCGAGGTCTTTCCCGGGGGGCTCACCATTACGTCGTCCGCCCCCGATCTTACCACGACGGCGTACGGGATGTTCGCCGATTTCCTGGAATGCATCGGCGCGACATAGGCGCCGCCTAACGAAGCACGGGACATATGAACAAGGTCACGCTGGCCTCGAAGTTCGCGTCGTTCAGCGATCACTGGTCCCCGAAGATCGTCGGTGAGCTGAACGGCCAGCACGTCAAGATCGTCAAGTTCGTCGGCGAGTTCGTGTGGCATCACCACGACCACGAAGACGAGATGTTCCTGGTGCATCGCGGGCGCTTTCGCATGGAGCTTCGCGATCGCGTGATCGAGCTCGAAGCGGGCGACTTCCTGATCGTTCCGCGTGGCGTGGAGCACCGCCCGGTCGCGGACGAGGAGGTCGAAGTCGTGCTGTTCGAGCCGGCGGGGACGCTCAACACGGGGAACGTCCACGGGGAGCGCATCTGAGCGAGTCGGACACGGAGCTCGAGCTTCATCCGCTCGCGCCGGGCGACCTGGCTGCGGCGGCCGCGCTGCTCGCGAGCGCGTATCCCCACCGCGCACATGAGCCCAGCCAGTGGGGCGTGACGCGGTCGCCTAACGACGAACCGCGTTGGATCGTTCGCGCTCGCGATGGCGTCGCGGCCGCGTATCTCGCGCTCTGGCGCGTGAGCGATACGCGATTCCGCATGGATCTGATCGTCGACCCATCGCATCGCCGTCGCGGGGTGGGTGCGCGGCTCACGGAATTTCTCGCGGAGCAGGCGCGACGCGCCGGAGCCACGTCACTGCAGGCGCGACCGTACGCCGACGCGGTGGATGCGCTGTCGATGCTCGCCGCACGCGGGTTTCGCGAAACGATGCGAATGACCGGGCTCGCGCTCGATGACGTCGCCGTGGCGGACCTGACGCCGGCAGCCGGGCTCGACGAGGCACTCGCGGCTCGCGGGATTCGCATCACGTCGCTGGCCAGGGAGCTCGCGCGCGATGCGCTCGCGTGGAGCAAGCTGCGGGACGCGAATCAGGCGGCAGAATTCGGCTGGCCCGCGCCGGATCCGCTGCCTAACGGGATGACAGCCCCGCCGGAGACGGTCGAGGAATTCCGGGCGCGCTCGATGAGGGTCAATATGATCGAGGCAGCGTGCTTCATCGCGGTCGACGATGCGCGCCCTGATGTCTACGTCGGCTACTCGGCGCTCACCGCGAGCGATCCCACGCGGGCGGTCGCCGGGTCGGGCGGCACTGCCGTGCGTCCGGGGGCGCGAGGCCTCGGGATAGCGACCGCCCTCAAGGCGCACTGCATTCGCTGGGCAGCCGAGCATGGCGTTCGGCGGCTGGCGACATCGTCGGGGAATCCGGCGATGATCCGTGTGAACGAGAAGTTCGGCTTTGGTCGGACGTACGTAGAGGTCCGACTCGTGAAGCGACTCGGTTGAGCCGGCTTGTCGTTAGGCGTCCTGACCGCCTGGCAAGCTCGACCTTCGAACGCAGCGCGAACGCGGCTGGAAACGGCGCGCATCACATGTCTAGATTGTCGTGTCACGGTCGGGCCGGTCTCGACGATCGTGCGTGGCCCGGTTCCGCAGTGTCTCGCGGGGCCGATCGTGTTCGTACGTCCGGTC
>Ga0310810_10011461_pt1 | contig 10358 bp, 12 predicted proteins | sample NCmetagenome_FD_207641 | JGI IMG/M metagenome (GOLD analysis project Ga0310810, IMG submission 207641) | Soil microbial communities from experimental microcosm in Duke University, North Carolina, United States - NC | ecosystem: Engineered > Artificial ecosystem > Soil microcosm > Unclassified ... | reverse complement strand
ACGGTCAACGGCCTCTTGATAGTCGGTTTATTCTTCTTCCATGATTGTCGTCATGGCCGGACTGCCCGGAACCGGTAAATCAACCATCGCGCGGGCTCTTGCTGATCGGCTTTCAGGCACGGTTCTCAGCAAGGATGACATCCGACACACACTGTTTACACCGCGGGATGTCGAATATTCGACCAGGCAGGATGACTTCTGCATGGAGATCATGCTGCAAACTGCCGAATACATACTCATCAATAGTCCGGACCGCTTTGTTTTCCTCGACGGCAGAACCTATTCGCGGTCGTACCAGATTGAGCGGGTAGCGGATTTTGCAACCCGGCTGAAACAATCCTTCCGTGTGATCGAATGCGTCTGTTCCGAAGGGACTGCAAAATCACGCTTGCAGAAATCCCATGGTCATCCCGCAGCCAATCGCAATTACGAGTTGTACAAGGAAGTTAAAGCCCAGTTTGAAGAGATTACCGCGCCCAAACTGCTGCTTGATACCGACCACAATCTGCAGCAGGCCATAGCAAAGGCCGTTGAATTTCTGACAACATTCCAGGATCACCGCACCAAGTAAGCACGTCTGCTGTTATCAAAGATTGGCTGCGTAAGGCTTTGTTCGGGATGTGGACACCGTATACAATCCTTCCCTTGCACCCCTAAAGAAGGTCTATGCTCCTCTCGCGATTACCGCTTTCCTTACTGGGAGCGCTGTGCCTGTTCGGCGCAACTTCCAGCGCTCAGATCGCCAACGGTTCCTCCAGTCAACTAAGCGCGCGCGCACGGGCGCTGCAGGATTCTGCGATCGTTGTTGACACACACGCGGATACGCCGCAGCGCTTCCTTGACACCGGCTTCGATATTGCAAATACCGATCCAAACGACAAGGGTCAGATCAGCCTGGATAAGGCTCGCGCCGGAGCCTTAGGCGCCGAGTTCTTTTCCATTTGGGTCGATCCGGCGACTACTCCTCCCGCTAACTATGCGCAGCGGGCGTTTGACTTGATCGATTCTGTCTACCAGCAGGCGGAACGGCATCCCGATCGTATGATGATGGCTTACACGGTTGCCGACATTGAGCGCGCTCACAAAGAAAGAAAACTGGCTGCATTAATGGGCGTTGAGGGTGGACACGCGATCCAGGACGATCTGCACTTGCTCAGCGACTTCTACCGGCTTGGAGTTCGCTACATGACGTTGAGCTGGTCCAACACGAATAATTGGGCGGACTCGTCCGGCGATATCAACGATCCAAAAATCCAGCACCACAATGGCCTGACCGACTTCGGCCAGCAAGTTGTGCTGGAAATGAATCGCCTTGGCATGATGGTGGATATTTCCCATGTCGCGGATAAGACTTTTTACGACGCCGTGGCCACCAGCAAGGCGCCCGTGATCGCCTCCCATTCCGCTGCTCGGGCACTGACCAATGCTGCCCGCAACATGACCGACGACATGCTTCAAGCTTTAGCCAAGAATAACGGCGTGGTGATGGTGAACTTCTGTTCCTGTTTCATTGATGAAGATTTCCGCAAGGCGCAAAACGCCCAGCAAAAGGATATGGAGGCAGCGGTGCAGGAATTCATTCGCAAAGAAAAAGCGGCCGGGAAAGCTCCTCAGTATATTGATACCGAGCCCCTCCAGGAGGAATGGTTGAAAAGAATTCCGCGGCCGCCTCTGAAGTCGCTGATCGATCACATAGACCACATCGCAAAAGTTGCCGGCATTGACCATGTCGGATTGGGATCCGACTTCGACGGCGTGAGTGGAGCTCTGCCGGCGGAGATGGATTCAGCCGCCGATCTGCCCAGAATCACGCAGGCGCTTCTCGATCGCGGCTATAGCGATTCCGATGTCAGAAAAATCCTGGGTGGCAACTTATTGCGGGTCATGAACGATGTCGAGCGGGTCAGTCGCCAGATGCAATCAGCCCACACTGGAAAATGAGTTGCTGAAGTACAATTTCTTACTAAACCCAGGAGAAACAGGCCACAGTTTCCTAGACGTAACCATGTGGCCAGACAAGGAGTGATTGATGCGTCATCATCTCGCAATTTTGGGCTTTAGTGCTGTGTTATGCGCCTCAACATGGTCGCAAACAGCGGCTGCCCCGAAAAAAACGCCCACTAGAGCTACAACCCATGCAGCAGGTAGCAGTGAACCGGTAGCCGTGTTCGACACTACGGCGGGAAAACTGCGCTGCACACTGTTCGAGAAGGAAACTCCAGTTACCGTGGCTAACTTTATCGGATTAGCGACTGGAACAAAGGATTGGAAGAATCCCGTTAGTCATGTGAACAAGCACGGCGTTCCTTTGTATGACGGAACGATTTTTCATCGAGTGATTCCCAACTTCATGATTCAAGGCGGTGATCCGGCGGGCAACGGCAGCGGTGACCCAGGATACACATTCAAGGATGAAATCGTCTCAAGCCTTACCTTCGACCGTCCGGGACGGCTCGCGATGGCAAATTCCGGACCGAGCACGAATGGCTCACAATTTTTCATCACCGAAGTGCCCACACCACACCTGAACGGCCGGCACACGATATTCGGTCAATGTGATCAGGCCAGCATCGCGATGGTAAAACAGATCGCACGTATGGCTAGCGATCCCCGCGATAACCGCCCATTTCATCCGGTCAAGATTAATCACGTAATTATTGAACGAGATGGTGCGGCGGCGACCAGGCCAGCAACAAAGAAGCCGACGGGAACGACATCAAAGACCCCGAAACCACAATAAATTGTCGTAGAAGAAAGGACCTCATGGCACGTCAGCCAGGTATGTACGTAATTTTCGATACCACAGAAGGCCAGATCGTTTGCCGCCTTTTTGATAAAGATGCTCCTAAGACTGTAGCCAATTTCGTTGAGCTGGCAGAGGGTAAACGAGATTGGACTCATCCCGTTACCAGGAAGAAGACTAAAGACCGACTGTACGACGGCACTATTCTCCACCGCGTTATTCCCGATTTCATGATTCAGGGTGGCGACCCGGCGGGTACAGGCATGGGCGGCCCGGGATATGAATTTGAAGACGAGACCACGGGTTCTCCGCACAAATTTGACAAAGCCGGAAAGCTAGCCATGGCCAATGCCGGTCCTAACACCAATGGCTCGCAGTTTTTCATTACGGTCGCTCCCACGACGTGGTTAACAGGTAAACACACCATCTTCGGCGAAGTCGTGGAGGGTCAAAGCGTTGTGGATAAAATCACCAGTGTTCCGCGCAACCGGCAGGATCGGCCGTTGAAAGATGTTCAGCTGAGGTCCGTTAAGATTGAAAAGGCTTGAAAATCGACTAGGTTATCTCCAAGAAAAAAAGGGCACGAGATTAATCGTGCCCTTGATCTTTAATAAACAATACCGAAGATCAGACTCCGATCACGCTCACCAGTTCTTGCACCGCTCCGGCGCTTCTGTCGAGCGCCGCCTTTTCTTCCGCGGTGAGCTTTATCTCAATAATCTGCTCGATTCCGCGCACGCCGAGCTTGCAGGGGACGCCCACAAACAATCCTTTCAGGCCATATTCCCCCTCCAGATATGCCGCGCACGGGAGAATTTTTTTCTTGTCTTTGAGGATCGCCTCGATCATTTCGGTCACGGCGGCAGAGGGCGCATAGTAAGCGCTGCCGCTCTTGAGATACTTCACGATTTCGGCGCCGCCATCGCGCGTCCGCTGCACCAGACGTTCGATCGTGTTGGCGTCCATCAAATCCGTGATGGGAATACCTGCGACCGTTGAATAGCGCGGCAAGGGAACCATGGTGTCCCCGTGGCCTCCGAGTACAAACGCGGTTACGTTTTCGACGCTAACCTTGAGTTCCTGGGCAATGAAGGTGCGAAACCGGGCAGAGTCGAGCACACCGGCCATACCGATGACGCGATTTCGTGAGAAACCGCTGAGCTTATATGCCGCCTGCGCCATGGCGTCAAGAGGATTAGAAACGATGATAAGAATGCAGTTGGGAGAATACTGGACCGCCTTCTCGACAACATCACGCATGATCTTGTGGTTAATATTCAACAGGTCGTCGCGGCTCATTCCCGGCTTGCGTGGCACTCCAGCGGTGATGACCACAATGTCCGAGTTAGCGGTGTCGGCGTAATCCTGGGTGCCGATGACAAGCGAGTCCCGCTTCTCGATGGGCATGGCCTCGAGGAGATCCAAGCCTTTGCCCTGCGGCACACCTTCCACGATGTCAATCAGCACTACGTCCGCGAGCTCTTTGGAGGCAACCCAGTGAGCCGCAGTGGCGCCGACGTTGCCTGAGCCCACGATAGAAACCTTATTGCGCATGGCGGTCCTTTCACGAACAACCAATTCTAAACCACAGAGGACACGGAGACCACGCTCACGCATGTTGTCCCTGTGTCCTCGGTGAATCCTAGCGGGCAGCCGTTAATACCAATGCATCCATGTTCTGGACGATGTAGTCAGCAAACTCGCTGGTCTTGACCTTGGTCGCGCGGTCCATCAGCCGCTCAAAGTCGTAGGTAACTTTTTTCTGCTCGATGGTGCGCTCCATTCCTTGCTCAATCAGGTCGGCTGCTTCGACCCATCCCAGGAAGCGGAACATCATCACTCCGGAAAGGATCACAGAACCAGGGTTAATGACGTCGCGGTCAGCATACTTGGGAGCAGTGCCGTGGGTGGCTTCGAAAATTGCATAGCCATCGCCGATATTAGCTCCGGGGGCTATGCCCAGCCCACCCACCTGCGCAGCGCATGCGTCAGAAATGTAATCACCATTAAGGTTGGGAGTGGCCAGCACCGAATATTCATCAGCCCGAGTAACCACCTGTTGAAAAATCGAATCCGCGATTCGGTCATTGATCATCAACTTGCTCGTCCACGCGCCGCGTCCGTGGCTGTCATAGATAGTGCGGAGTACGTTTCTGACTTCCTCATAGACGCTCTGACGGAACTCTTCGGTCGCAAATTCCATTCCGGGCTCAATAAGATGGGCATTCTCTTCGATCGTGATATTCGGATTCTTGTCTTTGTTGTCGAGAATCCAGCCTTCCCGTTCGGTTACGATCTGATCGCGGAATTCCTGTTGCGCCAGTTCATAGCCCCACTTGCGGAACGCACCTTCTGTAAATTTCTGAATATTCCCCTTGTGAACAATGGTGACAGTCTTCCGTTTGTTCTCCAGGGCGAACTGGATGGCCATGCGGACCAGACGCTTCGTTCCGGTTACAGAAATGGGTTTGATACCTACGCCGGAATCTAGGCGAATCTGCTTCTTTCCCCCTTTAAGCATGTCTTTATTGAGAAATTCCAGCAACCGCGCGGCTTCCGGTGTTCCCTGCTCCCACTCGACCCCGGCGTAAACGTCTTCCGTGTTTTCGCGGAAGATCACCACATCCATTCGCTCTGGATTCTTCACAGGCGAAGGCACACCCTTGTAATACTTCACGGGACGTACACAGGAATAGAGGTCGAGGATCTGTCGTAAAGCAACATTGAGGGAGCGAATACCGCCCCCGACGGGAGTAGTCAGAGGTCCTTTGATGGCCACGCGGAATGCTCGGATGGCGTTGATTGTATCGTCCGGCAGCCAGGTATTAAATTTGGCCTTTGATTTTTCACCCGCAAACACTTCGTACCAGGCCACGCGCCGCTTGCCGCGGTAGGCTTTCTCCACCGCCGCGTTGAAAACGCGGACAGAAGCCCGCCATATGTCCCGGCCCGTGCCGTCCCCTTCAATGAATGGAATGATCGGGTTATCGGGAACGTGATAACGCGACCCGCTGTATTCGATAGAAGCGCCGTTTGAGGGAATCGCAACACCGTTATAAGTATTTGCCATCCATATACCCCTGCAGGATTGTGAGGAAAGATCATTATAAAGAAAAGCTGTGCTCCGCGCTGAAGAGGGAGGGATGCCCATTTCAGAAATAGAAGATAGACGATGCGGTAGAATCAGCGGATTCCGGGTGTCGGGCGATTTAACAGGAATGGCAGAAACAGATACCGAGCGGCGCAGCAGAGTTCCCTCAAGGTGGCGAGGGCTGGCGTATATTATCGTCCTCTTGGTAGGAATCTTAGGACTGGCGGCGATTGCGGGCGAAACCTACGAATCATTGGCGCGAGCCCGGGATGAACGGCTTTTCCCCCGCTGGGGTGAGTTGGTTGATGTTGGCGGCTACCGCCTGAATTTGAATTGCATCGGGGAGGGTAGCCCAACGGTGGTGTTAGATAGTGCCCTGGGCATGCCTGGGGCGGAGTGGTCCCTGGTGCAGCCCGACGTCGCCGAGTTTGCTCATGTCTGCTCTTATGATCGGGCTGGATACGGTTGGAGCGATCCTGGACCCGCACCCCGCACCGCCGCCCAGAACACCAAGGAATTGCATACCCTGCTGCAAAATGCTGGTGTGAATCCACCTTTTATTTTGGTCGGCCATGCGCTAGGGGGGATGAATGCTCGCGTTTACGCGAGAGCCTTTGGTCCGCAAGTCGCCGGCGTGATACTTGTCGATGCAGATCATGAGGATGAACTTCAGCAGCTGCCTCCGGAGTTCAGTTCGTTTGAACAGCAGCATGCGAAGTCGCTGCGCCGCTGGCAGCCGTTCGTGCCATTGCTGGCACATCTTGGTGTGGCGCGCTTAACCGTGTTAAAGCAACCTTCTCCTGACCTTTCCGAAGATATGAGGGAGGAGCTTCGGTTTCTTCAACTGCGAAGCAGCTATTTCGACGCTATGGTGGGCGAGTTGGACGCATTGCCGGAAACACGTAATCAGGTTCGAGCGTCGGGAAGGTTGGGGGACATCCCGCTCATCGTCCTGACGGCCGGGAGTCCCGAGCGCGATTTGCCGCCGGAACTTGATCGCACCGCGTTCCGGAAGTCATGGTTGCAGTCCCTTCAGCCGAGTCTGGTTAATCTATCCAGCCGAGGAAAACAGGAGATTGTTCCCGAGAGCGGACACTCGATACCTCTGGAGCAGCCGCAGGCGGTTGTGAGCGCTATCAAAGAAGCAGTAAATCAGCTACGCCACAAACCCTGACTCGGTCGGAAACTGATCTGAGAAAACCGATGGTTATGATAAATCGTAAGGTGTTGTTGGTTGCCTCCGCTGCTATGTGGTTAGTGCCCCTTACTTCTCAAGGCGCTTCTGCAAAGAACAATCCTGATCGATCCCAATTTGGCCGGGACATACATGTCGAGGTTGGTGAAACCACCGGGGACCTGGTTTGTGTTGATTGCTCCATCTATATCCGTGGACAGGCCACTGGGGACGCGACGACTTTGCACGGTAACGTAGTTGTAGAAAGCGGGGGACAGCTATCGGGAGATGGTACTGCGGTATGGGGAGATATCCACGCCGGCAGTGGAGCTCATATCTTAGGCGACGCAACGGCAATCGCAGGAGCAGTTCGGCGTGACCCGCAAGCAATTGTGGGAGGAGATACGACCGCACTGGAGGGTACGAAATGGTTGATGGCCATTATCGTTCCTCCTCTCATTTTTCTCGGCGCGATTCTTTCCTCATAATCTGGCTGATACAGCGTGGGCAGATGAAGGACCGGCGCACGAACCCATCGCAGATTCAGGCCAGCACACGCTCGTGAGCAGCCGTTGGCGGAATTCGGAGTAGACCCATCTCGCCCTTAGCGCATCGAAGTAGCTCAGATGGGAGGCCGTGCATGCATACTGTGATGGGCATCTTTAATTCCCGAAAGCAAGCCGAAGAGGCGCTCAGTACATTGCTGAACGCGGGAGTGCCGGAATCTTCAATCGTATATTTCACCGGTGTCGATGCTCCCCAGGAAATCGAAGCGATACGCACTACGGATGCGGAGGCTCCGGGGATGGGGAAGACCATGGGAACCTTCCTGGGTGGAGTAATGGGCGCCGGAGCCGGCCTGTCACTTGGAAGCGCGGTGGCCAGCCTGCTGGTTCCCGGCGTGGGCCCGATTATGGCTGCGGGACTGGGTGCCGCTGCACTGCTTGGCATCGGCGGTGCGACCGTCGGGGGCAGCGTGGGAAATGCTTCTGAAGGAGCCATGGATGAAGGCATCCCGAAGGATGACGTGTTCTTTTATCGCGATCAGTTGAAGCAAAAACGGACCCTTGTAGTCGTCAGCACGCAAACCGACGAAGGCGCCGCTTCCGTGCGATCCATCCTTGACCACAAGGGCGCAGAAGATATAGAGACCGCGCGTAAACAGTGGGAAACGGCGCATGCCGGAGGATTAAAGCGGGCATCTTAAGGCACTATTCCTCGAATCTGTGCCCAAAATATTTCCTGACTCCGATGACGGTATACCGGCCCCAGGGTCCGTTGGGGCCGAGATCGGGTGGGCCCAAGTATCGGTCACGCGCGCCGAAACGCTGAAACAAGAAATGTTGAGTAACGCGCGCTTCGAACCCGTGGCCCACGTCGATTCCTGCTCCCCACGCGCGCTCCCAACCGATTCCTGACATGGACCACGTGTACAGGGTCTGCGGCAGATTCTCGCCAAACAAAAAGCGCGGCTCTCCAAAAAAGAGCAGGCGCTTCAAGGGCGTACGCGCGAAAGGGCGTACCTCCACATAGCCCCATAGCATGTACCGGGCGAAAGCGTTGCAGGGGGCATTTCTGCCTCCGTATTGCGCATCCCCCGCATTGGCCGCACACAAATTGGGATCCGGCTCATTGTGAGGCGGGGCAATGTCGAACTGGGTGTATCCCCAAATGAAGTTCTTCGGGAAGAATAACCGGTTTTCTGACACGCTCTGTGCCAACGCTGAACACGCGAGAAAACAGCATACTGCGGTCACCAATGGCTTCATGGGCCCTCCGGACCGGTTTAGTTTTGTGGAACGGCAGTTTCGACGTCGAATTGCGCGAATGAGGGAATGAATCTCGCCCGACGCGCGCATTTTAGCTTTATGACAACGTTTGTCAAAGCATTTATGCGAAGTTCGCGTGCCCAGCTTGTCACCGCGTCTCGTGCCATGACTCACTGATTGTGCATAGGTAGGAGGTGAAAATACTCGTGATTCGCAAGTCACCTCGCACCGGAGGAGCCCCATGCACACTGTCGTCCGACCTGCCCTTAAACTCTCATTCGATGCTGTCTTTTACTATGCTCGCGACATGGAACGCTCGATCGCGTTCTACCGCGATGTCTTGGGCTTGCCATTGATATCGCGCGACTTCGCGGCCCGATTCGACATTGATGGAGTTTTGTTCGAAATTGTGCCTGTGCCCGACAGAGTCCCGCTTATCGGTGCCGTCAACGCACGACTCTGCTTACAGGTTAACGATATCCATGACGCGGTCGATCAGCTTAAAGATCGAGGCGTGGAAACCGCAGAAGTGAAATCTGAACATGGGGGGCTGTTGGCGTTTTTCCATGACCCTGAAGGGAACGAGCTCTGCTTGTGGCAGTACACGAAGTCAGCACCGGAAAGCAGACACTAAGGCTTGTCCCGCCTAACTGGCCCGGGCAGCCGCTAAGGGACACCGCGCAAGCATTCGCGCCCGCCAGGATGGAGATGTGGCCGACTGCGCACCCGTGATGAACGAATCAGAAAAGGAAGATAAATCGGCGCAAGCTAATACTGGCGGAGAGGGAGGGATTCGAACCCCCGATACCCGTTAAGGTATGTCCGCTTTCGAGGCGGATCGTTTCAACCGCTCACGCACCTCTCCGCATCAAAACAGCGTTGCCGTAGTAGTCGACTCTGGCGAAACTCCCAAAAGTCTAGCGACGGTCCCTAAAAAAAGTTTGCAACAGCTCGGCACTGCGACCAGCCAGTACGCCCCCGCGAACCTCCACTCGGTGATTCACTTGCGGATTAACCAGAACCTGCATAATCGAGTGAACCGCGCCGGCTTTGGGGTCTTCCGCACCGTAAACCAGTCGTCTGATGCGGGCGTGAACCAGCGCTCCGGCACACATCGCACATGGCTCAATTGTAACAAACAGCTCACAGTCCCCCAGACGATGGTTACCGACCGCGCGACCTGCATCCCGGAGTGCAATTATCTCGGCATGAGCTGTGGGATCGCATGCGGTGATGTTCTGATTCCAACCTCTTCCAACAATGCGGCCATCTTTTACAACAATGGCGCCTACCGGAACTTCGCCGGCGTCGAGCGCGCGCTGGGCTGCCCTCAGCGCTTCCTCCATCCAGAGTTCGTCAGAGCTTGACGCTGTTTCACTATGCATGTTCCAGTCCGTCAAAGTTGCGACCACCAGAATCATACTAGTAGAAGCAATGTACTAAACACACCATTCCGCCACTCGGGCCTGAGCTAGTCACTTCTGCCATTTCGTCCCAGATGATATTCTTAAGATGCTTATGGGCATGCCTAGTCTGCTACGCAAAGTGTTCATGGTGGACCTGATTAAAGGTCTGAGCGTA
>Ga0310810_10011460_pt1 | contig 10358 bp, 10 predicted proteins | sample NCmetagenome_FD_207641 | JGI IMG/M metagenome (GOLD analysis project Ga0310810, IMG submission 207641) | Soil microbial communities from experimental microcosm in Duke University, North Carolina, United States - NC | ecosystem: Engineered > Artificial ecosystem > Soil microcosm > Unclassified ... | reverse complement strand
TAGACGGTGATAGAAAAGTCAATCTTTTGAGGGAGGTAACAATCTTTTTCAAGATAGAGCGATTCGTGTACTTGAAAGGGATATCTTTGTTTTACAGGGCAAAAAAGTTCAATCCTTCTATCTCTCAAGAACTGAAGAAAGCTGCTGACTAGCAGGTTGAGTCAAACTTAGCGGCGTCCCACTCTCCAAAAAAGCCAAAAAAGTTCCTTCAAGAACAAGGTTTAATCCCATGAACACAGATAAAACTCAGATACCGGAGCATCAGAATAATGGTGTGGGCAGAGTGAATAGACTCGCCTACCGTGATGGTTATATCCACGGACGAACCGATGAGCAGGATATCCAGCAGGAAAACCGTAGTATTCGTGAGAATACGAGTGGGGTTAATGGCTTGCTCATCGGGATTGCGGTCACGGCGATCGCAGGTTTTCTGGGAGGCAGTATCTTTTTACTCAGTCACTCCGGTGGGAACTCTACATCACCCGGAGAAAGGGCTCCTGTTTCTACCACTAACCCGTCTCAACACCCATAACAAGTATGAAGGAAGTAGTGGCGCTCCCTCAGTGGCAAGCACTAGCTTAACCCGTATCCAAGCCCACAACTCAATCAGGAATACTTAATCTCGAAAAGGCTGAGACTCCCTCTCTGTCGCCAACCTCATACAGTTAAAAACTTGCATCTACATTGATTAAATTTTGACTTAAAGTTTTTGGAAAATGTTTTTTATATTTCCAGAACCTTAATTCCTCAACAATCTTTATTTAAGCAAAAAAATGGACAATCAGCACAACCATACGGCTCAAAACTCAAGCACCCATCTACAGAATGGGCGCAACCTGAATACACATGTGGAAACCGTTAATCCTGAGTCTGTTTCCTACGAGGATGGTTATGTTCATGGTCGCGCTGCCGAACGCAGCGTTGAAAACGAACACCAGGAAGTTCGTGCTGAAAATAGTGCAGCGCGTGGATTGATACTAGGTTTTCTTCTCACTTCTTTAGTAGGCTTGGTTGTTGGCGCAATATTCTACTTTAACCAAACAAAGGAGTCACCAACACCCGTACTCGTGCCTGTACCCAGCACTCCTCAACAACAAAACAAAGAGACAAAAATTATTGAAAGAACAACTGAAAGAACTCAATCAGCTCCCGCTACTAACCAACAACCTGCGACAGGTTCTCAACAAAGGCAGCCAGATATTAAGATAATTGTTCCTCCACAAAACACATCATCTCCAACGACACCGACGCCAACCCAGAATCAGCCGCTAATCACAAATCCGCGTTCTATCCAACCCAATAGTTCTACGAGTCCTTCCACAACTACAGAACCAAACACAACAAATCAATCCTCACAAACTCCATCCCGAACCGAGATTCCTAGTGCTACGACCAAAACGGAATCATCAGACACGACCAATGAAACTTCAACAGGACAAAGTCAAAATCAGACACCACCTAAGAATTCCAGCTCAGCTCAGTGAAACTTTGAATCCTCCAATTGATTGAAAAATCAATAGGGAGAAAATTTATTTCGGTGATTTTAAGGGGAGTAGGCAAAAAGTATTCGCTTCTCCTCTTATTTTTGTACTTTACACCTTACTATTTATATTGATTAAGTTATGTTTGACTTTAGAATCTAATTTTCGCATTAATTCAATTTAGTTTTTAATAGGAGCCTAAAATAAGAACAAAAAGATACCTTGTAGCTTTTGTCAATGCTATATTAATAAGTATAATTTACATTAAGCAATATTAAAAACGTGAGAAAAAGAATCCTTATTATAAAAAGCCGAATTATTCACCATCCTACTGATAGAAATAAAGGTTATTTCTAGGGATTGATGACTCCTTTATCAAAAAGTGACTAAATAGATTTATCAGCACGGAATAACACAAGTATTTCAAGTGCTGGAATTTAATAATAAATCCTTCTTAGGAGAGAAGACAAAATGGCTTTAAGACAGGACAGGAGAGCCGTAGGTGTTTTTTCAAAACGTCAAGATGCAGAAGTAGCACTCCGGGAACTTAGAGATTCTAATTTCCCGATGGATAAAGTTTCTGTAATTACACAAGATGCAGATAGTCGGGATAATATTGCTGGTGCTGATGTTCGTGATGAGGTTCGCGATCGCAGCGAAGGGAATAAAGCGGATGAAGGCGCGACAACGGGTGCGATCACCGGTGGGGCATTGGGCGGACTCACTGGCTTATTAGTCGGATTAGGCACCTTAGCGATTCCGGGAATTGGTCCAGTGATGCTTGCCGGAGCAGCCGCCACTGCGATCGCAACGACCTTGGCAGGTGGTGCGATTGGAGCCGTTACAGGGGGTCTGCTGGGCGCATTGGTGGGTTTAGGGATTCCTGAAGAGCGAGCCAGAGCTTACCAAGACCGAATCTCGCGCGGACACTATCTGATCATCGTTGAAGGCACGGACGATGAGATTCGTCATGCCGAAGCCATCCTCCATCATCGCGGGATTGAGGATTGGGGCGTCTACGATCATCCCAATGCCGAGCATCCTCTGGGCCGCCATCATCGAGCAATCGGGGTATTTTCCCATCTGCCAGAGGCAGAAGCTGCACTCAACGACTTGAGAGATGCAGGCTTCCCCCTGAGTCAAGTTTCAGTGGTCGCGCGTGACTACGATCGCCGCCACCATCTACCGGGTATTCATGTCCGCGATAGCTTTGACAATCACCATTTCGGATTTCCCGAAGATCGTTTCCACTTCTTCCACGATCGCTTCAACCGGGGTGAATATTTGGTGATTGTGGATGGTACACACGATGAAGTTCGTCGTGCTGAGGCCATTTTGAGCCGCCACCGGATTCAACATTGGGGGATTTTTGATGCACCAGCTCATGATCACACCGACCATGTCGCTGCTGCTACTCCTCGCCCTGGAGTAGGGTTCCGTCATCGAGGAGTTGGTGTGTTTCCCCACCGTCGCAACGCAGAAGCCGCACTTCATGAATTGAGAAATGCGGGTTTCCCGATGGATCGGATTTCTGTGGTAGGTAAAAATGCTGACCCTCATGAGCGCATCGCCGGCGTTGAAATGGGCGATCGCGCCACGGGAAATAAGGCTGACGAAGGTGCCAAAGCGGGTGCTGCTACAGGCGCGGCTCTCGGTGGTTTAGGCGGCTTACTGGTTGGCTTGGGGGCTTTAGCAATTCCCGGTATTGGTCCTGTGATTGCTGGAGGTGCGTTGGCAACAGCCCTCGCGACGACAGCGGCTGGAGGTGCAATTGGTGCGGCGGCAGGTGGTATTACTGGCGCACTGGTTGGCTTGGGCATTCCTGAAGAACGCGCCCGCTTCTACAACGACCGGGTGAACCGGGGTGATTATTTAGTGATGGTGGATGGCACGGAAGACGAACTGCGTCATGCTGAAGCCATTTTGAGCCGTCACGGAATTCAGGAGTGGGGCATTTACGATACAGGAGATGTGGCTGCCGGACGTAGTCATGATATGACCCCAGATCGCGATCGCACCCACAGCGGTTATGTGGCTCCTGTTGGTACCCATCACTCCGATCTAGGTCGCCGTCATCGTGCAGTTGGCGTGTTTCCCCATCGTCGCGATGCCGAAGCCGCACTCAGAGATTTAAGAGATTCCGGCTTCTCGATGAATCAAATTTCTCTGGTTGGCAAACATACTCCCGGTGAACCTCAGGTTGGCAATGTGGCTGACCGTACCATGACGGACGAAGGTGCAAAAGGAGGCGCTGCCACGGGTGCTGCTCTCGGCGGTTTAGGCGGCTTACTGGTTGGCTTGGGTGCTTTGGCAATTCCAGGTATTGGCCCGGTTTTGGCGGGAGGTGCCTTGGCGACTGCCCTCGCGACGACAGCGGCTGGCGGCGCAATTGGTGCGGCAGCGGGTGGTTTAACGGGTGCATTGGTTGGTTTAGGTATTCCCGACGACCGCGCCCGTTTCTACAATGACCGGGTGAACCGGGGTGATTATCTAGTGATGGTCGATGGTACAGAAGATGAAATTCGTCGTGCCGATACAATTCTGAACCGTCACGGTATTCAGGATTGGAACGTGTTTGATGCACCGAGTGGCGATCGCACAGACTATCGCACCACGACCACTCCAACCGCGACCCGTCAGGTTATTCACCCGGACACTCCCAACGTTGTGGATAGTAACCCTGATGTTGTGATCGTTGACCGCAGAGATCAAACTTTATAGGCTTACCCATTCTCGGTAACCCTAAGTCTCTTAAAACACTTTAGGAGCAGGAGGAGTTACAAAACTTGCTTCTGCTCCCCTCTACACCCACCGAACTTAGACATGACTATTGCAAGGGTCTAGTAATAGGGAGGCGCTATGAGAGTACAAATCCCTGAAATTTTGTGAAGGTGTAGGAGTCTTAATCCTTAACGCATTTCCATCATTAACATTCCAATAAAGGAAACGAAAAAATGAAAAAGCTTACGACCTTTTTACTCAGTGGCGTTCTCTTGTTTGGTGCAGCGGCTTGCACCAACAACGCTAAAACAGCTGCCGATGCTCCCAACTCGACTCAAGCCAGCCCAACGCCTCCAACAACAGAGGCAGCGAAGGATGCTCAACAGGATGCACAAAGCAAAACCCGCCGAGATCAGCTAAACGCTGATATTCGAGCACGAGAACAACGAAATAATGCCACTGGGGGTGATACACAAAGAGCTGAAGGCGACCTGGAAAGCGAAGTTCGCAGTAAGCTAGAAGCCAATATTCCCAATGGTCAGCTAGTTGTTAAAGCGGAGGATAACGGTACCGTAACTGTATCAGGAACAGTCCCGACCAAAGCGCAGTTAGATAAGATTCCCACCTTGACCAAACAAATCAAGGGTGTTAAGGGGGTAAATGTCAAAGCTACCGTTGCTCCACCTAAGCCTGAAGGTAGCAACAAAAAATCTCAGTAATAGATTGCTTTTGCTTGACCCCAGTTTGACTGATATCTCTTATGAGTCCCACGACTTTAGCGTTAGCCCAGTCGTGGGATTTTCTACTTCTTTCTCTGGGAAATGTTTAAAATAGGTAATCCGAGTGGGGTAAGGAATGTCTATTCCTTCTTCTCGATATCGCTTGTGCAACCTCTTAATAAATTCATGTTTGACCAGGCGTTGGTCTAAAAATTCTTTAATCCTTAAAAAAACGTTAAAATGAATGCTAAATTCTCCAAATTCTTGATAAAGAATAAAAGGCTCAAATTCCGGCACACCACCGGAGACATTTTCCATTACCTCTTTGGCAACATCAATAGTTATTTGTTCAACTTGATCGAGATCGCTGTCATAACTGACACCAACAGGAACTTGCAAGCTAATTTCTTTGACGGGTAAATGATAGTTCTTGAAAATTGCAGAGGCTAAGTTCTTATTAGGCACAATAATTAAATTATTGGGAATTTCTTTAATCATCGTATTGCGCCAGGTTATGTCGGTCACATAACCTTCTTCCCCCGTTGTTAATTTGATATAGTCGTTGGGTCGAACTTGATGAGAAATAATTAAAAATAAGCCAGCGTATAAATTGGCAAGAGTATCTTGAAACGCTAAAGCAACCGCTAAGCTACCAATTCCTAATGTAGCAATAATAGGGGTGATCGGAATTCCTAAGGCTTGAAGTATCATCAGAATTCCAAATGTGAATACCAGCACTCTGACTAAATTGGTCAGTAAAGAAGATGCAGGTAAACCTCCTTTTGAGCTTTGCCCAGCTAAGGAGACAAAATCACCCGCTAGTTTTGCTAAAAACAGAGTGGCTGTATAGAGAAAAACTACCGTTATAATTTTTTGAAGCAGGCTAGAAACGTTAGGAAGAAGTGGCACTGCCAAAATAGCCGCATAAAGCCCTCCCAAGAAAAACCAAATTAGAGTTTTGCGATGAAGTGCTTCAAAAATTAATTCATAGCCAAAAAAATTGGTTTTTGCCGCCAATCTCTTGAATTTATTGAGGAAAATTTTGTCAAAGATGACTCCAGCAAGTAAACTGCCTAAGACAAGGGCAAGGGGGATAATCCATTGCATCATGGATAAAAGCGAAACTGGAAGATAAGGCAGTTGATTGAACCTAACAATTAAAGTCAGGATTGGAATCATACGTTTTTGAGCCTGGTAGGTGTCCCTATAAAATGATGTGTGTGAAGCCAAGCAAATTCGTAAGCTTATCGGCCTTCAGAATACCGCATTTGCTCCCTAACCTAGCCCATAAAGAACGTAAATTCTCAAGTTTAAACTTTAAACCTTGATTTTGCGAACCTTTAACCTTCAACTCATTTGATGAATCATTCGGGTAAGTGTTCTTTAAGCTGATCGAGATTAGCTGGGCTAAGAGTAACTTGGATGTCCAGTTTCTGCTGTTCATCTCGCAGTATAAGGATATAGTTCTCACCAATATTGGTGCCTTGCCATTGAGGATTTTTTAATTCAATTTTCTTATAGATAACTTCTGGAGTACTAACACGAATCACAAGCCCTTTTTGAGATTGGGGATAGATATAGAGTTGCTGGCTCTCCTTTTCAAGTTCCAGCTTGCGGGGTGTCGTGCTGCGTTCTTGCTCGGTATCTGGTTTGTGCCAGTAGAGAGTGATGCCTCGAATTTCAGGCGTTTGTATTTTAAATACTTCGTCAAACCGCTGAGGTTCCCAGTCGAGTGCGCTGACATCTTCTGTCTGGGGAATGAGTCGCTGTCGCCATGTGATTTTTTTATCATGAAGGCTAGTCCACCATTGTTTGATTGTGGCTAAATTGTTTCCGTTTTCAGGGTTATTGCTGCCCTGTAGCCAAATAATTTTTTCTTGCATGATAAATTTGTGGTTACATTAACTTAGCGTGCTGAATGCGATCGCTGGGGTACTTGTTTCAGTGTAGTCATCAACTAGACGCTGTTGAACGGGTTTGCGGAGTAATTCAGCAATTTACGCTACCTGCCTTAGGGGATATAAACTTTTACAACGAAGGAAATGATGCCTCAATTGTAAGAAATCGCGCTCTTACAGACACTGGGGTCTAAAATCGGAATGACGGGATGCAAAGGGGCGACAGATGCTCAAGCGGATTTGGCGGTGGCTTAAGGGGTTGTTTCGGCGTTTGTTTGGCAGTGGAACCTCATCCCAATCCTCTTCTTACCGGAACAGAGTCAATTCATCTTCCTCCCGTTCTAATGAGGGAATGCGGGACTTAGAAGCGTTACCCCCGCTAGCAGATTCAGATTATGAGTATCTGTTTAGGCAACTGCTGGAAGGAGTGGGGCATGGCTGGGATCAGCAACGGGTATCGCGCTGGTTTGAGGGACTTAAAGGGCGCGTCACTGAAGCGGATTGGGTCGCGTGGCTACGGCGTTTTGGGGAACGAGTACTGGCATCGCCTGCACCCAATGATGAGTTAGCTATGCGACTGGTGCATTTAGCCGATCAAGCGCAATCTATCCCGTCTCTCCAGGAAATTGGAAATGTTGCCTATGACATTGGCAGGCAGCTGTTAAACAGGGATTCGAGTGGAGCCATTTGGGAGTATGAGGGGCCAGATGGCTCGGCTACAGAGTCTTTTCTCGATCTAGCCACCTTGGAGCAAGAGGGTGAACAAACCAATCAGGAAGCGCCCGCTGGTGAAACGATCACATTGGATGAGTTGTTGGTAAGGATGCAGCAAGACCCCAACTTACTTCAACTGATTGCCCAGCAGTTAGGAATTGAGACCAATGAGCCACAAGTGATTATTCAGGAACTCATCAATCAATTTACTGCCTCTAGTCAGTCCGCGAACGATGAGGCAGAAGCCTAATTCGTAATTTAAAGACGGTTAGAAACCCCGACAAGCGAGAGGTCGCTCACATTCAATTGGGGTCAAATCCCCATCTGGCAAGCGTTACGAGCCGTAGGCTACGTTAAATACGAATTGGGACAAGTCCCATTCCCCATCAGGCATTAGGGTTGAGCCACTTGGAAATCTGGCTAGCCAGTCCACTCAAAAGTGCGCCAGCCATCAATAGACCGATCGCTGGCGTAAATACAGGCTCCCACAGGCGATACCAGAGATCGAGTCCCAGGGGAACGCCAATGGAGCGACCGATTACTGCGATCGCTAACCAAAAAAAGCTCAACAACACCAGGAACACATCAACCATTAAAAATTGATTCAGCCAACGGACGAGTCGGTCTTTCATCAGGTTATATTTCCCTAGGGAAATCACTCTTGTTCGTTATAAATTGTGAGAGTTTCGGGCTGATCTTGCAAGATAAGAACTCCAATTCCCACGGCTCCCTCCTGTTCAAGGTCTTCTATGTAACCGCTTTGATTCTGCTTCGCTTCGCTGGAACTCTCAAATGGCCCAAAGAAGTAGGTGCAATGTGGTGTTTCTGTAACAATTTTCACCCACCAAGCCATGCTGTTAGTAGTCTCCTGCGAGAACTTCTCTGGAGCCGGTATTGGCAAGGCCGTTTCCAAGTTGCTTGTAACCTTCGCCATCTGTCGCTGAGGTAATTGGAGCAACAGGCAAACGAGGGCGAAAAGTAGAAAGAATAAAAAAACTCCGAGCATTTTTACACTCTTGCGTTATTTCAGCGAACGGGGTTACTCGGCGTCAAGGGTCAGTGAGCCAAGAAGCATCACCGCTCACAAAATTTTGCACATTTATCGTCCTTTGTCAAGTTAAATGCAAGTACCCAGACAACGTTCATTCCATGATGGCTCAGCGGCACTGATAATGAATGCTAGGACTCTCTCGCCACTGGCATCCCCATACTAGAGGCGAACTTCAACTTCGGCGAGCCAAAGCACAGGGAGTCAAGACTTGGTATCTAACTCACTGTTCCGGCGTAATATGGCTAAATTTTGCCTTCGACTTCATGGTACTGCCAGCGTAGCCTTGCTGACCTTGACGACTGGCTGTGCCTCGCTCTCACTGCCTGAGACTACACTCAGAAAGACTTCATCGTCAGGACATTACTTTACGGCACGCTCAGTTGTATCCCAAGAGTCTTCCTCGAACTGCCCTCGAATCGATCCCTTTATAAAGGCTGTTGACAAAGCAATGAGGGCAGCGATTCTGGCTCAATCGGCTAAATCTAAACAAGATTGGGATTTAGTCGTCTCAAGTTGGGTGCAAGCGATCGGGGCAATGCAAGCCGTTTCTCCACAAAGTCCCAAACGTGCTTATGCTCAAAAAAAAGTCGCAGAGTATCTCCAAAACCTGGATGTTGCCATCCAAAAAGCCGCAACCGCTAATTCCCAGCTTCCCTTTGCTAGCTTTAACAACCAAATCTTTGACGAGCAGCTACTGCTTTATCTATCCTATATCGCTGCTGTTGGTAAGCCCGATGTTCTAATTGTCGGGAGTTCCCGCGCTTTAGTGGGCATCGATCCCCAGCAGTTGCAACAAGCTTTAGCCGCTCAAGGTAAAGGAAATCTCAAAGTCTTCAACTTTGCCGTCAATGGTGGAACCGCTCAAATTGTTGACTTTCAGCTGCGGCAACTTCTAACTCCCGAACAACTACCACGCTTAATTCTGTGGGCGGATGGGGTACGGGCGTTTAACAGTGGGCGACCAGACCGAACCTATAAGAGTATGGTCGCGTCTGCTGGATACCAAGGCTTGATGGCAGGCTCGCGCCCCACACTCCCCCAAAACGGATCTGAAACGTTTGAGGACTGCGAAAATACTTCAGGGGCGTCCCTGTCGAGATTCAGCCCACAGGATTCAAAAGCTTCAGGTAGCTCAGCAAGCTTAGCTGCTACTCCACGGCAGTGGCGGATGGCAGGAGTATCTCTTGAAGCGATGGGCAATTCAGGAACCATCCCAGATGAAGGGCTACTCTTAACACAGTTGGATGAGATAACAGCGCCTTCTGGGCTGACTCTGGCTCGGAACATAACAGGCTACAGTAGTTTGGCTATTAAGGCCAATGGTTTCCTCCCCTTGGATATCCGTTTCGATCCCAAAATCTACTATCAGAAAAAGCCACGAGTATCGGGTCGATATGATGCCGATTATCAGCCCTTCAATTTAGCCGGACAGCAAGCCACTGCGCTCAATTCAGTGAAAGCCTTGGCGAAGCAGCAACAGATTCCCTTGGTTTTCGTCAATTTGCCCCTCAACCAAGACTATTTAGATTCGGTGCGCCGCCTCCGGGAACAGCAATTTCAGCAGTTCATACAACAACAAGCGGGTGACGGATTGAGCTTTATCGATATGGGACGACAATGGCCTAACCGAAACGAGTATTTCTCTGACCCCAGCCATCTGAATCGCTACGGAGCCGCTGCGGTTGCGATTCAGCTGGCAAATAATACTCAAATTCCTTGGCCTCAACCGCGTTAACGGAAGCGACGCTCTAGGTTCCGGGAGAATCAGCTGTCG
>Ga0310810_10011459_pt1 | contig 10359 bp, 9 predicted proteins | sample NCmetagenome_FD_207641 | JGI IMG/M metagenome (GOLD analysis project Ga0310810, IMG submission 207641) | Soil microbial communities from experimental microcosm in Duke University, North Carolina, United States - NC | ecosystem: Engineered > Artificial ecosystem > Soil microcosm > Unclassified ... | reverse complement strand
AGAGCGGATCCGGAGCGCCTTGATGTAATCGGTTGCAGGATAGAACCGGGCCGCGTCGAGCCGCTCGCGAACGATTGGATCGAACAGCTCGGGGGTTTCCCGCAGCCGCTTCTCGTGGAACTGGGCGGCTTCGGCCATTGCCACCACCCACCCCGCGGACGTCGCGTACACCGCGTGCGGCACGTCCACGTCCACCAGCGAAGCCCCGAGGTCCTTCATCGTCGAGAGCGCCGCCTGATAGGCCCGCTCGACTTCGGGGTGCGCGTCCTCCGTGAAGTGACGGCGAGGCACGCCCACCCGCACTCCGCGCAGGTCGCGGGTGAGCCGCTCGGCGTACTGAGGCACGGGATCGGCCGTGCACGTCAGGTCCCGTGGATCGGCGCCGGCAATCACCTGCAGCATCGCGGCCGCGTCGGCGACGGTGCGCGTCATCGGCCCGGCGTGATCCAGCGTCCATGCCAACGTCGTAACTCCGTAGCGGCTGACCCTCCCGTAGGTCTGCTTCAGCCCGACGATGCCGCAGAAGGATGCGGGCCCGCGGATCGAGCCACCGGTATCGGTGCCGATCGACAGCGGCACCATGTGCGCGGCAAGAGCCGCCCCTGAGCCGCTCGAGGAGCCTGACGGCGTACGCGCGGGATCCCACGGGTTGCGGGCCGGCCCGAACCCGGACACGACGCCGCTTCCCATCGCGAACTCGAGAAGATTCAGCTTGCCAACGAGAACGGCCCCGGCGGCGGCCAGCCGCTCGGTGATCGTGGACTCGAACTCGGGAACCCAATCGGCGGTCACCTTCGACCCGTTGGTCGTGCGGATCCCGCGAGTAGCGAGGATGTCTTTCGGCGCGTACGGGATGCCGTGAAGCGGGCCGCGGTACTGACCGTTCGTGATGGCCTGCTCGGCGGCGCGGGCATCGGCGCGGGCGCGATCGGCGGTGACGGTGATGAAGGCGTTGAGCTTCGGGTTGAGCGCCTCGATGCGGGCCAGATACGCGTCGGTCAGCTCGACCGGCGACAGCTTGCGGGCACGGATCAATGCGGCCTGCTCGGAGGCCGGGATGAACACGAGGTCGGCGGCTGCATTCATGACCGCCGCACCTGGAAGGCTGGCGCCGGCTCCACCGCGTCGGGCAGCTCGAGATCGCGAACCGCCTGCAACTGATCCAGGTTGCGCTGCACCGCAGCCTGCGCCACGCGGAGACGCTGGTCATCGAAGCCGCCCGAGAGCAGGCTGGCGGCACCGCGCAAGCTATCGGGCGAAACGGTGGGCGCGGCGGTGGCGGCCAGCCGCTCGGCGGCCGCGCCGGTAAAGCCGAGCGCTGCAAGGATCTGGAGGATGGCGCGGCGGGAAATGGTTTGATCCGACGGAGTGGCCATGTGGCCTCCTGTCACAACTTTACAAGCCGGCTCGGCGTCAAAGCCTGTGACGGGAGGACTATACTCCGTAGTTATGTCTGTCGATGTGGCGGCCGTCCAGGAGGCACTCAAAGCAGAGGGACTCGACGGCTGGCTGCTGTACGACTTTCGCGGCTCGAACCCGATTGCGGCCCGCCTGGCAGGCATCGGCGAGGGCGGTGGCCATCTCGCGACGCGGCGCTGGTTCTATCTCGTGCCGTCGAGCGGCGAGCCGCGCGGCCTCGTCCACGCGATCGAGCGGCACAACCTGGATCACCTCCCAGGGCCGAAGTCGATCTACGCCGGGCGAGTTCAGCTCGAATCAGGCCTGAAGGAGCTCCTGACCGGAATGGGTCGCGTCGCGATGGAATACTCGCCGGGCAACGCGATCCCCTATGTCTCTCGCGTCGACGCCGGCACGATCGAGATGGTCCGCGACACGGGCGTCTCGGTTCTCAGCAGCGGCGACCTCGTCCAGCGTTTCGACGGGTTGTGGGACGCAGCCGGCATCGCCTCACATCGCACGGCCTCGGACAAGCTGTACCGCGTCAAGGATCGGGCCTTTGCCACGATTGCCGAGCAGCTCCGCGAGGGCACCCCAACAACGGAATTCGACATCCAACAATTGATGGTCCAGTGGTTCGCCGAGGAGGGGCTCGTCGCCGAATCGGCACCGAACGTCTCGGCCCAGGAGAATGCGGGCAACCCACACTACCTGCCGACCGCGGACCAGCATCGCATCATCCGTAAGGACGAGCTCGTGCTGCTCGATCTCTGGGGCAAGGGGACAGCGGCGCGCTCCGTTTACGCCGATATCACCTGGGTGGGGTTCACCGGCATCGCCGTTCCGGAACGGGTCTCGCGTGCCTTCGATACAATCGCTCGCGCCCGGGACGCGGCTGTGTCGCTGGTTGAGGAGGCTGCGCAGGCCGGTCGGCCCATCCGTGGCTTCGAGCTGGACCGCGTGGCTCGCCAGATGATCACCCAGTCCGGATATGGGGACGCGATCTTGCATCGGACCGGTCATAGTCTTGGCGAGGAGGTCCACGGCAACGGCGCGCACCTCGACGACTACGAGACGCACGACGAGCGCCGTCTGATGCCGGGGAGTATTTTCACGATCGAGCCGGGCGTTTATTTCGCGGATTTTGGAGTGCGGACGGAAATCAACGTGTTCTGGGGGCCTTCGGGCCCGGAAGTGACTGGTCCGCGGCAGGCGGGTATCATCGCGTTAGTGTAGGGAGGAAGAGTCATGTCCAGTCGGAAGACCACGCTGTTCTACGCGTTGCTCCTCGCGGTCGCGTCCCTGGCGGTCGGGATGGTCATCGCGTCGCGGCTCGACTTGTCGCCAGCGTCATCGGCGCAAACCATCACCGCGCCACCCATGAACAGCGCGCCGCTGACCGGTGCGGTCGACGCGCAGACGTTCCGCAACATCGCCAAGGCGGTTTCGCCGGCAGTCGTTAACATCCGGTCGACCTCCAAGCAGCGCGTGCAGGAGATGACGGAGTTCTTCGGCGGCGGGAGCGACGACCTGCTGGAGCGCTTCTTCGGCGGCCGGGGCCAGGGGCAGGGCCAAGGTCAGGGTCAGGGCGAGCGCCAACCCCGCGAGCAGGAAACGCAGGCGGCGGGCACCGGCTTCGTGATCAGCAAAGAAGGCTTCATCCTGACGAACAACCACGTCATCGAGGGCGCGACCAAGATCGAGGTCCAGTTCCTGGGCGAGGAATCGGACATCTATCACGAGGCGAAGGTGGTGGGTCGCGACCCGCTCACCGACAGCGCCTTGATCGAGCTCATCGAGAAGCCGAAGAAGGAGCTCATCGAGGTGAAGTTCGGCGACTCCGCGCAGATGGAGCCGGGAGACTGGGTGATGGCGATCGGCAACCCCTTCGGCCTGGCACACACGGTCAGCGTCGGCGTGATCAGCGCGAAGGAGCGACCCTTCCCGATTACCGACGGCCGCTCCCAGGACGTGCTGCAGACCGACGCGGCGATCAATCCCGGTAACTCCGGCGGTCCGTTGCTGAACGTGCGCGGCGAGGTCGTGGGCATCAACACCGCGATTTACACCGATGCCCGCCAGCAGGGGAACATCGGCATCGGCTTCGCGATCCCGATCAACAGCGTCCGCGAGCTCCTGCCGCAACTGCGTTCGGGCAAGATTACGCGTGGTGTCATCGGCGTCCAGGTGCTGCCGGTGCCCTCCGACGCGCTCGCCGAATTCGGTCTCAAGGAACGCCGCGGCGCGCTGGTCGCGGTGGTCAATCCCAATGGCCCGGCAGCCAAGGCCGGCCTCGAACCGGGCGATATCCTGCTCGAGTTCAACGGCAAGAACGTCCGCAACCGCGATGACCTGGTGTCGTTCGTGGTCGGCACCAAGCCGGGCACCACAGTGCCGGTGAAGGTGCTGCGGGACAAGAAGGAAAAGACGCTCAACCTCACCGTTGAGGAGCTCAACCTCGAATCGGAAACGACGCGCGCCGCGCGCGGTGGCGAGCGACGCGAGGAGGAGCAGGAGGAGCAGGCCTCCAGCGGCTTCGGCTTGACGATGGGCGGGCTGACGCCTGACGTGATGCGCCGGCTGCGCATCCCGACCGACACCGAGGGCGTGCTGGTCACGGGCGTCGAACAGGGCAGCCCGGCGTTCCGCGCCGGCCTGCAGCGCGGTGACGTGATTCTCCAGGTGAATCGTCACCCGGTCAAGACGCCGAGTGAGGCCGGCCGGCAACTCGGCCAGGTCACCGAAGGCAGTACGGCGTTCCTGTTGATCCTGCGCAACGGTCAGGAGACTTTCGTCACCGTGCGCAAGCGGTAACGGCAACGACAAACGACGAGATCAGAAGGCAGAAGGCAGACAGGATTTGCCTTCTGCCTTTTGCTTTTCCCCCTTCCATGAGCCTCGAGCGCGAAATCAAGCTTCGGTTCGACAGCGCCGAAACGGCGCGGACGATGGTCGTCGCGCTCGGCGCGACCCCGCTGCGCAGCCGCCGGTTGCAGGAGGACGCACTGCTCGATACGGCCGAAGGGCGCCTGGCGGCCAGACGGGCTGTCTTGCGCGTGCGCCACGAGGGCGGCCACAGCCTGCTCACCTTCAAGGGCGCGCCGCAGCCCGGACCGATGAAGCTGCGTGAGGAAGTCGAGACCGTCGTTGCCGATGGCCAGGCGCTGATGGCCATCCTGCAGGCGCTGGGACTCTCCGTCTGTTTCCGCTACGAGAAGTACCGTGAGGAATTCGCGCTCGAGGACGTCGTCATCGCGATCGACGAGACGCCGGTCGGCGTGTTCGTCGAGATCGAGGGCGCCGAGCAGAGCATCGTAAAGGCGGCTCAAGGCCTCGGCCGAGTGCCGGGGGAATACATCACCGATTCCTACCGCGCGTTGTTCATCGCCGCCCGCGAGCGCCAGGGCCTGACCGGCGAGGACATGGTGTTCCCGGATACCGCCCGGGCATGAGCGGCACGTGGCCGGCCCTGGTGCTGGCGGCCGGTCTCGGAACACGTCTGCGGCCGCTGTCCATGCTGCGCGCCAAGGCGGCGCTGCCGGTGGCGGGGCGCCCGCTGATCGTCCGGATCCTCGAACAGTTACGCGCCACCGGCGTCGAACGGGTTGTGATCAATCTTCACCACCGCCCCGAAACGATCACGCGCGTGGTCGGAGACGGGGCGCGGGTCGGGCTCGACGTCCGCTACTCCTGGGAACCTTCAGTGCTCGGCTCAGGCGGCGGGCCGGCCCGTGCCATTCCGCTGCTCGCGGCCGATCGGTTCTTCATCGTCAACGGCGACACGCTGAGCGGGGTGGCACTCCCCGCGCTGGCCGAGGCCCACGCGTCGGCCGGGGCTCAGGCCACGCTGGCGGTGATTGCCGCCGACATCACGAAGTACAACGCGCTCCTCGGCACCGGCGCGAACGAGTTCGTCGGTATCGCACCGCGCGGGACCGCTCTCCCGGCGTCGTCCGAGTTGAAACCGTGGCATTTCGTCGGCGTTCAGGCCGTGAATGCGTCCGCGTATGCCGGCGTCGACCCGTCGCAACCCTCCGACTCGCTGCGCGACGTCTACACCCGATTGATCCAGGCCCAGCCAGGCAGCGTCCGGCTGTTCGCATCGAGCGGGTACTTTCACGACATCGGGACCCCCGCGGACTACCTGCGAACCGCTACGGCTCTGGCACACGACGAGAGCGTGGCGCTCGATCGTGGGCGCGACACGGTCGTTTCGGCGTCGGCGCGACTACATCAGACCCTGCTCTGGGACCGCGTCACCGTCGGTGACAACGCCGTGCTCGAACACTGCATCGTCGCCGACGATGTGGTCGTCCCGGCTGGGGCGCGTTACCATCACGCGGTGATCACCCGTGACGGCCTGACACCGCTCTGACATGGCGACCGACGACCCGAGAATCGCCGCCTATCTCGAGGCCCAGCGGCTGACCGGCGATGTACAACGGATCGTCGCGCTCACCGGCGACGCCTCGGATCGCCGCTACTACCGCGTGCACTTCGCCGCCCGGCCATCGATCGTGCTGGCGCTTCACGCTGGGCCGATCGACGTCGACTCGCTGCCGTTCGTCTCGATTGCCCGCCTGATGCGGGCGATCCCGCTGCCGGTCCCGGAAATCCTGCACTGGTCGAACGAGCTCGGGGTGCTCGGCCTCGAAGATCTCGGCGACGTCACGCTGCAGGCGCACCTCGGCGTGACGTCACGGGCCCAGCACGCGGCGCGCTATCGAGAGGCGGTCGAGTTCGTCGCGGTGCTGCAGCAGCGCGGCGCCGCCCTGGCGTCTCCGGAATACCCGCCGTACGGCATCGCGTTCGACGTCGAGAAGCTCACGTGGGAGCTCGAGTTCTTCACGAAGCACTATCTGGGCGCCTATCGCGGCTTGACGCCGACAACGGCCGAGCGCGAGGTGCTGCTGTCGGAATGGGCGCTGATTGCCGGCGAGCTCGCGGCGGAGCCGCGCGTGCTGTGCCACCGCGATTACCACAGCCGCAACCTCATGTGGCACGCCGAGTCGCTCTACATCATCGATTTCCAGGACGCGCGCATGGGGCCGGACACCTACGATCTCGTGTCGCTGCTCCGCGACTCGTACGTGGACCTGCCGCCATCGCAGGTGGACGAGCTCATGGCCTACTTCCTGGCGCTCACGCGCGAGCCTCAGCGCCGCGACGCCGAGGAGCAGCGCGAGTTCCAGCGCCGCTTCGATCTGATGGCGCTCCAGCGCAATCTGAAGGCGCTCGGCACCTTCGGCTACCAGACCACCACCCGCGGCAATCCGGTGTACATCCAGTACATGCCGCGGACATTGAGTTACTTGAATGCGACCCTCAGTCACTATCCGCGGTTCGGCCGCCTCCACGAGGTGCTCGCCCGCCTCGTTCCCGAGCTTCAGTAGCGGCCGCAGGGGGGCCCCTGCCCCTGTGCACCAGCCCGCGGAGTAAAATCGAGGTTTGACCTTCCGGTTCGGCATCTCCACGCACTTGTTCCACGGCGAACGGCTCTCACGCGACCACGTCGCGGCAGTGGCGTCGCGCGGTTTCACGGCGATCGAGCTCTACGCCACGCGAACGCACTTCGACTACCTCGATCCGGCGGCGCCGGAAGCGCTGGGCGGGTGGCTGGAGGAAACCGGGCTCGCACTGCATTCGGTTCACGCGCCGACAACCGTGGGCTTCGCCGGTGGCAGGTGGGGCGAGACGCTCTCAATCGGCGCGCCTGACGAGACCGCGCGGCAGCGAGCCGTGGCCGACACCGTGGCCAGCCTGGGAATCGCGTCGGTGGTGCCGTTCTCGTATTTGGTGGTGCACCTCGGGGTACCGTCGAAGGACCCGGCCGCGAACAGCCGCGCAGCGGTGGAGCGGAGCCTGGAAGCGCTCGCCGAAGCCGCGGACGCGGTGGACGTGACGCTGGCCCTGGAGCTCATCCCGAACGCGCTCTCGACCGCGCCCCGGCTCGTCCAGTGGCTGGAGGAAGACCTCGAGCTCGGGCGCGCCGGCGTCTGCCTCGACGTCGGTCACGCCAACATCGTCGGCGATCCCGTCGAGGCGGTGGAAACCTGCTCGGGCCACATCGTGACGACGCACCTGCACGACAACCGGGCCGGACGGGACGATCACCTGGTGCCCGGCAAGGGCAGCATCGACTGGGACGCGCTGACGCTGGCGTTCCAGAAGGTCGGCTACGACGGGGCGTGGATGTTCGAGCTCGCGCCGGCCGCCGAGTGGAGCGCGATGCTCGACCAGGCTGTGACCGCGCGGGAGCGCCTGGAAGGTCTCCTGCAGTTCGAGTTCTAGTGGATACGCGGACCGGAGCTGACACCGATATGGCAACGCATGTGTACATCGATCGAATCGGCGAGCACGTCGGTGAGACCATCACCCTCAAGGGATGGCTGGCAAACCGCCGCTCCAGCGGGAAGATCCACTTCCTGATGGTGCGCGACGGCACCGGCTTCATCCAGGTGGTGATGGGCCGCAACGACGTCGGTGACGAGACGTTCGCCCGCGCCGATCATCTCGGACAGGAGAGCGCGATCGAGGTCACGGGCGTCGTCCGCGCCGATGCGCGCGCCAAAGGCGGCTACGAGCTGACGGCGACGGGAATGACCGTTGTCTCGGCCGCGCAGGACTTCCCCATCACGCCGAAGGAGCACGGCGTCGACTACCTGATGGATCGGCGCCACCTCTGGATCCGCAGCGAGAGGCAGACCGCGATCCTTCGCGTCCGCCACGAGGTGATCGACGCGATTCGCGACTTCTTCAACAACGAGGGATTCATCCTCGCCGACACGCCGATCTTCACGCCGGCGGCGTGCGAGGGCACGACGACACTGTTTCCCGTCCAGTACTTCGAGGACACCACCGCCTACCTGACCCAGAGCGGCCAGCTCTACAACGAAGCCAACGCGATGGCGCTCGGCAAGGTCTACGCCTTCGGGCCGACGTTCCGCGCCGAGAAGAGCAAGACGCGACGTCACCTCACCGAGTTCTGGATGGTCGAGCCGGAGATGGCCTACGCCGATCTCGACGACGTGATCAGCCTCGCGGAGCGCCTGGTCTGCTCGGTGGTGGGCCGTGTTCTCGATCGCCGGCTGCGTGAGTTGAAGGCGCTGGAGCGTGACACCTCGAAGCTCGAATCCGTGAAAGCGCCGTTCCCGCGCTTGCGTTACGACGAGGCGGCGAAGATCCTGATCGACAAGGGACTCCCCTTCCAGGTCGGCGGCGATCTCGGAGGCACCGACGAGACCGTCCTCTCCGAGCAGTTCGACCGGCCGGTGTGCGTGACCCACTACCCGGCGGCGGTGAAGGCCTTCTATATGAAGCCCGATCCGGAGCGGCCCGATCGCGCGCTCGGCGTCGACGTGCTCGCGCCAGAGGGCTATGGCGAGATCATCGGCGGCGGCCAGCGCCTCGACGACTACGACCTGCTGGTGCAGCGCATCAAGGAGCACAACCTGCCGATGGAAGCGTTCGAGTGGTATCTCGACCTCCGCCGCTACGGCTCGGTGCCGCACGGCGGCTTCGGCATGGGCGTCGAGCGCTGTGTAAGCTGGATATGCGGCCTCGAACACGTCCGCGAGACGATTCCGTATCCGCGCATGCTCTACAGGCTCTACCCGTGAACGCGAGCACGAAAGAAACCACGATGGCACGAAGGTACGAAGGACGCACGAAGACCTCTCTTGGAAGGGCACGCATGCATGCGGTCCAGAACTCTTTCGGGAGAGGGCGCATGACGAAGGCGTTTCCCAAAGAAGGCTTCGTGCCGGCCTTCGTGTTCTTCGTGTCTTCGTGGTCTCTCTTTGACTGGGGACGCAATTGAAGATTGGCTTTGTCTCGCTCGGGTGTCCGAAGAATCTCGTCGACTCCGAGGTGATGCTCGGTCTGGCCGAACAGGCGGGGCACGTGGTGACCGCCGAAGCCGACGGCGCCGACGTCCTGGTGGTCAACACCTGCGCGTTCATCGATCGCGCCAAACAGGAATCGATCGACACGATCCTCGAGATGGCCGAGCTCAAGAAGCAGGCGCCCGGGCGGAGGCTCGTCGTCACCGGGTGCCTCGCCGAGCGCTACCGCGAGGAGCTTCGCAAAGAGATCCCCGAGATCGACGCGGTGCTCGGCACTGGGGAAGTCGGCGACTTCGTCGCCGCCGTGTCGGGAGCGTCGAGCGTGTCGGGACCGGAATCGCCGAAGGGAGGGCCTGACGATCTTTCGGGAGAGGAAAAGGACCCGTCGGGACCGTCTGCTCAGCCACTGCGCTTCTACAAGCGCGATCCAATCCAGGCTGCTGGCGTCGGCCCAAATGCCAGACAGTCCCGAGAGCGCGAAGTCCCCTCCCGATCGGGCGAAGCCGCTTCCCGATCTGGCGCAGCCCCCTCCCGGCAGCCGGCCGCCCCTGTCTTCGGCCTGGACCTTCCCACCTACATCTACGACGCCGATACGCCGCGGCGGCGCGCGACGCCGGCGCACTACGCTTACGTCAAGATCGCGGAAGGATGCGACTACAAGTGCGCCTTCTGCATCATTCCAAAGATGCGCGGGCACTACCGGAGCCGCACCGTCGAGTCGATCGTGGCCGAGGCGCGGCGCCTCGCCGCGGAAGGCGTACGCGAGTTGCTCCTGATCTCCCAGGACACGACGTTCTACGGTATCGATCGCGGCGAGCGCGGGTCACTGCCACGGCTCCTCCGGGCGCTCAACGAGGTGGAGGGCCTCGACTGGATCCGGATGCTGTACCTGTATCCGACCACCATCACCGACGAGGTAATCGACGCCGTCGCCGAGCTGGACAAGGTCTGCAAGTACATCGATCTTCCGCTCCAGCACGCGTCGGATCCGGTCCTGAAGCGGATGAAGCGGCCCGGGACACGCGCCTCCTACGAGCGGCTTCTAACGAATATCCGGGCGCGGATTCCGGACGTCACGCTGCGGACCACGTTCATCGCCGGCTTCCCGGGAGAGACC
>Ga0310810_10011458_pt1 | contig 10360 bp, 9 predicted proteins | sample NCmetagenome_FD_207641 | JGI IMG/M metagenome (GOLD analysis project Ga0310810, IMG submission 207641) | Soil microbial communities from experimental microcosm in Duke University, North Carolina, United States - NC | ecosystem: Engineered > Artificial ecosystem > Soil microcosm > Unclassified ... | reverse complement strand
CTTTGGCAGGAGGCGTTTGCCATGATGAACATTTTCCGGCTTCCTGGAAAACTGTGCATTTGAGGAAACTTTTTAGCCGGAAATGAGATTATATAGATATTGAGATGGTGGATTAGTGAAAAACATCTCCTAGCCCCGGCAGCCCTCCTTAAACTGTCGGGGCATTTTTTTGCCTTGTAGTGCAGAAATTGCTATGTTAACTCTCCAATAAACAACTACCCGGTAATCCCGCGATGAGCAGCAAAGAGAAATTCATAAAAGGGTTGGAACAGGCCTGGAGAGACGAAGTCCGGAGCGCAAAAAATTACCGTGTCCTTGCCGAACAGGAAAAAGACCCCGTTAAAAAAACCATTCTCATCCGGATGGCCGATGCTGAGGACCGGCATGCGGAACGATGGGCGAAGCGGCTGGCCGAGCTGGGTGTCGACCCCGGGGAATACCGGGAATCATTTGTAGAGCGTCTCCGCAGGTGGGTGCTCGTCAAGAGCGACCCTGCCGTTGCGGCGCAAATGCTCGAAGCGGGGGAGAAAGATGCGGATCAACTCTACGACGTCCTGCTACGTAACGCGCAATCTGACGATGACACCGCAGCGCTCCATTCTGCGCAGCGGGAGGAAAATGCGCACAGCAAAATGCTGGAAGAATTTGAAGGGAGGGGTTCGCGACATCCTCAGACCCGGCTCGATAAGATACTGGGCCGCGAGCAATGGCACATCCGGGCGGGAGGGTGGATCGGCCAGGCGATCTACGGGGTCAATGACGGCCTGGGAGCAGCCTTTGGAGTCGTCAGCGGCATCGCCGGCGCGACCCACGTTAACAGCGAGTTTGTTCTCTTGAGCGGGTTCGCCACGATGATCGCCTCGGCCCTTTCGATGGGAAGCGGAGCGTATCTTGCAACCAAATCTGAACGAGAGGTCTACGAGGCTGAATTGGACCGGGAGCGGACCGAGATCGAAACGAATCCTGAAGAGGAGCGGGAAGAGCTTGAACTGTTTTACCAGTTGAAAGGCTTTACCGAACAGGAGTCAAAAGATATGGTGGCGCGCCTCGCGAAGAACCCGGATCAATTATTGAAAACGCTCGCCCACGAGGAGCTCGGCCTCTCCGAACAATCTTTTCCAAAAGTATGGAGGTCCGCCGTCAGCGCGACGATCAGCACTGCCGTCGGCGCAATGATCCCGGTACTTCCGTTTCTGTTCGCACAGGGGCTCTCCGCGCTGGTGCTTTCGTTTATTGTCAGTACGCTTGCTCATTTCGCCGTCGGCGCGTCAAAAGTCATTGTCACCGGCCGCTCCTGGGTCCGCAGCGGGACCGAAATGACGCTGGTTGGCATCGGGGAAGCCGCGATCACGTATGTGATCGGGCTCCTGGTGGCTCCCGCCCTTGGATAAGCGTAAATCCGGCCTGCGCGCAATAGTTCTGCTGTTTCCGTAACCCTTTCGTAACTTTCGAAGTCTAATCCCGTAACGGTAAGTATTCATTACTTGGAGATTGGATATGAGACGACTCTATGGTATCGCAGCGCTGCTGATTGTGGTGACGTGCGTGTCATTTTCCCAGAAGGTCCGGGAAGTGAAGAAAACTGTCGAACTCTCTCAGGACGGAAGAGTCCTGATTGATACGTACAAGGGGAGCATCACAATTGAGACGTGGGATAAGCCGCAGGTGGATATCGTCGCCCGCATTGAGCCCGACGAATGGGGAAGAGATGCCGAAGAGAATGTACAGCGGACGGAAATCGATATTGATTCCTCACCCGGCCAGGTTCGGATTAAAAGTGATTATGATGGTTTGAAGAACAGACACGATTGGTTCTTTGGCTTATTCGGCGAAGGGGGTGTCACTCTGCCCCTCGTGCACTATACGATCTGCATGCCGAAAACAGCCCGTCTGTCGGTGAAAGACTACAAGTCGGATTCGCATATCCGGAACGTTCACGGGAGGGTAGAATTCAACACCTACAAAGGGACAGTCAGCATGAGCGGACTTGACGGTTCGATCGATCTCGAAACATATAAAGGCAATGCCGAAATCGATTTCGAAAAGCTCGCCGGCGACAGCCGCTTTGAAACCTACAAGGGAGATATCGGCATCGGCCTGCCGAAGTCCTCAGGATTCGAACTGAACACAGATCTCGGCCGGCACGCGGATATGTATTCCGATTTTGACGCAGTCTATCACAGTAAGCACTCCTCGCGCGACGAAACCTCCCAAGGCGCGGTGAACGGCGGTGGCCCGGAACTGAGGCTTACGACAGAAAAAGGAACGTACCGTCTGAGAGCGAACTAAGGAAGCGCTTTTGCGACTATTCTGAATCCGAGCTCCTGGCTGGAGTGTTCCGGCTGAAACGCATCCCGGTAATTCAGGATAAGATCCCTATGATTTATTTTCGGTTGCAGGATTGCAGCAATGCTGGTATCGTGCTTCCGGAAGCTCGCGCATCGTTTTGAAAATGCCTTCCCGCTCTGAATCCGATAAGGTTCGGTCAATTGCCGGATAAAGGATTTGTTCTTCCTTTTGATTATGGGCAAACAGGGTATTCAGCAGCATCTGTTCTTCACCTTCGGAATCCGTATTTCCGGCTTTTACTTTTTGGTGAATTTCCTCGAGATATTTGCCGATGAGACGATGCTCCATGCGCATGACATGCGTCGGCCCGCCCTGCGTGAGCCCGGTTTTGCGCTCGAAGAGCGGAAACAGGATCTCTTCCTCCCAAATGATGTGGCGCTGCAAACCGAATTTGAATTCTGTGAATGCGGTTTTTGCCAGGGAGAAGTGAGTACGCTTCAGTTCCTGAAACTGTTTGAATAAATGATCGAGACGGTCATGATCGTCTTCATAAAATCCGGAAACCTTCTGCCCGGTTGTCGTTGATGTTGTCTCCATACTGTCTCCTGAGGAAGTGGAACGTGTGAACTAAAATCCAGGTTTAATCCTGGGCATCATATTTTGGAACGCTTCCCCGGTTATGCTGGTAGAGGGGGGAGTCGATGTTCTTCATTCTTTTCAAATACTCATTCTGCGACATGGAGTTGCGCCAATGCCCGGTAAGCATCGCGAGGCCGGTAATTCCCACAAACGTGCCCACGACAAGCGCGCCGATGACCCAGGTGGGTACGCGCGTGGCGGTGAATGAGGTTCTGACATCCAGAGTATCCTTTACCGGGCACACCTGGACGCACGCGAGACAGTTCGTGCACTCGTCGCTCCAGACTCTTCCCGCCGTATGCACTGCGATGTTCGACGGGCATGCTTTCGTGCACAACTCACAGTCGATGCAGGTCGATTTTTCTCTTGTAATCTTGAGAGGGCTCAGCCAGCTCAATGCTCCGAGGAGGGCGCCATAGGGGCAGAGAAACCGGCACCAAAAATTTCTAATGAAGACCGACAATATGACGAGGACGATAATCGTCCAGAGTGCGAATGAGGTGATGTTCGCAAAGAACAAGAACATCTTGACATCCGCCATCTTATTGTAGGGACTGTAGACAAATGCCTTGAGATCGTCGATGTCCATGTGGCCGATGGACCAGACAAAGAACAACAACAGGAGATACTTAATTGAGCGCATCGGATAGTCGAGCCAGATGGTGACCGTGATGTTCCGGCCAAAGAGTTTCTTGCCCAAATCTCCCAGCGATTCGCTTATCGTGCCGACCGGACAGAGCCAGCTGCAAAAGGCTTTCTTCAGCAGAAATCCTGTTGCCGCGATTGCAACAAATATGAAAAGGCCGGAGGGGTGAATGTCGTTGATTGTACCCGAGCCGAACCAGTACATGAGGCTGATGAGAGCGCTGATCGGAAGAAATCCCTCGACTCCGGGAGGACGCTGCACCGGGGATTGACCCGGGGAACTCAGGCTTCCCAGGAACGCATAGAATTCGAAGCCGATCCAAATGCACAAGAGGAGGAAGGAAAGCTGTATTACTGATCGCAGGAACTGAGAATCATGCTGGAGGCGGAGCGTAAGGCGGCGGAAAAAAGACATCTCTTTGCGAATTACCCGGCGTTGCCGGCGAAGCTCCGGAGGTATCTTCTTAATCCGGTGAGGCGGCGTGGCCAGATCAAGAATATCGAATGAGCCTATTTTCGGGGCGTTCTCTATGGATTTTTCAAAACTCATAAAAAGTAGCTGAACTTCTTCTCAATCTTGAAAATTCGCTCGATTCCAATCCTCATATTTTCCTTGTTTTAAAGGCTTTCCACAAGTGATTGTCTCTTACCCATCTCTATGGCCCAAGTTCTATGCCAATTCGGATATTTTAGTCCGAAATAGCTCAGACCCTGAAATTTTGCAGATACGGCCATTTTTTGAACCCAGAATATTAAATATCCTATCTCTGAGGACACTCCATTCGTGATGCATTGAACAGGGATTCTCATTCGAGCATTGCTCAAAACCGAGGACGCATGACCGGAGGATCTCGCCGCCGTCGATCGCTTCGACGATTTTCAGGAGTGAGATTCTCTCGGCCGGAGTCGCGAGGGAAAATCCTCCGGCAGGGCCCTTGGCTGAGACGAGGAGGCCTTCTTTTCTGAGGTCCCGCAAGATTTTCGCCATGAAATGGAATGGCAGCCCCAGGCGGTCGGTCAGCTCCCGAATGGAAATTGTCGTTCCTTCCGGTTGACGGGCGAGGTAGAGGATCGCTTGCAGTGCATATTCGCACCTTCTGCTGAACAGGATGCTCATGGGTGATGGGCCGCTAACGTTGCATGGCCGGAGAGGAGGTTGAGGCATTGGCCGCAGAATCGGGCGCGTTTCAGGTCGATCTCCTCAACGTACGTCGAAGAACGCATAACGCATTCGAAATGATGGCAATGATACAGGCCGAACATATGGCCAAGTTCGTGGATGATTTCTTTTTGAAGACGATCCTCGAGGAGCGCGGAATTCGCCTTCAGACCGTAAAATTCGTTGCTCAGCCGGTGCATTGACACGATGGCCATCTGGCCTTCGAATTGTGCTTCTCCAAAGATGAATGTCAGCACCGGGGTATAAAGATCGACATCCACCACGAGGATATACTTCTTATCTCTGTCAAGAGTGGCGCCGCGCATTCCCGAGAGCAAGATGAGAGAGCTGTACTGGCTCCTCGATTCGTCATAGGCATCGTCGACATTCATGGGAAAATGCCGGACATGCAGTTCTGTCGAAAATAGTTCAGAAATCCGGGAGCAAGACACCCTGAGAATGTCGTCGTCCAATGCAGACGCATTGTAAATACAGATGCCCGAAGTCATGCAGGATGTTTGAGGCCATACTTGTGAATTTTGTTGTACAACGTCACCCGGTCGATGTCGAGAATGGATGCCGACCTCGATATATTCCATTTGTTACCTTCCAGAACGGCTGTAATGAACTCCTTTTCGGCAGAGGCGAGAGTGCCGCTCGCGGGGAGGGGGCGCCCTTCGGCGGCCTCCGCGCGAACGGGAAGGTCCTGGGGAGTAATGCACGGAGCATGTCCCACCACCATCGCACGTTCGATCGCGTTTTCAAGTTCTCTGATATTTCCGGGCCAGTTATGGCTCACCAGCACGTCCATCGCATCGGGCGACACGCTCGCTATTTGTTTTCCCAGGATCTGTGAATACTTCCTCACGAAATAGTTCGTCAGGAGCGGAATATCGGACTTTCGCTCGCGAAGCGGAGGGACAATGACCGCAAAGACATTGAGTCTGTAATACAGGTCCTCCCGGAACGAGCCGTCAGCCATCGCCTTCTCCAGGTCCTTATTCGTCGCGCAGATCACGCGGAAATCCACTTTGATAATCTCGTTGCCACCCACGCGCGTAAATTGCTTCGTTTCGAGTACCCGGAGGAGATCCATCTGAGTTTTGGGGCTGATATTTCCTACCTCGTCGAGGAAAAGCGTGCCTCCGTCCGCAAGCTCGAGTTTTCCTTTTCTCCTGTATTGGGCGCCGGTGAATGCCCCACGCTCATGGCCGAAGAGCTCGCTCTCAAGAATCCCTTCCGGAAGGCCGCCGCAATTTACCGTCACGATGGGGAAGTACTTCCTGGCACTGTTGCCATGGATTGCGCGGGCGATGAGCTCTTTTCCCGTGCCGCTTTCGCCGCGGATCATGACCGTCGTGTCGGTCGCGGCGACGGTTCTGATGAGCTCGTAGACTTTCTGCATTTGCGGCGAGTCGCCGATAATATCATCCACCTTGGAAAATTCTGAAATCGACTCCTTGAGCTTCCGGTTCTCATGCGAGAGCGCCCGCTGTTTCAACGCGTTCTGCACAAGATGCGAAAGGTAGTCGGGATCGATGGGCTTGGTGACGTAGTCAAACGCCCCCCGTTTTAACGCCTGAACGGCTGTTTCGATAGTAGCATGCGCCGTAATGAAAATCACCGTCGCAGCCGGGTCTATTTCGGCAATGCGCTGCTGCAATTCCATGCCGTCCATTCCCGGCATGCGGATGTCCAGGAGGATGACATCCCAGGTTCGCTCCTGTAAGCGCCGGAGCGCCTCAGCGGCATTCTCGGCGGTTCCGATGAAGAACCCGTCCTCCCGAAACCACTTCGAAAGTGAATCCCGCACGTTTGATTCATCATCAACAATGAGTAGAGCAGTGTCTGAGTTCATAGTCTTTTGTCTGAAGAAGAAAGAGAGTGCGCGGACTCCAACGGTAACTTCGCCTGCCCCACGCGCGGCAGGACCAGTGTAACGATCGTTCCTTTCCCGACTTCCGACGCTATCGATACATTTCCGCCATGCCGGTCGACGATTCCATAGACGATCGAGAGCCCCAGGCCTGTTCCTTTGCCGTCCTTTTTTGTCGTAAAGAACGGTTCGAACATGTGTGGGAAATCCTCGGCATGAATTCCTGCACCGGTGTCTGTTATCGCGATTGTTACGTCGTCGCTGGACTCGGAGGCGTCGATATCCACCGTGATCGTCCCGCCACCGGGCATTGCTTCGATTGCGTTCATAAAAAGGGCGACAAACGCCTGTTCGATCTGATTCTCGTTGCACATGATGGTTACGTCGCCGGCGTGATGGGAGACGTGAAACCTCACATTCGAGATCTCGCAATGATGATGGAGAAGCCCCATTGCGCGCTCGATGACAGGCCGGAGAGGGACGAGGCCGAACTCACCCACCTGTTTTTTCGAAAACAGGAGGAGGTTCTTCACGATCGTGCCGCATCTGTCCGCCTCCCGCGCAATGAGGCTAATATCTTCGATGTTGGCTCCGGTAGTACCGTTCCCTTTCTGAAGACGGCGGCCGATCAATTTTGCGTACGTGAGAATGGCCTCGAGCGGGTTATTCAGCTCATGCGCGACAGTAGCCGCAAGCTTCCCCATCGAAGCCATTTTTTCGATATGGAGAATATTCTTATGCATTGCATTGAGCTCATCGGTCTTCTCGCGAATGCGGTCCTGGAGCGTCGTCGACCAGCGGATATTTTCTTCGTTGGAACGGCGCAGTGAATTCACCATTTCGTTGAACGTTCGGGCCAGAGCTCCAAGCTCGTCCCGCCGCGTGACGGCGATAGTGTGATCGTAACGTCCTTCCGAGACTGATTGTGCGCCCCGCATCAGCCGGTGGACGGGCTTAATGACAGCCGACGAAAGCGATGCCACTGAGATAATTGCGATAAACGCTGCGAGCCCGATGGCCACTGCCGCCGTTGTGTTTTGAGCCCGCGCGATCGTGTTATCCATTTCTGCAAGCGACATGCGGACGTCAAGAACGCCTAACACAGTATGATCTGCCGGATGGGCGTGGCAGGCGGCGTCCGAGCATGCGGGTTCGTTGCGAATCGGGTTGATGACGCCCAGGACCCGATGCCCGTTTCCGCCCCGATAGATCCGGGAGCGGTCCGGCATCGCCAGCGATGCCAGGGGTTTCGTGCGTTCGTGGCAAACAAAGCAGGCTTCCGCATTCATCTCGACAGCGGTATGTTCTTCCCGCTTGTCGGTGGAATACATAATCTCCCCCCGCTTATTGTAAATCCGGATGCCCTCGACTCCCGGCTCTGCGCCGATCGTCGAGATGATATGATAGACATCTTCCTTTCGATTGAGCAGCATGCTGTAATGCGTGGCCTGTTTTATGATATCGCTCATCCGGTCCGCGCTCAGGACAACCTGGCTTCGCATCTGGTCGCTGGAATATCGGATCGCGAAGTATGAATAAAGGCCGAAACACGCCACGACGAGGACAACAGGCCCCCACAACACTCTGAGGCTCAGGCGATGTATGAAGGGAATGTTCATAATGCACCGCCTAATCTGGCACAACTAATGTGCCACGCGAATAGGGCAGTTCCGAAGGAATACCCCGGAATCCGGGGGCGGCTTCTCACTGATGATAATCCCAAAAGAGGGCTTTATTATCCCTGAGAATAAGAAGGCCGGTCAGAGATGAAATGACGTTCTGAGCAGTTCGTAGTAACGGCGGGATCGCATGCCAACCGGAATTGAAGAAAGCGGAGTTCCGCCGTCCTGCAGCATCAGGCCATCGAGCGTGGCATGATGCACTTCTTCTGTCAGGAGTTTTCTGAATGATGCGATATCCCGGTCGTAGAAATGCTGGATTTCTGAGCGTGGAAGTAATGGGGAACAGGATGCGGGATTGTCTCCCGTCATAATACGCAACAGCCACCCGGAGGAGAGGGGGTGCTCACAAATTTCCTGCGGATGGTCAAGCAACTCAGTGTTGATCGACTGGATTTCGCACTCGACCGGGGAATGAAGCTGAAGTGTTGTTCCGTCTACCACGAGCCAGCACAAGGAATCGCGGCAGGCGACCTCCTGACCGACGGACGGGAAAACGACCGCCTTCGGCGCGATGAGGGACGCTGCAAGGCCGGGTTCGATTCCGAGGATTGCAACATGAGGTTCCACCTGAGACAGCCACATGTGCCCCTTGGTATACACATACGTATCGCGGGTCGCGGGAAAGCTTACCCCGGGCTGTTCTCCCGAACTTTCCTTCGTCCGGAAGATTTGCATTCTCATCGCGCTGTCGAGGGGGCATGCGTCGCATTCAAACGCCCGGTTACATAATTGGTATGAGACGATCCCGGCGGTCATCCAAATGCATCGTTGTCCTTCCGGATCCCGGCGATGATGCTCATTCTCTGGTGAGGGCTGCATAACCTGTTTCCAATGTCGTTAGTTGTGAAACCTGTCGCAGATCTTCGTTGAGATCAATCTTCTTCCCTGCGCTATGAGGCAGTTCCTCATGAGAAAAGAGGGGGAGATGCTTTGCCGCAGCGCTGAAGATGAAGAACCCCGCAGTCACGATAGCGAGGGTCACCATAATTTCCATCCAGGACGGAAAGTACGAGATCCCGGCCCAGGCTTCCATACCGGTGATGCTGATGTTGAGCCGGTTAAAAATAAATCCCAGGATCACCAAAATGGATCCGGTAAATAGACCGCCCCTGCTGGTCCTCACCTTTGGAAATCCCAGGATGATGAGCGGCAAAAGAATTCCTATGCCGATCTCAAGCCAATAGAAGTATGTCTCAGGCCGCGGAAGAAAGAGCAGGTGTAATGCATTCCGGCTGGCGAGATCCGAGATCTTCGCGGTCAGGAGCACTGCAAGAATGACCATGCCGAACCGCACGATATCGACGAGGAGTGGAAGCTCGAGGCCCTTGTGAAATACCCGCGCGCTGAGGATAGATTCAAAGATAATCATCGCGCATCCGACCGAAATCGCCGACAGGTAGAAAAACACCGGAAGATATGGCGAATACCACAACGCGTACAATTTCTCGGGTACGATGAGGTACAAGGAACCCAGCGAGGATTGATGGAGCGTTGACAGGATCACGCCGACGATAATCAGCACCGGGCTGATATGACGAATCGCTTTCAGGAGGCGCGGCATGCCGAATTTTTCCAACAGGACCGGAGAAAACTCCAGGGCCAGAACCGTGGTGTACAGCATAACGCACCACGCCACTTCAAACATCACCGAATGCGGATTCCACATAATGATCGCGTGCCAGATCTGGAGAGGCCTTCCGAGATCGAACATCAATGCCACGATAACGAGAAGATATCCGAGGAACGCGGTCAGGATTGTCGGCCGGAGGATCGGTTCGAATCGCTTAATGTTGAAAATGTGGACGATCGCAACAAGCGTGAACCCCCCGGCGGCCAGCCCGACGCCGCAGAGGATATCGAATCCTATCCAAATGCCCCATGGAAACTCGTCGCTGAGATTCGTCGAGGCCCCCAGCCCTTTCGTGAATCGAATTGTCGTCGCAACCGCTCCGGCAAGCAGAATACACACGCCGATAATTTTCCAGAATGTCATCAGTGAAATAATCCGTTTCATGTTATTCTCCGGTTTGTTGAGATTGTTGACGGCGTTCCAATCGTTGTATCTCCATG
>Ga0310810_10011457_pt1 | contig 10361 bp, 9 predicted proteins | sample NCmetagenome_FD_207641 | JGI IMG/M metagenome (GOLD analysis project Ga0310810, IMG submission 207641) | Soil microbial communities from experimental microcosm in Duke University, North Carolina, United States - NC | ecosystem: Engineered > Artificial ecosystem > Soil microcosm > Unclassified ... | reverse complement strand
TCTGTTCCAGCTCCATGGCTCCCTGGAGGGCGTGAATCGCCACGGCCGCCTGCGAATCGTCGGGAGGTTGGGTGGTGATGCGTTGCAGCCACAGCCCGGGCGCGCTCAGAAGACCCATCAAGGTGCCCTGGCGCTTGGCGGCGAAGCGGATGATTTCGTAGCTCAGGCCGACGATCAGCGGCAGCGCGGCCAAACGCACCGCGAACTTGATCCAGAAACCGTCCACGGGGATGAGCGCGTAGAGGATCATCGCGATCACCAGCATCACCAGCATGAAACTGGTTCCGCAGCGCGGATGGAACGTGACGAACTTCTGCGCATTCTCGATGGTTACGGGACGGCCGGATTCATAGTTGAAGACCACTTTGTGCTCGGCGCCGTGATATTGAAAGACGCGATGGATGTCCTTGAAGCGGGAAAGCACGAAGAGGAACACCAGGAAGATGGTGATGCGGATCACACCGTCCATCATGTTGGTGGCGAACCGCCCGGAGAGCGACGGCACCACGTGTCCTAATTGGGTTGCCAGAAACAGCGGCACGAATTTGTACAGCGCGATGAAGAAAATTAGGTTGCCAACCAGCGTCGCGGTCATCATTCCGGAGCTGACCTCTGCCGGTTTCTTGCCGTCCTCCCCGTCGTCGAGAGCCGCGTTGGCGGAAAACTGCAAGGCATTGACTCCCAGCGTCATGGCCTGCGCCAAGGTCCCCACGCCTCGGAACACCGGCAGGCGGAAGATGGGGTACTTCTCCGACATTCGGTGCAGGGGCTTCTCGTTGGTCACCAACTGGCCATCGGGCCTCCGGACGGCCACGCAATAGCTGTGTGGAGCCCGCATCATGACGCCTTCAAGCACAGCCTGGCCGCCGACGAGGATCTCCTCGCCGCCCTCGAGAATAGGAAGCATCTGAACGTGCGCTGACAGGCGCAGAAATCGCGAAAGAAGCACAAATAACTCCACTTCTATTATAGCGTTAGCGGCCGAACACGCCTAGCGCCCGAAAACGAAGCGAGCACGGCGAGGATCTGCCCCGCCGTTGAGTACTCCGCCGCTCCATTGGATGACCGTCGGCGCCGACGTGTTGCTCCAATCCGCCGCGGGTTGCACCACATGGCCAAGCTCGACCAGCCGCTGGAGCGTGCGGCCGGCGATGCGGCCTTCGACGCTAACCTTGCCTGGGGTGAACTCGTGAAATCCGAATGAATTATAGAAATGGCTGCTCTGGAAACGGGGCGCCTCCACGGCCTCCTGGGGCGTCATGCCGAACTCCAGGATGTTCAACAGGACCTGAATCATCGCCTGATCCTGGTTATCGCCGCCGGGCGTCGACATGGTGAGCACCAGCTGTCCGTCGCGCGTCACGATCGTGGGGCTCAGCGTGACGCGTGGGCGTTTTCCGGGCGCTACCTGATTGGCATGCCCCGGCGTGGTCACGAACGATTCCATTCGCACCGAGAGCGGGATGCCGGTATCGGCTACGATGACCGACGGAATCCACGCCCCGCTGGGCGTCGCGGAAAACGCGTTGCCTTCGCGATCAACCACGTTGACACAGGTGGTGTCCTTGTCCGACGATTTGCCGTTGCCGCCAACCATCGCGGCCGACGTGTGCAGGTCTCCCGGACGGCTCTCCATCGAAGCATGCTCTGGATCTATGAGCTTGCGGCGCTCCGCGGCGTAGTCTTTCGAAAGCAGGGTCTCTTCCGGAATCTTGCTGAATTTCGGATCCCCGTAGTAGCGGTCGCGATCGGCGAATGCGAGTTTCACCGCCTCGATGAGTGTGTGCAAATACTCGGGGCTGTTGTGCCCCATTTTTTTGAGGTCGTAGCCTTCGAGGATATTGAGCGCCTCAATCATCACGGGCCCCTGCGACCAGAAACCGGGCTTCGAGATGGTGTATCCGCGGTACGTGCCGGTGCGGGGCTCGTCTTGTTCGGCGTGGAACTTGGCCAGGTCCTCGCGGGTGAACAAGCCCCCGTTCGAATCCATGAAGTCGGCTAACTTCGCGGCGATATCGCCCTTATAAAAGAGATCGTGGACCGCGCGGATCTTGGCGGCGCGGTCGCCCTTGGTCTTCGGCTCGACGGCGGCCATCTGGCGCAGAGTGTTCGCCAGGGCCGGCATCTTGACGATCTCGCCGCGTTTCGGGGCCACGCCGTTGGGATAGAAAAAGCGGAACGACGTCGGCCAGAATGCATGATAGGGCTGCAACTGGCCCAGGAAATCCGCGAATTCTTCGGCGATCGGGAAGCCCTCGTCGGCGTACTCAATCGCCGGAGCAGCAACCTGGGCGAAGGAAAGTGTTCCGTACTTCTCGAGCGCCAGCAGCACGCCGTCCACCAACCCGGGTGTAATCGCGGCGCGGAGACCAATTGCAGGAATGGGGGCGGGTGCGCGATCGGCCGGTTCCCATTTCTCTGCCGCGCGGTGGTCGAAAAATTTGACCGTGGCTTTTGAGCCGGCCACGCCCACGCCGCTGATGACAATCACCGGCTTGTCCTTCATCTTGATCAGGATCGGAATTTCGCCGCCCAGGCCCACGCGGCTTTGCTCGGTGACCGTGGCGGCCAGCACCGTGGCGACGCCCGCATCCACGGCGTTGCCCCCTTGCGCGAGCATGCGCATCCCGGCGGAGACCTCCAGGTTGTTTGCCGCGGCGACCATTTCGTGCAGCCCGCGAACAGCCGGGAACATGGTGCGAACGGTGTCCTGCGATCGGGCGATCATGGCAGCAACAACCACAACGCATACTACGGGCCAGCGCATGGAATTATGGTCTCACTTCCTGCAGCGGCAGGCAGGCGGCGCCGTAGAGACCCGCGTCGCTGCCCAACTGGGCGGCCTCGATACGCGTCGGAGCGGTCTTCAGCGTACTGCGGTAGGTAAAGCAGCGGCGTTCGATTTCCGCCAGCATCGCCGGGGCGAAGAATTCCCACGATGCCACCACGCCGCCACCCAAAAGATATAGAGGGAAATTGAAAATGTTGATCAGGCCGGCCAGCGCGATCCCCAGAGCCTCGCCCATCACCTTGAAGATCTCATGCGCACGATCGTTTCCCTGGACGGCCATCTCGTACACCTGCTGCGCGGTGAGATCATGGCCCAGGCCTAGCAAGCGCGCCATGGCGGAAACTGCCGTCGCCGATGCGTGCTTTTCGACGCAGCCGCGATTGCCGCACCCACAAGGATTCCCGTTCGGCGAAATGGTGATGTGTCCGAGCTCGCCGGCCATGCCGACGTGGCCGTGGAGAATCCGCCCGCCGATGATAATGCCGCCTCCGACGCCGGTGCCGAGTGTCAGCAGAACCAGGTCGTCCACGCCGCGCCCCGCGCCCATCCACTGTTCACCTAGAGCGGCGGCGTTGGCGTCGTTTTCGAGGATGACTTTTGTGCCCAACCGCTTGCTCAGCTCATCGCGCATCGCGTAGCCGTCAAAAATCGGCATGTTGTTCCAGCCGACGATCACACCCTTGGCCATATCGATATTGCCCGGCACGCCGGCGCCGATTCCGGCCAGATGTTCTCGTCCAAACTGTTCGCGCAATTTTTCGACCGAGCGAGCCATGTCGTCGACCACTGGCCCCGGTCCCTCCGCCAACGGCGTGCTGCCGGAGATCTTCCCCAGCATCTTGCCGTCTTTGTCGATGGCCGCGGCGCGCAGATTGGTGCCACCCAGATCGATTCCGATGGAGTAGGAGCCTGCCATGTAGGTAATGGTACAAGCTCCCGATTAGTAGTGCAGAGATGAAGCCTTCTCCATCCAGTAACGGTATGTAAAACGTTTACGTCTGTTATTGTAGGAGTAGGGACGCGAAGGGTTGCCAGGGTGCGGTAATGATACTGGGTGACCGAAAATTCGTAGAACTGCCCGGGTCCAAGACCCACGAGTTGCCGCCGCTGCTGGTGCGCACGACTCCCGGTGTCAAGCGGCTCGACCGGGTCATGGAAATGGCCAACGACCTGATCGAGCGTGAAGACATGCTCGCTCCGCCTTCTCTGGACGCCGATCCTGCCCGCGCGCAAATCGAACTCGACCGCCGCAAAATGGACCTGGCGCTGAACCTGACCGAGCAATATCTGGAATTTGTCCAGCACTGGCGCTGGGGTGACGACGTGCTCGAATGGATTCGCCAGTGCGAGACTACTTTTGAGACTCGCATGGATTTGCGCAATCTTCTGCGCGCCGACCTGTGGCCGCACGCGGGCCGCTGCAGCTTCGTGACGCTGCTCGAGGATAAAGCTGTCGAGACCGGTGGCGTGGCGCTCGAAAAGGCGGTGGGCATGCGGTTGACCTTCCGCCAGCCTCCGCCGCTCAAGTACGTCTCCGACCAGTTTCTGCTGTATCTGAACTCCACGGTGGCCCACACCGCGTATAAGACCTGGGCCGCAATGAGCCAGACTCCGGTCAGCTCACTGCCTCCCGAGCGGTTTCACTTCCAGGTCGTGAATATGAGCCTGGAGTAATCCGCCAAGCCGCGCAACATAGATGCTCAACCGAACTGCACGGCGAGCATCGAAACAGATCCGCCGTCCATGCCTTGCACAGGGAATTGCACGGACTCCGACGCGCTACTCGCGCCAAGAACATATAACAGGGGCAAGTAGTGCTCCGGCGTCGGAATCGCCAGCAGAGCCTGGCGACCAAGGGTCTCGTAGTGCTGCAGCGGGGAATAATCGCGAGCCTCGAGCAGCTCGCGCACGCGAGCTTCGAATTGAACGGCCCAGTCGAATGGTTTTGCGTCAGGCTCAGCCCAATGATAGGCGCGGAGGTTGTGAACCAGGTTGCCGCTGCCGACGATCAGCACGTTCTCTTCGCGCAGTGCTTCTAAGCGCCGTCCGACGTCAAGGTGAAACGTCGCCGGTTTGGTCCCATCGATACTCAGTTGAACTACGGGCACATCCGCATGGGGATAAACGTGGCGCAGGACCGACCATGTCCCATGATCCAGGCCCCACTGCTCGGTGAGATCGACAGGCAAGGGAGCGAGCAGCTTTTGAACTCGCTGGGCGAGCTGGGGACTGCCGGGCGCGGGGTATTGCACGGCGTATAGCTCTGGCGGGAACCCGCCGAAGTCGTGAATCGTTGCGGGCGCCGAGTTCACGGTTAGGGCCGAGCCCGACGTGTACCAGTGCGCCGAGACGGCCAGAATGGCCTCGGGGCGGGGAAGGGCATTGCCCATGGCGCTCCAGGCTTCGGTGTACTGATTCCGCGAGATGGCATTCAAAGGAGATCCGTGGCCGATGAAGAGGCAGGGCGTACGGGCAGTCATGACTTCAGTGTATGCAGGTGGAATGGGCCAGTTTCGTTAGTCGTTTGGATATGATGAGGTAGATGCTGCAGCGGGAGACCACTTACGGTCCGCCCGGCTCGCTTTCCAAGCTCGCCGAGATCGAGGCGGCGCTGGGGGAAGCGATTCGCGGAAAGCCGGAAGTGGTGCGCCTTTCGCTCGCCTGCCTCCTGGCCCGCGGCCACCTGCTGATCGAGGACGTTCCGGGCGTCGGCAAGACCACGCTGGCACAGGCTCTGGCGCGCAGCGTCGATTCCAGCTTCCACCGCATCCAGTTCACTTCCGACATGCTGCCCAGCGACGTGGTGGGCGTCACCATCTACAACGCCCATACCGAAGAATTCGAGTTCAAGCGCGGGCCGGTGTTCACGCACTTCCTGCTGGCCGACGAAATCAATCGCGCGACGCCCAAAACGCAGTCCGCCTTGCTGGAGGCCATGAATGAGCTGCAAGTGACTATCGACGGCCGCTCTTATCCCCTGGAGCAACCCTTCATGGTGGTGGCTACGCAAAATCCCGTGGAGCATTACGGAACCTATCCCCTACCGGAATCGCAACTCGATAGGTTTCTGATGAGGATTCGCATCGGCTATCCCGAAGCCGCGGCCGAGAAGGAAATCGTCCGCCGCGGGGGAGCAACCTCGGCCGAGACCATGCGCACGGTTCTGTCGGGAGACGATTTGATCGACCTGCAAGAGACCGTGTCGCGGGTGAACGTGGACGACGCGCTGGTGGATTACATGCTCGCGGTGGTGGAGCGGACGCGTACCCACGAATCGCTGGCGATGGGCGTCAGCCCGCGCGGGGCGCAGGCGCTGTATCGCGCCACCCAGGCCTTGGCCGCCGTCGAAGGACGTGACTATGCCACTCCGGACGACGTCAAACGGCTCGCCCTGCCGGTATTCGCGCATCGCGTGATGGTGAACGCGCGCGTCGCGCTCGCGCCGCGGTCGACGGAAGCTGCCGAGCGAGTGCTGACCGAGATCCTGACGCTGGTCGACGTCCCGCTCTGAAAGCTGTGGGGCAGGGCAGTGGCGCCTGCTTGCTAAACTAAGAGCTTGACTGAACTCGAACAGCGGCGCCGAGCCGTCCAGACGGCGCTCACCGGGGACAAGCCTAGCAACAAAGCCGACGCGCTGCTGGTCAGCTCTCCCGCCAATATCCGGTACTTGACTGGGTACGCGGGCTCGAACGGCCTCGCGCTGGTGACCCCGTCCGAGACGCATTTCTTCACCGATCCCCGCTACGCTCTGGAAGCCTCCCAAAACATCACCTGCAAACTGCACATCGCCAAAGGGCCACTCAGTGAAGCGGTCTCCAGCGTCGTGAAGCGGAAGAAGCTCAAGAAGATCGGATTCGAGCCTGCCTGGATGAATCTGGAGCAGCATCAGAAGTTGAAGAATCAGTTGCCCTTGGGTTATTCGCTCCTGCCGCTTCCCGGAGTTGTGGAAAACCTGCGCATGACCAAGTCGCCCACCGAGATCGATCAGATCCGCAAGAGCGTGCGGGTAAATTCCGAGGCGTACGCACGCACGCTGGGGCGGGTTCGGCTAGGGATGCGCGAGCGCGACATCGCCGCCGAGCTGGATTACCAGATGCGGCTCCATGGCGCCGAAAAGCCGGCTTTCGATACCATCGTCGCGGCGGGCGCGCGCACGGCGCTTCCCCATGCCCAGCCGACCAGTAAACGACTGGAGGCGAATGACCTGCTGCTGATCGACATGGGAGCGTGCCTGGACGGCTACATGAGCGACATGACCCGGGTGGCGTTCCTGGGTACTCCCACCAAGCGCGTCCAGGCGCTGTACGGCGCGGTTTTAGAGGCGCAAATGGCCGCCATCGAGGCGGTCCGGCCGGGGGTCACGGCGGCGCGAGTGGACGCGGCTGCCCGGGAAGTGCTAAAAAAGCATGGACTGGACCGGCAGTTCGTCCATTCCACCGGGCACGGCCTGGGCCTGGAGATTCATGAGGGTCCCCGGATCGGGAAAAAGGACCAGACCAAGCTGCGGGCAGGGATGGCGATTACCATAGAGCCGGGCGCCTATATTGACGGCTTGGGAGGTGTTCGTATTGAAGACACCGTGCTGGTCACCGCCAGCGGCCACGAAGTCCTGACGCCCACGACCAAGGAGTTTGTTCACCTGTAATGACGATCGATGAAATTAAGGAGTTGCTGGATCTGTTCAACGCCAGCGGCGTAGGTGAGCTGGAGATCGAGCGCGAGGGCGAGCGAATTCGCATCCGCAAGGCGGGCATGGTGCCGGAGTACCAGGTTTCGCCGGCTTCCGCCGGAGCCGCGCCAGCGCAGGAAACCGCAGTTCCTTCGGAGGTGGCCCCAAGTGCGCCCGGAGAGACACTGGTAAAGTCGCCGATCGTGGGCACCTACTACGATGCGCCGTCGCCGGATTCCGGGCCGTTTGTCCAGGTCGGCGATACCGTCGAGCCGGGACAGGTCCTCTGCATCATTGAGTCCATGAAGCTGATGAACGAAATCGAGGCGGAAACCGCCGGGATCGTGGCCGCCAAACTGGTGGAGAACGGCCGTCCGGTGGAGTATGGAGAAGCGCTGTTCTCCATCCGGCCGCGCTAGCTTCTATGTTTGAGAAGATCCTGATCGCCAACCGTGGCGAAATCGCCGTGCGGGTCCTGTGCGCCTGTAAGGACCTGGGCATTCGCACGGTGGCGATCTATTCCGAAGCCGACCGCCACAGCCTGCACACGCGCTTCGCCGACGAAGCCATCTGCGTCGGTCCGGCAAAAAGCGCGCGCAGCTACCTGGATATTCACGCCGTGATGAGCGCGGCTGAAATCACCAATTGCGACGCGGTACATCCAGGCTACGGGTTTCTTTCCGAGAACGCCGATTTCGCCGAAGTGTGCGAGACCAGCGGCCTGAAGTTTATCGGCCCGCCGGCCGACGTGATCCGCCGCATGGGCCTAAAGCAGATCGCGCGCGCCGCCATGGAAGAAAACGGCGTGCCCATTCTGCCCGGTTCCCTGGGCATTCTTAAGACCCTGGAAGAAGCCGTCGAAATCGCGGAGCGCATCGGATATCCGGTGATGCTCAAAGCCTCGGCCGGAGGCGGCGGGCGGGGCATGCGCATCGTCCGCAAGCAAGAAGAGCTGGGGCCCTTGATGGCGCAGGCGCAGGCCGAAGCCGCCGCGGCGTTCTCCTCGGGCGACCTGTACATGGAGAAGCTGGTCGAGAATCCGCGCCACATCGAATTCCAGGTTTTGGCGGACCAGCACGGCGACGTGGAGATTTTGGGTGAGCGCGAATGCTCCATCCAGAGGCGGCATCAGAAGCTGATCGAAGAGTCACCCTCGACGGCGGTGACCCCGGATTTGCGTAAGTGTACGAGCGATCGTCTGCGAACCGCCATGAAGGCCGTGGGATACGCCAACGCCGGTACGGTCGAGTTCCTGATGGACGCCTCGGGAAAACTCTATTTCATAGAAGTGAACGCCCGCATTCAGGTGGAGCATCCGGTTACCGAAATGGTCACCGGTGTCGATCTGGTCAAGAGCCAGATCCTGGTGGCCGCGGGCAAGAAGCTGGACGAGATCCTGACGCGTCCGGTTCAGCTCCGGGGACACGCCATCCAGTGCCGCATCAATGCCGAGCATCCCGATACATTCATCCCCTCACCGGGGACGATCACGGGCCTGAACCTTCCCGGTGGGGCGGGCATCCGCGTGGACACCGCGGCGTATCAGGACGGTGTGGTCTCGCCGTACTACGACTCGCTGGTGGCCAAGCTGATCGCCTATGGCGCGGATCGCACGGAAGCCGTCGCACGGATGCAGCGCGCGCTGGGGATGTTCGTGGTGGAGGGAATCTATACCTCGATTCCGCTGCACCAGCGGATCCTCAAGCATCCGGAGTTTGTCGCCGGGCGGATCGATACCGGATTTCTCTCACGCCACGGCTTTCTGGCCGATAAGAAATAGCGGCGGATTAAGGCTCCAAAACGTCCTGTATGTGCTATGCTTGCTATGTCCGCGCCCTTTCTTGGAGGAGGAAGTTGGCGCAGCCAACATAAATAAGGCCCTGCTTCTCGGAGGAGCATCGGCTGCCAATGGAATCAAAGGCTTGCATCTTATGGTGTGGCTTTTCTTGCGTTTTGGCCGCTATTTTCCCGTCTATCTACCTCTGGTTGTAAGGTGACCTTAACACGGAATTAAGTAACATCTCCGGCCCGATCTTCATGGGGCTCTGAATTGCCGATAGTACCAGTACCGCTTATTATCGGGACGGAGACGAGAGGTCGATATGGAAACTGTGACCGAACCTGTGAACGATAGCCCAGAGATCACTGAGAAGAAAAAGACCACGGTGCGGATCGTTCTGGCGGACGACCATCCGATTGTTCGCGACGGCTTGAAGAAGCTTCTCCAGCTGGAAGAGGATTTCGAGGTGGTGGGCGAAGCCGGCGACGGCCGCGAGGTTCTGGAGAAGGTCCACGAGCTCGACCCCGACGTGCTGCTTCTCGACCTCCGCATGCCCAACCTGGACGGCCTGTCGGCCTTGCAGGCTCTGCAGCAGACCAATAAGCGGACCCGCGTCATCATCCTGACGGCTTCCGAAGACAAGAACGAGTTCGTGCAGGCCATGAAGCTGGGCTGCAGCGGCATCGTGCTGAAGCAGACGGCTCCCGATTTAATTGTGAAGAGCATCCGCAAGGTCCACTCCGGCGAGATCTGGCTGGATTCGCTCACCACGGCCGCGGTGATGCGGCATTTTTCGACCGGCCAGGAGGGTTCGGGCGGGCAAGGCGGCGGCAAGGGCCGCGAGCGCAGTCCTCTATCGACACGCGAGCGGGAAATCGTCGCGCTGGTGGCGCAGGGCTACAAGAACAAGGAAATGGCCGAGAAGATGTTTATCAGCGAGCAGACGGTCAAGAACCATCTGCATAACATCTTCGACAAGCTGGGCGTCTCGGATCGCTTGGAACTGGCACTCTACGCCATCCACAAGGGCTTACACCTGCCGGGCGAACCGCCGGCCGCGCCCACGAACGGCATCAAATAGTCTTGTCTTTCGAGTAGCACAGCGGCTCCAGTCGGCACTC
>Ga0310810_10011456_pt1 | contig 10361 bp, 6 predicted proteins | sample NCmetagenome_FD_207641 | JGI IMG/M metagenome (GOLD analysis project Ga0310810, IMG submission 207641) | Soil microbial communities from experimental microcosm in Duke University, North Carolina, United States - NC | ecosystem: Engineered > Artificial ecosystem > Soil microcosm > Unclassified ... | reverse complement strand
TCCAGGCGCTCACCAACACCGTCCCGCTCTCGCACGTGTACCTGTGGGGCGGCGAAGGGCCCCTGGGACCCGACTCGCCGATCGGTCCCGCGTTCTTCCACACGCCCGGCGGCGCGCCTGGCGGAGCGGTCACGGTCGTGGGGCTCACGCAGTTCGCGTTTCCCACCGCGCTGCGCTACTACGCCGACGAGTACTTCCGTCTCCTGATCGACGAGGACGTGCGCGCGCTGGGCGAGACCCTCGGACGCTCGCGGCTCCCGTTCGTCCAGTTCTCGCAGTACGACGGCGTGAATCGCTGGACGCAGATGGCGCTCGAGATGTTCGGCGACCCGCAGCTGAGCCTGCCGCGGCACGCCGGGCACGACCTTGCGCTCTCGGCGCCTTCGACCGTGAACGTCGGGGGCGGTGGTATCCCCGTGCACGTCACCGAGGACGGTGTGGCGAAGCCGGGCGTCATCGTGACCGCCTACCGCGACGCCGAGGGCATCGTCACCGCGACCACCGATGCCCAGGGAGACGCGGTGCTGCCGTTCGTGGCGCTCGCGCCGGGCGAGGTGTCGATCACCGCCCGCCAGGATGGTTCACCCGTCCAGGTCGACAGCGTTGAGGCGACCGCGAACAGCGGTGTGGACGGGCCTTCCCTGCCGCGCTTCACGTTCGCGGCGCCATCGCCCAATCCCAGCTCGGGGGTCGTGTTCTTCCGCTGGAGCGTGCCCGCGGAGCTCGCCGAAAGCCCCGCGAAGCTCACGCTCCACGACCTCGCCGGGCGGGTCGTGCGCACGCTCGAGTCTCCGGCCGGCGCGACGTCCGCACGCACCGCGACCTGGGATGGTCGCGACGCCTCGGGCGGCAAGCTCGCCCCCGGACTCTACGTCGCGAGGCTGGTGGTGGGGGGCCAGGCGCTAGAGCGTCCCTTGATCCGCACCCGCTGACGCTAGGCCGGCTTCGGGATCGCCGTGTGCAGGATGCCGCGGAGCCGGAAGCCCACCGCCAGCATCAGCACGCCGTAGAGCGTGGCGTACCCGCCGATGAGCCACACGACCGCGAGCGCCCCCGCGCCCGGCCGCGCGAGCATCAGCACGCCGAAGACGACCGAGAGCAGCCCGGAGAGGATCAGCATCCACTCGTTGGGGATCACCCTGCGGAACCGGATCGCCGCGGCGATCTGGAACACACCGGTCACGAGCGCCCAGCAGGCGATGAACGAGAGCAGCAGGAGCGCGGTCATCCCCGGCCACACGAACGTGAGGACGCCCGCGGCGATGCCGAGCACGCCGATGAGGAGGAGCTGCCACATCGGCCTGCCGCCGTCGCGGATGCGGAAGCCCGAGGTGAGGGCGAGAACCCCGTCGGCGATGGCGTAGGCGCCCCAGACGAGGACCAGGGAGGCGAGCGTGATGCCGGGCCGCGTGAACGCCAGGACGCCGAACACGATGGCGACAACGCCTCGCAGGACGACCCAGCCCCAACTGGAGCGCAGGTGAGCCAACATCGCATCGATCGACATCGCGACCTCCTTAGAATCGCCGCGAACTTCCCTCCGCCGACCGCGGCGATCCGGAGGAGGTCGTGCTGGTCCAAACGGGCGCGATACTACACCCGCCTCCGGTGTGGAAAGGACGGCTATTCCCCGAGTTCCGGCGGCGGGGGCATGTGGCGCCGAAGGAACGCGAGCATCGTCTCGTACGCTTTGACGAAGTTCTCGTCCTTCCCGATCCCGTGGCCCTCGTCCGGGAGCAGCAGGTATTCCGCGACGCCGCCGTGTTGCTGGACCAGCCGCACCATGTCTTCGGACTCGGCCGGCGGCACCACCGGATCCTGCCCTCCCTGGATGACGAGGAGGGGCGCCTTGATCTTCTCCGTGTGCCGCGCGGGGGAGATCGCCGCCATGAACGTCGAGTCGCGGACGGGATCTCCATACTCGGCGATGCGATTCGCGCGCCGGTAGGGCGCGGTGCGGTCGAGGAACGTCTTCAAGTCGGCGGGGCCGTAGAAGTCGACACCGGCGCGGAACAGGTCCGGGTGGTGGACGAGCATCGCCAGCGTGGCGAAGCCACCGTAGGACGCCCCCGAGCACGCCACCTTGTCGCCGTCGAGTGACTTCTGCTGGCGGATCCAACTCACGGCGTGCGCGATGTCCTGGAGCGCGTCCCACCGCCGCGGGCCGTCGTCGAGCACGACGTACGACTTGCCGTAGCCGGCGCTGCCGCGGATGTTGGGCGCGAGCACCGCGTAGCCGTGCGCGATCAGGAACTGGTAGAAGTTCGTGAGATAGGGCCGCTCCTGGTCGTCGGGCCCGCCGTGCACGCTGACGATCACCGGCGCGCGATGCTGCGGTGAAGCACCGCGCGGCACGAACAGCAGAGCCGGAATCGAGCGCCCGTCGAAGCTCGGGTAGTGGATCGTGGTAGGAAGGACGTAGCTGTCCTCCGCCACGTCGCCCTGCGGGCTGAACGTGGCCCGCGTCGCCCGCTTCGTGCGCAGGTCGATCACCCACGCCTCGTCATCGTGCGCCGGTGTGCTCACGACGATCGCCAGCTTCGAGCCATCGGCGGAGAAATCCTGGGGCGGATTGATGCCGGCCGGGATCTCCGGCAGCTCGACGCGCCGCGCGGACCGCACGTCCCAAACGCCGGTGCGCTCGAAGCCATCGACGTTCTCCGCGAACGCGATCTGCGTGCCCTGCCGGTTCATGATGCCGTAGTCGACGTCGTGGGTGGTGGAGAACATGACCTTGCGTGCGCCGGACGCGACGTCGATGGACTCGATGTGCATGAACTCGCTCTTGCTGTTGGTCCGGCAGTAGAGCGTGCGATCGTCGCCCGAGAAGCCGATGACGTGGAACCGCGACGTGTCCTGGTGCGCGGTGATCACGCGCGAGGTCTTCGCCTGGACGTCGACGAGGCGGATGTCGATGTCGGTGTTGGAGTGAAGCTCCTCGGCGGCGAGGAAGCGGCCGTCGTGCGAGGCCGCGATCACCCGCAGCAATGCCGGTTCCTCGGTCAGCCGCTCGGCGTGCTGCGTCGCCACGTCCATCACGTAGCAGTCGAAGTAGCGAGCGTCGCGGGCGTTCGAGGTGTAGAAGATCGACTTCCCGTCCGGCATCCAGCCGCCCAGCCGATGCTGCGACTCCGGCTCGCGCGTCAGGAGCGTGGTGTCGCCGCGGTCCGGGTCGATCGTGTAGAGCTGATACTTCTGGTCGCCGTTCCGGTCCGCCATCGCCAGCAGCGTCGATCCGGTCGGGGACCAGCGCGTGATCACGCCGCCACTGAAGTGCGTGACCCGCCTTGGCTCCCAGCGCGAGGTGGGCGTCACCCACGTCTGCCAGTCGCCGCTGGCATTGGTCGCGAACGCGAACCGGCTGCCGTCGGGCGCGAAGCTCGGGTCGTTGGCGCGCTTGATCGCCATGTACTGCTGGAGCGAGTAGGCGTGTGGCGCCGGAGCCGGCGCCGTCGCCAGGAGCGAGAGACAGAGCAGGGGGATGGTCATGGGGCTACGAATAACCGAGGTCGCACCCGCTGGCTAGAACCGGATGAACGCGCCCGGACGGGATTAGCGCGACGCGTGCCGGGCTCGATACTGGGAAGGCGTCACGCCCAGCCGCCGGCGCATGAGGCGCGCGAGGTGGCTCTGGTCCGCGAAGCCGCAGCGGAGCGCGATGTCGGCGATGCTGTCGCGCGTGGTGGCGAGCCAACGGCAGGCATGGTCGAGCCGCAGCTCGCGGATCCGGTCGCCGACCGTCTGCCGCCGGTGTCGGCGGTAGGTCCGCGCCAGGTGCACCGGATGGACCCCCGCGTGCGCCGCGACCGTGGCGAGGCCGAGCGGGGCGTCGAAGCTCTCGCGCAGGAGCTCGTCGACCCGATCGAGCCATCGCGGCTCGCCGGCGCTCGACGGGGTCGATCGGGCGAGGCCCGCGATCAGCTCCAGCAGGAGACCGTGCAGCGCGAGCGGCGTCACGTCGTCGGGTGCCCGCAGTTCCTCGAGCATCCGCCTGCACAGGTGGCGCAAGGGCTCGCGAGCTCCGGACGTGTTCGTCCCCGGAACCTCCAGCAACCGCGAATCATTCGATTCCACGCGCAGCAACTGAACCGGTCGGTCGTGGAACTGATTCGCATGGCGCTCCCCGGCCGGGTGGAGCAGCAGGGTCGAGGTATCGCAGCGCCGCGTGAGCCCCGCGAGCCGCTCCGTGTACGAGCCCGCACCCACGAACGAAAGGTAGGGCCGGGGGTGGACGTGCCACCCGAGCGTCGCGCCCGGCTCGTATGCCAAACTGGAGAAAGCCAGCCCGGCGACGTCGCGGCGGGCGAGCACGGTTCCTGCGCTGGGATTCATGAGGTGAAGGATAGCATCGCCACTCCAACCGCGGTCCAAGGTGCCCCATGGGAACAGACATACGAGCTTCGGTGTTCGTTGGAACCAGTCTCGATGGCTTCATCGCGCGGCCGAACGGGACGTTCGACTTCCTGCCCGACAGCCCTGAGCCACACGGCTACGAGGAGTTCTTCGCCACGGTCGACGCGCTGCTCATGGGCCGCAAGACCTACGAGACCGCACTCGCATTCGGGCAGTGGCCGTACGGAAGCAAGCCGGTCTTCGTCCTGAGCAGCCGGACGCTGGCGCAGGCTCCGGACGGTGCCGTGGTCGAGCGCGTCACCGGCACCCCGCAGGAGATCATGACGGGGCTCGCGGCGCGCGGGATCGAGCACGTCTACGTGGATGGCGGCCAGACCGTGCAGCAGTTCCTTCGCGCCGGCCTCATCGATCGGATCACGGTGACGCGAGTGCCGGTCTTGATCGGCTCCGGGATCTCGATCTTCGGCGAGTCGGACCGCGATGTTCCTCTGCAGCACATCGCAACCCATTCGTACCCCAGCGGCCTGGTGCAGAGCGAGTACGCGGTGCTGCCGCCCAGGCAGCACTGAGCAGGCCCTTTGGGGATCGAATCACGGCCGCGCGAGTATCGGTCCTCATCGGCCCCGCGATCCTCGGCCTTACGGCTTCCCGAGCGCTGGATCTCGTTGTACATTTGGCGCCCGCGAGGATCTCATGCCAACCGCCCGACGCTGGCATCGCTCAACCCGCTCCGCATTCGTCTTCCTGACCGCGCTGTCCGCGTGCCCCGCGCACGCGGTCACTTTCATGGAGTTCGCGGATCCGAATCCGGCGAGCGGCAATCAGTTCGGCGCCGTGGCAATGCCGCTGAGCACGGGGAACGTCGTCATCACCTCGCCGTTCGACGATTTCGGTGCGGGCGCCGTCTATCTCTTCGACGGCGCGACGGGTGCACTCATCAGCACGCTGCGTGGCACCAACGTGGGCGACAATGTCGGCTCCGGAGGGGTCATCGCGCTCAGGAACGGGAACTTCGCGGTGCTGAGTCCGAACTGGCAGAACGGGACCGCGGTCGGGGCGGGCGCGATCACCTGGGTGGACGGCGTCCTGGGGCTGAACGGCGCATTGACGCCCTCCAACAGTCTCGTCGGGCCCGCCGCCAACAACCACGTGGGTTCGGGCGGCGCCGTGGCGCTCACCAATGGCTTCGTCGTGTCGAGCCCGCAGTGGGACAATGGTTCGCTCGTGGATGTCGGCGCCGTGACCCGATGCAACGACGCCACGGTGCTGAACGGGACCGTGTCGGCCGTGAACAGCTTGATCGGCGGCTCCGCGGGTGACGCCGTCGGAAGCGGCGGCGTGCGTGCGCTCACGAACGGCAACTACGTCGTCGGGAGCCCCAGCTGGAACAATGGCGCCGTGCAGGATGCGGGAGCGGTGACCTGGGGGAACGGCCTCAGCGGTGTGAAGGGCATGGTCACGGCGGGCAACAGCCTCGTCGGCTCGTCCGCGTCCGACAGCGTCGGGATCCTGTCCCATATGGCGGCGCTGACGAACGGGAACTACGTGATCGGCACCCCGACTTGGAACAACGGCGCGGTCACCGACGCGGGCGCCGCCACGTGGGGCAACGGCATGACCGGAGTCGTCGCCATCATCTCGGCCTCCAAGAGTCTGGTTGGCATCACGGCCGGGGACCAGGTCGGGTCATCGATATCGGCGCTCGCCAACGGGAATTACGTCGTCCTCAGCCCGTCGTGGAGCAACGTTGGAGTCGCGCACGTCGGCGCCGCCACCCTGGGCGACGGCACGACCGGCGTCACGAGCCCGGTGCTCCCCGCCAACAGCCTCGTGGGCGCGTCGGCGAACGACAGGGTCGGAAGCGGTGGCCTCTGCGCGCTCAGCAGCGGCAGCTACGTGTTGGTATCGCCGCTCTGGAACAACGGGTCGATCGCGGACGTTGGAGCCGTGACCTGGGAGCGGGGCGACGTGATCACGAGCGACGTGGTGTCGGCGGCCAACAGCCTGGTCGGCTCCACCGCCAGCGACCTCGTCGGGCTTGGCGGGGTCGTGGCGCTGGCGAGTGGGAATTTCGTGGTGGCGAGCCCGAGTTGGGACGCAGGCGGGATCGTCGATGCCGGCGCCGTGACCTGGGGCGACGGCACGGTCGGGCTGATCGGCACGGTGTCGGCATCCAACAGTCTCGTTGGCTCGAGTGCCGGCGACCACGTCGGTGACGGGATCACGGTGCTCACCAATGGTAACTACGCGGTCCGGTCCCCGGGATGGGACCACGGAGCGGTGGTGAACGCGGGTGCCGTGACGTGGGCTGATGGAAGCGCCGGTGCCACGGGCGTCGTCTCCCCGCTCAACAGCCTTTTCGGCTCCAGCGCGGGAGACAGCGTGGGCAGCGCCGGCGCCACCGCGCTACCGAACGGGGACTACGTGGTGCAGAGCCCGCTCTGGGACGATGGCGTCATCACCGATGCCGGTGCGGTGACGTGGGGCGACGGCGTCTCGGGGGTGAGCGGGGCCGTATCGAGCGCCAACAGCCTCACCGGTTCCACCGGCGGTGACGACCTGGGAGACGGCGGCGTGGCGTCGCTTGCCACGGGTGAGTTCGCGGTGGGGAGCCGGTCCTGGCACAACGGTCCGTTGGCGGGCGCGGGAGCGGCCACGTGCGGGAGCGGCACCAGGGTCGCGAGCGGCCACGTGTCGCACTCCAACAGCGCGATCGGCACGGCCACGGGCACGAACCTGCAGCCGATCGTCGCCGATCCGGTCAACGAGACTTTCATCGCGCGATTTCTCGGAGAGGGCGGCGGGCGGGTGCGTATCTTCTCGCCGGAGTTCGTGCCCGCGATCCTGAACGTCACGGACATCCCGGCGGACCAAGGCGGCTGGGTGCGACTCACGTTTCGAGCGTCGTGCCTCGACGACGCGTTCGGCTCCTTCCCAATCGTATCCTATGGCGTCTGGCGGAGGATCCCGGCGTCCAGCACGTGGGAACTGGTGTCGAGCGTGCCTGCACTGCAGCAGACCGAGTACGTGGCCGCCGTCCCCACCATCTCGAACGCGGCGTCGAACGACTTCCAGGTCACCTCGCACACCACCACGCCCTCGATCTGGTTCTCGTCCGAGATCGCGTCTGGTCAGTCGGTGGACAACCTGGCGCCCGCGACGCCGACGCAGCTCACCGCGGCGTACACGGGCAGCCAGACGGATCTCCAGTGGGCCGTCAACAGCGAACGTGACCTCGCGAGCTATCGCGTGTACCGCGGCAGCTCCGCGGGTTTCGTGCCATCGGCGGGGAACCGCATCGGCTCACCGGGTTCCAATGCGTTCTCGGACGTCGGTCCACCAGGGAGCTACTATAAGGTGAGCGCCGTGGATGTGAACGGCAACGAGAGCGGCTTCGCGCTGATCACGCCCATGCAGACCACCGATGCCGGTGACCCCGTTCCCGCCGTGCTGTCACTCGCCGGCGCTCAGCCGAACCCCGCGCGTGGACCCGGCCTGCGCGTGACGTTCACACTGCCGTCCCCCGCTCCGGCGCGCCTTCAGCTGATCGATGTCACCGGCCGGCGGCTCCTGGCACGCGATGTGGGTGAAGTGGGCGTCGGACGGCACAGCCTCGATCTCGCGCCGGGAAGGCGCCTCGAGCCCGGGCTCTACTGGCTGCGGCTCGAGCAGGGTGGCCGCGAAGTGCGCGCACGGGTCGCGGTGGTAGAATGAGTTCGAGAGGCCGATGAAGGCACCGATATAACTCATTGTCACCGGCGAAGAACGATCAGACGCGTCTGCGTGCCATCGTCCAAGCGCAGTCGGGCGAAGTAGACGCCATTCGGAAGCGTTCGACCCTCGCCATCGCGGCCGTCCCATGGCGACGCGTGATCGCCGGCAGCGAAACTTCCGGCGTCCAACCTCCGCACGAGGCGTCCGCTCGCGTCGAACACGGCGAGAGAGCCGGATCGCGGTGTTGCGAGCGAGAAGCTCAAGACGCATGAGCCAGGCGCAGGATCGGGAAGCACCGCGAGCGCGCGCTTCACGTATGTCGGAGGCGGTGGCGGCGGAGGCGGCGGTGGGCCCACCGTGGTGGTGTCGATGAGGTCATCCAGGACGAGGTTCACCGCGACGCCGCGGTCGACGCGATCCGCGACCGCGGTGCTGAGCGCCCAGAGGATGATGCTCATGTTCACGACGGACGTATCCGCCACGGTCCACGGATACTCCGGGTCGCTCGGCGGCGGCCAGTAGCCGTAGAGATCCGGCAGCGTGCCTCCGGTTTCGAGCGAGTCGAGGAAACCCATCACCAGCGGATACTTCGCCGAGCCCTGATGGTCGAACAGGAGCGAACAGTACGCGGGCTCGACCGTCCAGCCGCGGCTGTCCAGGTCGAAGCCGCATCCGGTCGCCCTGCTGTAGAAGTACTCCATGCATCCGGGGTAGTCCGGGCACGACTGCTCGTAGATCGCGCGCCCGTCGGGAGCGATCCGGCCCTCGAGGAACGCGGACATCGAGGACAGCAAGGGGGCGATGTGCTCGTCGTGCAGCATGCGCTCGATCTGGATCAGCTCCATCGACATCCACCCCGTGTAGTGGATGTCACGCGAGCCCACGCACCAGTGCGGAAAGCTGCCGTCCGCGTTCTGGTAGGGCAGGAGCTGTGCGAGGATGTCGTGCGTCTTCTGCTCGGCTTGCGCGTCGCCCGTGAGCCTCGTGAACTCGGCGGTCGCCATCGCCACCATGAGCCCGCCGTTCAGGATGCATTCCGAGGTCGGGATCGCGAGCAGGTCCCTCATGACCGCCGACCCCGCGTCGAGGAATCGCTGTTGCCGTGTGATCTCGTAGGCGCCCAGCAGGCTGTGGGCGAGCATGCCATCGAACGGCGTGTACGAGCGCACGGAATCCAGGCGCCCGATGAGGAAGTCCGCGTGCCGGGTGACCTCGATCCTGAGCCGCGAGCGCGGGTCGAGACGCGACAACTCGACGTAGGCGAGCAGCTGGCAGACGACCGATTGCCGGATCTCCTCGGACGGGATCACCGAGTAGCGCCAGTCCATCGTCACCCCGTCCACCTCGAACACCTGCAGGTAATCGTCGATCCGGCGCAGCATCGGCGCGAGCGGGTCCGGGTCGGCGGTCGCCGGGCCCGAGGGCAGGCACGCGAGGCAGGTGGCGAGGAGGAGCGCAGGGGGCAACGCGCGAAGCATGCTCCAGAGCCTACGTCCGCAGGACAGGAGGGTCATGTTCAGCTTCGAGCCCACCTGCACCCGCACGGCGGGCGTTCGGTCGTTCAACGCGGGCTTGCTGCGTACGAGGCGGGCTTCCCGACACCTATGGGTTCAAGCACGAGGACCTGGCCGAGCTCTTCGGGCTGGGGGATACCTCTAACGCTTGGGTCGTCCCACCCAGCCGGCGGCCGGAGCTCCCCGACCGCTCGCGGCCCTCCCAGCCAGATTCCGGCCAAATCTGTTTAGTCCTACCAAACCTCCGGACCGGGGATCGTGGCACGAACGGTGCGCTCCAGTTGTTCGACACACCGTGACCACGTTCGACGGAGGCATACACCGATGAGAGCCCTCATAGCGATCCAGACTGCGGTGCTCATCACCATAGGGGCGATGACGGCCACCGCAGCCACGACGACCACCCCGGCCTCGGGCGGCAGCAACGTCTCGGCCGACCGGGCGCAGAACGGCGTCGCGCCCGCGTTCACCACGCTGGGCAGCGTCGTCATCAGCGAAGCCAGCAACGCCGACTTCAAGACCAGCGGCACGCTCGTCCTGACCGCGCCGAGCGGCTGGCAGTTCAACCCCGCGGCGGCGGTCTCGGCGACCCCGGGCAAGGTGGGAGGCGGTACGACCCAGGTCGATATCTCGGCCTCGGTCGGCGCCATCACCGCCTCGACGATCACCATCAACATCACCGTGAATGCCACGGCGAGGCTCGACAACCTGACGCTCAGCGGCATCCAGGTCCAGGCCGTCGAAGGCGGGACCCTGCCGGCGTCGGGGAACATCCTCCGC
>Ga0310810_10011455_pt1 | contig 10361 bp, 8 predicted proteins | sample NCmetagenome_FD_207641 | JGI IMG/M metagenome (GOLD analysis project Ga0310810, IMG submission 207641) | Soil microbial communities from experimental microcosm in Duke University, North Carolina, United States - NC | ecosystem: Engineered > Artificial ecosystem > Soil microcosm > Unclassified ... | reverse complement strand
CTGGAGATCCGAAACGCGTAGTGCGCGGTGAAGGCGCGGTAGTCCGTGTTCGTCTCCGCGGGCTGGCACGCGGTGACGGCTTGCGCCGCCACCGCCAGTGCGAGAAGACCCGCGGCCCATCTCACGACGCGTAGTACTCCATGCCGAGGTGCGTGATCTGGTCTTCGCCCATCAAGTGGCGCAGCGTGTTCTTGAGCTTCGTCTGCTGAATGAACAGATCGTGTTCGGGCTGCAGGCCCGGCGCCGCCATCGGACTCTTGAAATAGAATGACAGCCATTCCTGAATCCCCTTCAATCCCGCACGCTGCGCGAAATCCATGAACAGCGCGAGATCGAGCACGATGGGCGCCGCGAGAATCGAGTCGCGGCACAGGAAGTTCACCTTGATCTGCATGGGGTAGCCTAACCACCCCTTGATGTCGATGTTGTCCCAGCCTTCTTTGTTGTCGCCGCGCGGCGGGTAGTAGTTGATCCGCACCACGTGCGAGAAATCCTTGTACAACTCGGGGTACTGCTCGGGCTGCAGAATGGTGTGCAGCACGCTCAGCTTCGACTCTTCCTTGGTCTTGAACGACGCGGGATCGTCGAGCACCTCCCCGTCGCGGTTGCCGAGGATGTTGGTAGAGTACCAGCCTAACAGGCCTAACATACGGGCCTTGAGCGCCGGCGCGATCACCGTCTTCAGCCACGTCTGGCCGGTCTTGAAGTCCTTGCCCGAGATCGGCACGCCGCGCTCGTTCGCCAACTGCATCAACGCCGGCGCATCGACGGCCAAGTTAGGCGCGCCGTTCGCGAACGGGACGCCTTCCATGATCGATGCCCACGCGTAGAGCATGGCGGGCGAGATCGCGTCATCGTTGCGCTCCATCGCCTTCTCGAACTGGTCGAGCGTCGCGTGCTGCGACGCGGCCTTGATGTACGTCTCGGTCGACGCGCACCACACCATGACGAGACGGTCGAGCTTGTGCTTGGACTTGAAGTCGCGAATGTCCTGTCGCAACTGTTCCGCGAGATCGCGTTTGGTCTTGCCCTTCTTCACGTTCGTGCCGGTGATGCGCGTCACGTACCGGTTCTCGAACACTGCCGGCATCGGCGTGATGGCGCTCAGAAAATCGGCGATCGGCGCGATGTGGTGCTCCTCGAGCACGCCGGCTTTGCGCGCCGCCGTGAGCGCGTCATCCGGAATCGGATCCCACGCGCCGAACACGAGGTCATCGAGCGTTGCCAGCGACACGAAATCCTTGATCAGCGGCGACCGATTCTCGGTGCGCTTGCCTAACCGGATCGTCGCCATCTGCGTGAGCGATCCGATCGGCTGTGAGAGCCCGCGACGCACGCTCTCGGTGCCCGCCATGAACGTAGTGGCGACGGCGCCGAGGCCGGGCGTGAGCACTCCAAGACGACCGGTCGCCGGTCGCGGAACAGGCCGGTTCCCGGCCGTTGAGGAACCCTGCACGAACTATTCTCCTTTTGCGATGACGCGCTTTGCCGGCGACGACGTGCTGCGACGCATGGCAGCACTTGCCTCACTCAACGCGCGAACGGTAGGCGGACCAGCTTCGTCGCGACGCACGGCCGCGTGAACGGCGGCAATGCGCTGAGCGGCAGTGATCCACGCGGTGACAGTCAACAGAACGATGATTGCAATGAGAACGAGCCCGCCTAGCGCGAGCCCGAAGAACGCCTGCGGCGCCGATAACAACACCACGCGCTCCGGCCGCTGCAGCCATCCGACGTGCGCATCGACGCCCAGCGACGCCGCGCGTGCCCGCGTGTATGACGTCACGAACGTTCCAATCAAGCCGAGTATGCACACCACCACCATTGCGGTGCCAACCCAGCCCGGCCGCGTGGAAAAAAACACGGCCAACCCACCCAGCACGAACCCATCCGCCACCCGATCCAACGTCGAATCGTAGAAGGCGCCGAACGGCGAGCTCTGGTTGGTGCGTCGGGCCACCATCCCATCGAGCACGTCGAACAGCGCCGTCAACCCCAGAAACCATCCCCCGGTTCGAATGTGGCCGGTACCGTAGATAATGCCGCCGGCTACCGAGCACAGCGTTCCGACCGTGGTGACGGTGTTCGGTCGAACTCCACGGCGGACCAGCCACTCAGCAATCGGACTGATGAGGGCCAGATATCCGCGTTTCAGCCAATCGGGCAGTAGTCTCATTCGGCGGCCGTGCGCACTGCCTGTGACCGTGTGCGCCGAACCGACACCAACCGTTGCCACACCCGGCCGCACACAGGCACATGCGCAACGGGCCGGAGTCTCGCTCCGGCCCGGAAACTAGCCGCCGTAAAAGCGCCGAGCAACCTTTACGGCACTTGCCACGTGAACGAAGACGTGAGTGTCACGTCGTCGCGCGTGTACGTGTGCGTGCCATCCACCGTGCGCGCCTTGAGTGACACCGTGGAACCCGTCGCCAGGCCGGGCACACTCAACGCCGACGTGCTGTTCCCCGCCACCTGTCCCGCTTGCACGTCCGATCCACCGGTGGTCACGTACACGATCACCGGCTGTGCCAGATTGTTCGTAACGCGAAAAGTCACCGCCGCCGCGGGGGACGGCGCCGGCGCTGTCTTCACTTGAACCTTGCGATGACAGCCGACGAGTGCGACGCCCAAAAGAAGCGTCACGAGTGCTCTCTTCATTGCGTGTCTCCTCTCGGTAGAAACGAGGACGGATGACGTCGCGCCCGTGGGCACTGGCCCGTCGCGGCGACGTGCGGGAGAATACCGCGCATGACCCGTTATGCACAATGGAGGCCCAACCAGCCGATTAGTGGAGCGCCTTCTGAGCTTCTCGTCCGACTCCGCGCGCTATGAGGGGCGTCCACGAGTTGGAAGCGGACAAACCCGGACAGAAACGGACACGACTAGCGATTTTTGCTTCCTCGAGTCGGCACGGCCGGATAATGCGGAGCGCTCGCGAATCCGCCTCCGACGGCGATGAAAGTCTGACGACTGTGAGTGCGGACGAGGCCGGACACCAACGGACGAGACAGGACCTGGTTGTTGGTGTCAGAACGCTGGCATTTCAGAGCAATTACAAATTCCGCATTTGTCCGGCTTTGTCCGGGTGTCCGGGTTTGTCCGCTATCAAATCGTGAAACTCCAATCACGCGTCGGAGCGGATATGGAGCATCGTACTTGTGCCAGGAGCGCCAGCAATTCATGCAATCGTAGACTCGCACGAGATGGACTAGCGATACAGCTGGTACTTCCTCGTTTCCCGCTCGAACCGGATCGTGGCTGGCAGGGATGCGTCGATGAGACTGTCCGGGTCAGCGCCTGCGAGCAGCGCGGTCCGGGCGGCGGGTACACCGAACAACAGGTCGAATGACTCAGGACGAATGTGCAGCGAGTCGCCATTCACACGCGCGACGGCCCAGATGATGGCCGCGCCCAACCGAGATGTCTGTACACGATCCCGGTCGGTGATGATGATCTTGAGGCCGTTCACGCTTTGTCCGCCGTACTTGTGGTCCGTCGGGTTGTGCGGCGTGAATCGCTCCGTCTCGAATTTGACGCCGCCCAAGTTGCGGTCGGCGAGCAAGTCGACCACTCGCTTGGCATTGAGCCACGGCGCGCCAACCTGTTGAAACGCATCGGGCGTGCCGCGCCCAACGGACAGGTTCGTCGACTCGAGCCAGACGATGCCGGGATACAGCGTGGCGCTGGCGAGCGACGGCATGTTGGGCGACGGCTTGATCCACGGCAGACCCGTTTGGTCGAACCATTCCTCACGATGCCAACCAACCATCGGAATCACGTGCAGATCCGCATGCAATCCGAGCGTGTCATCGTAGAAGCGCGCCAGTTCGCCCATCGTGAGGCCGTGTCGCATCGGGATGGGGAAAAGCGCCGTAGGATGCGCGGGACGCGATGGTGTGCCGCTCCCGGCGAACGCGATGGTGCTGTCCAACACCGGCCCCTCGACGTGCATGCCCGTGATTGGGTTGGGCCGATCGAGCACGATCACCGATACGTGGTGCTTCGCCGCGGCGCCCATCGCGTATACCATGGATGCGACGTACGTCCAATCACGCGCGCCCAAGTCCTGGAGGTCCACGACGAGCGCGTCGAGGCGGTCGAGGAGCGAGTCCGGCGGCGCGAGCACGGTGGCGCCGTAGAGCGAATAAATCGGCAGCCCCGTGCGCGCGTCGCGACCATTCGCCAAATTGCTGCGATCCTCGGTGCCGCGGATGCCGTGCTCGGGTGACAGGAGCGCGACGAGCTTCGGGGCGGGCGAGGTTTCCGTTCCCGCCTTCGACGCCCGATACAAGAGATCGATGTCGCTCGTCCCGTGTTCATCGACGCCCGATTGATTGGTCAGCAAGCCGATGCGTTTTCCCGCGAGCAGCGATGCGCTGTCCCGCAGCAGCACGGTGATTCCAGGCTCGACGTGCGTGTACCGCGGCGGACCGCCCATTCCGCTCACGCACGCCAGCGCCATCACGATCGCTCCCGCTTCAACACATCCTTTGCGTATCCGACGATGCATGGCTCGGCTCATTCTCCAATTGGGACGCTAGAAGATACAGCGCGCGTGACGTTGCCGCGGCGCCGCTCCGGCACGTGGGCGCTCGCGGTGTTCATGGCGCTCGCGATGCTGCCCGCGGCCGGCGCGCAGACGCTCACGCCGCATCTTGCGGACGACGCACCGGCGCGCGCGGTACGCGATTCGATGCGGGCGGTGCTCGAGCGCGGCCTGGCCGACAAGGCCTATCCGGGCGCGGTAGCCATGGTGGGCGACAAGCACGAGGTGCTGGCCACCGTCGCCGTCGGGCATCAGGACTGGGCGCCGTCGCCCAAGATCGACGAATACACGATGTGGGATCTGGCCTCGCTCACGAAGGTCATCGGGACGACGACGGCACTCATGCAGCTGTGGGCGCGGCATCGCGTGGATCTCGACGCGCCGGTGCAGCGCTACTTGCCCGAGTTCGTTGGACCGCACAAGGAGCTCGTGACGGTCAGGCATCTTCTCACGCACAGCTCCGGTCTCCCGGGATGGCGTCCGCTGTACAAGGAAGCCACGTCGCCCGCCGACGCGCTGCGCCTCCTCTACAACACGCCGTTGGACACGCTGCCCGGTATCCGGATGGTCTACAGCGACCTGGGCGCGATGTTGTTGGGCAAGATCGTCGAGCGCGTGTCGGGCGAGCCGCTGGACGTGTACCTCCGGCGGCATGTGTTCGCTCCGTTAGGCATGACGTCCACGATGTTCAAGCCGCCCAAGCGGCTGCTCCCCCGCATCGCGCCCACCGAGCGCGATCCGTGGCGCGGGCGCCTCGTGCACGGCGACGTGCACGACGAGAACGCCTACTTCCTGGGCGGCGTCTCGGGACACGCCGGCCTCTTCAGCACGGCGGCCGACCTGTCGCGGTTCACGAGGATGTACCTCCAGGGGGGCCAGCTGGATGGCGCGCGCATCCTCACGCCGGCCGCGATCGACACGTTCACGCACGTGCAGGACTCGGTTCTGTCCAACCGCGCCCTCGGATGGGAAGTGCCTAACGGAAACAACTCGGCCGGCCACCGGCTGTCGCATCGCGCGTTCGGCCATACCGGTTTCACGGGCACGTCGATCTGGATCGACCCGGCCCGCGACCTGTTCGTCATCCTGCTGACCAACCGCGTCGATCCGACGCGCGACAATCCGCGCCTGGGTCCCGTGCGCGTCCAGCTTGCCGACGCGGTCGCATCGGTGGTCGACGCCCATGGTCCCACCCCGCCCTCGGCGACCGGCACTGGAGCCTCTCCATGAAGCTGACCCTGTTCGACTGGTCGCTCGTCGCCGCGTACTTCCTGATCTCGACGTGCATCGGCTTCATCTACACGAAGAAAGGCGGCGAGAGCCTGAACGAGTATTTTCTCTCGGGCCGCGACGTCCCGTGGTGGTTGGCGGGGACCTCGATGGTGGCCGCGACCTTCGCCGCCGACACACCGCTCGTGGTAACGGGGCTTGTGGTCGCGAACGGCGTCGCGGGCAACTGGCTGTGGTGGAACATGCTGATGAGCGGCATGCTCACCGTGTTCTTCTTCGCGCGGCTGTGGCGGCGGGCGCGCGTGATGACCGACGTCGAATTCGCCGAGATCCGCTACAGCGGCCGGCCCGCCGCCGTGCTGCGGGGATTCCGCGCGCTGTACCTCGCCATCCCGATGAACCTGATCATTCTCGGATGGGTGACGCGCGCCATGATCAAGATTCTCACCATCTCGTTAGGCGTGAATCCGTACATCGCGGTGGCCATCTGCTTCGGCGTGACGATGCTGTACTCGGTGGCCGCCGGTCTGTGGGCCGTCCTGTGGACGGACCTGATCCAGTTCGTCATCAAGATGACCGCGGTGATCGTGCTGGCGGTGTTTGCCGTGCGGGCGGTGGGTGGCATGGACGCGCTCAAGCGCGGCGTGTCCGCGCATTTCGGCAGCGAAACCGCGGCGCTCTCGGTGTTGCCCGTCTCGATGCAGCACGGTTCGATCGCCGCGTACGCGTGGATGCCGCTGCTGTCGTTAGGCGTGTTCCTGTTCATGCAGTGGTGGGCGGCGTGGTATCCCGGCGCCGAGCCGGGCGGCGGCGGGTACATCGCCCAACGCATTTTCTCGGCGCGGACGGAGCGCGACGGCGTGCTGGCCACGCTCTTCTTCCAGGTCGCGCACTACGCCATACGGCCGTGGCCGTGGATCATCACCGGGCTCGCCACGATCATCCTGTATCCGACGCTGCAGGACAAGGAATCCGGGTACGTCCACGCGTTCGTCGACCTGCTCCCCACGGGTTGGCGCGGATTCATGCTCGCCGGATTTGCCGCCGCGTACATGTCGACGATCGGCACGCAGCTCAATTGGGGCGCGTCGTACCTGGTCAACGACTTCTACAAGCGCTTCGTGAAGCGCGACGCCGACGACCGGCACTACGTGAATGTGTCACGCTGGGCAACGGTCTTCCTGTTCCTGGGGTCGATCGTCGTGACGTGGCAGCTGTCGTCGGTCGAGCAGGCGTGGCGGCTCCTGCTTGCGTTAGGCGCGGGCACGGGCCTCGTGCTCATCCTGCGCTGGTACTGGTGGCGCGTCAATGCCTGGTCGGAGATCAGCGCGATGATCACGTCGTTCGTCGTCGCGATCATCGTGTTGGGCTATGCGGGGCGCCTGCTCCACGCCGTGGGCCTGGTATCCCGGCCCGACGCCTTCGTGCCGGCGGTGGTCGCGCAGGGTGGGCCTAACGCGGACGCATGGGTCATGGTCATCACCGTCGCCATCACCACGGTGGTCTGGGTGGCGGTCACGTTCCTCACCGCCCCGGAACCGCAGGCGGTGCTCGAGGCGTTCTACATGCGAGTTCGGCCCGGCGGTCCCGGTTGGGCACGCATCTCCGGCGCGCTCGGATTGGGACGTGAGTCCATCCCGGGCGGCGCCGGCGCGTGGGGCAACTGGCTCGCCGGTATCATCGCGGTGTATGGAACCTTGTTCGGCACGGGGAAGATCATCTTCGGCTACCCGGGACAGGGTATCGGGTTGTTGGCAATTGCGCTCGCCGCGTTTCTATGGATCGCGCGATCGTTCCGGTCGGAGGGCGCTGACACACCCAAGCCGGTTGGCGTGGGAGCCGCGTCGCCTGTTGCAGCGGGGAGCGACGACTGAACAATCGTTCTTCCCGCGCTTGCTCCATTGAATCGTCGTAAACAGTGGGATATTTTTCTGGAAAGCGGGACGGGCCCGCCACTTACACAGAGGTATCGATGAGCACCACTCAACAACCCGCAGTCACGATCACTGTCACTCCGGGCGCGACCGTCGAGGTCAAGCGCTTCATGGAGCAGGAAGGCGTGTCCAGCGAGCAGGGCGGGCTCCGGGTGAGCGTTCAACCCGGCGGCTGCAGCGGCTTCCGCTACGGCCTGCTCATCGAAGAGCAGTCCGCTCAAGACGACCTGGTTGTCGACCAAGACGGCTTCAAGGTCTTCATCGACCCGTTCTCTGCGCAGTACCTGAACGGCATCACCATCGACTACGTGTCGTCTATGCAGGGCTCGGGCTTCACCTTCAAGAACCCGAACGCCACCGGCGGGTGCGGCTGTGGGAGTTCTTTCACAGCATAAGGATCGAGGAGCTGGGGAATAGGGACTGGGGAACGGGAATAGGGGCGGAACAACATCGATAGGTCGCGCGACGAGGGTTCCAAGCGCTTGAACTCTCCCCCGCGCAGACATTGATGTTCTTCCGCCCCTATTTCCTATTTCCCCATTCCCTATTCCCACTTTCTCAGATCCCGTTGACCAGATTCTCTCCCCTCGACGCCGTCGTCCTCCTCGCCTATCTCGCTGGAACGACGGCGCTCGGCATCTGGGTGGGTCGCCGGCAGCGTGACGCGAAAGACTATTTCGTCGCCGACCGCTCCATTGCCTGGTGGGTCGTTCTCTTTTCCGTCGTCGCCACTGAAACCAGTGCGCTGACGTTCATCGGCGCGCCCACGTTTTCGTACCTCGGCGACTTCGGGTTTCTACAAATCGTCGCCGGGTACATCCTCGGCCGCATCGTGATCGCGTTCACGCTGCTCCCGCGGTACTATGACGGCGAGCTCGTGACGGCGTACGGACTGCTCGAGCGCCGGTTTGGGTTAGGCGCGCGACGCTTCACCTCGATCGTGTTCATGGCCACGCGCGCGCTCGCCGATTCGGTGCGCATCTTCGCCACCGCGATCCCGATCGCGATCATCGTCGGATCCGTGTTGCCGCGCCGCCAGGCGATGCCCGCGGCCGTCGTGCTGCTCGGACTCCTCACCATCATCTACACGTATCGCGGCGGTATGAAGGCCGTCGTGTGGACCGAGCTGCTGCAGGCCGCGGTCTACGTGGGCGGGGGCATCGCGGCCATCGTCCTCCTCGGACGTGTCGTGCCCGGCGGTTGGAGCGATATCCTCGCCTCCGCGCGCGCCGCGGGCAAGCTGCGATTGATCGACACCTATACCGGCATCGATCGCGCGAACACGCTGCTCGCCGGACTCGTGGGCGGCGCGTTTCTCTCGATGGCGTCGCACGGCGCCGACCAACTGATCGTGCAGCGTCTGTTGTCCGCGCGCAGCCTGCGCGATGCCCAACGGGCGATCATCGGCAGCGGTGTGGCGGTGTTCTTCCAATTTGCGCTCTTCCTCGTGATCGGCGTTGGACTGTGGCGCTTCTACGGCGGGCGCTCGTTCGCCACGCCCGACGCGGTGTTCCCGACGTTCATCGTGCAGCAGATGCCGCGGGGCTTGCTCGGGCTCGTCCTCGCCGCTGTGATCGCGGCCACGATGAGCACGCACTCTGCCGCCATCAACTCGCTGGCCGCGTCGACCACGCACGACATCTATCTGCCGCTCACCAAGCGATCGAACGATGATGCACGCACGCTGCGCGTCGGAAAGTACTTCGCGCTCGCGTGGGGCGTCGTGCTCACCGTCGGCGCCCTGCTCTTCCGCGAGCAAGGCACGCCGGTCGTCGTCGTCGCGCTCAGCATTGCGTCGTTCACGTACGGGGGCCTACTCGGCGGCTTTTTTCTCGGTATCTTCTGGTCGCGCGCTGTGCAACGCGACGCGATCATCGGAATGTCCGTCGGCATCTTCGCGATGGCGCTGGTTGTGTTCGCCAAGCAAATCGGCGACGCGGTGCCATCGGTGGCAAATTCGCTCGGTCCGCTGGCGCGCATCGCGTGGCCGTGGTACGTGTTCATCGGGACCGTGATTACGCTGCTCGTCGGCGTTCTCTCCTCGTACACACATCCCGCTCCCGCGGGCACCTCTGGGCGCGTATGACGACCCTCGTAATCGGCGTTGATGGTGGCGGCTCCAAGACACGGGCGCTCGTGGCGGACGGCGAAGGCACTGTGTTAGGCGCAGCCGACGGGCCCGCCAGCGCGATCCGCCCCGGCCAGGAAGAGCGCTCCGCCGGCATCATCGCCGAGACGGCGCGAAGCGCCCTGGCGTTGGTCGAGGTCGAGGAACCCACCGTGCGCGTATTGTGCGCCGGCGTGGCTGGAGCCGGTCGCGCCGCTCCGCGCGATGCCCTCTCGCGCGCGCTCGAAACACACCGGCTCGCCGAGGAGGTAATCGTGCATCCCGACGCGGCGGTCGCGCTCGAGGACGCATTCGGCGACGGACCCGGAATCCTGCTCGTTGCCGGCACGGGCTCGATTGCATTCGGCCGCGGACCCGCGGGCAACGAGTCGCGGTGCGGCGGATGGGGACCGGTGTGCGGCGATGAAGGCAGCGGCGCGTGGCTCGGACGCCGCGCGCTCTCGGTGGTGACCGCGGCCATCGACGGTCGCGAGCCGGACACCGCACTCGTCGGCGCGGTGCTGACTGCCGCGCAGACCGATGA
>Ga0310810_10011454_pt1 | contig 10361 bp, 6 predicted proteins | sample NCmetagenome_FD_207641 | JGI IMG/M metagenome (GOLD analysis project Ga0310810, IMG submission 207641) | Soil microbial communities from experimental microcosm in Duke University, North Carolina, United States - NC | ecosystem: Engineered > Artificial ecosystem > Soil microcosm > Unclassified ... | reverse complement strand
GTGACAACCTCGTCGCCTCCGATTTCCGTCTTACCCACGGTAAGCCCCACCAAGATATACCCTTGTGCTCCGGCTTCCTGTAACTCTTCTTGCATGGTTGAGGTCTTGGTGGTCGCCAGCAACCGGTAGGACGTGTGCATCACTTTTCTGGAAGGGTCTAGCTCCATGATGACCACCACTTCTTTGCCTCCAAACGCCGTCTCGAAGACGGTCTGTTCCAGGTAGGCGTAACCATCATTGGCCGCTTGTTGCATCTCTTTTTGCATGGTCGAGGTCCTGGTGGTGGCGAGAAGTCGATAGTTAAGGATGCCTTGGCCCGGAGCGGCGGGGTTCTTCACCATGGCCACGATGACTTCTTGTCCGCCATTCGCTGACTTCCCGCCCATCGCTTTGCTGAAGCGATAGCCTGCGGCAGCCGCCTGATTGAGTTCCTTTTCCATCGTGGACGTCCTGGATGTCGCGAGAACTCGATACTCCAAGGGTCGATCTGCCGCGCTTGCAGCTGTGCTCATTGCAAGGCCGGCGGACCAAACGGCGGTTACCAATACTATTTTCTTCATTGTCTTGATCTCCTTAGTGAGCGCCTCTGGCGCGTTCAATGAAGCTGACGCGCGAGCTTTGAAAACCTTACAGTCTTTCTCAGAACTGGAGTTGAAGCGTGAACTGGAAGCTCCGTCCCTCATTCAGAGTGTTGGTGATTTTGCCGAAAGCGGGGGAGCTGAGGTCGCTGCCGGGCTCCGCGAATTGAGGCGTGTTGAAGAAGTTGATCGAATCGGCGCGGAAAGTAAGATTCATTTCGGAATGCAGCGGCCAGGAGCGGGCGAGCGATGCATTCATATTGCGAATGCCGCCGCGGCGGAAGGTATTGAATCCCAGATTCCCGCGTGCATCCGTCGGCTGGATGAGCGCGAACGCCGACCGTGGCAACAATTGCCGTGAGGTGTCGGGATTATTAATGGAGTGGCCGAGAATCGCGACGTCGAGCAAATTCGGGCGGTCGCCATTACTGCCGTCGACATTGCCCGAGCCGGGTCCATCCGACCCTGAGATAACCGTGAAGGGCAGTCCGGTCTTGGCGAGGAAGACACCGGAGATGCGCCATCCCCCAGTCACTCGTTGCAGAACCCGGTTGGGCGCATTGGGAATCGCATACTGAAAGCGCACCGTCGCGGCGTGGGATTGATCGAACGCGCTCACGGCTTTGAGATCCTGCTCCACCGGATCTTGCGACTGGCTATAACCCTGGCGCGCTTCATCGCCCGCAGCCATATTGGTGTAGTTGCTTCCGCTATCCAGCGCTTTACTGAACCAGTACGAGGCGTCCACCATTAATCCGTGCCAGAGGGGCGCCTTTAGGTCGATGCGCGCGGCGTCGAAATACGCGTTGGAAGCATTGCGCACCTGCCGGAGCTCGAAATAGCGAGGATCGGGACGGCGCTGCGTAACAGTCGCGGTGGTCTGTGGAACGCCGGGAACCGGCACAGCGCGATTATTGAACCACATCATGAAGAGCTTGTGAGTGCGGCTTCCAATGTAGCTGAGCTGCATTTTCCAGGGACGATCCGGTAGCGGATCCCAGGTAAGGCTATATTCGTGCGAGTAGGGAGCTTCGAGATTGTTCGGCACGTCGAATTGCGTGTGACGCGCGCCGGGTCCCAGATAGGCGTTGGCGAGCGGGTTCAGGAGCTGGGGAGCGGGCACCTCCACCTTGAGAAACCCTGGAGGATCCCAGCGTAGTTGCTGCATGGTCTGCGGATAGATTTCGCCGTATTGCAGACCATAGCCGGCGCGCAGGATGCCTCCGCGCGGAAGAAGCCAGGCCAGGCCGAACTGGGGCGCGAGAGTGTTGCAGTCGCATTGGTAGTCGGTCGGCGTTATGTGATTAATTTCGGTGGGGCCGGTGATAGGCTGATAGCGCAGGCCCGCGCTGAGCGTAAAGGTCGAACGGACTTTCCAGTTGTCTCCAACGAAGTATTGCTGTTCCCACTGGCGAAAGGCGCGATAGCCATCACCCAGGCCGACACTGTAGCGGCTGGGAATACCCAGGCGGAAATTGGTGATCGCGTCACGGCCGAAATCACTGCGGAAATAATAATTGCCACGATCGCTGGATGCTTCGCGGCCGTTGGTCTGATCGCGATCCCATTCGGAGCCTGCCGTAAGAAGATGGTTGCCCATTTGGCGGCGGTAGAAAACAGCATAGCGGAAGCGATTCACGATTCGATCGACTGGGATGGTCGCACCCGGTCCAAGGCTCTGGTAGGAGGTTCCAATAATCACCTGCGGTCCGACGGCGTTCGGTTCGGGAACCAGCAGCGAGTGGACGCGGTCAAAACCAAAGGTGACGTCCAGTGAAGAGACGGGATCGAATAAGTGATTCCAAGTTGCACGGCCGGTGTGAGACTTAGTATTGGTATCGGGATTCTGGCCGGCCACCAGTTCGAACGCATTGACCTGTTGGTTGGTGAAGACGTGGCTGAAAAACACGCGATCGCGCGCGCCGAGGTCCTGATCCAAGCGGATGGTGGAAGCGTCGGTATTAATGGACTGGGGCGAGTTGATATTGAGCGCTCGGGGATCGACATCCGTGCGATTCGGCGGGAGCGTGGGATAGGCATCGATCCAGTGCTGGATCAATTTGTAAACATTGGGGTCGGTGGCGAGCGGCGTGCGTTCGCTCGCAAGCGGAACCAGCACGTTGCCATTGACATTGCCCCGCAGCTTCTGGCTGGAACCGCTCAGCCCGAGATGCGCCCCGCGCCACAGGCCCATCCCGGCTGCAAGACCGTAATTGTTCTCGTGGCCCGGCTTCACGTCCCCCACCTGAAAGAAAGAGCGCCCGCTGAAGATGCTATCGCTGCGAGTGAAAAATATTCCAGCGTGAAAGTCACGCGAATGTGGTACCGCGTCAAGCCGAATCAGCCCGGAGGGCTTGTTGCCGAATTCCGTTCCGAAATAACGCAACTCGGGGCGGAACTCGGAGGTCGCGGTGGCGGTGGTTCCGAGCCTGCCGTTGAGCTCCTTGAGCGCGTTGTTGTCGATGAGATTAAATTGGATGTTTTCGTTGCGGCGGCTTTCGCCGGCCTGCACGTCGGTCTGGCCGAGGAGATTCAGCTCGGTGCGCTTTTCCTCGGCGATCGGCGCCGGTGCGGTTTCCTTGGCGTTGAGTTCTGCGGGCGCAGGGGTGCTCGCTTCTTTCGCCTCCGGTTCGGTCGGTTCTCTTGCCGAAGGCGCTTGGGCCCGACATGCGACGCCAGTGGCTAAAAATAATGCCGACAGAATTGTGAGGGTCGCCCGGAGCGACAGTCGATTCAGGCTAAACCTCCGGGATGTTTCAGGTATCGCTCGATGAGCGCATCCGCTGCCCAGGTGGTCGTAGCCAAGATGGTCAGCGTGGGATTATGCGAGGCGTTCTGCGGCATGCACGAAGCGCCCATCACCCATAAGTTCTGCACGTCCCAATGCTGCTGATAGCGATTGACCACGCTGGATTCGGGGGACAGGCCCATCACCGTGCCGCCCTGGATATGGGTGCTCTGGTAACCGACGACGTTATAGGGAGCACGGCCGCCGAGAGGTTCCGCCGAAACAGCTCCCATCGCCGAGGCGATTTTCAGTCCGATTTCCTTGGCATATTCTGACTGCCGGTATTCGTGATCGGTCCAATCGAGTGTAAATCGCAGGAGGGGGTCGCCGAACTTATCCGTATACGTCGGATCGAGATCCATGAAATTGTGGCGGTAGGAAAGGTGCTCGCCGGAAAGCGCGATGACAGCATTGCGGTCGCGCCATTTGAGCGCGGCGGCTTTCCATCCCGATCCCCAATTCGTATTCGCGGAGCCGCGGGGAGAGACGTCGAAAGTGTCGATGGGACGGTTCCCGTTCGACAGCACGCCAATCATGCCCATGCGCAGCAGACCTTCCGAGCCGGTGAGTCCATGATCGCCATCGAATTCGGAGATGCGCATGGCGAGGGTGCCGGTGCCCATGAACGCATTCAGAGGCTGGTTGAGAAACACGCGCGTGTTTCCATCCACCTGGTGCGTGAGATTTTTGCCCAGCGTTCCTTTGCCGGAGGCGGCATCGTAGGGCGTGCCGATCTTCGAGAGGTATAGCAGTCGGGTATTATTCAACGTGAAAGTTGCCAGCACCACGATGGACGCGGGCTGGAACATCTCGTTGCCCTGCGCGTCGACGTATTGAACTCCGGTCGCCTTGCCGTCCTTGTGCACGATGCGGCGCACCCAGCAACCCGTTCGGAGCTCGAAATTCTTGCGTCGTTGCAGAACGGGAAGCAGTGTGTTGGAGGGCTGCGATTTCGCGCCGATCATACAGCCGAAACGCTCGCAATAGCCGCAATAGGCGCAGCCGGGGCGAGTGATGCCGTCCGGATTCTTATAGGTTTCACTCAAATTCGCCGCCGGAGCCGGGTGCGGACGATATCCCAATTTTTTTGCGCCTGCTTCAAATAGTACCGAAAGGTGCGAGTTTTTCAGCGGTGGAAGAGGGTATTCATGATGCCGCGGGCCTTCAAAAGGATTGCCACCATCGACGATCTTGCCATTGAGGTTGCCGGCCTTTCCGCCGACGCCCATCATCTGCTCTGCGCGCCAATAATGGGGCTCAAGATCGTCATACGTCACGCCCCAGTCCTGGACGGCGAGGTTCTGGGGAAGCTTTGCGGCTCCATGTTTCTCATTCAAATGAGTGCGCAGCGTAAAGAGGCTGGGAAGAAATCGCCAGGATGCGCCGTTCCAGTGTTCGCCCGCGCCGCCTACTCCGGTGCCCGGTAGAAACGATCCGTATTGCCGCACAGGCACGGCTGAAGCGCGCATTGAATGGCGGTGCGTAATAGTCTCGTCGGCGATGTTTTGCATCATGCGAAGGCGGACGGCATAGTCGAGCTCGTCCATGTCCCGGGCATAGTCGGCGGTCTTGCGCGGTCCCCCGCGTTCGAGGACCGAGACCGTCAAGCCGCTGCGGGTGGTGATCTCCTTCGCCATCATCAAGCCGGTCCAGCCGCCGCCCACGATAGCCACGTCGACTGGTTTGAGGTTTTTCATAATGTGCGCTCCGAATCCCTTAGCTTAGAATATCGCCCACGCGGCGGGGCTGGCGCGGCGGCGGTTTAATTCCAAAATCCGTGAATGCGAAGTGACGCCGAACCTGCGAAGGCGTCGGCGCGGCGCTGGGATTGGATTCAATGGAACTCGGGCGACTCTAGCGACCGTTCTACCTTAGTCCCAAAACCTTAGTCCCAAAACCGTAGAACGGAGCCTCTCATAGGTTCAATTTGCATTACGTCCCTGGAGTGAAGGGACTTACTATCCGATCCCCTCAATTGCGGGGCGATTATGTCGACCCGCCAGAATCGCGTGCTCGTCGAGCAGGTAACTGCTGGCGGCCAACTCCGCGGGGGAGGCGATTCTTAACCAGCAGTGCTGCGGTGCGCCGTAGCGGGAGGGAGTTGTCATGAAAGGGTTTCTCACGGTCTTTGCAATGTTGGGGTTCGTCATCCCATCATCTATTCGAGCGGCAACCATTACTGTGACTTCCGCTGCAGATAGCGGAACTGGCTCCCTGCGGGACACGATTGCCGCGGCCAGTCCCGGCGACAACATTATTTTCAGCGTGACGGGAACCATCACATTGACGGGAGGCGCACTGAAGATTGACAAGAGCCTGACCATTAGCGGTCCCGGCGCCCGCGATCTGGCGGTCAGCGGAAACAACGCTGACCGGGTTTTCGTGGTGAACAGTGGCGCCACGGTCACCATCTCCGGCTTGACGATTGAGAACGGGAAAGCCCTCAACGGAGGGGGAGGCGGTGGCGTCTCCAACTTAGGCATCCTGACCGTGACCAACAGCGCCGTCACAGGCAATTCTGCTCTCAACTTCGGGGGCGGCATCGAAAACTTGGGCACACTCACTCTCACCAGCAGCACCGTGTCGAGTAACTTGGCCGACTGCTGCTACGGGGGCGGAATCTATAACGGCGGCACGCTCACTCTCACCAATAGCACCGTCTCTGGCAACTCCGTAAAGCTCTTCTTCGGCGGCGGCATCGAAAACTTCGGCTCGCTCACTCTCACCAACAGCACCGTCGCGGGCAACACGGCCGGCTGCTGCCACGGCGGCGGTATCGGGAACAGCGGCACTCTCACTATGAAGAACACGATTCTTGCAAGTAGCCTTTCGAGTGGGAATTGTTACGCCGGCAATGGGGCGGTATTCGTCTCTCAGGGACATAACCTGTCAGACGACGCTTCCTGTGCCGGTTGGCTTACAAGTGTGGGGGATAAGAGCGGCACCCCTGCCGGACTCGATCCCGGCGGGTTGAAGAACAACGGTGGCCCCACGCAGACCATCGCGCTGCTGCCCTCCAGCGCAGCCGTGGATGGCGTTCCACTAAGTCCCGCCAACTACTGCACTCTGACCGATGGCGTCACTTTGGTTGCGACCGATCAGCGAGGCGGAGAGCGCCCGTCAGGCTCCGCCTGCGATATCGGGGCGTTTGAGCTGGTTCAGACCATGACCGTCACCATCGCTATCAAGCCTGGTGAAGACCCGGTCACAATCAACTCCAAGAGCAAAGGCACGATTCCGGTTGCGGTTCTCTCCAGCCCCCTGTTCGACGCTGTCGCCCAGGTCGATCAGACTTCGCTGACCTTCGGGCACACGGGTAGCGAGAAGAGCCTGGCTTTTTGCAGCGGTCCGCAAGATGTGAACGGAGACGGGCTGTTGGACCTGGTCTGTCATTTCGATACTCCATTGACGCGTTTTCAGACTAGCGACACGAAGGGCGTCCTAGAGGGCAAGGTCCTCGGCGGCAAAAACATGATGGGAAACGATTCCGTGATGATCGCCCACTAGGGCGTCTTCTTACGCGATAGCGTGAAGAGCTTGAGCGATGGAGAGGTGGCTGGTGCCTGGCGGCCGTAAAGGCAAAGCGTAACCCAGGCGGCGACCGTGGGACGAAATGCCGCCACAGAGCGTGGATCTCCGCTGTTAATTGCGGCAGGTGATTATGATTCCGATGCCGGAGGAGTTAGCTGTTTAACAGTGGAAACCGGCACATCGCAAAGCGTGAGGTCTTCCTCCAGAGCTTCAAGGTGCTGTATCGCCTGCCGTACTTCAATGGCATCTGCCGAGTACAGCGCGCGCGTTTCGCTCCACAGACTCAGAGCCATCCGGTATTCATCCAGAAGCGCCATGTGTTTTGCGCTTATTCCCGTAACAGCCTTCATAAAAACCCGCCTTTACAACTAATTGGATGCATCGTTCCAAGACCGGGTTTCAATGCTCAGATTTAAGCAGCTTTTAGGCTGGAACACCCTCGCTGTATCGGGCAGTGCTGACGCCGCTCCTGCCTTCTACTCCAATGGTAGAATTCACCTGAGAAGGGAAATCCACATCATGCCCGCGCAGAACACCGAAGGCCGCCTCCGCCGTGATTTTTTGAAGCACGCGGCCGCACTTGGCGGCGCAACTCTCTTGGGAGGTGGCCTGAGCCAGGCATTGGCGCAGACTTCACGGGCATCTGCCTGGAAGAGCCAGATCGGGCTGGAACTCTACACCGTCCGAGACCTGATGATGTCAGATTTTGAGGGGGTCCTCGCAAAAATCGCACAGATGGGTTATCGGGAGGTTGAACCAGCGTCGGGATACAACAATATGGACCCGAAAACCTTCCGCGCGATGCTGGATCGTTATGGTCTGCGGATGCCGAGCACGCATTCGGGTGCGCGCGGAACTGGCGCGGACTTGGAGAAGCAACTCGAGGGCTTCCAGATTATGGGGATTGAGTATGCCGAGATCCTCGGCGACAGCGGCCGTGGTCCTGCCGGAAGCGGCCCGGACAGAAAGCTGGCGCCGGGCGCTTATTACAATCCTGGAACCGGCATCACACGAAACTCATTCACGGAAACCGAAGCGTTCGGGCCATACCAGCCGCCGGTCACGATTGAGTCGGTGAAGCACAGGGCGGCTCAGCTCAACGCCAACGGCAAGATTGCCCGGAAGTTCGGAATGAAGATATTGATTCACAACCACACCGGGGAGTTCGAGAAGCTGCGCGACAGTGACAAAACAACCTATGACGTCTTGTTGTCCGAAACCGACCCGGAACTGGTAACGATGCAACTCGACATTGGCTGGGCAACTATCGCCGGAATGGATGTGATTGAGATGTTCCGCAAGAATCCAGGACGTTACGAATTGTGGCACCTCAAAGACGTCGTCGGGCTCAAGACCGTGAACCGCTCGCTTTCGCCCAATGCGCGCGTAAGCAGCATGGCATTCGTTCCGCTGGGGGCTGGCCAGTTGGACTACAAGCCAATATTCGCCAATGCAAAGCAGGCTGGTCTAAAGCATTTCTGTGTGGAGCAAGACAACGCCGCGTCTTGGGGCGACTCACTGGCGGCGGCTCGCGTTTCGTGCCAGAACCTGCTGCGCATCCTTTCATAGTTCGTCCCGGTTGAAGGCGTCCCCGGGCGTGGCGCTGGCTGGCGTTGTGCGAACCGGTAGAGAATTTCTATTAGCGGCTGACTCGTTCGGGAGCGGGCGGCTCTACGACGGTTGATAACCCTGCGGCACGCATGGCCTTCTGAATCGCTGCCGATGTTTCAGGCGAGGGCTTGAAGTTTCCGAACCGGTAGCCCTCGGCGATTAACAGCGGCGTCCATCCATGCTTGTTTTTGCGATTCCAAATTTCGATATTGGCACCCTTGTCAACCAGGAATTGCACCGCGCCGGGAAGATTCTTATAGGCCGCGCCATGCATGGCGGTCTCGCCGTTGTTGTCCACGGCATTGATATCTGCGCCGAGATCCAACGCCACTTGCATCGCCTCTATGACTTCGCTTTCGGTTCCGGCGTCCTCACCCGGAGAACGCGTTCCCAGTCCCGCCGCAGCCATGAGCGGGGTGCTGTTATCCGCATTCGGCAATAGAGGATCGGCGCCCAATTTCGCCAGCAACCGCATCATATCTGCGTCCGCGGTTCTCGCCGCCAGAAAAAAGGTGGTCGCGCCGTTGGTGTTTAGACCGGTTAGTCCCACATTCACACGCTTGGTCATGCGCGCGTTCAAATTCGCGCCGTGCGCCACGAGTTGCTTCACGAATTCGAGACTGGTCATTTTCCCCGATCCTTGAGGAGACGGGTCATTGTCGCCGCCGCCGGATTTGCGAATCCAGGTGACGGTGTGCAGAGCTGTATAGCCCGGGCCACTGGCATTGGGGTCGGCGCCGGCGTCGAGCAGCATGGCTGCCAGTTCATAGTGAGCGTTGGCGACCGCCAGGTGCAGTGCGCTGATGCCTGCTCGCGGGGTTCGCTCGCGTGCGTACACGTAGCCCGTCTTCTTCGGAACGTTTAGCGGCTGTATGGTTTCGTTGACGTCGGCGCCGGCTTTCAAGAACGCCCGAACCACGTCGATTTTCCCTTCCCGCACGGCGAACAGCATCGGCGTAAATCCGGAATCCAAACGGGCGTGAATATCCGCCCCAGCCTTTATCAGCGCCTCCACCACTTCTTCGTGACCTTCCGCGGCCGCCCACATGAGAGCCGTCTCGCCTTTTTGGCTTTCTTTGGCTCCGACATTGGCGTCGGCGGACAATAGCGCATTGACGGTTTCAAGGTTGCCCGCGCGCGCGGCAGTCATCAAAGCAGTCTCCCCGCCGGGCAATGCCGTGTTGGGGTCGGCGCCGGCCTTCAGCAGCGCCTTGACGATAGTGGCGTTTCCATTCGTGCAAGCCAGAGTGAGCGGTGTAATGCCGTACCGATTCGACGCTTTGACGTTCGCGCCGGCTCGGATCAGGAGGTTTACGGTCTCCAGATCGTCCTGGTACACCGCCCAGTGCAGGGCTGTGGTCCCATCGACCTGCGGCAGGTTCACGTCCGCGCGCTTCTCGATCAGGGCGCGAATCGCTGCCTTGTCCGATGCCTTCGCCGCATCCGCCAGCCGCGTCTCAGGGGCGGCAGCGATAAGGCTGACTACGGATAAGATCGAGGCTATCCCCCATGGGCCAAACCGTTTCAGGCACATCGTGGTGGTCTCCTGGTTTTCTTGGCGCGTCTTCTTCGCACGATTTTTTAGCGTCGTACGGGTTCGCAGCGGGTCACGCCGTAAGCGGATCCAGCAGCTCTTTCACCTTACCCTGACTGTCGCCAAAAGCATCCAGCCGGACACCGGCTTTATCCAGCAGTGTCAGGTGAAGATTAGCGAGCGGCGTGGGCTCAGCATATTTAATATGGCGTCCGCCCTTAAGATTGCCCGCTCCCCCGCCGGCCACCAGCATTGGGACATTCACGTGATCATGCACGTCGGGATTGCCCATGCCGCTGCCATAAAGGTACATGGAATG
>Ga0310810_10011453_pt1 | contig 10361 bp, 10 predicted proteins | sample NCmetagenome_FD_207641 | JGI IMG/M metagenome (GOLD analysis project Ga0310810, IMG submission 207641) | Soil microbial communities from experimental microcosm in Duke University, North Carolina, United States - NC | ecosystem: Engineered > Artificial ecosystem > Soil microcosm > Unclassified ... | reverse complement strand
TGCCCTGGGCGTCGCCGAACACCAGCTCACCGAAGCGGTCGAGCGCGTGGAAGTCGCCCACCATCGGCGGCGACCAGCCCGCCGCCTGCTGCGGCTTGCCCTGCGGCACGTCCATGCGGAACATGTTGATGCGCCAGACGTTGCCCGGCACCGGCGGCAGCGTGACCCCCGACTTGTCGTCCATCCCCTTCACGTCCTCCAGCGGGATCGCGATCTCCGTCGTCCAGCCCTTGTCCTGGTCCTCGCGCTTGTTCAGCGTCCCGTCGACGCGCACCTTCGCGACCATCTTCGAATTCCACGCGAACGGCTTCAGCTTGGGATTGATCGAGTCCTCGTACTTGCGCCGTTCGGGCAGGTACGTGTCGAAGATGTTGCCGTTCGGCGCCACCTGCAGCTCGATGTACGTGCGCCCGTTGCCGTCGGCGTCGATCATGATCTCGTCAGCTTCCTCGGTCCAAAGCTTGTCGTCGCGCTTGTCCAGCTTCGCCCACACGTCCGAGTCGGTGTTCTCGATGCCGATGTAGAGGAACTTCTTGTCCCACAGCAGCTTGGCCTCGGTCTTCATCGGAACCGCCGTGCCGTTCAGCGTGTTGACGAACGCCCCCGTCGAGGGCGCCGCCGTCCAGGCCGGGTCGTCCAGCTTGCCGTCGATCTTCGGCGCCTTCGTCGCCATGCGCGCGACGTAGCGCTTGCGCGGCTCCGGCGCGGCCTGACCGGCGGCCACTGGGACCGTCGCGGCGAGCACGCGGCCCTCCGCGTCGTGCGGCCCGGTCTTGACCGGCATGCGCGTCGGTCCCCGCCACATCCCGACGTAGATTTCGACCGACGGCCCCCAGTTATTGGGAAGCCGTACGCTGTGCTGGTCGCGGACGATCTCGCCCGCCTTCCACGCGCTGACCGGGTACTTGCCCTTGACCGCCGCGTGGTCGGCGTTGATGAACTTGTTTGCGCCGGCGCCATTGAGGTGCGTGAACGACTTCCAGTCGCCCAGCGGCGACAACACCTTCCAGTAGTGCGTGAGCGTCACGTCCTTGCCCGGCTCGATCGGAACGTGGTCGACGTCGAGCCCGAGGTACACGACTTTCCCGTCGAGATCGGCGTTCACCGCGTACCGCGGCGTCGGCGGGGCAGCAAGGATGTTCTGCTTGGCCGTCGCCATGTCCTCCGCGGTGGGCTTGTCTTCGTCCTGCTCCACGCAGGCGAGCAGCAGCAGGCACAGCGGAATCGCGGTCTTGAGGGCCAGGGGCGCGCGTCGCATGCTCGGTTTTCTAACCAAGGCCCGCGTCATTTGCAACGCGCGGTCACCTCACGCCGCGCAACGCCACCTCGAGCACGGTCTCGGCGCGCGCCGAAGACTCGCGAAACAACACCCTCAGCTCGGGCAGCACGCCCCAGCGCCGGTCCCGGGCCGGCACACCCACCGCGTCGATGCCGGCGTGCCGGGCGAGGTACAGCGACCGGGGCAGGTGATACGCCTGCGTCACGATCAACGCCGAGCGCACGCCCAGCGCCGCAGCGCCTCGCATCGTCGCGGCGGTGCGATGGCCGCCCCCGTCGAGGACGACGTCGTCCGGCTTCACGCCGCGCGCCGTCAGCCAGGCCGCCATCGCGCGCGGCTCGTTGTAGTCGCCGACCACGCCCCCCGAAACGATGACCTTCTCCGCACGGCCCGCCTGGTAGAGAGCGCGCGCTGTCTCCAAGCGCTCGCGGAGATCGGGCACGGGCTCGCCGTTCGGGAACACCTGGTTGCCGAGCACGATCGCGTATGGCCGCACGGGTGCTGACGCGACGTCCGCGACTGTCGCCCGGCGGGCCGTTCCGATCACGTAGGCGTTCGCGCCCGCGTCGTACGCCAGCGCAACCAGCACAACCGCGACCAGCCACCTCAGCCAGCGCCACCGAGCCGGCGGCGAAGCCGAGACCTCAGGCATCTCGGTAGACCTTCGCCGCTCCGATGTGCCCGTGCCGGTGCCAGCGGATGTGCTGGCGCGAGAGGTGAAAAAGGATCTCGTCGCGCGCTGTGCCGCCCGTGACCGCGCGCTCCACCCACTCCAGCACGACCTCGCGCGCATCCGGCGGATGGAACAGGAACGTCCGCCCGAAGACGACGGTGTCGCCGTCCCACACGACGCGCGCCTCGAACAGATCGCCGATGGTCATCCCGAGTGGCTTGCGGCGTTCGCGCACCGCGAAGCGCGCGCCGCCGATCAGGTCCTCGACGTCCAGCACGTCGCCCTCCGTCGCGAACAGCTCGAACACGCTGCGGTGGCTCGACGCCAGCGCCGCCAGCGCCCGCCGCTCGTCGGGGGGCCGCGCCGCGCCTTCCTCGATCGCGCAAGCGACCGGCGTCAGCCCGATGCCGGCCAGCGGGCGCTCCAGCACGTACCACTCGAGGAACGCCGCCATTCTCCCCTCGAACAGCTCGGCGTCGTCGTCGAACACCTTGCCGGCGCGATCGAAGTACTCCTCTCGCGCACGCATCGCCTCCAGCTTGTGCTCCTTCTCGCTGTAGCGCTCGGCCAGCCGATCGAGGAGGGGGTAGATCATTTCACGTTCCCACGCTCGCGCGTCGCGGCGCCTAGCGCCGGGTCCGCTCCTGCATCAGCGTGCAGAAGCGGTCGAACAGGTAGCTGGCGTCGTTCGGCCCGGGCGAGGCCTCGGGGTGGTATTGCACGCTGAACACGGGCAGCTCGCCGTGGCGCATACCTTCGACAGTCTTGTCGTTCAGGCTGACGTGCGACAGCACGGCGCGCCCCTGCATCGAGTCGACGTCCACGGCGAAGCCGTGGTTCTGCGACGTGATCTCCACCTTGCGCGTGCCCAGGTCCATCACCGGGTGGTTCGCGCCGTGATGGCCGAACTTCAGCTTGTAGGTCTTGCCGCCCAGCGCCAGCCCCAAGATCTGGTGACCCAGGCAGATACCGAACAGCGGCAGCTTCGACCGCGTCAGCTCACGCGCCGATTCGACCGCGTAGTCGACGGCCGCCGGATCGCCCGGCCCGTTCGACAGGAAGATGCCGTCCGGCTTCATCGCCAGAACGTCGCGCGCGGGCGTCGCCGCCGGCACGACGCTGACCCGGCACCCCGACGAGCGCAGGCGCCGAAGGATCCCGCGCTTGATGCCGAAGTCGTACGCGACGACGTGATATCGCTCCGGCGGCGGCTCAGACGGGCGGCCGGACATGATCGCGTGGGGAGCCGGCGAGCCTTGCTCGCCGCGTCCCATCGCGGGAGGGTTCGGGAACCCTCCGAGGGTTCCCGAGATGAAATTCGGTCCCGGCCACACCGGCTCGTTCCATTCGTAGCCTGACGCGGCCGTCACCTCACGCACCAGGTCGCGCCCTTCCAGCGACGGGTGCTTGCGGGCGCGCTCGACCGCGGCCGCCGGATCGTTCACGGCGCGCGTGATGACCGCGCGCTGCGCGCCCGACAGGCGGATACGGCGCGTGATCGCGCGCGTGTCGATGCCCGAGATGCCGGCGACGCCGTGGTCGGCCAGCAGAGAATGCAGCGATCCCGACGCGCGCCAGTTGGACACGAGCGGCGACAGCTCACGCACGACGAAGCCCGCGCACCAGGGCCGCGCCGACTCGAAGTCGATCGGGTTGACGCCGACGTTCCCGATCTCCGGCGCGGTCATCGTGACGATCTGACCGCGGTAGGACGGATCGGTCAGCACCTCCTGGTAGCCGGTGATGGCCGTGTTGAAGACGATCTCGCCCGCGCCGTCGCCGGCCGCGCCGAAGCCGAAGCCACGGAAGACGCTGCCGTCCTCCATGGCGAGGAGTGCCGGCGGCAAGTCGCCGGAATGTGAGTTGTCGTCGTTGCTCACGTCAATCTCTCTCCCGAGTAGGCGATTGTACCGCCGACGACGGTCAGCGCCGCCCGGCCCCGCAATGTTTTGCCCGAAAATGGCGTGTTGCGCGAGCGTGAGCGCAGCGCAACCGCGTCGCAGGTCCAGGTCGCGTCCGGGTCGACGACCGTCACGTCCGCGGGGGCGCCGTCCGCCAGCGTCCCGCCCGCCAGACCGAAGGCCGCGGCCGGCGCGACGCTGAGGCGCGTGACAAGCGCGGCCGGCGTCAGCGCCCCACCCCGCACCAGCTCGAGCACCAGCGGCAGCGCCGTCTCGAGGCCGATCATGCCGAACGCCGCCTCTTCGAACTCGACGTCCTTCTCGACGGGCGAGTGCGGCGCGTGGTCGGTCGCGACCGCGTCGATCGTCCCGTCGGCCAGCGCCGCGCGCAGCGCCTCGATGTCGGCGGCCGTGCGCAGCGGCGGGTTGCACTTCGTCGACGTGTCGTAGCCCGCGCACGCCTCGTCGGTGAGCGTCAAATGGTGCGGCGTCACCTCGCACGTCACGGGCAACCCGCGCCGCTTCGCCTCGCGCACCAGACGCACGGAATCAGCGCTGCTGATGTGCGCGACGTGGTAGCGCGCGCCCGTCAGAGCGCACAGCTCGAGATCGCGCGCGACCATCGCCGATTCCGCCGACGCCGGCTGGGCCCGGATCCCGGCGCGCGTCGAGACGATGCCCTCGTTCATCGCGCCGCCGTGCGACAGCGACAGGTCCTCGCAGTGCTGCACGATCGTCAGCCCGAACGTGCGCGCGTACTCCATCGCCCGTCGCATCAGCTCGGCGTTCATGACCGGGCGGCCGTCGTCGGAGACGGCGACGCAACCGGCGTCCTTCAGCTCGCCCATCTCGGCCAGCGTTTCGCCCGCCAGGCCCTTCGAGATCGCGCCCACCGGGTAGACCCGCACCGCGCCCACCTCGTGCGCGCGGCGAACGATCAGCTCCGTCACCGCGCGCGTGTCGTTCGGCGGGTTCGTGTTGGGCATCGCGCACACGGCCGTGAAACCGCCCGCGGCGGCCGCGCGCGTGCCGGTGAGGATGTCTTCCTTGTACTCGTGGCCCGGCTCGCGCAGGTGCGTGTGCAGATCGATGAAGCCGGGGACGACCCACTTGCCGCGCACGTCGATGACGCGGACGTCACCCGACAAACCGCCGGCGATCCCCTTGCCCTGCCGCGCCACCACGCCGTCCTTCAGGATCACGTCCGCCTCGGCGTCGATACCTCGCCCCGGATCGATGACCCGGCCGCCTCGCAGACAAAGATCCATTCGTCCGGGACCTCTTGATAGGAGGTCGCGCGGCGGGAGTCAATGAGATTCAGAGCCGCGCCGGCTGCGACCCGCTACAAGACGCGATGCAGGTCGCGAACGGGGAGGTCGTCGGCGGCGGCGCGCAGTCGCAGAGCTGGCAGAAGCGGCAGTCGACCTCGGAGCAGAGCCCGGTGTTCTTCAGGTTGGCCAGGCAGGACGAGACGCAGTTCGGGTCGACGGCGTCGTTGCACAGGTACGAGATATCCGGGATCTGACCGGCGCATTTGTCCTGCACCGCCGCGAGCTCGCTGGCGCACGCCGCCACCACCGCCTTGTCCTCGCAGCCGAGGAACCGCCCGCCGCCACAGATGCAGGCGATGTTCGGGTTGCACTCGCTCGGACACCAGCACGCCTCGGTGCGCGCGGCGCAGCGGTCGCTGGTGGCCATGCATTCACACGCGCCGAGCGTCGCGCAGGCGCCGGTCGGCGCCGACCCGTCCTTGCCGCTCGTGTTCAGGCTGCCGCGGCAGCCGAGCAGGCTCGCAGCCAGTAACGCGATTCCGATCGTATCTCGAATTGCGCGCATGGCTGCCCGCGGTTTCAGTCGAGCCCCTGCGTCCGGCAGTTGGCAAGGCAAGCGGCGAACGGCGACGGCGTCACCGGCCCTGCGCAGTCGCAGACCGTGCAGAAGCCGCAATCGATCTCCGAGCATGACCCGGTGTTCGCGAGATTCGCCAGGCAGCCAGCCGTGCACGTCGCGAGCAGGCCGTTGCCGGTGCAAAGGTTGGCGATGTACTGGACGAACGGCTGGCCGGCGCACTTGGTCTGTACCGTTGACAGCGCCGTGGCGCAGGAGCTCGCCGGATTGTCCTCGCACGCGAGGAAGTGGCCGCCGCCGCACACGCAGTCGATCGGAGCGCCCGGGTAGCACTCGGTCGGACACCAGCAGGCCTCCGAGCGGACAGTGCAGCGATCGGACGCGGCCAGACAGTCGCAGCCGCTCAGCGACGCGCAGGGGCCCGTCGGGGTCGAGCCTGCCGAGCCTCCCGGACCCATCGTCCCGCCGGAGCTCGTGCCGCCCCCGCCCGTCGTTCCAGCCGAGCCGGTCACGCCACCCGCGCCGCCGCCCGCGTCGACGCCGTTCGGCGTCAGGCTCGAGCCGCACCCGGCGACGATCACCGCCATGAGAATCGTTCCGCTAATGCGCATGGGGCGCTTCAACTAGCAATTCATGTTCCCACGGCAAGCCGCTGAAATCACGGCGGCAACTGCCCCGCCCTTCATCAGGAATCTGATGCGGCCGGGACGGCGCGGCCGCCGCTTTTACTCGGCCGCCGATTCGCCGCCTGCGAGCAGGTACAGCACCGCCATGCGCACGGCGACGCCGCGGGCGACCTGGTCGAGGATGACGGCGCGCGGACCGTCGGCGACGGCCGGATCGATCTCGACGCCGCGATTCAGCGGCCCCGGGTGCATGACGATGGCGTCGGACTTGGCCAGCTCGAGCCGGCGCAGGTTGAGACCGAAGTAGCGCGAGTACTCACGCGTGTTCGGAAACAGCCCGCCGCCCATCCGCTCCTTCTGGATCCGCAGCATCATGACGACGTCGGCGCCCTCCAGCGCCGGCTCGATGCGCTCGTGCACGGTCGCGCCCATCTCGGTGAGGCCCGGGGCGAGCAGCGTGCGCGGGGCGGCCACGCGCACGCGCGCGCCCAGCTTGGTCAGCGCCCAGATGTTTGAACGCGCGACGCGGCTGTGGCGGATGTCGCCGCAGATCGCCACCTCCAGCCCGGCGAGCTTGCCCTTGTGCGCACGGATGGTCGAGCAATCGAGCAGCGCCTGCGTCGGATGCTCGTGCGCGCCGTCGCCGCCGTTGACGACGCCGGCGCGAAGCTGCTTCGCCAGCATCTCCGCGGCGCCCGCCAGAGAGTGGCGAACCACCACCACGTCCGGCGACATCGCGTCCAGGTTGCGCGCCGTGTCCAGCAACGTCTCGCCCTTGGTCGTCGACGATCCCGAGCCGGAGATGTTGACCGCGTCGGCCGAAAGCCGCTTCGCCGCGATCTCGAACGAGGTGCGCGTGCGCGTCGACGGCTCGAGGAAGAGGTTGATGACCGTCTTCCCGCGCAGCGTCGGGACCTTCTTGATCGGGCGCTCGGCGATCTCCAGAAATCGCTCGCTGAGCGTCAGGATCGTCTCGATGTCGGCCGCCGCCAGCGGCTCTATGCCAAGCAGATGACGATGCCCGAACGCGCTCACGCCGGACGCTCTCGTAGCACGACGCGGTCGGGCTCGCCACGCTCCGTCAGCATGACCCGCACCGATTCCAGCACCGTGGTTTGCAGCGCCAGGCCGACGAAGTCCGGCTGGATCGGCAGCTCGCGCATGCCGCGATCGATCAGCGCCGCCAGCTTCACCGCCCGCGGGCGTCCGTAGTCGGCGAGCACGTCCATCGCCGCGCGGATGGTGCGTCCCGTGAAAAGGACGTCGTCGACAAGAACGATCGTCCGTCCTTCGATCGGTTCGGGCAGCTCGGTGGGTCCGATCTCCGGCTTGGGCAGGCCGTGAAACACGTCGTCGCGGTACAGCGAGATGTCGACGGCGCCAAGGATGGGCTTCCCCTCTCCTGCCGCGGCGAGCACGTCGCACAGCCGATGCGCGAGGTACGCGCCGCCCGTGCGCACGCCGACGAGGTACAGCGGCTTTTCGCCGTGCGGGACGCGCTCGGCGATCTCGTGCGCCATGCGCCGCAAGGTGCGGGCGATGCCGGCGGCGTCGAGCAGCTCGCGCCGTTCCTTGAGGTCGCTGTCGGGAGGTGGTTTGCGCGGCATCAGAGGTAGTACCTGACGAACAGATTGGAGAGCGCGCCCCAGACGCTGTTGCCGCCGAGCACGCCGACCGACCAGACGCGCGACGCCGCCACGCTCTCGTACTCGAAGCCCAGGCCGGCCAGCAGGCCGACCGACAGGGCGGGCACACCGATGAAGCCCAGGTGCACTTCGGCCTCCAGCACGCCATGCAGCGCCAGCACGGTCGTGCTCCCGTCCGAACCGACGGCGGGCTTGAACCAGACGAGCGCCAGCTCGGGGCTCGCCGACACGGCCAGGTGGCGCCAGTTTCCGAGCAGCAAGCTCAGGCCGACGATCGGGCCGATGCCGAGGTACGTGTCGAGGCTGCGCGTGTCGGTGCGTCCGCTGCCCAGCGCGAACGCAGCGCCCACGTTCAGCGCCATGTTGCGCGTCCACCAGTAGCGCGCCGCGAGCGCGCCCATCGTCACCTCGCACGCCGGCGTGCCGGCGCCCCCGGCCGGACAACCGAGGCCGTCCCGCAACGCGAGCGGCATGGGACCGGGATCGAAACGGCGCACCTCCACGCCGACGTGGCCGACGACGGCGTCGTGATCCGACGCGGCCGCGGTCTCGTCGGCGGTGGGCACCGGGCCGGCCCCGAAGGGCGCGCTTCCCTCCGCCGCTGCGGTCGGGGGTGCGGGCGCGGCGGCCGCAGGCATCGCCACCGGCGCGGCTGCCGGCGGCGTGGTCGCCGCCGTCGGCGCGGGCGGCGCAACGGGCGGTGGCGATACGGGCGGCTGCGCGAGCGCCGAGGCGCTCCATCCGACCCATCCGACCACGCCCACCGCCAGAGCCGCGCGCCGCAGGTGCATGGTGTCTACGGCCCGCCGCCCGCGAGGCACGTGATGGGCGGCGCGGACTGCGTCACCGATTGACACATGTACCCTTCGCTGGCGCGGCTGCACGGGCTCGCGCCGGCGTCATTCGGCTGGCACCTTTCGTAGCAGCCCGAGATCGGCTCGTCGGGCCCGCCGCGCTGGGTGCAGAAGCTGTTCGTTCCCGGACAGGCGTTCACGCCCGACGTCGCCGCCGGATCGCAGCCAAAGGTCTGGCAGTAACCGCCCTGGAAGCGCGGACCGGTCATGCACTCGCCGTCCAGCGGGCAGTCGGTCGGGCGCGAGCACGCAGAGCCGGGAACCGCCGCCTTCTTGTAACAGAGGCCGTGCGTGACGTCGCACGTGTCGGAGCCGTTCTGGAGCCCGGCGCAACCGGCGTCGGTCGTGCAAGCCATCGCCGCGATCGGAACGAACAGCGTTCGGCAGTACCCGGCGACGAGATCGTCCAGCGGATCGTCATACGTGCCGTTGTTGCCCACGACCAGGCGGACGCAGCCCTGGTCGGGTCCGCAGTCGCTGTTCACCTGGCAGACCGCAGAGCAGAACGCGCGGTTCTGGCCACCGCTGACGTGGAAGTCGCGGTCGTAGCATTCACCGCTGCGGCACTGCGACCCGGCCGTGCACGCCGTACCGACCGAACCCGCGCCGCCGGCGCGGCAGATCTTCAGGCTGGTGCGCGCGCCGTAAAGCACGCAGCCATGGGACGGTGGGCACATCGATTCGCGCTGGCAGATCGTGCCGGCGATCTTCGACTCCGGCGTGCACTTCCCGATCATCGCTTTCCGGCCGTCGCCGAGCGCGGGCGTCTCGTATTCGAGGCAGCGCGCCATGCTGGGGCAATCGGCGTCATTGCGGCAAAGCCGCGAGCAGAACGGGCTACCGGCGAAGCCAGCCGCCTCGATGCACAGCGAATCGTCGGCGCAGCGCATGCCCTTGGTCGCATCCGGCGAGCACGCCGCGCCGAACGCCAACGCAGACGTGTTCGGGTCGACGCACGTCAGCTGGAAGCCATCGTTGCTCGTCAGCTCGGAGCCGAGGATGCAGACGCGGTTTCCGCACAGCGAATCCGCGCCAGACTGCGGGAACTGGTTGGACGGCAGCCCGACCTTCAGCTGGCCGCAGAAGTTGAGCGGGCACTCCCCGCCACCCGCCGCGTCGGCCGGGCAGATGGCGTCGGGACGGCGCATGTCCATGCCTTTGTCCACGCCCCCGTCCTGCCCTGGCTTCCCACCGGCGACGTCGCTGCGACAGCCGGCGAGCGCAGCCGGTAGCAGCAACAAGACACCCAGAACGCGTTTCAAGTCGCCGCCATTATGCCATGATCGGCCTCTCGGAATAATTCCTCTTTGACGAGATCATGGACGCCGCAAACCCGACAGCCGCCATTCTCCTCATCGGCAACGAGATCTTGTCGGGCAAGGTCGACGACGAGAACGCGCGCTTCTTGACCCGCGAGCTGCGCGCCCTGGGCGTCGCGCTGCGCCGGATCGAGGTCGTGCCCGACGTGACCGAGGAGATCGCGGACAGCGTGCGCACGCTGTCGCCGCGCTTCGACAACGTCTTCACGTCGGGG
>Ga0310810_10011452_pt1 | contig 10363 bp, 8 predicted proteins | sample NCmetagenome_FD_207641 | JGI IMG/M metagenome (GOLD analysis project Ga0310810, IMG submission 207641) | Soil microbial communities from experimental microcosm in Duke University, North Carolina, United States - NC | ecosystem: Engineered > Artificial ecosystem > Soil microcosm > Unclassified ... | reverse complement strand
CCATGGGGTGCACTCATAATTCTGGTTTCCGGCCAGAAAATCAAGGTAAAGCGAGGAATGGTTAAGTTTCCAGTTACGAGTCTTGCCGAGCTGGAAAATACCCCGAAACAAATTCTTTGTATCCTTTCCCTTGATAAAGATATCTTGCCTCGGAGCGCGCTCATAGCTGAATCCCGGCGCAATGGTTGCACCCTCAATGCCCAGCTCCATCGCATAATCGAGAAACTCGGCAACATCCTCAGCTGTTTCCCCCTGAAACAGCGTACAGTTCACGGTAACTCTGAACCCTTTGGCGACCGCAATTTTTATTGCTTCAACCGCCCGGTCAAATACACCATCCTGGCAAACAGAGGCATCATGCCTCTCTTTCAAACCGTCCAGATGAATGGAAAAAGTCAAAAAAGGAGATGGCGTATAATCATCGATCTTCTTCTTCAACAGCAGCGCATTCGTACACAAGTAAACATACTTCTTCCGTGCGACAATCCCAGCGACGATTTGCGGCATTTCCTTGTGTATGAGCGGCTCGCCGCCCGGGATCGATACCATGGGTGCGCCGCACTCATCAACCGCCTGCATGCATTCCTCAACTGATAGACGCTTATCCAGAATCTCATCGGGATAATCAATTTTGCCGCATCCGGCGCAAGCTAAATTACAACGAAACAGAGGTTCCAGCATCAGAACCATCGGGTACTTCTTGATCCCTTTCAATTTCTGCTTGAGCAGATAACTTGCTACAGTTAGTTGTTGACGTAAAGGAACTCCCATGAAACCCTCCAAAAAACTCAATGCTGATTGATAGCCGCAGGCGGACCCCGCCCTGATTTCCCATTATTAATTGCTGAAAGTGACCTGATAACGCCCGTTTTCTGAATATTTCATCCCATTGCGGCGCACACTCAGCAGATCACTCCGTTTGTTTCAATTGCTCCAGACCACTCTACAATATTGCGAGTACGGGTTTATGCCAGTCTCTTCTTTTCATGTCATAACACCTTATTGCGCGGGTATGGTAGCACGTATATTTCATAAACTAAATACACATCCATTTCAGGGTTAATCGCCTTAAATCAAGGTGCTATCCACTCGCAACAGCGATTGGACTTCTAGATTCCGGTTACGCCCGGGCGGGTTGAAAGCAGTTGAATCTGCAGATCTGTATTTCGAAATCGATTCATCTCAACATTACGGGGCGAAGCAAAAAAATGGGGCGACGAGCGCCCCATTTTTATTTGGCCTGACTTAATTAAAAGTTGTGGCGAATACCAATCGAGTAGGTAGCACGACCTTTACCGGTTGCATAATCAGGCGCAGTATACTGATCAAAACTATTAGCGCCTGCGCCATTCGCATTGGAGATATAGACATGCTGATAACCGCCGAACACGCTGGTACGTTTGCTCAGGTTATGAATTGCACCCACGGTAAAGCTCTCGGCTTTGCGGGCCGACGAGGCATTGATTCCGCCCGCATGTGCGTGAGTCATACCTCCTTGAGCCACCAGGGTCGTATTGCCCCACCTGTACTGTCCACCCGCGTGCCAGATATTGCCGTTGCCGCCCCAGTTCATGGCGGAATTACACTGCCCGCTGCTACCCGCGGCGAGCGGGTTTGCTACCAAGGCAGCGGCAGTGGTACAGGTTGCCGAGCCAATGGCGTGATGGATCTGTTCATATTGCCCCATGAATTTAAGGTTTTGCCAAGCCCAGGTAGCGCCGGCACGCCATACTTCTTCAGTTTGGAGACCCAGACTCTTCTGGATTCCATTGGCGTTGTCGCGGGAATAGCCACCGAATACATCCATCGCCATGCCCATGAACTCGGCGTGATATTTGGCAGCAGCCTGGCCGTCAAAGTCACCGTTGCGTCCACCGGTGTTCCCTTGCCCACCTAGGCCGCCCGGCAAAAGGTTGCTAAGACTAAGGAGGCCGGTGCCGCCGAGACCGGCATTTGTCGGATCGATATTGTTCGCATCACCCGGCATGAATATAGCTGCGAAGGAGAATCCGGCGAATTCGGCGGTATCAAGCCTGATAGCGCTGTTAACGAAGCCGTTTGCACCCGAGCCCAGACCGTTGGCGCCGCCGGACATGGTGCCGCCCGCGCCGTTAGCTTGCAGAGTGGTATAGGCAAATGGATCGATCGTCATGCCACCAGCAAAGTCCTTGAATGGAGACTGCACCCGGCCGAATTTAACATCGCCCATCCGATTGCTGGAAAGGCCAACCCACTGCTCGCGCGGAGTAGTAGCTGAGCCTGCGCCGGTGTTTAGCCCAAACTCCAGACGCGCGTTGGCCTTGAACCCGCCACCCAGATCCTCCGTAATATGCAGGCCCCAACGTGACGACCGGGAGTTGTCGTTGATTACTCCCTGGCTGGGAACGTGGGCAAAGTCTACGAGACTGTATTCCGCTTGTACCCGACCAAAAATTGTGACGTTTGTCCCCTGAGCGGATGCAACCACCGGGGCCGCGAGTGCACCGGCAACAGCCAGCGCAATCAGTTTCTTTTTCATGTGGAAAATCTCCTTTAAAGTTGAAACGTTGGGCCTGGCCTCACACCGACCCTACTTCGGTGGAGTGTGTCCCGCTGCTTGGACCTCTCAATTGAGAGGGTTCGGAGATTGTGCCTAACGAAGTAATGCCTAGCAAGGAAATAAAGAAACTTTGCCGCGATCCGAGGTCTATTTGTTGCTTTTTTGCAACAAACGTTTCAATCTGTAGCCGAATTGAAGGGATTTCAAAAGAGCTTCTGATAACCAACATATTTTTCCCCTGGCCCGGCCTCCATGTATTATCCGAACAATCGCGATAGTTCCGTTCCTGGATCGGCGGCGCGCATGAGCGCTTCGCCAACCAGAAAAGCACTCACGCCGTGACGACGCATTCGTGCCACATCGGCCGGCGTGCGCACGCCGCTTTCAGTAATCACGATGTGTGCCGGAGGAATGCGATTTAATAACTGTAATGTGGTATTCAGGCTCGTTTCGAAAGTGCGCAAGTTACGGTTGTTGATCCCGATCAGGGGAGAATTCAATCGCAGCGCCAGTTCCAGTTCCCAGCCGTCGTGTACTTCCACCAGCACTGCCATGCCCAGGGCGTGAGCGAGCGATTCCAGTTTCAGCATCCCGGCGACCATTTCCGCCGTCATTTCCTCCTCGCTTGCAAGTTTTCCGTCCAAAGCAGGAGACATTCGAAAGGCAGCAACAATTATCAGAATGCAATCCGCACCCATCACCCGGGCCTCAAGCACCTGATATTCTTCCAGCATGAAATCCTTGCGCAACACCGGAAGAGTGCAGGAGGCCCTGGCCTGCTTTAAATAGCTCGAGCTGCCCCGAAAGAAACGCTCATCCGTGAGCACTGACAGGCAGGCTGCGCCATGAGATGCATAGCTTGCGGCGATGGCGGCAGGATCGAAATGCTCGCGCAATAATCCCTTGCTTGGGCTTGCTTTTTTTATTTCCGCAATGACAGCGGGCTGCCCGGCAGCAATCCTGGCGCGAAGTGCGCCGGTAAAATCACGGGGAGGTGAGGCAGCTTCGGCTTCGCAGCGTAGCACCGGCATCGGCTTCATGGCCTTTGCCGCAGCGATCTCTTCGAGCTTGACCGCAAGGATCTCCTTCAGAATGTCAGCCATTGGCGGAACCCATGGCTTTCCGCCGACTAGAGAACGCGACGAGTCTGGACAGTTTTGCCTTCGCCGCACCGCTTTCTATCGCCGTACGCGCTTTTTCTATCCCCTGACCCAATGACTCGGCCACACCCGCCGCATAAATCGCCGCGCCTGCGTTGAGCAGCACGATATCCAATGCCGGGCCGGGTTGATTATCCAGCACTGATATTAACATTTGCCTGGACTGAGCAGTATCTTGCGCCCGGATCGTTTCAATGCCGGTAGTCTTCATCCCGAAATCTTCAGGTCTGACCGTGTATTCGGTTACTTCGCCATGCCTGAGTTCGCCTATCCATGTTTCGCCCGCGAGGGTGATCTCATCCAGTCCGCCCTGCACATGCCTGCTGCCCATGGGACCGTCTGTGCCGCCCGAGCCGTGGACCACGAGCACGTGATCGCTGCCCAGGCGCTGCAGCACCCGCGCGAGTATGCCAACGAGATCAGGGTGAAACACGCCCAGCAACTGATTCTTTGCCCTGGCGGGGTTGGTGAGGGGTCCAAGAATGTTAAATAGCGTACGAACGCCCAGATCGCGCCTTACAGGCGCAGCATGTTTCATGGCGCTATGAAAGTTGGGAGCGAACATGAAGCCGAGACCGATCTCTTCTATATCTTCCGCGATTTGCGCAGGTGTCTGGTTGAGGCCGATGCCAAGAGACTCGAGCACATCGGCACTTCCTGATTTGCTGGAAACGGAGCGCCCCCCATGCTTGGCAACGCGCGCCCCGGCTGCGGCTGCGACAAAAGCAGCCGTGGTGGAAATATTGAAAGTGTGCGCGGAATCCCCTCCCGTACCACACGTATCCACGAGATACTGCTGATCCCGAACTTCCACCTGCGTAGAAAATTCCCGCATTACCTGTGCAGCGGCAGCAATTTCTCCAATGGTTTCCTTCTTCACGCGCAGGCCGGTAATGATTGCAGCGATCATTACCGGCGGGAGTTCCCCGCGCATGATCTGGCGCATGAGCGAGAGCATCTCGTCGTGAAAGATTTCACGATGTTCGATGATGCGAGCCAGTGCTTCCTGCGGTTTCATAACGATACTCTTAACATCTTTTTCGCCATCCGGTCCATTTACCTGCTGCGACACTTACTACCTGCTGCGACACTTACGCCCGTTGCAGCTCCCCCGGTCGCCGGCAATTTAAAAAATTCGCCAGCAGCTTGTGGCCGTGCTCGGTCAGTATGGATTCCGGATGAAATTGAACCCCTTCGATTCCGAGCGTTTTATGGCGCACACCCATGATTTCGCCATCTTCAGTCCACGCCGTGATCTCCAGGCAATCAGGAAGGCTCTCGCGTTCAATCACGAGCGAGTGATAGCGCGTCGCATGGAACGGATTTGGCAGATTATGAAACAGACCCGAGTTGTTGTGAAAAACAGGAGAAGTTTTGCCGTGCATGACCCGTCTCGCATGAATGACTTTACCGCCGAAAGCCTGTCCTATGCTTTGGTGGCCGAGGCAAACGCCCAATATGGGAACCTTGCGGTGGTAGTGCTCGATCAGCGGTACTGATATTCCCGCTTTAGAGGGGGTGCAGGGGCCGGGTGAAATCACGATTCGCTCGGGCTTTAACTGCCCGATTTCGTCAAGCCCGATTTCGTCATTGCGGAATACCGTTACTTCCTCACCCAACTCGCCAAAATATTGCACCAGGTTGTAGGTGAAGGAGTCGTAATTATCGATCATTAGCAGCATGCCGGATCTGCTTCGAATAAGAGAGGGAAAAGTTGTCTTTAATGCCCGGCGCGGTTATGGTGGCCGCCACGGGTAACCTACTATTATCGCTTTCGGACTTCGGAGGGGCAAGAAATAAAATCGGACTGTGTAGAGCGTGGATAAAACGAGGAAATTACGAACGACAGATCAGCCTGTGCGCTTCAGGCAGCGGCAGGGCATAAGGCGAGTAGAGGAAGAGGCTGTTTTTCGTTTCAATAAATCCCATGGATAGCGTGGTGGAGCATCATTCTTCTATCCGATTGCAGGTCAGCAGTGATTTGGCTCGGCTTAATATCATTCACTGATTTTTCAGCATTCCGGCATCGCCTGCCGCAGAGTATGCTCTGGGATAAATCCACGCGGCCCATGGGCTATCGGTAGAAGCTCGCGGTTTACCTCTGAACCCCACCCCAAAATAACCTTACCCATTACTTCTGCTGTTCAAACCGATAAAAGGCCAACATCCCCAGTAAGTTAGGCATAAAGATGACCGGATGATTTCCGTTCATTACCCTGCGTTCGAGAATACGGGCTCCGTGCTGATGGCAGAACTCTTCAAAGTCCCCCAATGTACAGTTGTGGATGTTGGGGGTATCGAACCACTGATAAGGCAGGGTTTCCGAAACGGGCATATGGCCGGCCATAACCTGCAAACGGTTTTTCCAGTAGCCAAAATTCGGGAAAGATACAATGCCTTCGGTGCTTACCCGCAGCATTTCCTTGATGATTCTTTCCGTATTTTTCACCGCCTGCAAGGTTTGAGATAGAACGACGTAGTCGAATGATCCCGATTCGAAATTTTGCAGACCGGATTCCAGATCACTCTGAATGATGTTTACACCGTTATTGAAACAGGCCAGCACATTGGTATCGTCAATCTCTACACCATAGCCGCGTGTATTCCTTGTTTCACGCAGGAAACGCAGTAACGACCCATCACCGCAGCCCAGATCGAGCACCTTCGCACCCGGCTTCACCCACGCCGCGATCGCGGCGAAATCAGGCCGGGAAACGTTGGATGGCTCAGTTATATCAGTACTTACGTTAGTACTCATGTCTGTAGTGGGCACGGCTAATCATTCTGCAGGGGGATATATATTTATATAACCTGACGATCCTTACCCCAGGAAGCAATCGAATGAGAAGTATCGCAGCCTCTGCCCTGCTGCTAGTGGGGCAACCGCAGATGGCAAATACTCTCATATCACAACAGTATCCATATAAGCTCGCATCAGCTTGTGATAATGGCGATCTTCCATCAGGAAGGAATCATGCCCATGACTGGAAGTGATTTCCGCATAGCTGACATTCAGCTCGTTATCCAGTAGGGCCCGCACAATGGCGCGCGAGCGTTCGGGCGAAAAGCGCCAGTCCGTGGTAAACGAAAGCACCAGGAAATTTGCCCTGGCGGAACGGAATGCCGCGCTTAAATCGTTACTGTGGGGGAATGCGGGATCAAAATAATCCAGCGCCTTGGTCATCAGCAGATAGGTGTTGGCGTCGAATTGGTCGGCAAACTTATCCCCCTGATAGCGTAGATACGATTCGATTTCGAACTCGACGTCAAAACCGAATGCGAGCGCGCCATTGCGCAATTCGCGCCCGAATTTGGCGGCCATTGCATCGTCCGACAAGTAAGTAATGTGCCCCAGCATGCGGGCAAGGCGTAACCCTCGGCGTGGTACTACGCCATGCGAATAATAGTCTCCGCCGTAAAAATCGGGATCGGTAATGATGGCCTGGCGCGCGACGTCATTAAATGCGATATTCTGCGCGGTTAATTTGGCGGCGGCGGCGACCACCAGCGCATGTCGCACCCTTTCCGGATAATCAAGCGTCCATTGCAGGGCCTGCATGCCGCCGAGGCTGCCGCCGGCCACTGCGGCAAACTGATCTATACCGAGGTAATCCGCCAGCCTTACCTGCGTCTTGACCCAGTCTTCCACGGTTACCACCGGAAAACCCGCGCCATAGCATTTACCCGTCCTGGGGTTTGTGCTGGCCGGCCCGCTCGAACCATGGCAGCCGCCCAGATTATTCACACCAATCACAAAAAACTTTTTGGTATCGATAGACTTGCCGGGGCCGATCATATTGTTCCACCAGCCCACGCTCTTGGGGTTATCGTCGGAATATCCGGCGACATGGTGATTGCCGGAAAGCGCATGGCATACGAGTACAGCATTGGATCTCGCCGCGTTGAGCTCGCCGTACGTTTCATAGACCAACTCGTAGCTGTCGAGCACTGCGCCACTTTTTAGATGCAGAGGCACATCGAAACGCGCAATTTGCGGCGTGATAATTCCGAGCGAACTGGAGTCTTGCATCAGGCTATAGCATTCAGGAGCAACTTACAGCCGCACGGAACAGCTATAGCAAGCGCTCGTGCGGAAACGCCCAATAGAATAAATACCGAATTCGATTCCCCGCATAGCGCAAAACGCCTCTGGTAGTGATAGGAATGACAGGATCGCCGGCGCGACCCGTAACCGGTGATTATATTCAAATATGATGTTGAAAATCCAACCTGAACGGTTGCCGGCCAGTAACGCATATACAATTTAAGCAGGCGAAGAGACCTTTCGTTGCCAATCAACCGTTCAGCTTCGCCAGTAATGCGTGAATCTTGTCCGGATCATCGGCTTTGAGGATTTTTCGCGTGAGCGGCATGATATCGGGCAGACTGCTCCTCAAGATTTCCCGCTTTACAGTCAGCAGTTGCGCCGGATGCATCGAAAACAGACGCAGGCCAAAGCCCAATAGCAATCGGGTAAATATTATATCGCCGGCAATTTCTCCGCAAACGGCCACAGGTATGCCTGTTCGATTGGCGCTGCGGATAATGTGAGCCACCAGACGCAACACTGCGGGGTGCAATGAATCGTAGAGATGCGCAACAGAATCATCGGCGCGGTCTATCGCAAGCGTGTACTGAATCAGATCATTGGTGCCGATTGACAGGAAGTCCAGCTTGCGCATGAAAATTTCGAGAGACAGCGCCGCGGCCGGGATTTCTACCATACCGCCTATCTGTATATTCTCATCGAAGGGAATTTTTTCCAGGCGCAAGCTCTGCTTGGCATTTTCAATCAAATGCAAGGTCTGGGTGATCTCAGCGACACTGGAAAGCATTGGCACCAGAATCCGGATTTGGCCGTAACGTGACGCGCGCAGGATGGCGCGCAATTGCGTATGGAACATTTGCGGTTCGGCCAGGCTCAGGCGAATGGCGCGCAGGCCCAGCGCCGGATTGGCCGCAACGCGTTTTGCACTGTCGAGGTTTTTGTCCGCCCCCAAATCAAATGTACGTATCGTAACCGGTAGCCCACGCATTTTCCGCGCTACCGCTCGATAAGCCTCGAATTGTTCATCCTCGCTGGGTAAGGTATCGCGGTTGAGAAACAGAAACTCGCTTCGAAACAAACCGATACCCGTCGCACCATTTTCCTTCACCTGCTCCACATCCGATGGCAACTCGATATTGGCGTACAAATCCACAATTGTCCCGTCAAGCGTTGCTGCGACGGTTGTCTTGATCCGCTTGAGCTTCTGCTTTTCAAGTTCAAGCTGGCTCTGCCGCAGGCGGTACTCTGAGAGGACGTGCTCGTCCGGGCCGACTATTACCACTCCCTGCGTGCCATCCACGATCAGGACGTCATTGTCGCGGATCAGCCGGCGCGCAAGATGAAGCGCGACAATGGACGGAATGTTGAGGCTGCGCGCCACGATAGCGGTATGCGAAGTCACCCCGCCCAGATCAGTCAGGAACGCGGTAAAAGCGTGTTGCCGGTATTGAATCACGTCGGCAGGGCTTAGATCATGGGCAACCAGGATGCTGTCGCCATCGCGCTTCAGGGTGGGCGGAACATATCCGGGATGACCGAGCAGCACCTTCAGTACGCGTTCCACGACTTGAATCACGTCGGTCTTGCGCTCTCGAAGATAGACATCTTCAATTTCCTCGAACTGCGCCATCAATACATCCATCTGCTGGGTAATCGCCCATTCGGCATTGCAGTGATTTTGGGCGATATAGGCCCTAGCTGCGGTGGAAAGCGTAGGGTCGTCCAGAATCATCCGGTGCAGGTCCAGAAATGCGCCATATTCGGCGGCCGCAGGGCCGCTGACAACAGATGCATGCAGCGCCTCAAGCTCCTCTCGCACCGCTGTGAACGCGGTGTCCAGCCGGGATATTTCATTGCTGACCTGATCGGGTGGTACGACGTGATGCGCCACCTCCAGTGCGGCGTGCGAAGCGAGATGAGCTCGTCCTATGGCGATGCCGCTGGAGACACCGACACCGTGCAAAACGAAACTCACTCGCTTTCTCCGAAACGCTCATCAATCAGGTCGGTCAACGCCTGCATTGCCTCGATCTCGTCCACACCCGACGTTTCGATGCCCAGAGTGACGCCCTGGCTGGCAGCAAGCATCATGACCCCCATGATGCTTTTTGCATTGACCTTGCGGTCGTTGCGCGATATCCATACTTCGCTGCGGAATTGCCCTGCCAGATGCGTAAGCTTCGCAGAAGCCCGCGCATGCAAACCCAATTTGTTCTGGATTCTAACCTCTCTCTGTTGCATGATTTTATGGTGAAGGTGAGGAAAGCTGGAGGACGCCGTCTCTACCGCCCGCCAATGCCTTCTCTGTTGCAATAGAGAGCGGTTCGGCGCGGTAAGTAAGCGCTCGCACCAACATGGGCAAATTAACGCCTGCCAGACATTCCACTCTACCTGGATTGATCAGGCGGCTAGCCACATTGCATGGCGTTGCACCGCAGATATCGCACAATATCAATACGCCCTCTCCCTGATCGAGTTGTTTGATCAACTCTCGCGCTTTGCCGGCGGCTGCGTCGGGATCATCACGAATAGTGATACTAAAGTCTGCCAGATGCGGCGACCTGGCGCCAAGGACGTGGTTGGCGCAATGGATCAGGCTGTCACCCAGATTACTGT
>Ga0310810_10011448_pt1 | contig 10365 bp, 7 predicted proteins | sample NCmetagenome_FD_207641 | JGI IMG/M metagenome (GOLD analysis project Ga0310810, IMG submission 207641) | Soil microbial communities from experimental microcosm in Duke University, North Carolina, United States - NC | ecosystem: Engineered > Artificial ecosystem > Soil microcosm > Unclassified ... | reverse complement strand
GAGCGCCACTTGAGATCAAACAGGAGACCAGATGGCAATGTCGCAAGGATTGGCGCGGTCGGCACCCCGGCGGCATCGAGCAGGTCGGCGACCCAGTGATTGCACACGTTGAAGAGGTGAAATGCGCCATTGCCTCGAAAGAACAGGCTGGCGCCATAAAGCCCGGGCCCGAGTTCGTCCGGCAGGACGCCGTCCTCCCCGCGGGCAAAGGTCGCGTCGAGTTTGTCGGCAAGGCGCTCGAACCCTGCCTCGCCGAGATCAATTCGGACCAGGTCGGAATGAGGAAACATGGCGCGCGGGTCGTTTTTGATGCCGACTACATGCAGAACGGACGGATTGCCCGGCCGCAACAACGCGCGCAGCGCCAGCGCCACGCTCAACGAATCCGGCGTCGGAACCTCGCGATAGAAGCCCTCGTCGCCCCAGCCGATTTCGAGCCGGTCATAACCGGCAAAGCGCGTGGCAACATAACCGAGTGCGCTCAGACCGCGCTGACGGCCCTGCTCGGCGAGCGACCTCACGGGAACCATGATGCCGGCGTGGTAGCCATGACTGACGACAAACACCTCGGTCGCGGGCGCGCCCGCCGCCGGCGGCCACAGGCTTCGGTCGCCCCAGCGCGCGCTGCCGACCACCGCGGCCGCGAACAGGCCAGCCGCGATCACAACGCCCAGGCCGACACGTCTCACCGCGATCCACGGTGCGGATGTGCGCTCAACGTCGGGCATTTCGCGACCGGTCTAAGATGTTGTCGTGTCATGCGGCCGATGAAACCGGAGGGCCGCAGGGACGAACAGGAGCGGCAGGGCGCTGACTGCAATCGGCAAGAAAGCAAACTGCGGACTGCCGCCAAAATCCCAGGCCGCCCCGCTCAGCACCGCGACAAGAAGGGCTTCACTATAGCTGATCGTAAACATTGCCGCCGACATGCGTGCCACGCCGGCGGGCGCGCTCAACAGCGGCGGCAGTGCAAAGCCGAGCGTGAGCACGACGGCGGTGAGGAAGCCCAGCACGCCGGCAAAAACGATGGTCCATCCGCTTGCGGTCATGGCAAGGCCAGTGACGCACGCGAGCATGAGCCCGCCGCAAACGACGAAAGGCCACGCGCGCCGCTCGAGCCGGCCCGCGACCGCGAGCAGCGCGAAAGATGCAGGGACCTGCCCAAAGTTGAGGGCGGTGAGCGCGGCACTGATCAAGTCCGGCCGGCCCGCGGCAGTGAGATGTCCTGGCAGGAACGCGTTTCCGGAGAAGTAAACGCTGTTCACGCTGCCGAAAAGGATTCCGACTTGCCAGATCAGCTTGTTGCTGAAGTCGGGCCACCAATTGCGCCCCGCCACCGTCGCCGACGAAGGCGCCTCCTTCGCCGCAGGGGCGAGCGCAATCGCCAGGATCGCGATCACCACGAGCGGGATGCCCCAGATCGCAAGCGCCCATCGCCAGGAGCCGCCCGCCAACGGGAGCACCAGCGGAATCGTCAGCATGACCGCAAGCGTCTCGCCGACGAGCAGGCCGTTGGTGTAGACCGCCGTGCCGAAGGTCACCCGTTGCGGTAGCCATTGGCGAACCAGCGGCGACAACGCCGGTTGCATGACAGCGATGCCCGCGCTCATCACGATGGTCGCGGTATAGAGCACCGATATGTTGAGCACGGCGCCGCGCAAGCCGGACACGACGCCGGCGATGAGCAAGCCGGCGGCCAGCGTGGCCAGCGCGCCGAAGCGCGCGATCAGCAGCGACCCCGGCAGCGCCCCGATGCCGAACAGAATGACCGGCAGGCCCGAGAGGATGCCCACCTCGGTGCCGGACAGCTGAAGGTCGTTCTGGATGAGCAAAATGACGGGCGGGACCGCCAGAATCGTCAACCGCAAGCCCACCCCGGCGAGCCAGAGCAGACCGACCGCAACCCAGAACTCTCGCATTGTCCTCCCGGCTGCGGCGTTCGCCGTTCTCATTGCGTGTCCCTCCCGTTGCGGGAGAGAATGGTCAAGCGGCGCCTTTGAGCCGCTCGAGCGCCTCGTTGATTTTCAGGCGGCGGATCTCGGCGTCGTCACGCTTCTCGCGCTCGCCATCGACCACATCCTCGGGTGCGCGGGCGACGAAATCGGCATTGGCGAGCTTACCGTCGATACGGGCGATATCGGATTGCACCCGCGCCAGCTCTTTCTCCAGACGCGTCTTCTCGGTCGCGATGTCGATGACGCCCTGCAGCGGGAGTGCGGCCACCTCGCCGCGCACGATGAGCTGCACCGCCCCCTGGGGAGCGCGCTCCACGAGCGAGATGTCCGACAGCCGTGCGAGGCGCCGAATGACGTCTGCCCACCGCCCTGCCCTCGCCGCGGTAGCGGCCGAGACGTCGACCAGCACGACCGGTATTGCCGTGGCGATATTCATTTCGGCGCGCACCGAGCGAATGGCGGTGACCAGATCAATCACCCAGCCGATCTCGGCCTCGGCCTCAAGGTCATCGAGGCCATCGTGCCGGGGCCAGCGCGCCAGCGCGAGCAGGCCGTCACGGGCAGGGCCACCTTCGGCCGTCACCCGCCACAACTCTTCCGTGACGAAGGGCGTGAACGGATGCAACAACCGGAGAATCTCATCGCGCACCCACGCGGTCATCGCCCGCGTCTCGTCCTTGGCCGGACTATCGGCGCCTTGCAGCACGGGTTTCGCCAGTTCCAGATACCAGTCGCAAAAAATGTTCCAGACGAACCGGTAGGCCACGGATGCCGCTTCGTTGAACCTATAGGTTTCGATGGCTTCCGTGATCTCCCGCGCGGCTTTGCCGGTCTCGTGCGCAATCCAGCGATTGAGCGTCTCTGTCGCCGGTTTCGGGTCGAAGCCCGGCACCGTCACGCAGTGGTTCATCTCCGCGAAACGGCAGGCATTCCACAGCTTGGTCGCGAAGTTGCGATAGCCTTCGACACGTTGCGTGGAGAGCTTGATGTCGCGCCCCTGCGCGGCCATGGCCGCGAGCGTGAAGCGCAACGCATCCGCACCGTACTCGCCGATGATCTCGAGCGGATCGATGACGTTGCCTTTCGACTTCGACATCTTGGCGCCGCGCTCATCGCGCACCAGTGCGTGGATGTAGACCGTCGGGAATGGCACCTCGTTCATGAAATGCAGGCCCATCATCATCATGCGGGCGACCCAGAAGAAGATGATGTCGAAGCCGGTGACCAGCACATCGGTAGGATAAAAGCGTTCGAGCTCCGGCGTCTGATCCGGCCAGCCCAACGTGGAGAACGGCCAGAGCGCCGAGGAGAACCACGTGTCGAGCACGTCCTCGTCGCGCCACAAAGGCACCGGCCCAATATAGACTGGTCCTTCTCCAGGGTTCGCGAGAACGAAACTTTCAACGGCTCTTTGAAACTCGTCACGGTCTGAGATGAATTGAACTTGAGTTCCGTAGTGCTCCTCAGCAACTCGTCGAGCTTCGTTTTCCGATTCTGCGACGAACACTTTCCTTTCATAGAGATGCGGGTGACCAAGCGGCAATTGAAGCGATGGTCCGTACCACGCCGGGATCTGGTGGCCCCACCACAATTGTCGTGAGATGCACCATGGCTGGATATTCTCCATCCAGTCGAAATAGGTCTTCTCCCAATTTTTCGGCACAAACGTGGTCTTGCTCTCGCGAACGGCATTGAGCGCAGGCTGAGCGAGCGTCTTCGCGTGCACATACCATTGGGCAGTCAGGTAAGGCTCGATCACCACATTGGAGCGGTCGCCGTGGGGCACCATGTGCGTGTGCGGCTCGACTTTGTCGAGCAGGCCCGCCGCCTCAAGTCTTTCAACGATTATCTTTCGAGCCTTAAAACGATCCATGCCTTGCAGCTTTAGCGTTTCGTCAAGTTCCGCTGACTGTGGGACGCCAGTTCGAAATTCCACGGTTTCAAGGCTTAGCTTGGCCTCGACGTCGAGCACATTCACCAGTGCCAGATCGTGTCGCCGGCCCACCTCGAAGTCGTTGAAGTCGTGGGCGGGCGTGATCTTGACCGCGCCGGTGCCCTTCTCCGGGTCCGAATATTCATCGGCGATGATCGGGATGCGCCGTCCCACCAGCGGCAGAACGACATTCCTCCCGACGAGATGCTTGTAGCGTTCGTCGTCCGGATGCACGGCCACGGCGGTGTCCCCGAGCATGGTCTCCGGACGCGTGGTCGCAACAGTGACGAACGTCGCGGGATCGTTCGCATCGAAGGCAACGCCCTCGAGCGGGTAGCGAATGTGCCAGAGATGCCCCTTGACCTCGACCTGCTGCACCTCAAGATCAGAGATGGCGGTGAGCAGGTTGGGGTCCCAATTGACCAGCCGCTTGTCCTTGTAGATCAGCCCTTGGCGGTAAAGCTCGACGAAAACCTTGCGCACCGCGCGCGAGAGGCCTTCATCCATGGTGAAGCGCTCGCGCGACCAGTCGCAGGAGGCACCGAGCCGCTTCAGCTGCTGGGTGATGGTGCCGCCGGATTCCGCCTTCCAGGCCCACACCTTTTCAAGGAATTTTTCGCGACCGAGCACGCGACGTCCGGGCTCCTGCCGCTCCATGAGCTGACGCTCGACCACCATCTGGGTGGCGATGCCGGCATGGTCGGTGCCGGGCTGCCAGAGCACGTCGCGACCGCGCATGCGCTCGAAACGGGCGAGCACATCCTGGAGCGTATTGTTGAGCGCATGGCCCATATGCAGCGAGCCGGTAACGTTGGGCGGCGGGATGACGATGCAGTAAGGCCGCGCCGCACGCCGCTCCGGCAGGCCGGCACGGAACGCGCCCGCCTCTTCCCAACCGGCGTAGACGCGCCCCTCGACGGCGGAGGGCTGGTATGTCTTATCCATCATTGTGGTTTCGTTCCGGCAGTTTCGCGGTAAAAAGCCCGGCGCGCTCCGCCCTGTCAACGGCTACAGCCAAATCGGCGCGCCCAGCGAAAACAAACACTGCGTGAACTCCACCCTAAAATTGCAGAAAGTGCCGACGCGCTCCATCATCCTGCTCGCGGGCGCAGGTTTTGCGAGCCAGGCGATGGTGCGAGTAACCGACTCGCTCCTGCCGCAGATCGCCGCCGATTTCAGTACCACGGTCGGGGAGGCTTCGATCGTGGTCGCGGCTTATGCGGTTAGCCACGGTACGATCCAGCTCGTGATCGGACCGGTCGGAGACCGGTTTGGCAAGTATCGCACGGTCGCGGTCATGTGTGCTCTCGCCGCGATCCTCGTCGCCCTCTGCGGCACGGTGCAATCGCTGTCTGCGCTTGCGGTCGCGCGCTTTGCCTCCGGCGCCGCGGCCGGCTGGATCATTCCGCTCTCCATGGCTTATGTCGGGGATGTGACGCCCTATGAGCGCCGCCAGCCCATTCTCGCCCGCTATCTTTCAGGGCAGATTTTCGGCCAGCTCTTCGGCCAGGCGGCCGGCGGCGTGCTCGGCGACCTGTTCGGCTGGCGCAACGTGTTTTTCCTGCTCGCGGCGATGTTCGCCGTCGCGACCGTAGGGCTGGTTTTTGAGCTTCTGACCAACCCGCGCACCCGGGCGGCCGGCGGTCCCGATGAAAACTCGCGCGGCTTTGTCGGCGACTACGTCGCCGTGCTGTCAAACCCATGGGCGCGGCTCGTCATTTTCGCGGTGTTCATCGAGGCCAGCATGGCATGGGGTGCCTTCGCTTACGTCGGCGCCGACCTGCATCTGCGCTTCGGCCTGAGCTTCACCGCCATCGGTTTGATCGTCGGTACATTCGGGATAGGCGGCCTGCTCTATGCGGCTTCGGTTCAGCAACTCGTCAACTTGCTGGGACAAGCAGGCCTTGCGATCTTTGGCGGTGTTCTGCTCGGCCTTGCCTATCTCGCACTGGCGATTGGCCTCGCTTGGTGGGTTGCACCGCTCGCCGTCACCTCCATTGGGCTCGGCTTTTATGCCCTCCACAATACGCTGCAGACCAACGCAACGCAGATGACGCCGGAGGCCCGTGGAACGGCGGTCGCGATCTTCTCCTCCGCAATTTATCTCGGGCAAACGATCGGTGTGGCCGCCGGCGCGCTCGTCATCGACCGGTTTAGCGCTGGGCCGCTGTTCATCGCGTCCGCGTGCGCACTCCCAATCTTGGCTTGGTGGTTCGCGGGAAAACTCCGCCAGAAGGCGTCGCAGGATCGACGTCAGGTCGACAGATAATATTGGCCGCCTGCGTCAGCCTCGTCCGCGCGACACGCGCTCGATCTCGGCACGGACCAGGCGCTCGACCATGGCGGGGAGATTCTCGTCGAGCCAAGTCTTGAGCATGGGCCGCAGCAGTTCGCCGATGAAATCCTCGAGCGTGCGGCCGTTGCGCACCTGCACGGTGTGCGCAAGCTCATTGAAAGCGGAATCGACCGCCGAGGCCGCGGCGCCCGAGAGGAGCCCGCGCTCGCTGGCCACCGGCGCCGCCGCCGCCTCCGGCACTGCCGCCCGCTTCTCCACGCGCGGGATGGTGGCTTCGGCCAAACTGTTTTCGGAGACGACGTCCGGCGGCTCGTCGGTGGTGGGGAAATCAGGCATTGGCGCAGCGGTGCCCATCCCGTGGGCTGGACCGGATTCCTCCGCCGCAGGTGGCGGCCGTGTTGCAGCCTGCAGCTGTGCCAGCATCGAATCGATCTCATCGGCCCTGGTCGCGCGCTCCGCCGGCACGGCCGCACGCATGGGAGTCGGCGCTCCCAGGTCGGACTGGGTATTCGCGGGTCGTGATGCCGTCGAGAATTGGGACTCGTTGCCTCTCGCCGGCATCTGACCTGGATCGTCATCCGCGATGATCCTGCGGATGGAGGCGAGAATCTCATCCATCGAAGGCTCTTGACCCTTCGCAGGCTGACTCATGGTTTGCGTCCCCACCTCGACCGCGTGCGCGATCCGAGCTCCTCGACGGATTGAACAGAATCAGCGCGGCACCAGCCGCAGGATGAAAAGAGTATGGCATGCCGAACATCGAAGGCAAATGAGCCGTCGCCGACATGCGCCGTCGGACGCCACGACGAGCGATCACCCAGGCGTCAGCGCCCATCGGGCGCGCGGACTCCGCCCCAGGCGTCGCGCACCTGTTGGTAATGCACCACAGGGTCGTAGACCTCGATTTTCAGCCCGAGGATTTGCGGTGACAGCGCGCCGGTTGCCGCCAGAACCGTGTAGGACGCCACCACCCGATCGCGTTGCGCGGTGACGAGCGCCACGCGCGCATTCACCAGATCCTGCTGCGCGTTCAGGACGTCCAGGGTCGTGCGCTGGCCGACGCGCGCCTCCTCGCGTACGCCATTGAGCGCCACTTCGGCCGCGGTCACCTGTGCCTGGGTCGCGTTGATCTGGGCCTTGGCAGCCTCCAGCTGTCCCCAGGCTTGGGTTACGGTGGACTGAACCTGGTCGCGTGCGGTGTCGAGGTCGAGGCGACGCTGTCCCAGCGTTTCCTTGGCTTGGCGGATGGTGGAATATTCGGACCCACCTTGATAGATCGGCACGGAAAGCTGCGCACCGACCGACGCCGACAACGTTTCAAGCACCGAAAGCGATGCCGTCGAGCCGTAGGTCTTCTGCACGCTGCCGACGGCGGACAGGGTGGGATAGAGCGCGCCTTCCGCAACCTTGACCTGCTGGACCGCGATATCGACGTTGTAGGTCGCCGTCGTGATCAGCGGATGCTCCGTACGTCCACGGGCAATCGCGCCATCGAGCGTGCGCGGCGACAGCCGATCGACCGGCGCGGCGGGCGCCAGGCGTGGCGGGGCCGGCACGCCGATCACCTGCTGATATTGCGCCTGCGCAGTGACGTAGTTCGATTCGGCCAGCGACAGCTGCGACCGGCCGGCCGCCAGACGCGATTCCGCCTGCGCGACGTCGGTGCGCGTGACTTCGCCGGCGGTGAACCGATCGCGGGTTTGCCGCAACGTCACCTCGAGTACGTTCACGTTGCTGCGCTGAAGCTCGAGGATCGCTGCCGTCTGCAAGAGATTCATGTAGGCGGTGGCGGCGTTGAGCAGAGTGCTCTGCTCCGTGGTCCGCAGCACCTCGCGAGCGGAGAATACCTGTCCTTCTGCCTGGCGGGTGCGATTGGCGGTTTGGAAACCGTTGAACAGCGTTTGGGTGGTGGTCAACCCGAACGAAGACACCGCCGTGGCGCCTTGGTTCTGGTTGTAGACGGCGGCTCCCCCGGCGGTGGTTCCTACCTTCGTCAGAGTATCCAGGTACTGCTCGGTCAGGCTGGACGTGCCGCTGATGCGTGGGCGATAGCCGGCGAGCGCGGATGGAACGTTTTCGTCGGTGGCGCGAGTGGCAGAGCGCTGAGCATTGAGCTGGGGATTGTTTCGATAGGCGAGGACAAGAGCGCCCTCCATCGTCCCGGCGCCGGCGCCGGCGCCGACACGCCCGTTGGGCTCGGCCGCAGGCACGATGGCGCAGAGCGCCATCATTGCGGACGAGGCAAACGCAGCAATCTGCGCAGCCCGCGCAATCGCCCGTCGCCCCCGAGCACCCCCCAACATGCACAAACCCCACCCAACCCGCCGTACCGCCCCTCGCGGTCGCGGTCCCACCCAATCGATCGCTACCGGCCAATGTTAACCTAAATGGGGCTGGCCCTGCCCTGGAAGCCTGACGGAAATGACACTTTCGCGAAAAGCCGGGCCTTGGTGCTTTCGCGCCACACTAAGGCAATGCAAAGGCTGGAGGAATGGCACACCTAGGAGACGAAGGCCCTAGAAGACGAACGCGGGAGGGGCAGCAAAACCCGGCAGCAGCGGGGCGGCGGCATCGAAGATCGGCCTTCCGCTGACGTCGCCCGCAACCGAGCAGTAGAGCATCGCCCGGCCCATGGGTGCACGACCGACCACGGCGACGAGCCGGCCCCCGTCCTTGAGCTGAGGACACAGCGTGCGTGGCATGGTCTCTGTCGCCCCGTCGATGAAAACCACATCGTAGGGCGCATCTGGTGGCCAGCCTTCGGTCAATGGGCCTGTAACGACCGTCACGTTGCCCGCACCCACGGCCTCGAGATTGTCCCGTGCGAGTCGCACCAGTACCGGATTCTGCTCGAGGGCGACGACGGAGCGCGCGAGGCGGCTCAGGAGCGCGGCCGAATAACCGGTTGCACAGCCCACCACAAGCACGCGATCGTCCGCTTTCACTGCCGCGGCCTGGACGAGTTTTGCGAGTACCATGGGCTTGAGCAGATGCCGCTCCGGCTTGTCAGCCGCCACTCCGATGGCAGGAATATCGGTATCGAGATAAGCAAGATCGGTGTCGGCTGCGGACACGAAGCGCTCGCGCGGAAGCTCGAGCATAGCGGCGATGATGCGCAGATCGGTGACGTCACTGGTGCGGACCTGGCCGTCCACCATCATGCGGCGCGCCAAGGCAAAGTCGATCATGGCTGGGTCCCAGGGGGAGTGAACGCCGCCTGTTAGACGGTAGCGCAATAAAAAAGGCAAGGCGCTGTCGGAGACGGCCAATCAGCCCGGCAAGTCGCTCCACGTCGCATGGTTGCCCGCGCGGACTCGGTCCTGTATAGCCGGCCGGCAGCACCAGACAGCTACTAGGTGACTGCGCAGGGCCACGTGGCGGAGTGGTTACGCAACGGTCTGCAAAACCGTGTACCCCGGTTCAATTCCGGGCGTGGCCTCCAGCCCCTTCCATCTTCCCTCGGTGCGTGCAGCGCGGCGATTGTGTCGCGACCCGTGCAGGCCGAATGTGCGACCGCCGATGCGCGCGTTGGCGCGCATAGTCGCACTGGAATCGCGCGCTTCATCCTCGACCTCGAACGACCGAACGGGCGGTTGTGCTATGCAGCAAAACAATTGCTGCTATGCGGTAAATTGCCGTGACTACGATGGTATACCAACATATATTGCCACCTAGAAGCACAGACAGACCCTCCCGCCAGAGATCAAGCAGCAAAATGACCACCCTTGCCCTCTCCGCCCTGTTCGATACCGCCCCGCGCTGGTTCAGCGGGCTGTGGCGCTATTGGACCGAGTTCTCGAACGGGATCGAGGAGGCGCGCGCGATGGCGCTGCGCTACCAAACCCTTGCTGCACTCTCCGATCGTGAGCTCGCGGCGCGCGGCCTCCGGCGCCAGGATATTCCGCGGGCCGTGCTCGGTGCCCTGGACCGCGCCTGATGAGCTCCAGCGCGCGCTCTCGCTGATTTCACGCTTTGCAAGCCGGAAGGCCTTTGTTATAGGCGGACGTGCGCGCAGCTCGCGGTGGTCCCCGGTAGCTCAGCGGTAGAGCAACCGGCTGTTAACCGGTTGGTCGCTGGTTCGAATCCGGCCCGGGGAGCCAGCTTCTTCAATAGCTTGCCACAGACATTTCCAGTTCTTTGTGTGCAGAACGCGCGTCCGTTCAAGGCTCAGTCTGCTTTAG
>Ga0310810_10011447_pt1 | contig 10365 bp, 11 predicted proteins | sample NCmetagenome_FD_207641 | JGI IMG/M metagenome (GOLD analysis project Ga0310810, IMG submission 207641) | Soil microbial communities from experimental microcosm in Duke University, North Carolina, United States - NC | ecosystem: Engineered > Artificial ecosystem > Soil microcosm > Unclassified ... | reverse complement strand
GAGCGAGCGTCGAAGGGGCGACACCGGCGGCGGTTCCCCGCCAGCCGGCATGAACCGCCGCCACCGAGCGAGTCTCCGGATCTGCCAATAAGATCGGAAAGCAGTCCGCGGTGCGAATGGAGACGGCCACGCCCGGCGCCCGCGTAGCGAGCGCGTCTCCCTCGCCGACACAGCCGGGGCCTTCCGCTGTAAACGAAATGTGGGAATGAATCTGCTTCAGGCTCGCCATGGCGGCTTGATCGATCGCGGCGCAGCGTGTGCCGAAGCCGTGTTCTAACCAGTCGAAACTGCCCAGCAGGCTGGACGTGAGGACTACCGTATGGCCTCGTCCAGAAGCAGCGAGAACCGGCGGCTCTTTTCGCCCACTTGACTGCGGAAATCGGACAGCTCCTGCTCCAGGCAGCGCAGGCGATCCGCCAGATGAAGACAGGCCAGCACCGCCACGCGGCTGCCCTCGACGTTGCCGGCCTGCCGGGCGATATCGGTCATGAGCTGATCGACGGAATGGGCCAGTGCTTCCACTTCTCCGGTCTCGCCGCTGACGGCCAGAGTATAGGGCTGGTTAAAGATGGTGACGTGGACGGTGTTGCGCTCAGCTGCGGAATCCATGCCGATGGTCTCCTTTCGGCTTACGATCCTCTGATCAGGTCCATCTGCCCGAGCAATTTTTCGATGCGGACGCGCGCTTGCTTTCGCTGGCTGCGCAGATCTTCTAATTCGGCACGAAGCTTTTGCGCGTCCGCGACGGCGGCATCGCGCTCGGTGCGAAGCGTGGACACTAGTTCCACGGTGCGATGGATGCGCTCTTCCAGACTGGCGAGGGCGTCGTCGTCAGGCTCCATACGTTCCTTAGCTTACAATTAAACTTTTTCGAGCGCTGCCTTGGCTTGATTCACCAGGGCGGCGAACGCTGGAGCGTCCTGCAGCGCCATATCGGCCAGCACCTTGCGGTTCAGCTCGATTCCGGCTTTCTTCAACCCGCTCATGAAGCGGCTGTAGGAAATGTCGGCGGCGCGGCAGGCAGCCCCGATGCGCACGATCCACAGGGAGCGGAAATCGCGCTTCTTCAGGCGGCGGCCGACATAGCCGTATTTCAGAGACTTCTCGACTGCCTCTTGCGCGGCGCGATGCAGCTTGCTCTTGGTTAGGAAGAAGCCCTTGGCAAGGCCCAGGGTTTTACGCCGGTTGGCGCGGCGTTTGGTTCCACGTTTTACTCTCGGCACGTTTTTTCTCCTTTATTGGATTTTCAAGAACGCGGCAGATCAGGCACGTGCGGCGCGCTGTCAACTCGCGGGGGAGCCCGAGATTCGCTTCCATGGGCCCCACCCAGGCAAAGTTCGCCCTTAGTACGGGATCATGCGCTTGATTTCCGGCGAGTTAGCGTCATCCGCGATTACGGAATGACCCAGCCGGCGCTTGCGCGAGCGCGACTTGGAGGTCAGGATATGGCGGGCAAATGCATGCCGGCGTTTGACTTTGCCGGTGCCCGTCTTCTTGAACCGCTTGGCCGCACCTTTATGGGTTTTCAACTTCGGCATAATAGGCTGTCCTGGAGGAATATCGCTGAACTGGCGATAAACTCTTTCCAGGCTACCACAACGGATGTACAATACCCAAGTGCAGATCAGTTTGGCCCTGATGGGGGTGCTGTGCGTCTCCGCATGCGCCGCTACCATCGTTGAGAACGTTACGGTGGTCGATGTTGCGTCCGGGACCCTGCGGCCGCACCTCACGGCGGTGATTGAAGGAGAGCGGATTGTTTCGGTTGGTCCCCAAGGCTCCCTCCGGCTTCCCGCCAACGCCCGAATCGTAGACGGAACCGGACGGTTCCTTTCTCCGGGACTTTGGGACATGCGGGTTCAGCTCCGCAATCCCGACCGGCAACTTCCCGCGTTCCTGGCATTCGGCGTCACCGGAATCCGCGATCCGGGCGGCGACTATCTGAAAGCCGCGGAATCGCGCCTGGAAATCCAGCAGGGCAAGGCGATCGGGCCGCGCATCGTGGCCAGCGGGCCGGCAGTCGGCGGCAAGCAGACGGCGCAGACGGCGCGCCAGGCGTTTGACCGGCTCTTCGACGACTCGGTGGACTTCATCCAGATCCTGCCGGACCTGTCTCGCGAGGCGTATTTAGCGCTGGCCGAGCAAGCGCGCCACTGGAGGCTCCGGTTCGACGGCGCGGTTCCCGCGGATGTCTCGCCGCTCGAAGCCGTGAATGCGCGTCAGGGAATCATCGAAGGGTTGTCCATCCTGGGCGTGCTCACCGAGGACAACGTCATCAGGTTCTTTGAGAAATGCGCCATGATGGGGACGCGCATATCGCCCCTCCTGAGCCAGATCTCGACTCAAGGTGACGCAACCACTAAGCTGTATCAGCTCACCGCGCTGGCCAAGCGCTATAAAGTGGAGTTGCTGGCGGGGACGGGAAGCGCCGACGCCTACAGCGCCTCGCGCGGGAGTCTACAGAACGAACTGACCCAGCTTGTGGCCGCGGGGTTGTCGCCCAGAGAAGCTTTGGAAGCGGCGACGCTCGCGCCTGCCCGCCTGCTCGGATGGGATCGCCAGATGGGATCGGTGGAGGCCGGCAAGATCGCTGACCTGGTCCTGCTGGACGGGAACCCGCTGCAGGACATCGGCAATACGCTCCGCGTTGCGGGCGTGTTCGCGCAGGGCCGCTACTATTCGCGCCAGGATCTGGACCGGATGCTGGTTGCAGGCCGCCAGATCGCACAAGCCGTCCATTAAATCACAAGCGGTTCATCAGACTCGCGGCGTAGCCCGCGCCGAAACCGTTGTCGATATTCACTACCGTCACATTACTGGCGCAGCTATTGAGCATTCCAAGTAGGGCTGCGAGGCCCTGGAAGCTGGCCCCATAACCGACGCTGGTGGGGACGGCGATCACCGGGGCGGCCACCAGTCCGCCGATCACGCTGGGCAGCGCGCCTTCCATCCCCGCGCACACGATCACCACGCGGGCTTCCGACAATCGCTCGCGGTTCTGCATCACGCGATGGATGCCGGCCACGCCGATATCGTGAATGGGGATGACTTCGTTGCCCATCACCTCTGCGGTAACCTGCGCTTCTTCGGCCACCGGGAGGTCGCTGGTTCCGGCGCACACGACTGCGATCTTGCCCTTGCCACGCAGCGTTCGATCGCGCCAGACCCGCACGGCGCCCGAGGCGGGGAAGTATTCGGCCTGGGGATGCTCGCGCTGGAGACGCTCGGCGGCGGGTGGATCGGCGCGCGTCACGAGGACATTCCGGGCTTTGTCGAGCAGGCTCGCCACGATGGCGCTAATCTGGTCGGGAGTCTTCCCCTTGCCGAAGACGACTTCCGGGATGCCGTGCCGCAACGCGCGATGATGATCGATCTTGGCGAAGCCCAGGTCTTCGAAAGGCAAGTGGCGCAGGCGCTCGATGGCGGCGTCGACGTCCACCGCCCCGGCGCGAACCTGTTCGAGCAACCCGCGTAAATGATCCTGATCCATACGAGTCCGAGTGTAGCGGGAAGCAGTGGCCGGAGGCCACAGGCAAAAGAAGTCCGGAGGCCAGACGGCAGGCGCGCGACTAGCGAAATATAATGACTCGCAGCTCAATGCCGCGGAAAAAGATCGATTTCGACACCGTCCGTCGTATCGTGCTCGACTGGCCGGACGTGGAGGAGTCCACGGCATACGGTTCGCCGGTCCTCAAAGTTCGCGGAAAGCTGATGGCGGGCATCCCAGTGAACAAATCCGTCGAGCCCGACTCTCTGGGAGTGTGGATCGATTTCGATCAGCGAGCCGAGCTGCTTTCCGGCGCTCCGGAGGTGTACTACCTTACCGATCACTACGTGAGCGGTCCGATCGTGCTGGTGCGATTGTCCCGGATTCAAGAGGAGGAGCTGCGAGACCTGCTGCGGGCGGCGTGGCGCTTCGTGACCGCGAACACGCCTGTCGCCAAGCGCACCGTTCGAAAACCGAAACGCGGTCCCAAGTAGACTAGTGCGGTTCCGCCAGCTCGGGAATCAGCGGTCCGGGCAGATCCGCCTCCGGGCGGCCCATCAGGCTCAAGATGGTCGGGACGAAGCTCAGGCTGTCATAGGGAGTCTCGATGCGCAGACCCTCCGGAATGCCGCTATTCTTGCCTCCGGCGAATAGCAGGACCGAATGGGTCGACTCGCGGAAAAACGATCCGTGGTTGCCGCCGGGGTTGAAACCCCGCACGTTGAAATTCCAATGGTCGTTGGCGAGCAGCAGCAGATCGGTGCGCCGGAGCATTCGCTTGCGTTCGCGATACTGCTGCAGGACATCGCCAGGCGCGGAAGGCGGCTCCAGTATTTCCTCGGTCAGACTGATGATGCCGTTCGAGTAGCGCGTGCGATGCACGGCCTGGAGCCAGGCGCGCTCATCGTGCCATTGGCTAAGCCAGTTTTCGCGCGCGCCCGGCGGGATTTTGAGTTGCGGATCTTCCAATAGCTCCAATGGCAGACCCTCTGACCATGCGGCCGGTTGAAGGTCTTCGGTAACCGGCAAGTAGCGAAGTTCGTTACCACGGGCGAGAATCAGCGCCTGGTGCGCTTTGTCGCGCCACACCAGGACTGCATCACGGTCCGGCTGGTCGCCTGAAGGAAGAGCGGCTGCCAAATCTTCGCGCGGGATTCGCACCGCGATGAAGTCCACCGGCTGCGGCGCCACCTCGGCTTGGACATTATTCCGAACCGAAATGGAGCGCAGCGCGGAGAAATAATCCACGGTCGTGAAGCTGCGTTCCCAATCGAGTGAGCCGTCCTCGCCCACCACCAGCCCGCCGGGAGCGCGTCCGGTGACGTAATGCCGAAGATCCCACAATGAATTCAGCGGACCGAGCGACTTGGCCGGAATCAACTCCTCCACCTTGAACCGGCCGGGATCGAAGTCGGCCGGCGTGAGATCCAGCAGACGCCAGATCGTCGCCACGTATTCCGAATAGGTTTTGCGTTCCACGCGCCAGGCGGCCAGCCGCACTGCATCGCGGCGGGCGTCCTTATCGAGGCCCAGAGCGATCTGCTCCTTGGTCCATTTCTTTTTCTTCTTTGGCTGCGCGTCGACCCGTTTTTGTTGCTGATCAATGCGCCCGTCGAGCGCGGTGAGCTGGCCCGAGAGACCGTCCACGTCGCGTCGCCACTCGACACGAACCTTGTCGAGCGTCGAGAACAGAGCGGACAAAGCGGCGTTCCGCACGGGGCCCGGCAGGCGCTTCTGGATCAACTGGTCGAGAAGAATCTGCACGACGTTGAATGTGTTGTTTCGCAGGCCGATGTTGGCGCGCTCGTTGCCGTCCAGGTCCAGCATCACCGTGGGGTATTGGTCGGCCTGGCCGGCCAGATAGGCAGAATCCGGACTGGGTGTGATGACTTCGGAGACGAACGGATCCAGTCCCTTGAGTGTGAACTCGGTGAGCGGATGGCGGTTCGTGAGCACGTGATGAGCTCCGCCGGCGGAGCTGTTGAACCACTCCACCAGGCTGAACCCCTGGCTGAAAACCTTCTCGGACGTGTTCATGCCGTGGTCGGACACCAGCACCAGCGCAGTGTGCGCGGCCAGCGGGCTCGAAGCGATGGCGTTCCAGACGCGGCCCACCAGGGCATCCAGGCCTTCGAGAGCGTGAAGCTGCGAAACAGGATCGGCAGTAAGATGCGCGACGTGATCGTAGTCGCCGGTGAAGTAATCCAGGTAGCGAATCCGCGGATCCTGGAGATCCCGGATCAGCTCGGCTTCGTTCTGGCGAAATACGGACGCGGCCCACGGCAGACCGAGTTGCCACTCATCCAGGAAGTCCTTGGGAGAGCTGGCGGCCACGGCACGCTTCAAGGCTCCGGGAAACGAGTTCAAGCGCAGCCCGCGCTGCAAGAGCTCCAGGCCTTGAAAACGTTGCTCATAAGGAAACCGGTCGGCCAGCAGCGGCACGCCGGCTTCGTCCAGCAGCTCCACGCCGGGCATATCGATGTGGCGCGAAATAGGATAGCCGAAATAGAAGGAGAGAAAGTTCAGGTAATCGTGGACGCGCAGCGTGTAGCGGTCGTATTCGACGTTGCCGCGGATCTGGAGGTGCCGCCCGGTATCGAGCAGCGACCAGGAAGGCGCGGAAAGACTCAGGCCGCGCACATAGAAGTTTTCCATCCACACGCCGTTTTGCGCGAAGACGTGCTGGATCCAGGGCAGACGGCTGTGGCTATCCCGGCCGGGACCGGTTTCCTGGACGTAGCGTTCGAGAAGATGCTCCGGCAGCCCATCGACTTTCAAAACCACGATCCGCTGGACGCCCGCGGATTCGGCAGCCGGGAGGAGGGTGGCGCACAGTAACAGCAGCGCGATTTTTCGCACCGGCTATTGTCCCGCCGCCGCGCCGACAGTGGCGAGCGCGCGCGCACAAAGCTCCCGGATTTCGGCGTCGTCGGTTTGCTGCATGAGCCGCGAAACCACCTGTGCGGAGCGCGCCGGAACGCCGGTAAGGATCAGCTCGTTCACGGCGCGGCGCACCTCGGCGAGGTTCCAGGCGACTTCCGGCTGCGGGCTCGACTTCGCCACCGTCTCGAGGAAACGGATCTGGCGTTCCGCCCGCCGTTCCCGGCCTACCGCCGCCACTAGGCTGGTACTGTCGGGCATCTCGTGGTGGGAATAGACGCCCAGGCTGAACCATTTCGCCATCCGCAGACCCGTCCGCGCAGGTATGCCGTGGCGGTGCGTGGCGAGCTCCGCGTTACGGTCGCGCTCCAGACGCGCGGGCAATCCTTTGGGATCGGCGGCGTAGCGCAACAAGGCGTCGTATTGGCGCTCGGCGATCTCAGTCTCCTCGAACACGTTCTCCTCCAGCGGATTCACACCCAGGATCTCCAAACGCCGCTGCAGATCGGCACGCAGCGCCGGATCGATTCCCCCGTCGAGCGTCAGCCAGCGCCGCACCTGGGAGTAGGCTCTGAGGCGGGCCGCGCGATTATTGGGATCGCCATGCCGGGAGCGCACGAAATTCCAGGCCGCCGAACCGGCGAAATACGGCCAGTTGCCCCACTTGGAGATGCCCAGCACACCGCTGACGGCATCGCCGGCCGCCAGGCGCAGCATTTCCCTATTTTTCGGTTTGCGGGTGTTGCGAAAATCCGCCAACAGTAGCGGGACCTTCGGATATTCGAGCGCATATAGCGCTAGAGGGATGAGCTCGCGAGGTTTCGCGCCGGGCGTTTCGGCGTCTACCGGCCGATTCGACTCGTCGAAATACCGCTTCTCCGCATACCCGGTCCAGTTCTTCAGCCGCGAATCGTTGAAGGGGTCGGCGATGCCCAGAAAGCGCCCGTCCCACTTGTGCGGCTGGCCGTTCGGGAGAAGATCTTCGCGGGCGATCCACAGCAGTGCGTGCGTCCGCGACTGGGCGAATCCCAGGGGCTCGAAGTACAAGCCGTTCGATTCCGCGCGCTGCCGCAGCAGCTCCCAGTTATGGCCCCGCGTCTCGCTGGTCTGCGTCCGATTCTTGAGGTAGGCTTCCGGGAGGCGCTCGGTTGTGACCAATCCGCCCAGAGTCTTGCCGGCCAAAGCCAGACGAGCCTGGATTTCGAGTAATTCCGGCACGCTGAACAAAGCCTCGGCCTCCGGCATCTCCTCCAACTGTGAGACTATCGTTAGGCCTTCCATCAGGTTCACTTGGCGCTGGTCGGCAAGATTGGCCCGATAGCGGCGTGTAGAGGCGCGGATCAGCGCTCCGTTCGAGTCAATTGCCGCAGCCTGAACCACGGATTGGGCCAGAGCGTTCCAAACCACCTTGCTGGTGTTTCCCAGGTCCAGGATAGCGGTGGGTTTCCGGTCCATGTTCTTTCCCAGGTCCGGCCGCCAGTAGAAGAAGGGAATGAACGCTGCCGTATGCTGCAGCACGGTCGGCCGGGCGGAGGTGAGCACCCAGATGTAGCGCAAACGGTCATTATTCGGGTCGTTATCGCCCAAAGTATCGCGCAGAACACTGACTAGAGGGATTTCGCCGGTGTTCTCGGGAAGTGAGCTGAAGATCGTCAGCAACTCGGCGCCATTGGCGACGGGTTGGCGCTCGACTCGGAAGTCCGGCGGTCGGACGTCCGGGGTCGCGGCCAATGCCACTACGGGGAAAATGAGCGCCGCCCACCTGTGCATGCCGACTCTCTTTCTCAGCACTCATGATACCAGCGGCAACCAACAAGGGATATCCCGAGCCTTGATCACCCAATACCCCCAAAAGCGGCTCTCAAAACCCTCCTCAAACCACTTTGCCTAAACACCTTACTACCGCATACTAGGACCTCATATGCCGGAGCAGCTAAACAATTACCCAAATGCTTGTTTAGAAGTCGGACTAACCTGCGAAGTATGTACCTCCAGCACGGCGCGCGAAGTAGCACGTGTCTGTAAGGGTCTGCGGGGAAAAATGTTGGGGCAGATGTTCGTGCAGCTCTACCCCGATCCAGCTTGTGCTCCCATGCACAGCAATTTCGCACAAGCCTACCATGACGCTTCGCCGCGCGAGCCTCAGCGCGAGACGACGCTTCGCGTGATCACTGCCGTGGCCTAATCCGAGTCGCGTGTCAGAAAGCACACGATGCGTCAGCGTGGACACGCGGCGTTCTTCAGTTAAAACCCTCTAAATCATACAGTTAAGTCGTGGCGTCCGGGCTGCATTTTGGCTCGGCATGAAACACGCAAACCTGAAATCGACAACGAAACTGGCGGCGGTCCTGGCGATCGCCGCGTTTGAGGCCCGCGCTCAGGAATCCAGCAGACCCACGGAGCTAGGCGAGCGGCGCCGGATCATCATTTCCCTGGCCGACCGCAAGCTGGTGCTGTTCGAAGGCGAGCAAGTTCTGCGCGTTTATGACGTGGCCGTAGGCAAGCGGTCCACGCCGAGCCCCCAAGGCAAGTTCGCGATTATCAACCGCGTCCCCAACCCCACTTGGTACGGTCCGTCGGGCGTCGTCGTGGCACCGGGCAAAAGCAATCCTCTGGGCTCGCGCTGGATGGGCCTGAGCGCCAAGGGCTACGGGATTCACGGGACCAACGTTCCCACCTCCATCGGCCAGGCCGCTTCGCACGGATGTATCCGGATGGCCAAGCACGACCTGGAAGAGCTGTTCGAGCTGGTGACCGTCGGGACCACGGTTGAGTTGCAAGGCGAGCGCACCGAGCTGGTCGCGAAGATTCTTTCCGAGTCCGTATCCGAGTAAGTCCACTTAAAAAGGAGAAGTACAAATGGTGTTGCTGAGATATTTGCTGATGTTTACCGGGATCGGCCTGCTGGCGGGCGCAGCCGGAATCCTCGTATGGGATCTGTACCAGATCTGGAAGTCGCGCAAGCTGGGGGAACTGCCGACCCCCGAGAAGGCGCCGCCGATTCGTTGGGACGCGGTAAAACGCATGGCGGCGTTCTCGCTGGGGCCCCTGCTGGCCGGCGGAAGCATCGCGGTGGTGCCGAGCGGCTCCGCGGGAGTCCGGGTGAACCAGTTCGTGGGAACGCGGCCGGCGACTCTCTATCCAGGGGTGCACTTCATCCTGCCGCTGATCGAGAACATGGAGACCTACAACATTCGCGATGACGTGTTCGTAACATCACTCACCGACGATCCCAAGAAACCCGAGGCTTCTAATAGAGCCCAGACCTTGAGAGTGCAGACGCGCGAAGGGCTGACCGTGGGCATGGCGGTGGCGGTGCGCTATCGCCTGGATCCGTCCAAGCTGGCCTACATTCACGCCAACCTGCCGCAGCCGATCGAAGGGCAGATGATCGCGCCGGCCGTCGGAAGCATTTTCCGCGATCTGGCGCCCAATTACATTGTCCGCGAAATGTTTTCGAGCAAGCGCGACGAGGTCCGGCAACTGGCGGCGGCGCGGATCGCGGCCAAGCTGGGCGCGGACGGAATCGTGGTGAAGGAAGTAATCCTACGGGATGTCCAGCTTCCGGCCGATTACGCTAAAGGGCTGGAAGGCCTGCTGTTGAAGGAGCAGGAGAATGAGCGCCTGAGCGTAGAGCTCGAGGTCAAACAGAAAATGGTGCGCGAAGCGGAGCTCGAAGCCGACGCCCTCAAGGCCCGGCAGGTCAAGGCCGCCGAGGGGCTGGCCGAGATCACGGTTTTGCAGGCCAAGGCGCAGGCGGACGCCATGCAGCATACGCTTCCACTCAAGGAGAAGCAGATCCAGCAATCGCGCCTGGAAGCCGAGGCTCGCAAGGAAGCCACGGTGAAGAACGCCGAGGCAATGGCGGAGGCCAAGGTGATCGACAGTAAAGCGGAGCTGCAGAAGCGCAAGCTGATGAACGAAGCGGAAGACGATCGCATCCGGCGCACGGCTTCGGCCGACGCGGAACGGATGAAGCTGGAGGCGTCGGTGCTGAC